>Ga0184637_10000213_pt1 | contig 42646 bp, 44 predicted proteins | sample PLM3_127_b2_FD_133143 | JGI IMG/M metagenome (GOLD analysis project Ga0184637, IMG submission 133143) | Groundwater sediment microbial communities from an aquifer in East River, Colorado, USA - PLM3_127_b2 | ecosystem: Environmental > Terrestrial > Soil > Riparian zone | place: USA: East River... | reverse complement strand
GCACCGGCCGGCCCCTTCGGAAAGCCGCAAACATTGCGAGTTTATCCGTTAGTCGAAACCCGCAATCTTTGCGTGAAACCGTCGACCGAAACCCGCAATCTTTTCCGAGAAACCCGCAACCGGCTTCCGAGAAACCCGCAAAAACACGTATTGCATATAAGGAAGATCCGTTAGTTGATCCGTTAGTTGAATTAAGTACAGGGGCTGCGCCCCGGCTGCCCGCCGAAACCCCTCCGGAAACGCCGGCCGAGAACAGCGGCGTCATTACCAAAATCGCGCACGAGACGCTTGAGCGGATTGGCGACTGTCCGATCCTGGTGGAGAGCGTCAAGATCACGTGTGCCCGCCTGGGCATCGCGTACGACAGCGGCACGGTGCGCGCGGCCGTGGACTCGGCGATCTGGCAGCGGCGCGAGCGATCACGGAAGGGCTGAGATGCTGAGATGTGGTCGCCGTACATGATCACGATCGTGGCCGCCGGGTTCAACCGGGGCACATGTCGCTACTGCGGGGCGCCGATCCTCTGGGTGACGACGGCCTCCGAGCCCGGCAAGCCGTCGCGCACGCTGCCGTTCTCGACACCGCGGCCGCGGCCGCTCAGTGTGTCGCGCAACGACGACACGGGCGTCGTCTTCGAGAACTGGCCGCGCGCGTCGCTGCATTCGAGGAGCTGTCCGGGTCCGCGGCCGAGCCGAAAGCGGTATGGAGGACCACTATGACGCGCCGCAAGAGCGACGCGGACCGGATCGCAATCCTCTGGTGTCCGAACGTCCACGGGAAAAAGGGCGCGGGCTGGGCCTTTCCGCGCGCGGTCGAAAAGCTACTGCGTGGCCTGACGGCAGGAAAGTCGGTGCTGCACCTCTTCGGCGGGCAAAGCCGCTGGGGCACGCGCATGGATATCGACCGCACGACGCGACCGCACGTGGTCGCCGACGCCTGGCTCGCGCCGTTTCAGCGCGACAGTGTCGACGTGGTGATTCTCGACCCGCCGTATTTCCATCTGAACGCCGACGAGAAAGGGCAGTTGCTCCGACAGGCGGCGTTCATCGCGCGCGAGCACGTCATCTGGTTCCACACGATTTGGATCTACTCCGCAAAATCCCTCCCGCTCGAACGCGCGTGGCTCGTGCGCGTCGGCGACAACTGCGCGGTGCGCTGCATTCAGGTGTTCAAGGTGTGCGGCTTGAAGGAACGCCCCGATCCGTTCTTCCTGCGCGGGCCGGCCGTGAAATATAACCGCTGGCTGGCGGGGCAGACGGGCTTCGCGTTCGAGGCGCAGGGATGACGCTCCCGCGACCGCGGGGTGACGCATGAGTCAACGGATCGGCAATCTCATAATCATCGAGCCCGAGCCTGACGGTGTCTGTGAACTGTGCGGCATCGTTGGTGAGCTGCGCGCGTACGGCCCGCGCGGTGAGCGGATCTGTTTTGAGTGCGGGCAGAAAGATCTTGAAACAACGAAACGCCAGATGGAGCGTGTTCTCTTTGGGGACAACATCCAGTGACGCTCCGCGATCGCGTCGACGCGTTCAAGGCCGCGTTTTCGCAGTGGCCCGCGAGCTGGCCGTGGATCGTCGAAGAGGACGGCCGCGAGGTGTGCTACGCGGTGTGGGTCGTCGGCAACGACTACACGAACAAGACGCGCTACTACGGCGCCTACCCGCACAAGTTTCTCGACCGGCTGATGGCGTTCTTTCCCGACATGACGCCGGCCGACACGCTGCACGGCTTCAGCGGCTCGCTGCCGAAAGGGCCCTATACCCGCGTCGACGTCAACCCGATGCTCGAGCCCGACGTGGTCGGGGACATCTACGACGTGCCGGCGCTGTTTCGTGACCGGCCGAAGTTCGGGCTCGTGATCTGCGACCCGCCGTATTCCGACGAGGACGCGAAAAAGTATCAGGTCGTGATGGTCGACCGCGGGCGCGTGATGCGCGCGCTCGCGGAGGTCGTGCGGCCGGGCGGCTTCTGCTGCTGGCTCGACTGCGTGTGGCCGATGCACCGCAAAGCCGAGTGGCCGACCGTGGGGCGGATCTTTCTGCAACGGTCGACGAATCATCGAGTCCGTGTGCTCTCGCTCTTCGAAAGGACGGCCGTGTATGACAGGTGAACTCTTCCGCGGGTTTCTGAAACACAAAATCTACGGCACGGTCGTCGCCGTCGAGCGCGACGAAACGGGGATCGTGCTGGCGGCGATGGAGGTGCACGAAGCGATTGCCTGTCGCCATCGGCTCGCCGGCTATCCGTTGTCGCCCGACGTGAACGTGTGCGCGGAGATCAACGCGCATCCGCGCGACTTCGAATCCTTCGAGCCGGTGTGTGTGGACGCGGCGCATCTGCTCGCCGACATCGGCGTCGCCGAGAAGGCCGCGCAGGCGGCCGAGGTCGACTGGCAGCGCGCGCACGCGCACGCGAAGGCGCTCAAGGAAACCTTCGAAGAGCAAACGGCCGCGCTGCGGCAGATCGTGCGCGCGAGCACGTCGCCGACGACGCTGCCGCTGTTCAGCGACGGGGCGGCGCCGTCGGCATGACGTTGACCTGTGCGTTCGGGGAGCCGTGGATCGGGAAGCACCCGAAGTGTGCCGCGTATGCGCGGGCGCTCGCCCGGCAGTTTCGCGAGGCGGTGCGGCGAGGGGAGCTCGACGCGCAGGGCTACACGCCGAAGGAGCGCCGCGGGGCGGCGAGTGAGGCCGTGGGATGAGCGATCAGACCAACGCCCAGCTGGGTGCACAGCTCGAAGAGGTCGAGCGGCTCGTCGCCGCCTTCCGGGGATTGTGCAACGGGACCGACGTGTATGCAGTCATGGCCTCGCTCGATGAAATGTATAGCCGCGTGCTCTCGGCGTCGATTCACGACCCGGAGGAACTCGAGCGGGCACTCACGCTGATGGCGAGTCATGTGCGCGCGTGGTGGATTGCAGATCGCGGCGGCCCGTTCCTGCCGCTGTAGAAAGGCACACGATGAGGGTCGAAGTCCGCTGCTGTTGTCAACCCCAGAAGTTACTGGGCTGGCTCGAGGTGCCGAGCCCGACGATTCACGACGGGCAGTGGGTCACCTTCCTCGTGGTGCCTCAGTGCGGCGGCGGTCTGGACGGCGGGCTGTGGGAGGGCGGCCAACGACTCGCGCTCCAAATCTGTAAATGGTACGACGTCGGCGCGGTCTACTACGGCCTGGCGTTGAAGGCGGAAGGCGCGCCGGTTGAGGTGCTCCGGCGGATTCGTGGGTTCACGGAGGGGACGGCGGAAGGGGAGCGATGAAGCGACCGCTGGTCGTTGATCTCGCGACCTGGCCGCTCCGGTACGTGACACCGCCGGAGCTAGCCAGATATCTCGAAAGCGACCCGCGGACCATCATACGGATGATTGAAGCCGGGGTGCTGCGCGCGCATCGTGTCGGCAAGCAGTGGCGCATCCCGATCGGTGAAGCGCGGCGCTCCTTCCCTGTCGAACAGACACCGCACCACATGAAGTAGCATCGCACGACATCGCACGACATCGCACCGCATCGGACTACCTGGCCGGCACAACCCGCTAGGATTCGTGTCGCACCGCGCGCAATGTAGACGGGCGTTCGGTTTCGCACTCGGTCGAAACCCAAGAAACCGAACCTCCGAAAGCTGCCCATCTGACTCGAGCCGACCAAGCCAGGATCAACGGCAAACTCGGGGGACGTCCGCGCAAACCGCGCGACGGCGCGCCGATCCTTGAACTCACGCCCAATTCCTTCGGGTTGACGCCGAAGGAGGAGCGCTTCGTCGCTGAGTATCGGGTCGACGAGAACGCGACGCGCGCGTATCAGCGCATCCATCCCCGCTGTTGCCCCGCCACGGCCCAAACAGAAGGCCCGTTGTACCTCAGAAAACCTCAGATCCAGCAGGCGCTCGCGGAATTGCGGCGGTTAGATTTCGGCAAGGCGGGGATGGGGCCCGAGGAAGCGGCGGCGATCGTGGCGAATGCCGCGCGCGGCGAGATGGGCGACTACGTCGGCGAGCACGATCCGATTCGGAAGATGTCGCTCGACATCCGGCGGCGCATCAAGAGCATTACCCCGACCAAGTACGGCCGGCGGATCGAGCTCCACGACGCGCCGCACTACGCGCTCGCGATCGCGAAAGGGCTCGGCGTGTACACGGATACGCTCGAGGTGTCGAAGTCGCTCGCGGAGATTGTGGCGCTCTCGTGGAAACTCCCGGCCGAGGGAGCGGCGCCTTAATGTGGCGGCGCATCCTGCTCGCCCTGGTGCTGGTGTGTGGGATGAGTGACGCGCTCGCGGCCGCCGCCCGCAACGTCGCCCGCTGGCGCGCGCGGCCCGAGGCCTTCGTCTCTGAGCAGTTCGGCGTCGACCCGGATCCCTGGCAGCGCGAGGCGCTGCAGGCGTTCGCGGATCCGCGCAAGCAGCGCATCAGTCTGCAGGCGTGCGTCGGCCCCGGCAAAACCGCCGTCCTCGCCTGGTGCGGCTGGAACTTCCTGAGCTGTTACGGCGACCTCGACGACCATCCGAAGGGCGCGGCTGTCGCGATCACCTGGGACAACCTCAAAGACAACCTCTGGCCCGAGCTCGCGAAGTGGCAGCTCCGCTCGGAGTATCTGAAGGCCGCCTTCACGTGGACGAAGGAACAGGTTTTTGCGAACGCGCATCCCGAGACATGGTTTCTCTCCGCACGCTCCTGGCCGAAGAGCGCGAGCCCCGACGAGCAGGGCAAGACCATGTCGGGGCTGCATTCGAAGTACGTGCTCGTGCTCGTCGACGAGTCGGGCGCGATTCCCGTCACGGTGTTGCGCGCCGCCGACCAGGTGCTCTCGACGGGCCCGGTGTTCGGCAAGATCCTCCAGGGCGGCAATCCGATCTCGCTCGACGGCATGCTCTACGCGGCGGCGACGAAGCTCCGCGCGCAGTGGACGGTGATCCGCATCACGGGCGACCCCGACGACCCGCGCGCCTGGGTGCATGCGCCGCGCCTCGGGCCGGCGCCGATCGCGTGGGCCCGGCAGCAGATTGCCACCTACGGGCGCGAGAATCCCTGGGTGATGTCCCAGATCCTCGGCCAGTTCCCGCCAGCTTCGATCAACGCGCTGCTCGGGATCGAAGATGTCGAAGCCGCGATGGCGCGGCATCTGCGCACCGACCAGTACGATTGGGCGCAGAAGCGGCTCGGGATCGATGCGAGTCGCTACGGGGTGGACCTGACCGTGATCTTCCCGCGCCAGGGCCTCGCCGCCTTTCGTCCCAAAGCCATGCGGCATCTGCGCGGGAGCGCGGTCTCGACCGACATTGCGACCGCGGTGATGAACGCGAAGGTGCAGTGGGGGAGTGAGCTCGAGCTCTTCGACGGCACGGGCGGCTGGTCCGCCGGCGCGCTCGATGTGCTCCGCTCGAATCACGTCGCCGCGATCGACGTGCAATTCCACGGACGGGCGCACGACCCGCGGTATAAGAACCGCCGCGCGGAGATGTACTTCTCCATGGCGCAGTGGATCACGCAGGCCGGCGGCGCGCTGCCGTACGTGGCGGAGCTCGTCGAAGAACTGACGGCGCAGACCTACGTGTTCGTGAACGGGACGTTTCAGCTCGAGGATAAAAAACTCGTCGAAGCGCGGATCGGACACTCGCCAAATTACGCCGACGCGCTGGCGCTCACCTTTGGCTTCCCCGAGATGCCGAGCCAGGTCGTGGCGCGGCAGCAAGGGCGGCAGACGGTGCTGCACGACTTTGATCCGTTCGTGATGCCGCCGGTCGAGAGCTGAGGATGAAAGAGGATCCGCAAGAAACCGCGCGTGGTATCGATCGCATGGTTGCGGCAGAATTGGCCGCGCTTCGACGGAGGCGGACGTTCCGTCTCACTGATGAGGACTGTTGGGGGATGCGCTGTTGGAATGCACCGACCACTTGTCGGTCGAGGTCTCCCTCGTCCACCTATCGACCACTCACGCACGTCACGCCGCCGGATTGGTGTCAATGGTGCGGGGCCTCACGTGAGGAGCTCGCGTGGAACGGCGCGGCCTGGTGGTGCAATGAGTGTTACCGTGCGCAGCTCGGCGACGAGATCGTGTCTGAGGTGTCCGCTGCGGCGCGTATGGCTCACATCACCGCCGGCGTCACGTTTCCGGTCGCGCCCGTCGACGAGTTCTACGCCAAAGAGACAGCGCTCTATCGCGTGCCCGCGGCGAGTAATCGCCCCTGGATGCTCCGGCACGCGCGCCCGAAGCCTGTGAACCGGCCGGCCGGCCGGCCGTGGCGAGGCTGAGATGCCGCACACCTTTCCCGTGGAGGCGGAGTGTTTGACGAATGGCTGCACGGTGGTGGTCATGCGATGGACTGTCACGGATCCCCGCTTCTGCGCCGACTGTCGGAAGGCCTACGGTCGCAATCGGCATTCGTTGCTCGGTACCACGCGAGGCGAGCACCTCGGCGGGACGCGTCGTGTAGGGGACCGCTTTGCGGCGCGCTTACGCGACGGCTTTGCGTTGATGGACGGCGGCGCCGACGACCTCGGCGACGAACCGGGTTACGGCTTCGGAGTCTGAGGAGCACCATGACGCCGATTGAATTTCCAGAACAGACGATGGTGTGGGCGAAGGACCAACCGCCCTACTTGCCGCTGCCGGCGTTCACGAATGAGCGCGAAACGATTACCTGTTGGCGTCTGACATGGCGCGAGCGGATCGCGGTCCTCTGGGCAGGGCGCTTGTGGTTGCGGCAGGTAAATTTCGGCCGACGCCTGCAAGCGCAGGCGCCGTGTATCGCGTCGCCGTTTCTGAAGAACTGAGGATGTGCATGGACGACGCAACCCGGCAAGCCTTCACGACGCTCGAAGCGATGCTGCGTGGGCACGAGGAGATGAGCGCGGTGCGCGGGAATGAAATCTGCTCGATGCTCGCCATGTTGCCGGAGCCGGCCGAGACGTGGACCGGCACGGTGCGCATCCCGTGGTTCGGGCTCGTCAGGATCACGCTGCGGCCGGAGCAGCCCGCGGCGAGAGGAGGGCGGTGATGGGCTGGTTTGGCGGCGGCAAACCGACAGCGCGCCGTGACCCGAACGACCCGCCGGGCGCCTTTGGCGCGTATCGCCAGCGCCTGCGTGAGAAGAATCGGCTCGCGGCCGAGCAAGCGGCGGCCGACAAGCTCGCCAGCACGACGCCGGTGGCCCCGCCGCCCACGACACTCCTCGCGTCGACGAATGTCGACCTGGCGCGCGGCGCCGCGGAGCGCATGCGAAAACGGACCGGCGGCGGGGCGCTCCTCCCCGGCGCCGGCGTCAAGAGTGGTCCGAAAGCCAAGCTGCAGCCCAAGACCCTGATCGGGGGTTACTGATGCCGGCCGCTGGTCGCAATCCGATCGGTGTCTTGTTGACGCGGGAGGACTTTCTCGCGTGGTGTGTGACGGCGCGGGTGGATGTGCTCCTGCGCGGGCCGTATGACGTGGTCCTGTGTCGGTGTGGCGATGTCAACTGTCACGGCTGGCGGTTTCGCGAGTGGGCTCGCTGATGCCGGAATACCGCGATCCGGTCGATCGCCGGCGGCGCTATGAGAGCCTGCGCGGCGCCTTAGGGACGGGTCGCTCGAGCTTCGATGCCCACTGGCGCGAGCTCGGCGACTTCCTCATGCCGCGGCGGACCCGCTGGTGGGCGGGCGATCGCAACAAGGGCGACAAGCGCAACCAGCAGATCATCGACAGCGACCCGCGCTATGCCGCGCGCACGCTCGCCAGCGGCTTGCACGCCGGCCTGACCTCGCCGGCGCGGCCGTGGATGAAACTCTCGACGCCCGACCCGGGACTCGCGGAGTTCGGCCCGGTCAAGGAGTGGCTCCACGATGTCACCGGGAAGATGCTCACAGTGTTCGCCACGAGCAATTTATATAACGTGCTCCCGCTCGTGTATCTGGATCTCGGGGTGTTCGGCACGGCCAGTATGGCGATCGTGGAAGACACGAAGGATCTGTTTCGCTGCTACAGCTATCCGACCGGCAGTTTCTCGCTCGGTCAGGATGCGCGCGGGCTGGCGACCACGTTTGTCCGCGACTACCAACAGAGCGTCCGCCAGGTCGTCGAAGCGTACGGCGTGCAGGAGGACGGCCGCACGATCGACTGGTCACACATCTCGCAGCGCATTCACGACCTCTGGGAGGACGGCGAGTACGAGGCGGCGGTGAACATCACCTGGATGGTGAAGCCGAACGAGCTCCGCGACGGCGAGCGGAAAACTGCGAAATACAAGCCGTGGGCCAGCTGTCACTTTGAAACCGATCACACGGACGGCGGGATCGCGAAAGTGTTTCTGCGGGAGAGCGGCTTCGACACGTTCCCGGTCATGGCGCCGCGGTGGGACATCACGGGCGAGGACACGTACGGCACGGATTGTCCCGGCATGATGGCCTTGGGCGACATCAAGCAGCTCCAGATGCAGCAGCGCGAGAAAGCGAAACTCATTAAAACCGTCGTGGCCCCGCCGATGACGGGCCCCAGCTCGCTCCGCAGTCAGAAGGTATCCGTCCTGCCGGGCGACATGACGTATGTCGACGTGCGCGAGGGAATGCAGAGCCTCCGCCCGGTCTACGAGCCGCGGCTCGACGGCCTGCAGTTTCTTCTCGAGGACATGCGCGAAGTGCGGTACCGCGTACAACGCGCGTTCTACGAGGATCTGTTTCTGATGCTCGCGCGGTCGGATGATCGGCTCGGCGCCGACCGGCCGACCGCGCGCGAGATCGACGAACGGCACGAGGAGAAGCTCATCGCGCTCGGCCCCGTGCTCGAGCGGACCAACGACGAGCTCCTGGGTCCGCTCGTCGATCGCGTGTATGCGGTCATGGATGCCGCCGGCCTGATTCCGGAGCCGCCGTCCGAGATCGTGGGCGTCAAGCTCAAGGTCGAATACATCTCGATTCTGAGCCAGGCCCAGAAACTGATCGGCGTCGCCGGGCAAGAGCGCCTGCTGCAGACGGTCGCCGGCATCTCGCAATACCAGCCGGAGGCGCTCGACAAGCTCGACACCGACCAAGTCATCGACAATCTCGCCGACATGCTCGGGACGGACCCGCGGCTGATCCGCACGACGGAGGCGGCCGAAGCGATACGCGCCGATCGGCGGCAGGCACAGGCCGCGCAGATGCAGGCCGAGCAAGCAAAGCTGCTCGCGGGTGCCGCGAAGGACGCGAGTCAGGCGCCGCTCACCGGGGATAGTGCGCTCGCGCGGATCGTCGCCGGCGCGGGCCAAGCGCCAGGAGTCGCCGCCTAATGGCCCAAAAGAAACGGAACGCGGCGGACCTGACCGCCCGCAACAACAACGCGCGCAAGCGAGAGATAGCGCGGCTCGAGCGCCAGCATGACGTGCTCGTCACGAGGCTGGAGATGCGCCTGCGACGACACGCCCAACGGTTCGACGCGCTGGAGGAGCTCGTCGCGCGACTCGTGGAGGATCACGAATGACTGAAATTGTTCTGCGCGACCGGTCGAGTCGACCCGTGCTCGGCGTGACCGACGATCTCCAGGGTCTCGATTTCTTCGGACGTGGCTTCGGGATCGGGCCCAGTACCAGCACGGTCAGCGTCCAAACCGACGCGGACACGGTGGAGAAGGTGCTGGCGAGTTTCACGCTCAAAGGGGGCACGCTCTCGCGCAACAGCCAGCGGCTCAAAATTCGGGCGTTCGGGCTGAATGGCGCGACCGCCAACGTAAAAAATTATCGGATTCGCGTGGGCGGCCTCGGGGGGACGGTCATCGTGGCGCGGTCCTCCTCCGGGAACGCGACAGGCTGGGAGCTCGAAGCCCTCATCTACCGGTTGACCCAAGTGTCGCAACGATCGTTCGGCCGCTCCGACACCGGCATCGGCGGGACGATTTCGGCCATCAACACCCCGACGACGTTCGACTTGGACACGGACCTCGTGATTGTCCTGACCGGCCAGAACAACGTCGCCGCGGCCGGCGACATCATCTTCCAGGCGTGGGAACTGGAGATCGCCGGCTGATGGCTGACCGCCCGCTGACCCGCAATGCGGCCGATCCGGCGGACGTCAAAGACGCCAACGCCGTGGAGCAGCGGCGCGCGAAACGGTTTGCCGGCGCGCTGGGCCGGGCGTTGCAGATCCCGGACGTGCGGCTTGTGGTCGCCGCACTGCTCGAGGAGGCCGGGCTCGACTCGGGCGGCTACGACGCCGCGGGCTCGTTTCTGTATTACCGGGAAGGGCAACGCGCGCAGGGCTTGCGGATCCTCAAAGCGTGTCGGCTCGCGGACGAGGCCGCGACGGCGCTGATGGAGGCGGAGCAGCGCGAGCGGAACGCGGCCGACGCGCGCGATCTCGACGCCGCCGCGCGCGCTCGGGCGCAGGCCGCCGAGGACGACGCGTGAAAGTGTATTTCTTGACGTAAATCATTTGACGATCTGACTCGGGCCGGGCTTGCAATCCGGCCGACGACCGCTACCCGAGCGGGTCAGACGACAACGGGCAGCAGAGGAAACGGGCCTCAGCTATTCGCGGTGACTCCGCGAGTGACTGAGGCCCGTTTCTTTTTGCGGCCTGTGAACGACGGAGGTCAGCACATGGCAGACGTAGTGACACCCGCAGCTCCGGCCTCATCCCCCGCAGCTCCGGCCGCACCGGCCACATCGCCCGCGGCGCCGGCCGCACCCGCAGTCGTCGCGCCCGCAGCATCGGCAGACCCGGTGCCTCCGGCCGCACCCGTCGTCCCCGTCGCACCCGTCGTCTACGCGTTGACCGTCCCTGCGGGCGCCGAGTCCTTCATCGACGCGGACGATCTCAAGGCGTTTGAGACCGCCGCGAAAACATATGGCTGGACGCCCGAGGAAGCCCAGGAGGAAGTGCGCACGCGCGCCGAGGCCCTGCAGGCGCAGGACACGGCGTTTCTCGCACGCCTGACCGCCCATCCGACGTACGGCGGCGAGCACCTCGCCGACACAGAGCGGCTCAGGAACCTCGGGCTCGACGCGATCGCCCCGGCCGGGGATCCCCTCGGCGCGGAGTTTCGGCGGCTCGTCCTGAAGCACGGCTTCGGTAACAACCTCCCGTTCGCGGCCGCGATGGTCCGCACGGGGAAACTGGTGGCGGAGGACCGGCCTGGGGCCGGCGGCGGCGGTGGTGGAGACCCAGTCGAATACAAGTCTCCGCGCGATCTCTACAAAAACACCACGCCGACCGCGGGCTGACCTCGCGCGCATCGCTTGTAGGAGTTCGCAATGCGTTACTTGCTTTTGATGCTGGCGATCGTCGCCAGCTGGACCGTCGACCTCAGCGCGGCGTCGATCCTGATCTCACAGCACGTCGTGAGCTGGAGCTGGCACGACGCCCTGCCTTACGTGCTCGTGTTCGGCGCCGCCCTCGGCACCGGCAACCTCACGCTCGCGGAAATGGCGAAGCGGAAGGATCCGAGCGGGAAAACGTCCGTGATCGTCGAGATGCTCCAGCAGAGCAATGAGATTCTCGACGATATGACGTGGCAGGAGGGCAATCTCGAGACCGGCAACCGCACGTCGGTGCGCACGAGCCTGCCCACGGTCTCGTGGCGCATGACCAACCAAGGCGTCGTGCCGAGCAAGTCGACCACGGCGCAGGTCGACGACCAGGCCGCGATGCTCGAGGCGTGGAGTGAGGTCGACCTCGAAGTGATCGGCATCCACGCCGACCCCGCCGCCGCGCGGGCCTCGGAAGGGCGCGCGTTCATCGAAGCGATGAATCAAGAGATGGCGCAAACCATCTTCTACGGCAACGGCGGGCTCGACCCGGAGGAGTTCACCGGGCTCGCGCCGCGCTACAGCAGCTCGCTCGGCACCAACGGGAGCAACGTGATCAAGGCCGGCGGCGTTGATGTCGACAACGCCTCGGCCTGGCTCGTGGCCTGGGGCGATGAAACCATCGGCGGCTTGTTCCCAAAGGGGAGCATGGCGGGTCTGAAGCACAACGACTACGGCGAGGTCACGGTCGAGATGATCGCGGGCTTGCCCGGCGCGCGGATGCGCGCGATGCAGGAACGGTGGCAGTGGAAGGCCGGCCTCATGGTTAAGGACTGGCGCTACACCGTGCGCGTCTGCAACCTCGATGTCTCGCTGATGAACGGCGGCGTGACCATCGACATCATCGCCCTGATGGAGCAGGCGGAAGAGACCATTCCGAACCGGCTCGGTAAAACCGTCTGGTACATGAACCGGACGACCCGACGCTATCTGCGGAAGTTCGCGCGGACACAGGTGGGGCTCGGTGGCGGGCTCAACTACGAAAACCTCTTCGGTAAACGGATCCTGCATTTCGGCGAAACCCCGATCCGGACCGTCGACGCGTTACTTATCACGGAGGCGCTCGTTCCGTAGCACGTCTCGCGCGTGCTGCCACGACACCTGTTTTCAGAAGGAGAGGCTTCCATGTTTCTCGATGCGCTCTTGAAAGTCAGCGACGCCCAGGCGTTCGGCGCCGGCGCCGTCTCGACCAGCTCGATCGACCTCGGCAACATCACCCCGAAGCGCAAGATCGGCACCGGCGAGCCGATGGGCTTCGGGTTCGCGTGCGACGTGTCCGGTACCGTCGCCGCCTCGCTCCTCGAGATCATCTCGGCGACCGATGCCGCGCTGACCGCGGGGATCCTCGTCCATGCGAGCCGCTCGATTCCGCTCGCGGAAATGCTCGCCGGCGCGCTGTTTTTCCTCGGGTTGCCGCCGGGCACGCCGACGCAGCGCTTCCTCGGCGTGCGTGTCACCACCGCGGGCGGGACCGTCAGCCTGACCGCGTGGCTCACCTCACACGAGCTCTTCTCGATCCTGCCGGAGAACTACGCGAAGGCGTACACGGTCTAGCGCGTTTTGAAAGGAGTCAGCACACATGACCACCGCACACGCAACGCCCGCGTTCAAGGTCCGGGCGACAGCCATCGGCTACTACGGCGACGCGCGCCGCCGCCCCGGCGACGTGTTCGTCCTCACCGACCCGCGCCACTTCTCGAAGCGGTGGATGGAGCAGGTCTCCGCGTCGACGCCGGATCAGCGGTCGACCAATCAAGACGTGATTCGGCGCGAGCACGACGCCGTGCTCCGCGAGCGACTCACGGGCCGTGGCCGGACCCAGAAACCGACGGGCGCCGGCGATCCGCTCGGTGCCGGCGACCCGCCCGGTGCCGGCGACCCGCTCGGTGACTGAGAGATAACCCCCGCAAGTAGTGAGAAGGCCGCCCGGTTGATCACCGCGGTCAACCGGGCGGCGCGTGAGAGTTCCTGACGATGGCTGTCTTCCTCGAATATTACGTCCACTTGACCGACGAGGCGCTCGTCGCGACGCTCCAGGCGACGCGGTTCCGGAAGACCATCTTCGGGTTCTCTTTTTACCTCGGGGAAACCGGCCATCCGATCATGTCGCCGAACGACGCGGCGGCGGAATGGGACGCGCCCATTCAGGAGAGTGACGCCTATTCGCCGAAAGTTGGTCCGCCGAACACCACGTCAGACTACTTCACGAGCGAGTTCAACTATCCGCGCAACGTGGCGGCGTTCAAGCGGCGGAAGAGCGGCTTTTGGGGCTTCGTCATCGGGCTCTTCGGTGCGGGGCTCACGCAGTTCTATTGGCGGGCCACGTTTATCTACGCGGGGCCCGCGATCGGCCAGTCGCCGGTGCCCGGGGAGACGCTCGCGGCCATGCCGCAGCGGCGCTGGCTCGACGGCTTCGAGCTGCCGGACCGCGGCGAGATGGCGCCGCCGGCGGTCAATCCGACCGGCGTCGGTCCGCGGCTCTCGCGCGGCGCCTCGCGGCATATCTCCGGGTTCGGCTGGTCGGTCGACCAGGCCATCGGGGAGCGCACGCACCGGCCCACCGATACCGGCCTCGCGGTCACGAATGCGCTCTGGGAACGGTTCTACGTCCGCCCGCGGCGCTTCGGCTTGACCCCGACGCGCATGTGGCGCTGCACCGCCACGATCGCGGCGGCTGAGGGCATCGTGCTCGAGCTCTTGCCGACCGGGCAGATCGCCGTCTCGAACGTGAACGCCGTCGCCGTGCAGACGCTCATCGGCTCGACGACCGCGCCGCTCGTCGTGCATGCCTGGCACAAGATCGACCTGCGCTACAACTATGCGCTCGCCGGCGGCGATCAGGACTTCCGCCTGTACGTCAATGGGGCGGAAGTCTTCCACGCGATCACGCCGCTCGGCCTCGGGACGATTCAGAATATTGCGTCGTCGGTGCTCGGCGCGAATGCCGCGAATACGGCCACGATTGACTACGACGATTGGATCGGCGCGGATCCCCCCTCCGCGACGCTCGCCTCGAAAGATTGGAACGCGGGCTCGCGCGTCGTGTTGATTGGCGCGGACGCCTTCGCGAGCGATCACGGCGCGTGGGTCGGCGACTGGCGCTCGCTCCGGCAGCGCACGAGCGGCGACGCCGCGCCGCAAGTGCTGACCTCGATCACCTCCGGCGCCCGCCTTTCGATCGCGACCGACGCCGCACGGGAGATCGACCAGTGCCCGAACGGGCGCGGCATCGCGGCGCTGATGGTCGGGCTCAACGCCCTGCGCGCGGGCGTTGCCAACGGCACGCTCGGCTACAAGCTCCCCGGCGGCGCCGACGTGATGGCGGCGATCACTCAAACGACGCTGATGGCCTGGAACAGCGTCTATCACCTGCCGACCGGTCTGTTCGAGCCGCTCACGCCGCTCGCCGGCCTCGAACTCAAGCACGACAAGGGCGCGGCCGTTGACAGTTCGAGCGTGCAGTCACTCTTTGCGATCGCGGAGGTGATCGGCCTCTTCGGACCCGAGGATACGGTCGCGCTCACGGCGGCGCAGCTCGGCACCCCCGGCGCGGTCGCCGCTCGCGGGGCGACGGGCAGTGCGCAGCTCGTGGCGGATATTAAGGCGGGGCTGGTCGCGCGTGGGATCTCCCTCAGCGGCGCCTGTGGGGCCTTCGAGATCACGAAACGGGTCGCGTGGGCGCTCAAGAGCGGCGGCGGCGGCCTGCTCGAGAAACTCACCGGCAACAAATGCCAGGATCGCTCGGTCGATATCGTCGCGTTCCAAGGCGTCGGCGAAACGCGCATCTTCGACATGCTCATCGACGGCGGCGCGGCGAACGGGCCGACGTGGTCGGAAGGGACGCCCGTCGCGGCGAACCGCTGGAAGGCGCCGACCGACCCCGGCGACACAGCGCCGCCGCCAGCGTGGGACGCGGCCAAGGCCTATATCGTGGGCGATACCGTGCTCGTGGCGGGGCGCGAATATCGCTGCCTCCTCGCGCACACCAACCAGACGCCGCCGAACCCGACGTTTTGGGCCGAGGAAGGCCCGCCCCTCGGCGATGGGTCCGGTCTGCCGACGAGCGTCCCGCCGCACACCGGCATTCACAACGCGCCCTATCCGCGCACGCCATGGGCGCGCGGCCAGACGGCGCCGCTCTCGCCCGTCGTCCATCACACCGGGACGTACGTCGGGACCGGGACGTTTATTGATCTCTTCTTCCGCTGTCCGATTCATTTCCTGTTCATCCGACCGGCCTCCGGCGGCCTCGGCGGCGCCGTCTGGTGGAGTGCGATGGTCAACGCGCACCGCGCGGGCGTGGAGTCGTTCATTCCCTCGCTCGCCGAGATCCTCGTCGACCCGAGCTTCGCCGGGCCGGCGGCGGAGGGCGACCAGGAGACGCGCTGCGTTGTCCATATTGCCGGGGCGCACGCGGACCTGAACGCGGTCGGCATCACGTACAGCTACCTCGCGATCGCGGATCCCGGGATGCGCTTTTGCCACGCCGGCGCGCTGCACATCGCGCAGAGCACGCTCGACTACGTGAACCCGCTCGACAATGAAGGGTTCACGCCCGAGGCGCTCTTCACACAGCACGAGGTGTACGGCGCTGGCGCGACGAACCGGATCGGCTTCAAGGGCATCGGCCACGCGGCGACAGCCATGTCGATGCAGCTCAACGGGATCGCGGAGACGGCGAGCGCGCTCAGTTTCAGCAACGGCACCCTGACGCTCAAGCCGGGCCTATTTACCGGCGGCGCCCCCGACGCCCAGATCGCCTTTCTCGCCTTCCGGCGCGATGACGGGAGCGGCGACGTCGGGATCCCGCGGGCGCTGCAGCTTGCGACCTATGTCGGCGACGGCAACGCCTCCCGGACGATCAGCCTCGCGCCGGCGAGCGGCCGGCGACCCATGTGGGCGCTCGTCGTGCCGCACAATGCCGTCGCCGCGATGTGGCGCGACCCGTCGCACACGGACACGACCTCGGGCCTGTGGGGGTCGAGCACGCCCAACGCCGCGACCGGTATCACGGCCGGCGGCATCGATCAGTTCACGGTCGGCTTGTTACTGAACGCGAACACGATCGTGTACGACGTGTTCGTCATTCCCGGCGACACGGCGGCGTGTAATAACGGCTGGTCCTGCGCGGGTGAGTTTCCGCCGGTCGAGCCCGGTGTCCCTGGTGGTCCTGGCTGGCCGGAGGAACCGAGCGATCCGGAGACGCCGGGCCCCGCGGCGCCGGGCCCCGGCACCGAACCCGGCGGTGACGACACGGACTTTGGGACCGACTGCGTCGACGCCAGCACGAAGATCATCAACCAGGCGCTCGCGCGACTCGGCATCGGCAAGCGCGTCGACGACATCGTCGACGAACAGACCGAGGAGGCGGCGACCGCGCGGCTGCTCTATAGCGACGACGTCAGTGCGACCCTGCGCGACTTCCCCTGGCCGTTTGCGACGCGGTACGCACAACTGGTCTATGTCGCCGGCAGCGAAGCGGCACCTATCAATGGGGACTGGACGTATGCCTACCGCGCGCCAGCCAACATGATGTTCGCGCGGCGCCTCGTGCGCCGCGCCGGCGCGCAGCGGCGGTTCGACCCGAGCCCGCTGGACTTCCGCGTTGGCTCCGATGCGATCGGCCCGCTCATCTACACCAATCACGCGGAGGCAGGCCTCGTCACGCCGACCGCGCTCACCGTGGAGCTCGAGTACACGATTCGCCTGACATGCGCGGCGAGTGCTGGCGATGCGATCTTCCGGAGCGCGCTCGCGTGGCGGCACGCGCACAGCCTCGCGCCGATCCTGAGCCGCGACGAACAGAAAGTCGTCATGTGTTGGCAGATGTATCAGCACATCCTCGGGACGGCGTCCACGAAGGCCGCGCAGGAAACGCAGCACGCGCCGGACGGCGATGCCGACTGGATCGCGGGGAGAAACTGAGCATGGTGCATCAAGCCGGCCCGATCGTCGGCGGCGAGCTGCAGAAGTGTACGCGCTGTGGATTCGTCCTCAATGATTGCCGGTTCGCGATGGGCTTCAGTAACGGCCGCACGCGCCCGCCGGCGCTCCGCGGGTGGGAGATTGGCGCGGCGATCGAGGTGATCGACGGCGACGTGACAGCCTCGGGCCTCACGGACGCGGCGCCGGATTGCCCGGTCGGTGGGCCAGGCGCGCGCCGCCATGTTTAAGCGGCGCCGCTGGATGCGCGTCGAGGACGGTCACGTGCGTGATGTCCACGTGCTCCCGATCAACGACCTGCGCACGCACGCCGAGACGCGCGCGTGCTGGTGTCGGCCGGCGCTGCTGGTCAACCCGGATGCCGACGTCCACGTGCTCGTCGTTGTCCATCACTCGGCCGATGGTCGGGAGCTCTTCGAGCTTCCCTCGGCGACCACACAATGAGCGAGTCCGCCTTTCAACGCGCGTTTGCCGGCGGCGAGCTCGCGCCTGGGCTCGGCGCGCGCGCGGACCAAGTCAAGTACGTGACCGGCCTCCGGACCTGCCGCAACTTCCTCGTGCTCCGGCACGGCGGCGTCGCGAATCGCCCCGGCCTGCGGTTCATCGGCGAGAGCAAGACGAGCGCGACGGACACCTTCATCCTGCGCTACGTGAGCGAAACGGTCGGCGAGTCCCTCCTGATCGAAGCCGGCGCGAACTATCTGCGCTTCTACAAAAACGGGGCGCTCGTCCGGCTGACCGGCGTCACGGCGTGGAACGCGGGCACGAACTACGTGATTGGCGACATCGCCCGTCAAGCGAGCGTCAACTACTACTGCACCGTTGCGCACATCAACCAGGTGCCGCCGAATGCGGCGTTCTGGTACGCGATGCCGAGCGACATCCTCGAACTCCCGACGCCCTTCGGCAGCGGGCGGTTTGACTGGCATCAGTCAGCCAACGTGCTGACCCTGACGTCGCCGATTCACCAACCACACGAGCTCACGCATCTGGCGCTGACGCGCTGGACGCTGATCCCGGTCAGTACGGTGCCGAGCATCGGCCCGCCGACCGGACTCGTGATCACCCCGGGGCCCGCGGGCACCGAGAGCTATAGCTACCGCGTGACGGCGGCGGCGGTCGACAGCTTCGAGCAGTCGACGCCGGGCTCGATTGTGCAGGTCAACACGGTTGGGCCTGGCACGCCGGCGGCCCCGCATGTGCTGAATTGGGTCGCGCCCGTGGGCGGGCCCGCGGCGGTCGAGTATTACGTCTACAAGGATCCGTTTCAGAACGGCGTGTTCGGCTTTCTCGGGACCGCACTCGGGCAGACGACGTTTCGTGACGTCGGCCAGCCGCCGGATTTCCTGGTCACGCCGCCGCTCCCGCGCGTACTGTTCGCGTCGGCGGGCAACTTCCCGCGCAGCTCGGCGACCTACCAGCAGCGCCGTTTCTTTGCGAACACGGACAATAACCCCGACGCGATCTTCGGGAGCCGCGTCGGCTACCCGCACAACTTCACGATCTCGAGCCCGCTGCAAGACGACGACGCGATCACGTTCCGGATTGCCGGCAGTCAGCACAATCCAGTGCGGCATCTCGTCGGGCTCCGCACGCTCATCGTCCTGACGGACGCCGGCGAGTGGAGTGTCGGTGAGGTGAAAGTCCCGCTCACGCCGAGCACGATCCCCGCCGATCAGGAAACCTTCGTCGGCGTCTCGAGCACGCGGCCGGTCGTCGTCGGCAATTCAATCCTCTACGTGCAGGCGCGCGGGTCGATCATGCGCGACCTCCGGTTCGACCAGGCCGTTGAAGGCCTCGCCGGGCGTGACCTGACGCTCTTCGCCACGCACCTCTTTGACGGCTTCCTGATCGACCGGCTCGACTACCAGCAGACGCCGCACTCGATCGTCTGGTCGGTGCGGAGCGACGGGCTCCTATTGGGGCTCACGTATCTCCGCGAAGAGGAGATCTGGGGCTGGCACCGGCATCAAACCGGCGCCGCGGGGAAGTTCGAGGATGTCTGCGTTGTGCCGGAGGCCGGCTTCGATGCCGCCTACGTGCTCGTCCGCCGGACGATCGGCGGCGTGTTCAAGCGCTACATCGAACGGCTCGAGCCGCGCGAAATCTTCGATTGGGCGGCCGATTCCTTTTTTGTCGATAGCGGCCTGACCTACAGCGGGGCGCCGGCGACGGCCGTGAGTGGGCTCGGGCATCTCGCCGGCGAGCTGGTGAGTGTGCTCGCGGATGGCGTCGTCGTCTTCAACGGCGACCCGACCGCGCCGAACGCCGAGAGCTTCCGCGTGAGCAGCGGCGGGACCATCGCGCCGCTCGCCGTGGCCGCGTCGACGATTCACGCCGGCCTACCGATTCAATACGCCGAAGTCGAAGCGCTCGACCTCGACGTGCAGGGCTCGAACGTCCGCGACCAAAAGAAGCGCGTCGGCAGTTTGTCGCTCCTGCTCGAGGCGAGCGCCCGCACGTTTCTCGCGGGGCCTGACAGCGGGCATTTGCGGCAAGTGAAGCTGAAGCCGTTTGAAACGAATCAGGCGGGGCTCGCGTTCACCGGGCAGGAAGAGCTCAACCTGACGCCGGAATACAACCAGCACGGCCGCGTGTTTATTCGGCACGTCGACCCGCTGCCGCTGACCATTCTCGGTTGGCTGCCACATGTGGAGTTAGGAGGCTGACCGTGGGATCAAAGCTCGTGAGCATGAAGATCAGCGCGGCGGAGCAGAAGAAACACATGGAAGGTCCAACCTCGCTCGCGAGTGACGCGCCGAGCTATCCGTATGGGCTCAACATCTCGCTCGATGAAGCCGCGATCGAGAAGCTCGGGATCGATCTCCCGAAAGTCGGCAAGACACTCACACTCATCGCGAAGGTGGACGTCACGTCCGTCTCGATCAACGAGCACACCGGCGGCGAGGAACACCGCAACGTCTCGCTGCAGATCACTGATCTGTGTCTCGAGGACGACGACACGCGCGAATACAAGACGCCGAAAGACCTCTATAAAGACGACGAGAAGGCCTGATGCGCCCGTTGCCGCCGCTGCCGATCGGGTCGGTGTCGCGCACGATGGACGCGCGGCACCTCAACGCCGTGGCGAATCATCCCGACGTCCGGCTGTGGCTGGGCGGTGAGGCGCCCGCGGACGCGCCCCTCGATCTGACGGCCATCGTCGAGGATCCGGCGAATATCGCGATGGCGACGCCGCACGGCGGCTTCGTCGCCGTGGCGCTCGGCTCCGGGCGCTACGACGTGCATTCGCTGTTTCTGGTCGAAGGGCGCGGGTATGAGGCGATCACGGCTCAGGTCGAGGCGGTCGCCTATATGTTCAGCGCGACCGACGCGACCGAGCTCCGGACGACCGTGCCGACGAGTAACCGGCCGGCGGCGGCGTTCGCGAAGCGCGCGGGCTTTGAAGTGCGCTTTACGAGTCACGTCCCGTGGGTCGCGGGCGCGCGGCAGCAGGCGGACTGTTGCGGGCTGTCGATCGATCGCTGGGCGCTTCGCTCGACGCAGACGCGCGCGCTGGGCGCCTGGTTCCATGAGGTACTTGCGGACGCGAAGGCGGCGAGCGGCTCCGCGCGGCCTGTGCACGAGGACGACCCGGTGCACGACGCGATGGTGGGCGCCGTCGTGTTACTCGTGCTGTCCGGGAATCCTGAGAAGGCCGTCCGGCTCTACAACGTGTGGGCGGGCTGCGCGCACTACGCGCCGATCGCGCTCCTGCGGCTCCGGCCGGTGGTGATCGACGTCGTCGACGCCATCGTGGAGGCCTCGCCGGGCGGGATGGAGGTGCTCCGGTGCCGCTAGGGATTACCGCGGGCGCGTTTCTGATCGGCGGCGCGGTTGTGAAAACGGTCGCCGCGAAGAAAGCCGGCGACGCGGCGAAGAAGGCGGGCATCGAGCAGGGCGCCGCGCAGAAGGCCGCGAGCGAGAGTCAGGCGCAGCTCGCCGACTACAACGCGAACGTCGCCAGCCTGCAAGCACAGGACGCGATCGAGCGCGGCGCGGAGGAAGAGTCGATGTTTCGGGCACAGATCCGGGGCGCGATTGGCGCGCAGCGGGCGGGCATCGCGGCCGGCAACACCGACGTCGGGTTCGGCTCCGCGGTCGACGTCCAGGCCGACGCGGCGTTCCTCGGCGAGCTCGACGCGCTGACGCTGCGCACGAATGCGGCGCGTGAAGCCTGGGGCTTCAAGGTCCAGGCGGAAGACTACCGGAAGCGCGCCGAGATCACGCGCAAGGAAGGCGTGTATCTCGAGAAGGCCGCCATCGCGCAGGGCAACGCCGCCAAGACGGCGAGCCGCTACGACATGGCGAGCACGATCCTCGGCGGCGGTGCGTCGCTGTTTCAACTGAGCTACGGGTTTAAACGCAGCTAATGCCGACGGTCCAACGCTACGGCGGGCGGAAAGTGGCGACGGCGGCGCTCCCCGGCGTCCGCAAGTCCGCCGCCGAAACCGATCTCAGTACCGGCGCCGGGCTCGCGCACGCGGAGGGCCAGGCCGCGGCGCTCAAGGCCGACGCGCTCGGGCGCCTGGGCGGCACGGCGATGTCCGTCGGGATGGGGCTCGGGAGCGAGGCAATCCAGATCCGCGCGGCGGAAACGAAACGCGCGAACGACGTCGCGTCCCTCGAGTGGAGCAACAAACTCGACACCTGGCAGAACGAGACGCTCTACTCGTCGAACGGCGCGCTCACGCGCAAAGGGAAGGACGCCCAGGGCCTGCCAGAAGAGGTGGGCGAGGCCTTCGAGAAGGTCGTCAGCGAGATTGGCGGCGGCCTGTCGAATCCGGATCAGCAGTTCATGTTTGCGAAGGAAGTCCAGCAGCGTCGAGAGAATCTCGACGCGACCGTTTATAGGCATGCCTTCCGCGAGCAACAGACGTACGAAGCGAGCGAGCTCAAGTCGTACGTGGACAACAAGGTCAATGCCGCGGTCCTTAACGCGAACGACCCGCGCGCCGTGGGGCAGCAGCTCGCCGCCGGCGTCCAGAAACTCAAGGCCAGTCTGCCGCGCATGGGCGCCGGGCCCGAGGAAGTCGCGCAGCAGGTGCGCACGTTCGAGAGCGCCGCGCTCGAGGGCGTGATCATGCAGCAGCTTGCCGAAGAGAAACCCGCCGCGGCGGCGGCCTATTTCGAGGAGGCGAAAGAGGGCGGGATCGAGTTCGACGACAAGGCGCTCACGCGCATCACGACCGCGCTCAATGTCGGCAAGGTGCGCAGCGCCGCGCAGAAGGCGACCGCCGAGATCCTCGCCGCCGGCGGCACGCTGAACGAGCAGCGCGCGAAGGCCAAGAGCATCACGGATCCCGAAGTCCAGGACGAAGTCGACCGCCGGCTACTGCACGAGGACGGGATCCGGAAGGTGCAAGAGCGTGAGGCCGAAGCGACGCTGCTCACCGACGCCTATACCGCGGTCGATCAGACCGGCGACGTCGACCAGCTCCCACCGGCGACGATCGCGCAGCTCGGCACCCATCTGCCGGCCCTGCGCGCCTATGCGGAGAAACGATCGAAGGGCGAGCCGATCGAGACCGACTGGCGCGAATACCTCCGCCTGAAGACGCTCGCGGCCGACGACCCGGCCGCGTTCATCAAAGAGAACATCTGGAAGTTCCGCGGGCGGTCCGACGATCCGGAGTTCAAGGAGATCACGAGCCTCTACGCGGCCGTCAAGAGTGGCGACCGGAAAAAGACCGACGACGTGCTCGCCGGCTTCCGTACGCATCACGCGATCGTCACCGACACGTTGTATCAGTACACGAAGACGGAGGAGAAGAATTACACGCCGGCACAGTTGGACGCCAAGGCGAACCTCATGCGGCTCGTCGACCAATGGACCGCCCAGGAGCAGGCCGCCGGCCGCAAAGTCACGAATCCGCAGATCCAAGAGCACCTCGACGAGATCCTCAGTAACAAGACGACCGCCCGAGGTTCGTGGCTGGCGCTGATCCGGCCGTTCAAATACGACCTGTTCGACAAGCCTGGGAAATTCCTGATTGAACAGAAGTATGACGACATCAGTGAGAGCGACCGCGCGCAGCTCGAGGCCGCGCTCCGTGCGAATCGGCAACCCGTGACGCCCACGACGGTCCTCGACCTCTATCTCTCGATTCACAGCAAGCGGGCGAAGTAGTGGCGCTCAACCTATTCGACGAGGCGCTCGAGCAGCTCCCTGATGAGCCGTACGCGGCAACGGGGGGGAGCTTGTTTGAAGAGGCGCAGCGTGTGCTCAGTGAGCGGACGACGGCCGAAGAGACCGAGCTTCGGCGCACCGCTCGCGGTGGGACAGAGTCGCCCGATGCGATCGTCGAAGCGCGGCGCCTGGCGCGCCGCTACGACATGCCGACGCCGATGGTGTCGCGCCAGCTCGAAGAGTACAAAAAGCGCGCGCTCGCGGACGACGTCGTCGAGGCCTCGAAAACCAACCCGCGGCTCGGCGCGTGGCTGGCCGCGGACCCGGCGCACGTGGCGGTTGCCGCGCCGGATCTGAAGTCGCTCTCCGCACTCGACCGCGCGCTCGGCATTGGCCGGAACATCGGCGGCGCCGCGTTGGCCGGCGTGTGGGACTTTTCGCAAGGGATGTGGGGCGCGCTCGAAGCCGCCTCGGAGCTCACCCTTGGCGCGCTTCCCGAGAAGACGCAACTGCACGGGCCGGATGAGGCCGCCTTTCAGGCCTGGGTGCAAGAGAGCGGGCTCGCCGACGTCGACCACGAGAAGAGCTTTTACGACTACCGCGGTTTCTGGCAGGACACGGCCGCGCGCGAGCAGTGGCATCCCGGTCAACATTTCCCCGACACCTACAAGACGCACGGCCATCCGACGTTTTCTGTCGAGTCGCAATACTCGCAGGGCGCCGGCGACGGCGGGCGCTGGGAAGGGGAGACGTTCGTGCCGCCGGAGCCGGGCGCGTTCGCCGCGTTCGCGCGCGGCGCGGCGGCCGTCGCGAAGCACCTCGCCGACAAGGCGCGCGGCACGCAAGAGGGCGCCGGCTTCCTCGAGCGCGCGGCCTACAGTGGTGTCGAATCGCTCGGGATGATGGCGCCGGGGATGGCCGCCGCGTTTGTCAGCGGCGGATCGAGCCTACTGCTCACGAGCGCCGGTGTGGCGACGGGCGGGATGAGTTATCACGATGCGCGCGCGCAAGGCGTGGCGCCTGGGAAGGCGCTCGCGTTTGCCGGCGTGCAGGGCGCGATTGAAGTGGCGACGGAGTTCATCCCCGCGCATCTGTTGCTCAAAGACTTGACGAAACGGTCCGGCTTCCTCACGATCCTGACGCATCAGATCGCCAGTGAGATTCCGACCGAGGAAGTCGCGACGGTCTTGCAGGATCTCAACGAGTGGGCGGTCCTCCCCGCCAACAAAGAGCGCACCTTTCAGGACTACCTCGATGAGCGTCCCTCCGCCGCGGCCGCGACGGCCGTGAGTGTGCTCGTCGCGGTCGGTGGCACGACGGTCGCCACGCATGGCACGGTGCGGATGCTCGAACAGCTCGGCGCGGCCGCGCAGGAGTCCAAGACGCTCGCGAAGGATCCCGCCACGGTGCAATCGCTGCTGGATCACGTCGACGCGCAGACCGGCGGCGTGACGTTCTACGCGCCGCTCGACACGTGGAAAAGCTATTGGCAAGGCAAGGGCGTCGACCCGGCCGTTGCCGCGGCGACGATCACCGGCGAACCGGATGCGTTTTCGAAAGCGAGCGAGGCCGGGCTGCTCGAGATTCCGGCCGCCCGCTACGCCGTCGCGCTCGCTGGCACGGAACACAACACCTTTTTCAAAAACGAGATCACGCTCGACCCGAACCTCCACAACGCCCGCGAGGCGGAGGCCTTCGCCGCGAAGCAAGAGGCGGAGGCGACGACAGCGGCTGAGGAGCCGCCGAGCCGGCGCGCGCTGCTGCGCCAGGCCATCACGCAGGAGCTCGAGGCGGGCGGGCAGTTCAAGGCGCGTGACGCCGCGGCGCAGGCTGGGCTCGTCGATGCGGCGCTCGGCACGATGGCGGAGGCCGCCGGCGAGGATCCGCTCACGGTGTACCAGCAATACGGCGTGCAGGTCGTCAGGCCGGACCTTGGGCTAATCCCGCCCGCCGCGGACCTATTAGCGCCTGCAGGTGAGGCGATCGTCGAGCCGGTCAAGGGAGAGGTCGCCCCTGAAGCGGAGGCGCCACAGGGCACGGCGACGTTTCTGTCGCAGGGGCCGGACGGCCCGCTCTATAACTGGCCGCTCCCTGACGGCACCATGACGACCGGCGACGCGGCCGGCGTCAAGGCGGCCGGCTTCGCCGTGCCGGAGACGCCAACCGAGCAGGCGCTACCCGAGGCGACGCAGAACCGGCTCCGGGAAGCCGGCTACACCGAGACGCAGATCGGCCGGATGGGCATCGGCCAGGCTGACGCCGTGCTGCGGGAACGCGCGCGTAAGCGCATTCGACAGCTCGAGGGCGACGTCCGCACGGCGCAGCGGGCCGCCGAGACGGACGAGCTCACCGGCCTCGCCAACCGTGCCGCGCTGAACAAAGCCCTGCCGGCGGCCGAAGCGGATCCGGAGACGCGTGTCGTCGCCTTCGATGCGAACAACTTCGGCCAAGTGAACAAGCAGGTCGGCCACGCCGCCGGCGACGCCATGCTGCAAACCGTGGGGACGGCCATCCAGGCGGCGGCGACCGAGTTCGGCGCCGGCGCGCGCGTGTTTCGCCGTGGCGGCGACGAGTTCGTCGTCTTGGCGCCGGCCGCGGTCGCGGACCAGATTCGCGCGCGCGCGGAGGCGCTCTTCGGTGAGCAGACGGCCGGCACGGTGACGGTGTCTTTGTCCGGGACCACCGGGGCGACGTTCGCCGAAGCGGACGCGACGCTGCAGGCGGCCAAGGCGACCCGGAAGAGCACGCAGGCGGGCGACCAGGCGGTCACTAGTCTGACGACGACCGGCGTCGCCTCCGGCCCCGGCGGCCTGCGTGTGCGCGTCGTGCCGAAAGCAACCCCGGGTCACTACGAGCTGGAGATCACGGAGAAGGGGAACCGCCGCTTTGAGGGCGACTTCCCGCTGGAGCAGGGCCCGGCGCTTGGCGCCGCGCGCCTGGCCGCTCTCATCGCCTCGCCGACTGTGGGGCCCGTCACGCCGCAGATCGTGCCGGCGAAACCCGACGCCCTCACCGACGACACCGTCGCCGCGTGGGTCGACGAGGTCAAGGCGCGCATCGGCGGGCTGCAAGAGTTCCGCGTGTCGATCGATGGCGCCGGCGACCTCCACCTCGAGACGATCGTCGTCGATCAACGCGCGCAGGGCGCCGGCCTCGGCGCGATCGTCATGCGCGAGCTCACGGCGTTTGCGGATCAGCACCGCACGCGGATCGTGCTCACGCCCACACCGCTCGCGGAGCACGGCAGCACGTCGGCCGAACGCCTGACCGCCTTCTATGAGCGGTTCGGGTTTGTAAAAAACGATGGCGAGACGCGGGATTTCTCGATTGCCGCCGGCATGTACCGAGAGCCGGCCACGGGCGGGTATGTGCTCGCGCCGTTCGCGTCGACGCCCGCACAGCGTCAGCCAAAAGCGCGGAAGGGGAAAGCCGTCACGCTCGAGGCGCTGATCGCCACGCCGACGCTGCCCGCGGTCGACGCGCCGCAAACCGCCTCCGCGGAGGCGCTCGACGCCAGCCTGGCGGAACCTGTTGCGTCCGCGGTTGTGGAAGCGCAGACTAAGGAGGACGATGCCCAGCAAGACGATCTGGACGGAGGGGCAACCCTCGGAGCCGGTGACACCGGAGAACCCGCTCGTCGGCCTGGAGATGCGCGTGCTGCGGAGCTGGCTAGAGAACAGCCCGAGCAACCGGCGGCAATATCTGAGGGGTCCGGCGTACCGGCGCGACCTCGAAAACGCCGTCCGGCAAAGGGTCGACCAGACGTTCGCCGAGGAGCTGCAGCTCCGCGCGCAGGGCAAGACGCAGGCGGAGGCGGAGGAGTTCACCCGCCCGAGCATGTGGACACCGCCGACCTGGCCGACCACGCCGACGTCGCCGCCGCCGAAGCCCGCGGCGAAGCGCCCCGCCATTTCGTAATCGACGACACCGCGAGTCTCACCGAGGGCGGCTGGACCGTCAAGCTCGAGGCGAACCTCGCCGCGATCCGCTTGCTCAAGGCGCTCGACCGTGAGGGTCGCATGGCGACCGATGCCGAGCAGGCGATCCTCACGCGCTACATCGGGTGGGGCCACACCGAGCTCAAAGATATCGTCGAGTTCGCCGGTGAGGGCAATCTCGAGGACCGCGATCCCCGTAAACAAAAAGCGCGCGACGAGCTCGAGCAGCTCTTGACCCGCGCCGAAATCCAAGAGCTCGGCGAATCCACGCCGAACGCGCATTACTCGTTTGCGGATTTGCCGCGCGCGATGTGGACGGCCGTGGAGCGGCTCGGGTTTACCGGCGGGACGATTCTCGAGCCCGCGGTCGGGATCGGGCATTTCGTCGGCACGATGCCCGGGGCGCTCCGCGCGTCCAAGCGCACGCGCCTCGCCGCCGTCGAGAAGGAACCGATCGCCGCCGGCATCGCACGCCAGCTCTATCAGGACGTGCACGTGCAGAATAGTCCGCTGCAGGAGGCGAACCTTCCCGACAACTACTACGACCTCATCATCAGCAACGTGCCGTTCGGGCGGATTCCGATCTTTGACCCGGCGTTCACGAGCACGGAGCGGCGGCCGATCGCGGGCTCTGTGCATAACTACTATTTCGGGAAGGCGCTCGATCTCGTGCGCCCCGGCGGCCTCGTCGCGTTCGTGACGAGCCGCTACACGATGGACGCGCGGTCTGACGCGGTTCGGCAGTTCATTGCCGATCGCGCGGATCTCCTCGGCGCCGTGCGCTTGCCGGACCAGGCGTTTAAGAAAACCGCGGGCACCGACGTCGTCACCGACATCCTCTTCCTCCAGAAGCGCGCCGAGGGCCAGGCGGCGAAGCGCGGGAGCCAGGCGTGGGTCGAGTCGCCGGTGAATGCGGCACTCTCGACGACGGAGCGGCCGATCCATACCAGCGCGTATTTCCAAGCGCACCCTGACCATGTGCTCGGCACGGAGAACCTGTCTGGGAAGATGGCGCGAACTAACCTGCCGCAGTACAACGTGCAGGGCACGCTCACGCTCGACGATCTGGTCGCCGGCCTCACGCGCGCACTGCCTGAGCGCGTGTATAAGGCGAGTAAGACCCCGCCGCGTAAGCTCGCGGCCGTCGTCTCGCGCGACGTGAAGCAAGGCTCGTATCAACTTGAGGGCGGCAAGTTGTTCCTGTACGACAAGGGCACGCTGGCGCCGTCTGAGCTCACCGGCGCCGCGCTCGAGCGGGCGAAAACCTTTGTCCCGCTGCGCGACGCCTATCAGGCCGTGCTCGATACGATGATCGCCGGCGGGACCGACGCCGAGCTCGCCGCCGCGCAAAAGGCGCTGCTCGGCAAGTACAAGGGTTTCGTCGCGTCACACGGCCTGGTCAACGAGGCGGTGAACCGGCGCGTCATTGAAGAGGATCCGAACGCCGGGCGGATCCTGGCGCTCGAAAACTTCGAGCTTGTGCGGACGAAGGGGCGTCCGGCGAAGATCAACCTGCTCGGCCTGGCGGACATCTTCACAAAGCGCACCTATACGCCCGTCGTGGAAGCGACGACGGCTGACTCGCCCGACGCGGCCTTGACGCAGAGCCTCGCATGGAAGGGCGGCGTCGACCTGCCCTATATGGCGGCGCTCACCGGCAAGAGCGAGACGGCGATCGCCGCCGAGCTCGCCGGCGCGATCTACCGCGACCCGGTCACACGTGCCTATCAGCCGCGCGCGGAGTATCTCTCTGGGGACGTCACGACGAAGCTCGCCCAAGCGCAGGCCGCGGCGGCCACTGACGCCACGTATGCCGACAACGTCACGGCCTTGACCGCCGTGCTGCCGCGGCAGTTCACGCCCGAGGATTTCCCGGTGCCCTTTGGCGCAACCTGGGTGCCGCTGGAGATTTATCAGCAGTTCGTCGCCGCCGAGACTCACACCGCGCCGGACATCACGCTCGTCAACACCGAGCAGCGCGTCAAGTTCTACGTCGAGGGCGGCCACGGGATGCACGAGTTTCTCCCGGCCGGCTCGAATCTCAACGACTGGATCGCCGCGGCGCTCAACGGCGAGCTCCCGCGCCTAAAGAGCGGCGACCCGGCGACGTTCGACCTCGCGCGGACGGAAGCCTATCGGGAGTCGCTGAAGCAGCTCCGCGAACGGTGGGCGGAATGGTGGCCAGCGGATCCGGTCGCCTCTGAGACGCTGACGAAGATCTACAACGGCATGTTCAATCGCGACACACCGTATGTCGCGGACGGCTCGTATGTGGTCCTGCCGAACGCGAACCCGCACATCAAAATGCGCCCGTGGCAGAACAACGTGATCGCGCGGGCGCTGCAAGTGGGGAACACGTTGCTCGCGCATGTGGTGGGCTCTGGCAAAACCTATGCGATGGCGGCGATTGCCGGCGAGTGGAAGCGGCTCCGGCTTGCCAATAAGCCGATGATCGTCGTGCCGAACCATCTCACGGAACAGTGGCGGCGGGAGTTTCTCGAGCTCTACCCGGCCGCCCGGATCCTCGTCCCGACGAAGGAAGACTTCACGCCGGGCAACCGCCGGCGGCTCACCGCGCGCATCGCCAACAACGATTGGGATGTGGTCGTGATGGCGGAGTCACAATTTCTCCGCATCAGCGTGAAGCTCGAGACGCTCCGGGCGTTCATTAAAGAGCAGGAGGACCAGCTCCTCGCGGACGGCGCCGCACAGATGAACATGAGCGCCGAGGACTTCCAAGAGCTCGTCACCGACTACGGCGCCGGCGACAAGGATGCCGTCCGCACGCTGAGCAGCCGCAATGCGCCACGCAGCGTGAAGGACATCGCCCGCGGGATTCTCACGCTGCGGGCCCGGCTCCAAAAGCGGTTAGACCAGGCCGGTAAGGATGCGCCTGTGACGTTCGAAGAGCTCGGCGTCGACGGCCTGCTCGTCGACGAGGCGCACCTCTATAAGAACCTCTATTTCTCGACCGCAAAAAACAACATCGCCGGCCTGAAGGGCTCTGACTCTGATCGCGCGATGGATATGTTCCTGAAGGTGCGCCACATCAATAAGGCGTCCAACGGGCGGAATGTGATCTTCGCGACCGGCACGCCCGTCAGTAACGCGATCTCGGAGCTCTACACGATGTTCCGCTACCTGGCGCAGCCGACGCTCGACCGGCTCGGCATGGCCGGGTTTGACTCGTGGGCGAACGGCAACGCCGAGGCGAGCGCAGAGATGGAGAAGGCCGCCGGCACGGGCTACAAGGAGCGCACGCGCCTCCGGAAGTGGACGAACCTGCGCGAGCTCTCGGCCCTGTTCCGCCGCTTTGCCGACGTGGTCACGACCGAGGATCTCGTCAAGAGCGGTCATGTGACGCTGCCGAAGATGAAGGGCGGGAGCCCGACCGTGATCGCGCTCGACGCGCATCCCGATATGCCCGTCTTTATGTCGGAGCTCGACGCTCGTATTGAGGCACTGAAGAGCGGCAAGGTTGACCCGAAGGACGACAACCATCTGTTGATTACAACGCAGGCCGCACTCGCCGCGATCGATCTCCGGCTCGTGAAGCCTGGCGCGGCAGCCGACCCGAACGGCCGGATTCCCACCGCAGCGAAGGAGATCGCCACACGCTACAAGGCGTCCACGGCGACGAAGGGTGTGCAGCTCGTGTTTCTCGACGTCGGGATCCCCGACAAAAAGCGTATGCCGCCGCTGCCGGTGAGCGTCACGAGCTCGACGATCGTGCTTGAGGCGCCGACGCCGGAGGTCGACGAGGAAGACGCCGACGACGTCGTCGACCTCGAAGCCGAGGCGGACGCCGCGATGGCGGAGATCGCGGCCGCCGGATTCTCGCGCGATCTGTACGCCGACGTGCGGGCCCGACTCGTCGCGCAGGGTGTGAAGGATGACGAGATCGCCTACATCCATCAGGCGCAAACCCCGTATGAGCAGGGGCAGCTCTTTGCCGCGGTCAACGATGGCCGGATCCGCGTGCTCCTCGCGTCGACCGCGAAGGGCGGCACGGGCATGAACGTCCAAAAGAAGCTCACGGCGATTCATCACCTGGACGTCCCGTGGCGGCCGGCGGACATCGAACAGCGGAACGGGCGCATCTTCCGGCAAGGCAATGAGAACGCCGAGGCGGAAGAGATCCGCTACGTCACGAAGGCCTCCTTTGATGAGTATCGCTGGGGCGTCCTGGCGACGAAGCAACACGCGATCGTCTCGCTGCTGAAGGGCGAGCTCACGTCACTGGACGATATCGATCCCGCGCAGCTCGACATGCAAGTCGCGCAGGCGCTCGCGAGCGGCGATCCGCGGACGCTCCAGATGCTCACGAAGGAGCGCCAGGTGCGCGCGCTGCAGACGCGCTACCTCGCCTACACGCGTCGGCTCAATGCGGCGCGTCGCGGGATGACGGCCGGTCTTGATGCGATCGACCGGCTCACCCAGCGGACGGCCGCGGTCGCCGCGACGGTGACTGAGGCGCAGACGTGGGCGGCGACGCGGGCGCTCACCGTGGTCAACCGTGTGGCGCGCTACGGCGCCGAGCCCGAAGGCCGCGCGTTTGCGCTCGGCGACACCGATGCGCGCAAGGGCTTTCAGGACCGCATTGAACACCTGATGACGAGTGAGCCGTACGAGGACAGCGCCGACATCGGCGAGGGCGGGCCGTATGTGCTGACGCTCAACCGGACGCATACCGAGCAGTGGCAGGCCGGCGAAATCGAACGGCAGACGGCCTACTTCCTGACGGTCAAGGCCCAAGTGGGCGGTGAGCGGCTCGTCCTTGGCTCCACGCCGACGTGGACGAAAGGTGATGAGAAGTTTCCGCAGTTCGCCCGCAGCCTCGACACGTATCTCGACCCGGACCGCCTCGTGAAGCTGGGCGCGACGATCGCCGGCACGATCGCCAACTACGAGGAGGACAACCGCGCCAATCAGGAGATCGCGGCGAAGCCCTTCGGGCAGCTTGACCAACTGAAGCAGGCCGAGGGTGAGCTCTCCGAGCTCCGCGTCGCGCTCGGGATTTCCCAAGGTGCCCCACAGGCGAACGTGGAGGGCGCCAGCTTCGATCAACCCGCGGTCCCGCAACCGCCCGCCGGCGAGGAGCGGCGCCGCGGCAATATCGCGTTCGGTGTGGATCCGGCGACCGGGCTCCCGCGCACGGTGATCAACCTCTTGGCGGGCTCAGACCTGAGCACCGCGCTCCATGAGTTCGCGCATTTCTTTCTCGAGGTGTTCGGCGACCTGTCGGATCGCGTGGCGGCGCGCGACGCCGCGACGCGCACGCCCGAGCAGACGCGCTTGCTCGAGGACTACGACGCGATGCTGCGCGAGCTCGGCGTCACGTCCCGCCGGGAGATCGGTACGGAACAACACGAACAATGGGCGGAGGCCTTCGAGACGTATCTCCGCGACGGCCAGGCCCCGAGCCTCGAGCTCGCCGGATCGTTCGCACGGTTCCGGTCCTGGCTGCTCGAGATCTATCGGAGCCTGCGCGGGCGCGTGCCTGTCTCGCCAACTCTCAAGGGCATCTTCGATCGGATGCTGGCGAGCGAAGAGGAGATCGCCGCAGCCGAGCGGGACACGCCGGCGCTGTTCACGACGGCTGACGAGGCCGGTATGACGCCGCAACGCTTCGCGCTCTATCAGGCTGACGTCGAAGACGCGCATCGTTCGACGCGTGCTGCGCTGGACCGGGAGATCGTGGCTGAGGTGCGCCGCGAGCGAGCCGCCGAGTGGCAGACGGCCAAGGCCGCGATGGCGGTCGACGTCGCGGCCGCGGTCGAGCAGCAGCCTGTCTATCGCGCGCTGAAGGCGATGCGCGAGGGCGTGGCGACCGACGCGGACACGCTGCCGGCGCCGGTGACGTTCGACCGCGCGGCGCTCGAGGCGCTCGTCGGGGCGCCCGCCGTCGCCGCGCTGCCGGCCGACTTGACGACGACGGAGGACGGGATGGAGCCGGAGCTCCTCGCCGAGCTCGTCGGCTTCAGCAGCGCCGATGCGCTGGTGAAAGCCATCACGGCGGCGCCGGCGATCGGGAGTGTGATCGCCGCGGAAACGGACCGCCGGATGGCGGCCGAGCACGGCTCGATGCTGACGGATGGCACGCTGCACGAGAAGGCGCGCGCGGCGCGCGCGAACGCGGACCATGACGCGCTGATTCGCGCCGAGATCAAGGCGCTCTGGACGAAACACGAGCAGCGCCAGCGCGCCTATGAGCGCCGCTGGCTTGAGGCCGAAGCCAAGCTGCGCATCGCTATCGCGGAAGGCCGCAAGCAAGTCAAGATCGACGCGCTGACCGCCGAGGTGCAGGCGCTCAAGGCGAAGGCCCGCGGCGGCGCGGCGCTGATTCGTCGGGCGCAACCGCGCGCCGATACCCTGAAACGGCTGGCCGAAGCGCGCATCGCCGGCACGACGATCCGGACGCTCAATCCGGCAAGCTTTTGGGCGGCAGCGCGGCGCGCGGCAACCGAGGCGATCGACCGGGCGGCGAAGCAGGACTTTGCTGGCGCGATCGAGGCGAAGACGCGCCAGTTGACGAATCTCGCGTTCTACACCGAAGCGGCGCGTGTGAAGGGCCTGATCGACACCGCGCGGGCGTGGGTCGAGGAGCACGACCGCAAGCCCGCGCGCGCGAAACTCGGCCTCGCCGGCGCGGCGTATCTGGATCAGTGGGATGGGCTGCTCGCCCGCTTCGAGTTCAAGCGCGTCAGTGACAAGGTGCTCGAGCGGCGCTCGGCGCTGGCGACCTGGCTCGCGCACGTCCAAGGCGCCGAGGGTTTGCCGGCGATCGACCTGCCGGCGACCGCCCACGATGCAATGCGGCGGGCGAAATTCAGCACGTTGACCGTCGAGGAGTTCTTCGGTGTGACAGACGGCCTGCGACAGCTCGCCCATCTGGCCGGCCTCAAAAACCGCCTCCTCCGCCGCGGCGCGAAGCGCGAGCTCGAGGAAGTCGCCGAGGCGATCGACACGTCGATTCGCGCCTATAACCCGGTCAGAGCCACGCCGCTCGAGTTCACCCCGACTGATGAACGGCACCGCAAGGTTGCGGATTGGTTCGCCTCGCACGCCAAGATCGCGCGCCTGGCGCGGGCGCTCGACGGCCATCGGGACGGCGGCGTCTTTTGGGAACACATCATCCGGCCGATCAATGAAGCCGCCGACGCGCAAGTCGCGCGGAAGCTCAAGGCCGGCACAGAGTACGGCGCCATCCTCGAGCGGTTCTATCCGGGCCGCGAGCTCGGTCAGCTCCGGGTGAAGCAGGCGATCCCGGCGATTCAGGGCAGTCTGACGAAGGAGGCCCGGCTCGCCGTCGCGCTGAATTGGGGCAACGAGCAGAACCAACAGCGCATCCTGAGCGACCCGCGCCGCCGCTGGGACCGGCGCCAGGTGGAGGCGATTCTCGACACGCTCGATCGGCGTGACTGGGACTTCGTCCAGGCGACGTGGGATTACATCGACACGTTCTGGCCGGAGATCGCCGCGAAGCAGTCGCGCGTCACCGGGCTCGCGCCGGAGAAGGTGCAGGCCCTGCCGGTGTCCACGAAACACGGCGAGTATCGCGGCGGCTATTACCCGCTCCAGTACGACGGCCGCCTCTCGCTACGCGCCGGCCAGCACGAGATCGCCGCGGACCTGAAACTCGCGTCCGTCGGGAACTACGTGAGCGCGACGACGAAGCGGGGCCACACCGAGGCCCGGCAGCAGAACGTGCATCTCAGCGTGAAGCTCGACCTGGGCGTCGTCTTCAACCATCTCGAGGCGGTGATTCACGACCTAACGCATCACGAGATGTTGATCGACGTCAGCCGTGTGCTGCGGGCGCCGGCCGTGCAGACGGCCATTCTTGAGACGAAGGGGGATCTGGTCTATCAGCAGTTCACGCGGGCGCTGCTCGACATCGCCATCGACACGATGCCGGCCCGCGGTGTCCTCGAGCAGAGTGCGGTGTGGCTGCGGGCCGGCACGCAGATTTCTGTGCTGGGGTTCTACTTCTGGACCGGCGTGCAGCAGCCGCTCGGTTTGTTCAACGGCGCGTCGCGCGTCGGGCCCGTGTGGGTCGCCCGCGGATTGAAACGCTGGCTTCGCGACGCGGCGACGCTCCAAAACACGGCGGCGTGGATTGTCAGCGTCTCGCCGATGATGAAGCACCGGAGCTCCACGGCGACCCAAGACTTGAGCGACCTCCATCGCGAGCTCCGCCGCCCCGGCGGCTGGTTCGACGGCCTGGTGCGCGCGGCGACCGGTGATCGCGTCAATCAACAGACGATTACGGATTCGTTCCTCTGGCACATCGGGCTCATGCAGCGAGTCGCCGACATTCCGACCTGGCTCGGGCAGTACGAGAAGTCGATGGCCGCCGGCGAGCTCGAGGAGCGCGCCTTTCGCCTCGCCGATCAGGCCGTGCTCGATAGTCAGGGCGGCGGTCAGATCAAAGACCTGGCGCAAGTGCAGCGCGGCGGGCCGATCGCGCGGCTCTATATGACCTTCTACTCCTACGGCTCGACGGTCCTGAACAGCACCGCGGACGTCTACGGGGCGACGCGCTTTAAAAGCCCGGCGTCTGTGGCGACGTTCCTGGGCCATCTCTCGTTGCTCTACGTCATGCCGGCGATGGCGACGATTGCGCTCTCCCGCGTGCTCGGGCGGAGCGGTGGTGACGAGGACGACGAGGAAGCGGTCTTGTGGGACGTCGCGCAAGAGATCCTCGCCACGGCGATGAACACGATCGTCGGGCTGCGTGAGTTGAGCGGCCTCGTGCGTGACACGGGCGCGCGCGGCTATGCGGGCCCGGCCGGCGCGCGGCTTGTCGACACGCTCTACCGCACGGGGCAACAGATTGAGCAAGGCGAGATCGACGAGGGGCTCCTCGTGGCCCTGAACAGCGCGGCCGGCGTGATCTTTAGGTATCCGGCCGGGCAAGTGCAGCGCACGGTCGACGGCTGGGTCGCCCTGATGGACGGACAAACGACGAACCCCGCGGCGCTGCTCGTCGGGACGCCGCCGAAGGCAAAGGCGAACTGATGGCGGCTCTCGCACAACCCCGAGACGCCAACGTCCACGCGAAGATGACCGCCCAAGAGGAGGCTCGGTATGCGGGGCGCGTGATGACCTGGGAGATTACTCAGGCGGTCATTGCCGTCAGCATCACGTTCGCGAAAATCTACGCCGCTGTCGGCCCCGTCGCGATCGTCGCCTCGGCCAGTCTCGATAATGCGTTTTTCTTGGTCGTCGGTTTCTATTTCGGCCGATCGAACGGTAAATAAAGGAGTCCGCATGAAAGTCTTGATCGCGCTCGTTGTCTTCCTCGCGCTCGCCTCGTCCGCCGCGGCACAAGCCGCGACGGTGCTGTTCGACTACCCGGCGACGACGCCGGCGGCGACCGTCCAGGGCTACGCGGCTGTGCTCTATGTGAACAACACCGCGATCGCGCTGACGGATACCTGCACGCTCGTCACCACCGTGACGCCGAATATCAATCGCTGCACGGCGATGGTGCCGAATGCGACGATCACTGCCGCGTTGACGGTGAGCGGTCCGCAGACCTTCGAGGTCACGTTGGCGGACGGGATTCTCGAGAGCGCCCGCTCGGTCCCTTTCGTGCTGACGCGCCCCGTTGCACCGTTGACAGTCCGTATTCAGTGAGCGTCGGCGCGACGCTGGTGTTCATCACGGAACGCCGATGCGTGTATCGACTGTAAAGAGGCTCGAGCGGCTGGCGCGCCGGCGACGCAGCCGGATGCGCGCGCATCAACGGGTGCTCGACCGCGCGAACGCGGACAGCGAGGAGAACGCGCGCACGTGCTGGTGGTTTGGTCGGCATGAGCGGGCGTGGCGGCGGAAGCAGGGGATCACATGACGTTGCGGAAGAAGCAATCGCTCTTCGTCTACTTAGTGGCCGTGTTGCTCATCGAAGCGGATCAGCGCGGCTACGAGCTGACCTTCGGTGAAACGTGGCGCTCGCCAGAAGAAGCGGCGCGGCTTGCGAAGGCCGGGAAGGGCGTCACGGCCTCCCTGCACTGTCAGCGGCTCGCCATCGATCTCAATCTGTTCAAGGACGGCAAGTATCTGACGAGTACGGAGGCGCACCGCCCGCTCGGGGAATGGTGGGAACAGCTGCATCCCCTCTGTCGCTGGGGCGGGCGCTTCGGCGACGGTAATCACTACAGTTTCGAACATGGAGGACGGAAGTGAAACTACCACAAGCGGTCAAAGAGATCCGCACGCGCTGGGTACTGCGCTTCCCGCTGCCGCAGGGCGAGCCAAGCGCGGCCCATGAGGAGCTCTGTCGGCGCTGGTCGATCGGGTTTGCGGAACAGGTGGCGTTCGAGCTTCCCGGCCAGGGCTGGGGCGTGAAGCGGGGCGATCAGGGCCGGCCGATCGGGAAGGATTCGATCGCGCTCAACTACACGACTGCGCGCCTCCTCTCGTGGGATCTCATGACCGGCGCCGGCACGGGCCGCCCGACGCTGAACGCGGATCCGGAAAGCGAGGACATTGGGCCGACGCCTGGTCGCGCCGGACAATTTTTCGAGACGCGGCCAGAATATTTCCGGCCGACGAATCACCTGGGCGCGACGGTGCCCGGCACAGAACCGCCCACGCCGCTGCTACCGCCGGCGTCGATCGACCTCGCGCCGGTGCTCGCCGCGCTCGCGCGGCTCGAGGTGCGCGCGGCGACCCTCGAGCAGACGATCGCGGCGGGCTACACGGGTACCGTGCACATCCGCTATCTCGGCACGGGCCAGGTCGATCTGGTGCCGAAGACGACCGGGTGAGGTATGCCGCGTCGCACCAAGGAGCGCCCGCAACACGTCATCTGGCCGCTCGTCAAGCAGGACGGCACGGCGGTCAGCGCCGGCATCCCTGGCGCGCCGGGCGCACCGGGACCACCGGGCCTCGACGGGTTCGACGGTGCACCGGGTGAGCCGGGTGAACCGGGGTTCGAAGGGCCGCCCGGCGCGGCGGGCGCACCCGGTGCCCCTGGGCCGATGGGGCCCGCCGGCGCGATACCCGGCCTGGACGGCCTCGACGGCGAAGATGGCGTCGACGGGATGCCCGGGCTCCAAGGCCCATCAGGTGCACCGGGTGCCTCCGGCGTGGCTGGGCAGCCAGGCCCGCCCGGCCTTGACGCCGAGGAGCCTGAGCCGCCCTACATCATTCCGGGCCCGATGGGTCCGGCCGGGCCTGCCGGCGGCGGGGGTGCCTCGGCGACGACGATCGAAGTCAACCTCGGGGCCACGGCGGCGTTTCGCGGCCGCTTCACGATCGCGGACGCCGCGATCACCGCGGTGAAGAAAATTCTCGTCTGGCAGGCGCCTGGCCCGTACACGGGCAAGGGCACCCGTGCGGACGAAGCGGAGCTGCAGCCCGTGCAGATCATCGCGACCGAGCCGCTCGCGGGGTCGGCGAATGTGCACTGGCAGACGCCGCCGATGGTGACGGTTCAGAAACGGCCGTTGATGATGCGCGGCGTCGACGGGGCGACGGTCCTCATGAGCCCGAAAGATCCACAGGCGATCGTGAACGGGCCAGCGACGCGGATCGGTAAAGTGCTGGGGAACGTGAAATTTTCCTACGTAGTGTTCGGCTAGCACGTACAAGGGAGCGTCTATTATGGCTGTCTTAGAAGGCGGCGTCAGCGGAGCACTCGCGGGTGTCGGCGCCGAGGCCGCATCGCCCCTGCACACGATCCGGTTTCCGGTGTCGGTCGGCGCTGGCGGGGCGTTTCGCATTGGCGCGCTCTCTGGCGTCATGGCCGCGGCGCTCGCGGCGAACTCGGAAATCTTTCAGTTTCGGTATGTGACCGCCGCGTCGCGCAGGGCGTTGGTCTACAAAGTTGCCCTCAGTGCGGGCATGAACGTCGCAGCGACGGCCGCCGCGCTCGCCGCATTCCGGATGACCGTAGCGCGCGCGTGGACGGCGGTAGGAACAGGAGGGACGCGCATCGTGCTCACCGGCGACAACGTCAACTTGCGGACGGCTTTTGCGACGTCCGAAGTAAACGACGCCGGCATCTCCACCACGGCGGCGCTCGGCATCGGCACAAAGACGTTGGACGTCACAGATTGCGGTGCCATCGCGGTCGGGATCGGCACCGGGGCGATCACGACCTCGCCGACGTTACCGATTCTTCCGCACACCGCGCTATTCGACGCAGACGGTGAAGGGCAGGAACCGCTCGATCTCGCGAATCAGGAAGGGTTCATCATCCGCACAGGCAACGCGATGCCGGCCGCGATGACCTGGCATTTTGCGGTCAACGTGCTCTGGCTCGAAGTCCCGGCGTTCTAAAATAGGGAGGGGCGTATGGCCGTCAAGGCGTTCGTGTTTCTGCGCGGTGCTGACTACCATCCGGATTACGGGGTGCGGTTCCTGCTCGACCTCCAGAACTGCGAGGGCAACTACGCCGTCGCGGCGGGGATCTATTTTGAATCCGGGCTCACCCCGAGCGCCGGCGCGGTCGCGATGAACGCGGCGATCGCGGCGTTCGTGCGCGCCTACGCCGAAACGAACTGGAGCACGGAATTTGGGATGCTCGACAACGTCAAGGTGATGGTGCAAGTCGACGGATTGCTCGCGTAGTCGAGCGACAAAGGAGGAGAGCCAATGCCACGCATCCCGAAACGTCTCTTCGGTCCGATCCAGGTCGCGACAGGCCCGACGACGGTCTACACCGTGCCGGCGCTCACGAAAACGATCCTGCGCTACCTGCGGATCAATAATCCGAGCGCCGCGGCCGTCACGCTGACGATCTCCATCGGCGCCGACGCGGCGGCCTCGCGCATCATGGACGCCTACAGTATTCCGGCAAAGGCCGCCGGCGTGACGGACTCGGCCCGTGACCTGTTCGTGTATCTCCCGATGGAGGCGGGCGAGATTCTAACGCTGTCGGCGGGCGCGAATAATGTCCTAACGATCGCAGTCGGCGGCGACGAGTGCGTGCTCGGATAATGGCGACGCCTGTCGCCCGCGTTGTCCGCGCGCCGATTTTCCGCGAGGCGCCGGCCGACCGCTTGGCACAAGCGATCGTCGCGACCACACCGAAGGGCTCGAGGCGCTTCGAGCAGGCCCGCCGGCGGCTCGCGACGCTCGCCAAGCGCGAGCCGGAGCATGTCAGCGACGCGGATGTGCGCGAGTTCCTGGCGCGCGGGGAGTTGGCGACGCAAGCCTATCTCGCGGAGTAGAATCGACTGGATGAACCGGCGAGACTGGTGCGCCGAACAAGTTCCTTGACAGTGTAACGCCATGTGGCCTAGACTTGACTTATGACACGTGGGGCCAAGCAACTCGCCCAGCTCTTCAACGCCCCGAAGCAGCGGGAGGTGGCGAAGCGTCTCCAAATTCACGAGGCGTATCTTTCGCGGCTGATCTCTGGGGCGCAAATACCGAGCATGGTCGTGGCTGGACGCATCCAACAGGAACTCGGGATCCCTGTGCAGGCGTGGGTCGAGACCGTATGAGTTTCGCTTTCGTTCAGACCCCGAAAGCGCCTAATACTTTCTCCATGAGGAGGACAGCATGACGACACACACGACCGAGACGCAGACCACACGCTACGCCGATGTGGCTTCCGGCCGCGCCTTCACTGGCACGTCGCAGTGGGGCTATCGCGCGAGCGTCGACGCCGCTGGCACCGTGCGCGTCTACGATGACATCGCCGGCCACTACACGACCTGCCATGCACTCACCAGCCGGCAGGAGGCCCATGTCCGCCGGATCGCACAGTGAGTTTCGCTTTCGTTCAGACCCCGAAAGCGCCTACGCCATTGTGTGCAGTTGTCCTTAAAAGCCGCGGCGTACCCGCAAGATCCGATAATGTATCTTCTGTTCTCGGAGTAAGCCTTTCGCTGTCAGACACTTACTTACAGCTAGTTTCAGATAATCCTCTCTCCATGTCAGATTTCTGGCGTGCGCTTCCTGATTCCGCTCGCGTTGTTGGCGGTCAGCGTCCTGGGCGGGATGCTTCTCGCCTGGCTGCTTCGAAATGGTGAAGGGCCTCCTCGTCGGGATCGTGATCGGTGTCGCGTGCGCGGTGATGGTCGGCGTCGTGTCGGTGTGGTGGGACGATCCGCGGCTCCAAGCGTGACCGCATGGTGCCCGCGATCGTCGACGAGATCTTGCGCGCGCGGCTCGTGGCGGCGATTCGTTGGCGCGCTGAGGCGTGGCGGGATCAAGGCTTCCGGTCGCCGAACGAGGCGCGATCGTGTCGGCGGTGCGCGGCGGTGCTCGAACAGCTCGCGCGTGATGTCGAGGAAGCGGTGCTCAGTGAGCGGCAGGGCGAGGCCCCGGTGGATCAAGCACCGGGGCCAGCCACACCCACCCGCACAGGAGGCGGGTACGCATGGCGAACGAAACGATAGCACAGACCTGCTTAGTGATGAAGCTGGCCGCGATCATGGCCGTCGTCGAACGGATCCCGAAGCGCGGCCGCAACGCCTTCCACGGCTACGACTATGCGACCGAGGCGGACATCGTCAGCGCGATCCGCCAGGAGCTCGCGAGTCGACACGTGATGTTGTTCCCGGCGATCACGGCGACGCAGCGGGAACCGGTCGGCGAGAAGGGGAGCGTACTTACGCACGTGACGATGGAGTTCACGTTCATGGACGGCGAGAGCGGGGAGACGATCACGCGGCCGTGGCTCGGCGCCGGCACCGACAAGGAAGACAAAGGCGCGTATAAGGCCATGACCGGCGGCGAAAAATATTTCCTGCTCAAGACGTTCCTCATTCCGACCGGCGACGATCCCGAACACGAGAACAAGCCCGAGCTCCCCGCGGTCGCGCACCACATGGCGAAAGCGGCGGGGCCCGTGGCAGCGCCGGCGCCCGCGGTCGTCGTCCCGCTCTCCGGCTATAACGAGTGGTTGTTTACGCTCGTCGCTATCGCCGGGGCCGGGACGAAGCACCTGGAGGCGATGTGGAAGGCCTCGGCGAAGCCGTATCGGCAGCAGCTCATCGACACGGCGCCGGCGGAGTGGGACAAGTTGAAGGCGCGCGCCGCCCAGGTGGCCGCATGAAGGGCTTCACGGTGAGCGAGGCGGCACAGCGGAGTCCGGAGTGGGTGCTGGTGCGGCTCGGGCGCTTGACTGGCTCGCGCGCGCGCGATATGCGCGCGAGGCGGCCGGAGCGCGAAGCGGTGAGCCGGTGGAAGCTGCGCAAGCAGCTCGTGCAGGAACGGTTGACCGGCCTCTTGGCGGTCAACGGCTACGAGAACGCGGCTATGCGGCGCGGCGTCGACCTCGAGCCGGCCGCTATCAGGGCCTACGAAGCGCAGACCGGCTGTGTTGTCAGGCGGACAGGATTCTTATCCGACGATGAGCTGATGATCGGCTGCTCGGTGGACGGCGATGTCTACGACTTCGAGGGGATCGTCGAGGTGAAGTGTCAGG
>Ga0184637_10000212_pt1 | contig 42701 bp, 32 predicted proteins | sample PLM3_127_b2_FD_133143 | JGI IMG/M metagenome (GOLD analysis project Ga0184637, IMG submission 133143) | Groundwater sediment microbial communities from an aquifer in East River, Colorado, USA - PLM3_127_b2 | ecosystem: Environmental > Terrestrial > Soil > Riparian zone | place: USA: East River... | reverse complement strand
GTGGGCCTGCTACACTCCCCACCCAGACAAGGATGGCGCAACCGCCCCCATCCTCCCTGCTCACAGGCACCGAAACGAAGCATCCCTCGCAACACCCAGCCCGACATCGAGGGCATAGAAACGGCAGTGCCATGAGTTCGTCGACCCGTCCTTGCTTGCTCGCAACACCCAGCCCGACATCGAGGGCATAGAAACGTTGATCGTCAGGCATCGGGCTGGGTCACTTCGGTACTCGCAACACCCAGCCCGACATCGAGGGCATAGAAACGAACGCGGAACGGGCGGTCGGTGCTGTCGGTGGTGACTCGCAACACCCAGCCCGACATCGAGGGCATAGAAACAGGGACGCGCGATCGATCATGACGTCGAATAGTGTCACTCTCGCAACACCCAGCCCGACATCGAGGGCATAGAAACGCGTCGGTGAAGCCCCAGCCTCGCATCTGGTTCCAGCTCGCAACACCCAGCCCGACATCGAGGGCATAGAAACAAAGGCCGGCGCCGGTGATCGGCTCGAAGTCCTCCGCTCGCAACACCCAGCCCGACATCGAGGGCATAGAAACAGCTTGACGCCGACTGATACGTTCCCGAAGACACCCCTCGCAACACCCAGCCCGACATCGAGGGCATAGAAACATCACCAGCTCGTCGGTGAGCTCGATGCGTAGAACCCCCGAATGCCGGTCTGGACGGCTCGCGCCACGCCCTCGCCCTGACGCTTGGCGGTATTCGCCACGAATATAGGGAGCACCCTCAGCTATAGGGAGCACCCTCAGCGTGTCGCCACGTGGAGACGCTGTTGGCAGGAGCAGGCAGGCGGTTGGGGCGGGACGAGCGGGCAGTGAGACCGAGGAGCCCTCGCTGACGAGCCGGTTGGATGATCGCAGCGCGGCGGGGATGCATCCACATCCGGCGCCAGGGGGCTGAGTGCAGGTCAGCGCTTCCGAGCGATGCCGCCGTAGGCCGGGGACGTCGCCCAGCCGTCGGGAAGCTCGCCGTCTGGCCGCCACGCCGTGACTTGGACCAGCCCCGGCGGCACCAGCTCGAGGCCGTCGAAGAACCGCCCGATCTGCGCGTGGCTGCGCAGCACCAGCGGGGCGGTGGCCCGGTCGTACACCTGCGCAGCCTTCAAGGTCGCCTCGGGACGGAAGTCTGCGGTCCCATGGGAGAGCGCCAGGTAGCTGCCAGGGGCCATGGCGTCCCGGAGTCGGGTGACGATCCCAGCCGGGTCCTCCTCGTCGGTAATGAAGTGCAAGATGGCCAGCAGCAGGACCGCCACCGGCTGGTCGAAGTCGATCACCTCCCGCAGCTCGGGATGGTCGAGGATCGCGGCGGGCTCGCGCAGGTCCGCCTGGATGATCGTGGTGTGGTTGCCGGCCAGCAGCGCGCGGGCATGCAGGAGCACGATCGGGTCGTTGTCCACATAGACCACCCGCGCGTCGGGGGCGACCTGCTGGGCGACCTGGTGGACGTTGCCCTGCGCCGGGATGCCGGTGCCGACGTCGAGGAACTGGCGGATGCCGGCCTCGCCGGCCAGGTAGCGGACCGCCCGCCGCAGGAACGCCCGGTTCTCCCGCGCCACCGCACGCACCTCCGGCGCCAGCGCGAGCACTTCTTCTGCCGCTTCCCGGTCGGCGGGAAAGTTGTCCTTGCCACCGAGAAGATAGTCATAGATGCGGGCGGGGTTCGGCGTGCTCGTGCCGATCACGGCAGCAGGGTCGGCGGCGGGAGCGATCGGCGCGCGGCGCGGGACCGTCACCGCGCGTCCCCGAAGATGGCACGGGTCCGGTCCAGGTCGGCGGACCGCTTGGTGGCGACGGCCCGTAGGGCCGTCGCCAAGCCGAGAGCCTGATCCGGCCGTGGAACGATGTTTGCGGTCGACGGCACGACGGGCACCAGCGGCATCGGGGGTCTGCAGGGCATGGGGGGCAAGCGCTCCTTGCGGGAAGAAGACAGAAGGAGGAAGGCAGTGATCTGGCGTGTGCTACGTTCAGCGTGGTTGGGCGTGCTCCGCGCAGTCAGAAGACCGTGACGTGCTTGATGTTGTCGAGCCCGCAACAAATGTTGCGGCGCTCAACGGCGGACGGAGACCGGATATGAGTACCTGGCGGTCGGCGCTCGGGCAGGCAGTTCGCGCCCGACGCCAGCAGCTCGGGTTGACGCTTGCGGAGGCAAGCACGGCAATCGGGATTTCACGCTCGCATCTCAACCTCATCGAACTCGGCAAGGCGACCGGCATCTCGCGCGAGTCCGTCGCCAAGATCGAGGCCGGCCTGGACTGCGCAGGGACGCTCCTCCCCCTGCTCGACGCCCGCACCACCGACGCCGACGCCACGGCAAGAAGCCACCAGGTGCAGCGTGCGGAGTTCAACAAGGCCGTGCTCGCGCTCGCCGCGTCGCTGCTGCTGGACGCTGACCGGCTGGCGGACGCACCAACCGTCGACCCGGCGCTGCTGGCGGACCTGGAGTCCCTGACCGCCGACCTCGCCCGCCGCCAGCACCACGCCCGCCCGCAGGTGATCGTCGGGCCGGCCAGGGCGCACCTGAACTACCTCCTCAGCCTTGACGGCACGCTGGTGCCGTCAAGGCTGCGCCCACGCCTTGCGTGCGTGACCGCCGAGACGGCCGCGATCTCCGGCTGGGTCGCCTTTCGGGGCCTCGGCGACCTGGTCACCGCGCACGCCCAGCTCGCACTCGCCCGCCAGCACGCCCACAAGGCCGGCGATGCTGTGCTGGTGGCGCAACTGCTCGCGGCGTCCAGCTCCCTGTACTCCTCACTCGACCTTCCCCGCGGCGGCGGAATCGGCGGGTTTCCATCGCCCCTCGCGTTGAGCCTGCTGCGCGCCGCCCGGCGCAAGGCAGGACAGGGCGCCCAGCCGCTGCACGGCTGGCTCGCCGCCCGCATCGCCGAAGAGCGCGCCCTGCTCGGCGACGACCGCAAGGCCCATGCAGCGCTCACACGAGCGGAGGCGACCCTGCCGAGCTGCCCAGCACGCGACCCCGGCGGGCTGTTCTGCATCTGGGACCAGACCCGCTTCCCCGGCTACGCCGGCAAGACCCTCCTCATCCTCGGCGACCCCGCCGCGACCACGCTCCTGGAGCAGGCCCTCACCCTGACCACCGCGCCGCACCCACGCCTGGGGCTGCTGGTGGACCTTGCCCTGGCACGGGTCCACGATGGCGACGCCGACCAGGCGGTCGCGCACCTGGTCGAGGCCGTCCAACTCGCCGTCGGACGCGGCATCGACGGGTTTGCCCGCTGGCGGCTGTCCGAGGGTCGCGCTGGCCTGCCCCCAGACCAGCAGCGCGTCTTCGACGAGCACCTGCCCGTGCTCGCACTCGGATAGGCGCCGTCGCCCAGGGGTGGCCGGACCCGCAACGCTGCCCGGAAGGGGCAAGCAGCGCCGTAGCACGTCCCGTAACCTTCAACCCAAGCCCAACCTGTCATGGAGTCATAGTCCAGGAGCTGCATCGCGTCCTCGTCACCGGGGCAGCCGGCCGCCTCGGCACCCTGCTGCGCCAGGGACTCCGGGGCCGCGTCGGCGTGCTGCGACTGCTCGACATCGCGTCCTTGGGCACTGCCCAGCCGGGCGAGGAGCTCCGCACCACCGACGTCCGTGACCTGGCCGCCATGGCCAGGGCGGCGGCCGACGTCGACGCCGTGGTCCACCTTGCCGGCATTCCCGACGAGGACACCTTCGAGCACATCCTGGACGTCAACATGGTCGGCACCTACCACGCCTTCGAGGCCGCCCGCCGCCAGCACTGCCAGCGGGTCGTGCTGGCCAGCAGCGCCCACGTCACCGGCTTCTACCCGACCAGCCAGCGCATCGGCCCCGAGGTGCCACCGCGCCCGGACAGCTTCTACGGGGTCAGCAAGGCGTTCGGGGAGAACCTCGGCCGGCTGTACGCCGACAAGCACGGGCTGGAGGTGGTGTGCGTGCGGATCGGCACGCTGGCCGACTGCCCGGCCGCACCGCGGCACCTGAGCACCTGGCTGAGCCCCCGCGACGCAGTCGAGCTGTTCTACCGCTGCCTGGTCGCCCCCAAGGTCGGGTTCACCGTGGTGTACGGCGTGTCCGCCAACCCCCGCGGCTGGTGGGACACCAGCTCAGCCGAGCGGCTGGGCTACCAGCCAGCCGACACCGCCGAGCAGTGGGCCGCCCAAGTCGACCCCGCGGCCGAAGGTCCCGACGACGGGCTGCAAGGCGGCGCCTATACACGGCGAGGGGTCTGAACGAGTTTCTCCTATCGCAACGGCCCCTCCACAGCCCAGTCGGCGAGCCGGTCGTCCGAGGGCTCGCCAGCGAGTTCGCCAGCAGGGACGCGCAGGAGGAAGACGACGCCGGGTGGCCCGGGGGGATCTCACCCCCGGGCCACCCGGCGTTACTTCATTTCAGGAACCGACTGAGCGCATCGCAGGATCGCGTCAACCGACCGATCGACGTCATCTTCGCTGGTGGACCAGTTGGATACCGAAATCCGCATGACCGCCTGGTTGGTGCCTGGCGGCCAAATCGAGCCGCTGAGCCAGCAGGTGCCGTCCTCCTGGACCCGCCGGACGACCTCGCGGGTGCGGGCGTCGTGGTCGCCGCCGGCTGGGTCGAGGAAGCGCACCAGCACCTGGTTGAGGACGACCTCGTTGCAGACCTCGACGCCGGGCTGCCCGCCGAGGCGGTCGGCGAAGCGGCGCGCGTGGGCGCAGCAGCGCTCCACCAGCTCGGCGATGCCGGAGCGGCCGAGCGAGCGGATGGCCGCCCAGGCGGGGAACGCGCGGGCGCGGCGCGAGAACTCTGGCGTCCACATGGCCGCGTCCCGCCTGGAGTCCTCGTCGGCGTGCATGAGGTAGCTGGCGGTCACCGCCAGCGCGGCCTGGTGGGCGGGCGGATGGGCGGTGAACACCAGCCCCGAGTCGTAGGGGACGTTCAGCCACTTGTGGCCGTCTGTGGCCCACGAGTCGGCCTGCGCGACCCCCTCCACCAGGTGCGCGAGCGACGGGCTGGCCCCGGCCCAGAGCCCGAACGCGCCGTCGACGTGGACCCAGGCGCCGACCTGGTGGGCGGCGTCGCAGATCAGGCCGACCGGGTCGACCGCGCCGGTGTTCACGTTGCCGACCTGGGCGCAGACGATGGTGGGCCCACCGGCCTCGGCCAGAGTGGCCTCGAGCGCGGCGGGACGCATCCGGCCCTGCCCGTCGACCTCGACCACACGAAGGCTCGCGGTGCCCAGGCCGAGGTAGCGGAGGGCGCGGTCGATGCTGACGTGCCGCTCCTCGCCGGCCAGGACGCGGATGGGCGGGGCGCCGGCCAGGCCAAGGGTCTCGACGTCCCATTCCTCCGCGGCGAGCACGTGGTGGCGGGCGGCGGCCAGGCCCGTGAAGTTGGCCATCTGGCAGCCGGTGACGAAGGCAAACGACACCCCGGGGGGCAGGCCCAGCAGCTCGGCCAGCCAGCGGCCGGTGACGTCCTCGACCACCGCGGCGGCAGGGCTGATCGCGTACAGGCCGGCGTTCTGGTCCCAGGTGGCCGTGAGCCAGTCGGCGGCCAGTGCGGCCGGGAGGCCACCGCCGATGACGAAGCCGAAGTAGCGGCCCGAGGGGCAGGCGGACAGGCCCGGCTCGGCCGCCGCGGCGAGCTCGTCGACGACCTGTCCGGGGTCGCTGGGCCCGGCGGGCAGCGGCCCGCCGAGCGCCTTCTGGAGCTGCCCGAGGGTGGCGGTGGGGCCGACCGGCCGCTCGGCGAGCCCTTCGAGGAAGCCGGCCGCGTGCGCGGCGGTGCGGTCAAGCAGCGTCCGGAGATCCATCCGCGTCACCTCAGTCCCGTTCGCCCGGCGGGCCGCCGGGAGCAGCTTGTCGCCCGGAGTCCCGTCGCCCGGCGGGCCGCCGGGAGCAGCTTGTCGCCCGGAGTCCCGTCGCCCGGCAGTCCGCCGGGAACCCTTGGTCGCCCGGTCGGGCCGTCGGTCTTCGGGACCCTCGTCGCCGCGCCATCATGGCACGTCCGCAGGAGCACCTGGCCTGCTCGGACCGCCGGGACTTGGGCGGCCACCGCCGCTCGGGCACGCGTTTCGATCCGCCCGGGCAGGAGACGGTGATGCCGCGGGGCGCTGGCGCTGGGCGCTGGGTGCTGCCCACCGACGCCCCGCGCACGGGCCGGACGGTGACGCCGGCCCTGACAGGGTTGTGGACAGAGCCGGCCGGGTGTGGGGAGGAGGCGACTACCCTGGAGCCGACGCGGACGCCGGAGCCGGCACGTCGGCCCGGCGGCGCACCGCCGAGCCGCCCGAGGAGGACCCGATGCCCTGGCCAGCCGGAACCACCACCGCGACCGCGCGCGTTCCCGACCCGGTCAACGAGCCCGTGCGGACGTATGCGCCCGGCACGCCCGAGCGGGCCCGGCTCGAGCAGCGCCTGGCCGCCATGGGCAAGGAGCGCATCGAGGCGCCCATGGTCATCGGCGGGGCTGCGGTGTCCGGCCAGTCGACCTTCCCGGTCGCCGCGCCGCACCGCCACGACCTGGTCCTCGCCGACGTGCACGCGGCCGCGTCGGAGCACGTGCACCAGGCGATCGACGCCGCCCTGGCCGTGGCCGCCGACTGGGCCGCGCTGCCCTGGGAGGAACGCGCCGGGGTGTTCCTGCGCGCGGCCGACCTGCTGGCCGGGCCGTGGCGGGACACGGTCAACGCGGCCACGATGCTCGGGCAGTCGAAGTCGGCGCACCAGGCGGAGATCGACGCCGTCTGCGAGCTGGCGGACTTCTGGCGCTTCAACGCGCACTTCGCGGCCGAGGTCCACGCGCAGCAGCCGATCTCGGCCGCGGGCGTGTGGAACCGGACGGACTACCGGCCGCTCGAGGGGTTCGTGCTCGCCATGACCCCGTTCAACTTCACCTCGATCGCGGGCAACCTGCCGACCGCGCCGGCGCTCATGGGCAACGTCGCGGTCTGGAAGCCGTCCGAGAAGCAGGCCCTCTCGGCCCACTACCTCATGGAGCTGCTGCGCGCGGCCGGGCTCCCCGACGGGGTCGTCAACCTCGTCCACGGCGACGGCGCCCTGGTCAGCGATGTCGCCATGGCCCACCCGGCGTTCGCTGGGCTGCACTTCACCGGGTCGACCGCGGTGTTCCGGGGGCTGTGGCGCAAGGCCGGGGAGCGGCTCGACGGCTACCGGAACTACCCGCGGCTGGTGGGCGAGACGGGCGGCAAGGACTTCGTGGTCGCGCACGCCTCGGCCGACGTGGAGCGGCTGGTGGTCGCCCTCGGCCAGGGCGCGTTCGAGTACCAGGGCCAGAAGTGCTCGGCCGCCTCGCGCGCCTACGTCCCCCGCTCGCTCTGGCCGGCCGTGCGGGAGGGCATCGCCGACCTGGCCGGCTCGCTGCCCATGGGCGATGTGGCCGACCTGTCGAACTTCCTCGGCGCGGTCATCGAGGAGCGCGCGTTCCGCCGCCACGTCGAGGCCATCGAGCAGGCCAGGGCGGCCGGGGCCGAGGTGGTGGCCGGTGGCGCGGGGGACGACCGCGAGGGCTGGTTCGTCCAGCCCACGGTGCTCCGCACCGACGACCCCCGCTCCGACACCATGGTTCGGGAGCTGTTCGGCCCGGTCCTCACCGTCTACGTCTACGACGACGCCGAGTGGGAGGCGACCCTGGGCCTGGTGGACGAGTCCGCCTACGGCCTGACCGGGTCGGTGTTCGCGACCGACCGCCGGGCGGTCCTGGACGCCATGGGTCGGCTCCGCTTCGCCGCCGGGAACTTCTACGTCAACGACAAGCCGACCGGCGCCGTCGTCGGCCAGCAGCCGTTCGGGGGCGCCCGCGCCTCGGGCACCGACGACAAGGCTGGGTCGGCGCTGAATCTGGTCCGCTGGGTGGCGGCCCGAGCGATCAAGGAGACCTCGTCCGCGGCCAGGGACTGGCGCTATCCCCATCTCGGCTGACGACCGCCCTTGGCACGGGGCCCGGCTACGCTTGGGCCCGCCGCCAGGTCAGGCCCTCGTCGACGCCCGCAGCCCACACGGGCCTGGCACGCTTGACCCTGCCACCGCGGCCGGGCACAGATGGACGCCCGCAGCCCACACGAGCCGGCTCCCTCCCCGCCTCGGCCGGACCCGCCGCCCGTCCGCTGCGGGCCTCCCGGCCCAGCGTTACAGTTCCGACCTGCGGCGAATCGAGCAAGGAGCGCCGGACACGATGACCGGGAGCCAACCCCGCCAGGGGCGGCCCGTCAGGTTGGCGACCGACCCGACGTGACCTCCACCGGCACCCCCGGCCCGCCCACGGCGGGCGGGCCTCCCGCTGCCCCGATCGAGCGGCTGCGGCTCTACGGCTGGCGCCACCCGGCGATCCTCACGGCGGCGGGGCTCTCGGTCGCGGCCGGCTTCGCCCAGTTCGGGGTCACCACCGCGCTCGCCGACGTCGCCAAGGCGTTCGGCGAGCCGACCGACGGCACGTCGGTCGTGGCCAGGGTCGGGCTGTCGTTCACCACGCTCGGGGTGGGCCTCGCGATCATCCGGCTGGCCGCGCTCGGCAGCCTCCCCCTGGCCGGGCTGGCCGACCGGCTCGGCCGGCGGCGGGTGCTGCTCGGCTGCTCGGCGCTCGGGCTCGCGATCTCCGCAGCCGCCGCTCTCAGCCCCAGCTACTGGTGGTTCGTGGCGCTGTTCGCGGCGGGCCGGCCGTTGCTCTCGGCCACCAATGCCGTCAACGGGGTGATCGCGGCCGAGGAGACCCGCAGCACCGACCGGGCCAAGGCGATCGCCCTGGTCACGGCCGGCTACGGCATCGGCGCCGGGCTCACCGCCATCGTGCGCGGCGTGGCCGGCGACGCGCTCAGCTTCCGGGGCCTGTTCGCCCTGCTGCTGATCCCGCTGGCGGCCATCCCGCTGCTGAGCCGCTGGATCGAGGAGCCCGAACGGTTCGAGCAGGCACGGCGGGCCGCGGCCGGTGCGCTGGCACGCCGGGGTCGGGTCCTGGTCCGCCCGCCCGCTGGGCTGCGGCCACGCCTGTGGCTGCTCACGGTGCTGGCCGGCAGTCTCGGCTTCGTGACCGGCCCCGCCAACAGCCTGCTGTTCGTCTACGTGGAGAGCGTGCTGGGCCTGACCCGGTCCACGACCGCTGTCATGGTGGCGGCGGCCGGCCCGATCGGGCTCGGTGGGCTCCTGGCCGGACGGTGGGCAGCCGACCGGTTGGGCCGGCGCATCACCGCCGCGACCATGACCGTGGTGGCCGCACTGGCCTGCGTGCTCACCTACAGCGGGTCGGCAGCGGGCGCGGTCGCCGGCTACCTGCTCGCCATCCTCGCGTCTTCCGCGTTCGCCCCGGCGCTCGGCGCACTGGCCAGCGAGCTGTTCCCCACCAGGGTGCGCGCCACCGCGGCCGGCTGGCTGGCCGCCGGTGGCGTCCTCGGGGCGGTGAGCGGCCTGGTCGTGTTCGGCCTGCTCGTCACCGTGCTGGACAGCTTCCCGGCAACGGCGGTCCTGATCGCGCTCCCACTGGCCCTGCTGTCGCCGCTGTACGCCCGCCTCCCCGAGACCAAGGGCCTGGAGCTCGAGCAGTCGGCCCCGGAGTGAGGCCCGGCAGCTCCGTCGTCGCGGGGGGACCGTCCAGGTTCGGCGGAACCGCGGTCGACGAAGAACCTCGGTCGCCCCGACGGAAGCGGCCGGCCGGCACGCGGCCGCGGCCCCGACCGGTGCCAGCTCGGTCACGGCCTGGCCGGTCGCTGCCCGGGCGTGTCCTGGGCGCTCCCGGCCAGCAGCCCCTCCAAGAGCGCGGAGCGAGTTCCCTGCACCGCGACCACCCGCCGGGCCCGCTCCAGCTCGGCCTCCAACCGCTGCGCCCGCCGCCGCAGCCGCTCGACCTCCCCGGTCAGCGGGTTGGGCGGCTTCCGCCCCCGCGCTCGGCCGAGTGCTTCCAACGCGCTGGCGTCACGGGCGCGGCGCCACGCCACGATGTGGGAGGTGTACAACCCCTCCCGGCGCAAGACCGCGCCCTTGGCGCCCGGTTCGGTCGCCCGGTCGAGCTCATCGAGGATCGCCAGCTCCCCACGCTCGGGTAGGCGCCCCCAGCCGCAAACTTCCCGACGGGTGTGGAGGCGATTTCGGACGTTGGTTCAGGCTGTGCGGTCGAGGAAGTCGCGGACGGCGGGGACGTCGCCGTGGTCGCTGAGGCCGGAGCGGAGATCGGTGAGCGCGTCGGCGAGCCGTGTGGAGTCAACGGTGTTGCTCTGGTCGAGGGCGTGGTGGGCGATGGCGCATGCCTGGTCGATGTCGCCAAGCGCGAGGTGGGCTTGGGCGGCGCGGGTCAGGAACAGGGCGTGGTCGCGGATGTGGCATTCGGCGGCGTAGGCGGTGGTGGCGGCGAAGTGGGTGAGTGCTCGACGGGGTCGTCGAGATCCAGGGCGCAGGAGCCGGCGAGCATCTCGAGTTCGCCTTCGGTGAGCCAGTACAACCATGCCGGGTCGTCGTCGTGGGGGCCTGCGGCGTAGGCGTCTCGGGCGGCTTCGAGGTGCAGACCTACACCGACGTCGAGATCGAGCACGCCCTGCGCCGCGACCCCCGCTCCGGGCTCATCGAACGACGACGCCGACCCTTCGCCTGGCGCCGCGAGACCGCCATCGCCGACACCGCCGCGCAACTCCTGGCCGACGGCAAGCTCCTCGGCGTCTTCCACGGCCCCAGCGAACTTGGCCCCCGCGCCCTTGGCGCTCGCAGCATCCTCGCCGACCCGCGCACCACCACCACGCGAGACCGGCTCAACGAGACGATCAAACACCGCGAGCCGTTCCGGCCGTTCGCCCCCGCAGTCCTCGCCGACCACGCCCAAGCCTGGTTCAACCTCGACCTGGCCTCCCCATTCATGCTGCTTGCCCCCACAGTCCGCCCAGGCAACGCCGAGCGGATCCCAGCGGTCGTGCACGTCGACCGCACCGCCCGTGTCCAAACGGTCGACCCCGCGGCTTCGCCGCACCTCGCCGCGATCCTGCACGCCTTCCACCAGCGCACTGGCGTGCCCATCCTGCTCAACACCTCCTTCAACGACCGCGAACCGATCGTGGAGACCCCCGCCCACGCCCTGGCGACCTTCCAAGCCAGCGGCCTTGACGCGCTGTGCATCGGCGACTACCTGGTCGAGGCGACGCCCACCGCCTGATCTGCAACACTGGGCGCATGGCCACCATGACCCCCCGGCTGCGTCGAGCAGCACGCGTCGTCGTCCTCGACGAACAAGACCGCGTGCTGCTCCTGCGCTATGACGGGCACGGCGGCTTCTGGGCGCTGCCGGGCGGCTCGCTCGAGGACGGCGAGACCTACCCGCAAGCGGCCCGCCGCGAGCTCCGCGAAGAGCTCGGCGCGCATGATGTCACCCTTGGCCCGCACATCGCCGTGCGGACAAGCGAGCATCCGGTCGCGGGGCAACCCACCCGCCAAGTCGAGCGGTACTACCTCACCCATATCACCACCAGCCAGCTCGCCGCCGGGGACCCCACCCAGCCCGACGAGATCCAGGCACACCGCTGGTGGACCGCCGCCGAGCTCCACACCACCGACCAGACGGTGTTCCCTGCCGGTCTCGCGGACCTCCTCGACACCATCCGCGCTGGTCGGATCCCTCCCCACCCGTCCAACTCGCCGGCTGACTGACAGCGCATCCGCGCGGTGCCGGAATACCTCTTTGAGGTAGGCGTTGTCCGGTCGCTCGGCCATCGCCGTCTGATCTGCCGGCTCGTGGCGGTCACGGGTCAGCTGCAACTCACATGACCAGCGGTGCAAGCAAGGGTCAAGCCGAGGCCGGCACCGTCGACACCGGTCCGGTCCCTCTGCCGGGGTCGGGACGGGCGTAGAGGACGAGTGTGCCGCTGAGGTCGGTGGTGAAGTCACGGGTCAGGACGGGCCGGTACCCGGCCGCGTCGGCGATCGCCTCCAAGCGGGCGACCATCACTGGCCGGACGCCTTGCGAGTAATAGGCGAGCAGCCGGGTCGGTCCAGGATGCGCTGCGAGGAACCCGCGCAGCGCCTCGGGGTTGGCTTCGTCGAGGAAGAGGGTGTCGGCAGCGGGGATCCGTGGCGCGTTCCGCGTCTGCCGGCTGGGCTCCTCGTACCGCTCCATGTAGTAGCGCCAGCCTTTGCCCTGCGGGCCAAAGCCGTGGTGGCCCTCGAGGTCGACAACGGCCAGTGTCCCCGGCTGCGCCAGCTGCCTGGCGGTGGCGACTACCGCCCGCAGGTTGCCGTTGAAGCGCGGCACCGTCCGGGCGCGATACGCCACCGTGCCAGCGGCGCGCAGGTCGTAGGGCACCACGACAAGCAGCACAACGAGCAGCACGGCGCCTGCGAGGCGGGCCAGAGGCCAGGCGCGGCGGCCCACCACGCGGGCGGCGGCGGCGGCCCCTAGCCCGAGCAGCAGGTACCACAGCGGGACAAGGAAGATGTTGACGCGGACGAAGCCGAACGGCCACAGCTGAAGCCAGGAGGTGCCGAGCTGGATCACCAGGGTCCCGGCCACCGCTGCGAGCAGCCCGCGGCCGGCGCGCGTCGCCAGGGCGACCCGCGCGCCCAAGCCGGCGGCGACCAACTGGGCGACAGCCGCACCCCAGGTCAGCAGGGGCGGCAGCAGCGACTCGAAGTGCTTGGCGACATCGGAATCTGGGTTCCCTGCCGCGCCGGTGAGCAACTCTGGAAAGAAGCCGGCAAGCTCCCGGGCGGCCACCTGCGCGGCAGCCGCTGGGTGATGCGGCAGGTACCAAGGATCCCAGAACGACGGGTAGTGCAGCAGGAAGGTCTGCAGGCGAATCACAGTGGCTGCGTGGAGGAGCACGATCGCGCCGGCGACGGTGACGTCGATGGCGGTTCGGCCAGCCTGGCCGCGACGGACGGCCGTGAGCAGGTCCAGGGTGAGCAGCGCGGCAAGGACGAACGCGCCGGCGATCGAGCAGGTGGCGAGCGCGCCCAGGGCAACGGCGCGCAGCAGCCGCCACCACGGCGTCGAAACGGGCAGTCGGATCCAGGCCAGCAAGATCACGACGGCGAACAGCGCGTCGGTGCCCATCGGCTTGAGCTGGAAGCCGTAGGCCAGCAGCGCCGGGTTGATCAGCAGGGCGCCTGCGACCAGGCCGCTCGGCAGGGGACGCAGCCAGCTGCGGGCGGTGGCATAGGTCGCGACCACCATGGCCACGACCGCGAAGGCAGACGGCACACGGAGGGCCCAGTCGTGGTTGCCGAGGACAGCAACCGACGATTTTTCGGCCAGCAGCCACCCAAGTGTGGCCGGTGAGTACATGCTCCGCAGGTCGAGACTGGGGCCCGTGAGGTGCCAGGCGCGCCAGGACTCATCAAACCATAGGGGCCGGACGATCAGGCCCCGCATGCGCACCGCGGTCAGGGCACAGGCGGTCAGCAGCCCGGCAAGCGCGATGGCGTCACGGCGCCAGGCGCGGCGCGGGAGGCGGCGATGCCCCGGTGCGGGCTGCTCGCCATCGACTGCCTGGGCGACGCTTGCCTTGTGCACGTTGGGCATGCCGCGCATGCTAACGGAAGTGAGGCCTTTCTACTGTAAGAGGGTCTTGAGGGTTGGGGCTGACAGGCTGTGCTGGTCGAGTTGGACCTGATGATCCTTCGATGGGACCACCGCGAGATGGGACCACCGCGACGCCTGGCTGGTCCTCGGCCGCTACAGGCGGCTCACGGCGGCGGTCGCGAGGTGGCGCAGGGCGTCGGGCTTGCCCGAGCCGGCCGCCCGACCCTGGAGCCGGATGGTGACGGCCACCTCGCCACACGACGCCACGATGGAGTCCTGGCGCAGGTAGGCGCCGTCGCCGATGCCCGGCTGGGGGTCGCCGAGCCGCCGCGCCGCCTGCATGACCACCCTGACCACGCCGCCGGAGGCGGTGAAGACCGCCACCGACGACCCGCTGCCCGAGGCGGCGACGTACTGGCAGCCTCGCATCCCCATCACCGCGTCGGACCGCCCGCCGAGCACCGTGGTCGCCGGTCCGACCGGCTCCCCCAGGGCCCGGCTCGCCTCGTCGGCGGTCACCAGCGTGCTCGGGTCGACGTTGGGCCCGGCGGCCAGCAGGCCGCCGAACAGGGCCGGGAACGACGCGGCAAGCTGACCCGCGGCCATGGCCTCGACCGGCACCGCGCCAGCGGCCATGGCCTCGACCGGCACCGCGCCAGCGGCCATGGCCTCGACCGGCACCGCGCCAGCGGCCATGGGCGCCGAGGGAGCCGGCCCGGAGGGGGTGGGCGCCGAGGGAGCCGGCCCGGAGGGGGTGGGCGCCGCCGGGACCGTGGACGGCGCCGGTGACCCGGCCGTGTCCGGCGTGGCCGCATGAACCCGCTCGATCCGGAAGACGTGACCGAGCCTCGGCCCGACGTCCATGTCGACCAGGCTGCCCGTGCGGAGCTGGGAGTAGACCACCTGTGGCACGAACCACGCCTTGACCTTGGTGGCCTTGCCGTCGTCCACCGCGGCGAGGTAGCGGACCTTGTTGTTCTCGTCGCTCCACGACCGGAGCCGGAGCACCTGGCCCTTGAACCGCCGGTGCGACGCCGCGTCGAGCAGCGCCCGCACCGCGGCGGAGATCGCCCAGACCAGCAGCGCCACCGCGGTGACCAGGAGCAGGGTGGCGATCAGGCGGACCCAGGACGCCACCGAGCCGGTGTAGCCGTCGGTCGCACCGCGAAGGCCGAGCATCAGACGGGTGGCGCCGTAGCCGACGGCGGCGATCACCACCGCGATCAGGAAGCCCACGGCCGGGTGCCTGCCCCAGAGGATGCGGGCCCGGGGGTAGTTGACCTCGACCACCCGCCACGTCCCTCCATAGGCCGACCAGGCCCGGTTCTCGTCCTCTGCGCCCATCGGCAGGGCGCGCACGGCCGCGGTGGCGACACCCATGGCGGCGCCGTAGCCGAGGTACCGGTCCCAGATCGCGACCGCGGCAGGCGGCAGGGTCCGGAAGAACTCGTTGTTGGCGAGATAGGTGCGGACCCCGAGCCAGCGGGCAGCGGCCTCACGTCCGGCTGGCGTGTCGCGCTCGGCCGCGAACCTCGACGGCGCCCCGGCCAGCGCGGTGAAGGCGATGAAGCCCACGACCGCCGCGCCGAACCCGATGTCGGTGGCCACCAGCAGCCAGACCGCGCCGAGCACGGCCGGAGGGAGCGTGGCCCCCCGCACTGCCGCCTTCGCGCCCTGGCTCCAGCGGTCGCGGGCGAGCCCGCGCTGCCGGGCGTCGGCCACCACCGCTCCGGTGAACGCCTTCCACCAGCCCTTCGACTGGTCCTGGGGGCCGGTGGTGAGCGCCTGGGCGGGCACCACCCCGTCCACCGCCAGGCCGGCCACGTGGTCGAGGACGAGCCGCTCGTACGGGGCCAGGCTGGCGTCGCCGGCGCGCCGCACCCGGACGATCGTGTCCTCCGGGCCGAGCTGGTCGATGTCGACCAGGTCGCGGCCGGCGAGGTCGAGCAGGGTGGCGGGCACGGCGTCGGCGGTGACCCGCCAGTCGTTGGCGAGCAGGTTCACCACCGCGGGCGGCTCGTCGCCCAGCTCCATCGTTGCCGGTCCGGGATCGACCTCCCGCGACCGGGTGGCCACGACGGCCAGCAGCAGCACCGCACCCCAGACGAGCAACGTGGCGGTCGCCGCGGCCAGCAGCAGACGCTCGGCCTGCTCCCGGGCCGAGCCGCCCGCCGGCAGCAGCGGGGCTGCGCTCGCGGCGGCGAGGACGAGGTGGTGCATGGTGGCCGCGTCAGCCGGTCACGCCGGTCAGAACTGGACCCGGACGGCGCCCCGCTCCTCGCCACCGGCCTCGAAGTAGGTGCGCGGCGTGAAGCCGAACATCCCGGCGAAGATGCTGCTCGGGATCGTTCCGACCGTGTTGTTGTAGGCGAGCACGGCGTCGTTGTAGTACTGCCTCGCGTAGGCGGCCCGGTCCTCGGTGGTGGCCAGCTCCTCCTGGAGCTCCAGGAAGTTCTGGTTCGCCTTGAGGTCGGGGTACTGCTCCGCCACTGCGAACAGGCTCTTGAGCGCGCCGGTGAGCACGTTCTCCGCCGCGGCCTGGTTGCCAGGACCCTGCGCGTTGATGGCCTCGGCCCGCGCCATGGTGACCGCCTCGAGGGTGCCCCGCTCGTGGGCGGCGTAGCCCTTGACCGTCTCGACCAGGTTCGGGATGAGGTCGTAGCGGCGCTTGAGCTGCACGTCGATCTGGCTCCAGGCGTTGTCGACCTGGTTCCGCCGGCGCACCAACCCGTTGTAGATCAGGACGACGGCGAGCAACAGCAGCAGCACCAACAGCACCACGACGATCACGATCAGGGCGGTCCCCACAGTCGTCCTTCCTCTCCCTCGCTCCACCGCGTGACCCGGGCGGCGCGGACGCACCACCCCGTCCGACCTGGCCGGACCCACCCGGACCGGCGCATGGAGGCTATCGCAGGGCAAGCATCCGCGGAAGGGAACCCACCGGCGCCGTTCAGGGCGAGGGTCAGGTCGGTCTTCGTCAGCATCGAGCTGCTGTCTTCGCGCCGGTCGGGCTGCACGGCGATCAGCTCACCTGATCAGCACGGTCTGTAGCTCGGCTACCGGGTAGGCGGCCTGGGCCGTCGATGCGAGCCCGTCGACCTCGCCGACCCTGCTGCCCTCGAGGAACGCCTCGGCCCTCCAGGCGACCTCGACGCTGACCGCGTAGTGGCCCCGCCTCCGGTAGGTCGCGTGCACCTCGCTGCCCTGCCCTGCCGTGCCGGGCCCAGCCGTCACCAACGCCTGACCGTCGCCGAAGCTCCACCGGTACTCGACCACCTCGAACCGCGCCCGCACGGTCGAGCCACGCACGCTCAGCTCGACCGGCGGCTGGACGACACCCTCCAAGAAAAAGAACGACGGCAGATTGGCAAGCCCACGAGCCCCCGGCGTCGCCCTGATCGCCCCACCCGGCAACCTGACCCTGCGCACCGCCGCAAACACCTCCGCAGCAGTCACCCCAGGCCCCACGCTCGCCTGATCGAGACTCACGCACGCAAACCCAGCATCCGCCTGGGTACCATCCGGGTTATGAATGGTCCGAAACGCAAATGATAGACCACCTGTACATGGAGTGGAGCTACAAAACCCATTAGCTGGGTAGGCGGGATTAGGCGAGCAAGCGACCTCGAATGTATAGTAAGCCTGCGGACGATGATCGCTTACGAGTTTGTCCTTTCCGCTGTCGCACCTGGATGAGCCGTCCAACGAGACAACAGTTGTATCTTCTTTGCTAGCGAATATGTCAGCTGTAACGACACTCGGTCCACAGACGCCTGCATAAGCGTGTGAGCCACTCGATACCAAGGAGCCAACGACAAGAACTAGGACAAGGTAGAGTTCCAGTAAAGACCCTCCGCGTAGCAACGCGGACACTCCAGGGCCAGAGACCCCAGGCCGGGGTCGCCATCCATGATCAAGTAGTCGGGCGGGGACCCCTAAGAAGAGGCGTCTGCTCATCTATTCTATCCTCTGAAGAAAGGATGCCCTGCCCAACAGCCATTCGGCCTGCCCGGCAGGCTTAGTCAATGCGAAGCGCCCTAGATCCTGCGCTCGGGGGGCTTCACGAATGAGTTCTCCGGATTCCTTCTCGATCCGGAATGGCGCTCCGTTAACAATGGCGGTCACCATCCACAGTTGATCACTCACTTGCTCTGCCTTGGTCACCCGTATCGAAGTTGAGGGAGCCCGCCATACAATGTGATCACGAACTAGTTGCTGAATGCGACGTCGATCGCTCTCAAGGCATGGACAGTCAGTCGTGTAAATGCTTTCGAGCAGACTGGCGTCTCGACTCTGGTATGCCTCCGCCCGAATCCTAAAGATTTCCTGCAGGCGCGCTATGACCTGCGGTCGGTCATTGAGCGTAGTCGTTGTGACGTTGGCCGGCGATGCAGTGGAGGATGGATTGGTGGGGACTTGCACGCTCTCGGACCCGCGGGTTGCCAGGAGGGTGCCGATGCCGCCGGTGAGGAGGAGGGCAAGCACGAGGGCGATCAGGAGCGGGCGGCGGTGGGCGCCACGGGATGGGGGCGGTGGGCTGGTTGGTTGCTGGGTTAGCATCCTGGCCACCTCGGGAGACGAGGGTGATTGGTACCTACAAGAACTACTCAATCGCCCCCTTGGTTCCGCTCGCGGTACTCGGCCAGGTAGTGCTCGACCGGGTGGGCCGTGCCGGCGACCCTGAGGGCGCCGGTCGCCTTCTCGACGATGAGGGGCCCGTTGCCGACCAGGGACTCGCGTAGCTCGCCGGTCTGGTAGAAGGCGCGCGTGTTGTAGAAGAAGGCCCAGCACCAGTCCTCTTCGAGGACGTCCGACTCGTCGACGACGACGTCCTCGGCGGGGTACTCTTCCGCGAGGTGGCGTCGGGCGATCTCGGTTGCGGTCCGCTTGTCGATCATCGGGCGCCTCAATCCGTTCGTAGCAGGTAGAAGCCGACGTAGCCCTCGCCGTCGAAGGAGGCCGGGCCGGCGCGCTGCCCATCGATGAAGCGGATGGTGCCGTCCTGGTTCACGACGTTGAAGACGTGGCCGGGCCGGCGAGCGCCTCGCGACGCGAAGACGATGCCTCGTGCGCCCGGCCCGGAGCCTTGCATGACCGCCTCGATTGTCTTCCGCGATGACATGAGGACGAACTTGCGGAGGAAGTGGTCCTCGAGCGCCCCGATGCTCGTCGCCCCGCCCGGCAGCGCGGAGGCGGGTCGCCCCGCGAGCGTCGCATCGGTCGCGAGCGCGCAGTTGGCACAGTTCCGTTCGCGGCCAGAAGAGATGGGGTAGCCGGGGTTGATGTCGGCGAGGGAGTGCCGGATCGGGACCCCGGGGATCGTGCTCGCCTGCTGGACGACCTCGCTCACATCGTCGACGGCTTGCGCGCCTTTGACCAGGCCGGAGGCGCCCTTGGTGACCGCGGCGGCCGCCAACTGCGGGCCGAACTGGGCCCAGAAGCGCCAGGCGTGCCCGTTCTCGAGATCGTCGGTGCCAAGGGACCGGCGGACGGCCTCACCGGGATGGCGGAGGGCGAACAACCCGCCCGCCACCGTCTGCTGCGCCAGCCGCCGCGCGTCTCGCGGACGCGCCATCCAGTACTGTGGCGACCCGAGCGCGATCGCCTGAGCCGTGCCGGCAACCATGCTCCTCAGCCCCTTGGCAAATCCCTGCCTGGCGTCGTCCCAGGGCGAGACGGGCCCGTGCAGCTTGCGCTCGAGCGCCCTGGCAAAGCCGCCCTTACGGTCGACGAGCGCGCACGCGGCGCCGGCCCGGGCGGCGACCTCGGCGAAGCCGGCCGCGGCGACCCTGGCGGCCACCCGCGCCTCCTCGCCAGCCTGGCCGGCCAGGGATTCCGCCCTGGCCAGGATCACCGCGTGCCTGGTGTCGCTGGGGGCGCTGCCCGCTGCGGACCCGTCCGGGTCCAGCCGGCACCCGACGGAATTGACCAACCGCTCGGCCGAGCCCCAGGCGACGGCAGCATCCTGGATGACCGCCGCGAAGACCGAGAGGATCGCGGCGACGTCCTCGGCAGCCCCGGCGGCCTGCTCGATGGCGGCAGTGAGGCGGGCGGTGCGGGCGCTGCCCGACTCGGCCGCGACGCCGGTCCACGCCCGGGGCCCGGCGTGGAGCCCCCGGTCGGCGCCGCCGAGCTGGGCGGCGAGGCTACGGCAGCGGTCGGCCAAGGCGGCGAAGTCCAGGCCGCCACTGCGTGCCGCTCCGGGCTCGAGGTCGGCGCGCACCTACGGCCCGACCGGTAGCCTTGGGATGGTGGTCACATCGACCTCGTAGTAGTCGTCGGCCGCATGCTCGAGCATCTCGGCGTGCTCGGTCATGGCGCCGGCGAGCTGGTCGAGCGCGGTCGACCAGCTCAACCACATCGCATCGAAGCTCGGAGCTGCGTCGGCGAGGTTCGCGGAGACCCAGGCGGTTCCCGAGCCGGTCTTCGAGGTCGCCTCCTGTAGCTCGCCGGCCCAGCGGCGCACGTCGCCCGCCAGAGCCCTCACGTCGTCGGGGGTCACGGTGATCGTCTCCCGCACCTCGCCCTCCTTCGCGTCTCATCGGCATCAACCGCACCGGCTCCGGCTCACACCGGGTCCAGTACTCACTGTCACACCATGATGACATCATACGAAGGCAAACAGAGGCAAGTGGAATCTCACAGGAACCCACGTAGCCGAAGATCGGAGAACGAGCGCATGACGAGCCATGAGAGCGTGTCCCGGCGACGGTGGCCACCGGCTGGCCGGTTACTCCGCTGTGAAGCCGTCGCCGAGCACCGCGATGTTGACCTCGACGGTGGCCACCGGCTGGCCGGTTACCCCTGGTTGCGGCGTACCTCGCGGACGGCGGCAGCCTCGGCCTGGCGGGCGGCTTGGGCCTGGTGGTCGGCGGCGTCGGCGTCGGCGACCGCGTCTTGCCAGGCGGCGAGGGCCTTGGCGACCTCGCGGTCGGGGTCGGCGAACCAGTCGGTCGACCAGATGCGGAGGAACGACCAGCCCAGGCGCTCCAGGTGGTCCTGGCGGAGGCGGTCGCGGTCACGGGCGGTGGGAGCGGCGTGGTAGCTGGCGCCGTCGCACTCGATCGCGAGCACGAAGCGCCCTGGCGTGGCCGGGTGCCTGGCGGCGAAGTCGATCCGGTGGCCGGAGCAGCCGTGCTGGGCGACCAGCGGGATCCCAGCCGCCTGGAGCCGGTCGCGCACGTCGATCTCGAACGGGTTGAGCGCTGGCGTTGCGGCGGCCTCGTCGGCGAGGCCCGCGCCCCGCTGCTCGGCGTAGGCGAGGTACCGGCGGAGCAACTCGACGCCCTGGGCGGTGCTGCGGCTCTGGTCCATGTCGGCGGACGAGAACGACGAGACGAGCGTCATGCGCTGCTTGGCGCGGGTGACCGCGACGTTGAGGCGGCGCTCGCCGCCCTGCTGCAGGAGCGGCCCGAAGCGGTGGAGCAGCACGCCACGCTCGTTCTTGCCGTACCCGATGGACAGGATGATCGCGTCCCGCTCGTCACCCTGGACCCGCTCGAGGTTCTTGACGAAGAACTGCTCCTCGCGGGCCTCGTCGAAGAAGGCGGCCAGCTCGGGGCGCTCGGCCCTGGCCAGGCGGAGCGCCTCGATGATGCGGTTGGCGTGCTTGACGCCCAGGGCGATCACCCCGAGGCTCTCGTCGGGGCGGGTGCGGGCGTGCTCGAGGACGAGCCGGACGATCTCCCGGACCTCGTCGGCGACGCTCTCCTCCTGGCCTGCCGGATCCCCGAGGCGTCCTAGCCCGACCCGGCCAACCCAGGCCTCGTCGGCGACGCTCTCCTCCTGGCCTGCCCGGCCCGGGACGAGGGGGACGAGGACGTGCTCGATGCAGTCGCCCCCGGCCGCCCCCGGGAAGGTGGTGAGCGCCCGGTCGTACAGGTGGGCGTTGGAGAAGGCGATCAGGCGCTCGTCGCGGCTGCGGTAGTGCCAGTTGAGCATGCGGGACCGGAGCAGGGCCCCGAGGGCGTCCAGGATGGACTCGAAGCCCTCGGTCATGGCCAGGGGCCCGCCAGGCAGGAGCCCCTCGGGCTCCTCTTCATCCTCGACCGTGGTGGAGACGAAGAACGAGGTCGGCGGGAGTTGGCGCTCGTCGCCGGCGACGACGACCCGCCCGGCGCGCAGGATCGCCGGCACGGCGTCGGCGGGCCGGATCTGGCTGGCCTCGTCGAAGATGACGACGTCGAAGTAGGTGCGGTCGCCGGGCAGGAGCTGGCTGACCACGAGCGGGCTCATCGCCCAGCAGGGCTTGAGCCGGGTCAGCACGTTGGGTGCGAGCTGGAAGAGCTGGCGCAGGGGCAGGTGCCTGCGGGTGAGCCGCGCCTGGTGCTCGACGACGGTGCTCTCCTCGGGGTGGTCGTCCCTGGCCCGGGTGGCGCGCTCCGCGCAGGCCCGGCGCACGCGGATGGCGGTGGTCTCCACGTGGTCGGCGTCGGCCGCGCGGTACTCGGCCACGGTCTGCGAGTGGAGCTCCCCGTCGAAGGCGCCGACGCGCGGGTCGGTGACCCCGACGTGGTCGAGGATGGACGCGAGCCAGGCGTGCTCGAGCGCTTCGAGGCAGCGGGGGCCGGGGAGCCGGCGCCGGCGCAGCGCGGCCAGCAGGCCGGCGAGGCCCGCGCGGCCGAGGGCCTGGCCCAGGCGGTGCAGCTCGGGGAGCCTGGTGAGCGTGGCTCGGTCGGCCAGGAGCCGTTCCAGCAGGTCGGCGAGGCGCGCGACCGGCTGCTGCTCCACCTCCTGCCGTGGCAGCCAGGCCCCCAGGGCGTCCAGCTCGGTGGCGAGCTGGTTGTAGGTGCCGACGACGCCGGGCAGGTCGCCCGGCGGGCGCGGCAGCCCGCCGGCAACGGAGCGCTCGGCCCAGCGGCGGCGCTGCTCGGCGGCGTAGGCGCAGGCGCTCCGCAGGGCGGCAGGCTTGAGCGGCCGGTCGCGGCAGAGGAGCTTGAGGGCCGCGGCGGCGCGCCGGTACCCGGGCGAGGTGAGCTGGGCCGCGAGCCGGGCCAGCGGGCCGCGGCCGGTGGGCGCCAGGTCGCGGCCGGTGGGCGCCAGGTCGCGGCCGGCGGGCGCCAGGTCGCGGCCGGTGGGCCGGGCCAGCGGGCCGCGGCCGGCGGGCGCCAGGTCGCGGACGAGCCCTTCGAGGTCCTGGCTCCAGATCGCCGCGTCGAACACGGTGGACACCGCCGACACACCGTCGAGGAGGGCGACTGCCTGCCGCCACTCGGCGAGCGTGGACGGCGGCGCCAGGCCGGTCTCGGCCAGTGCCCGGTCGAGCGCGGTGAGCGCGGCCGGGAGGGTGTGGTGGGCGAGCGTCTCCACCGTGTCCAGCGCCCGCTCGACCTGGCTTGGGCTGGTGACGGTGGCCCTGGCCCACGGGCTGTCCCCGTCGGCAGGGGCGAGCCCGCCAAGGCCGGCCCAGGCGCGCAGGTCCTCCCTGGACTGCCGGTAGGTGGCCTCGTCGAGGCGGGCGAGGTCGGCACCGCGGAAGCGGATCGAGGTGCGGACGGCCGGGTCGGTGCCGAGCAGGCGGGCCTGGGCGTCGAACACGCTGACGCCCCAGGGCTCGCGGGGCCGGTGGAGGGCGTCGTCGTGGTCGTTGAGCCGGTCGCGGCGCAGCGCGACCGTGTGGTGGACGCCGGCGAGGTCGACCCGGGGGATGCCTCCGGTCCCGGCCAGCGCCCGGGCCAGGTCCTTGGCCACCTTGCGGCGGCTGGTCCCACCGTCGTAGAGGTCGAGGACGAGGTCGCCGAGGCCACGAGCGGCCAGCCGGCGGAGGACCACGTCGATGGCGGCGCGCTTCTCGGCCACGAACAGCACCCGCTCGCCGCGGGCGGCCAGGGTGGCGATCAGGTTGGCGATGGTCTGGCTCTTGCCCGTGCCCGGTGGCCCGTCGAGCACGAGGTCCTGACCGCGGACGACGGCGTTGATGGCGTGGTTCTGGCTCGCGTCGGCGTCTAGGACGAGGAACTCGTCGCCGGGCGGGACGCGGTCGGGCTCGTCCGGCCCGACGGTGACGTGGCGCCGGCGGAGGGCGGTCCGTGCGCCCTCGTCCCCGGCCAGGGCGGCGATCAGGTCGTGGGCGGCCAGGGCGCCGGTCAGGGCCTCGAGGTCGCGGACCATGGGGAGCTTGGCGTAGGAGAAGTTGCCGAGCACGACCCGGCTGGCGACCTGGAAGCCGGGCACGTCCGCGGCGAGCTTGGCGAGGCGGTCGAACAGCCGGTTGGCGTCGGGCGACTGCCCGCCGCCGTCGAGCATCTCGAGCAGGTCCTCGTCGGCGATCCGGCAGTCGAACTCGACGGCGAGCTTGTAGAGCAGCGTCGGGTTGACGGTCTCCTCGGCGACGAGTGCCAGGTCGAAGTCCTCCTCGGCCGCGCCGCGCGGGGCGAGGCGGGCGGGGACGAGCAGGACGGGGGCGGCCGGGGCTCGCGCGCTCCGCTGGTCCTGCCAGGTCGCCATGCCCCAGGCGAGGAGCAGGGTGACCAGGCCGCGCTCCTCGAAGTTCTCCTGCGCCTTGGCCCGCACGGTCCGGGCCCGCCTGGCGGCGGCCGGGCGGTCGTCCGGGCCGGGGAAGAGCGCGGACAGCCGCACCGTCCGGCCGGCGAGGAGGTTCCCGAGCGCGACCGGGTCGGCGCCGTCCAGGTCGAGCGTGCCCTGCCTCAGGTCCCGGTAGTACAGCAGGGTGTTCCTGGCGCCGGGGTCGATGAGCTGCCCGGTCCAGGCCGTCACGGCCCGGGCGACCCGCCGGGCCCGCTCGTCGGAGGTCGGCCTGTCCGTGGACATCAGCATGCCCTCGACAGGGACCGGCACGGCCTTCGTGGGATCGGCATGCCGTCCATTCTGACCCCGGCCGGCGACACCCGCCGGGTCAGCGAGGGTCAACGATGCTTGCCCATGGGCCTGCGGGGGGTGAGCTTGGCCAGCTCGGCGACGTCCTCGGGGGTCGGCTCCCACTCGGCGGCCGCGACGTTGGCCAGGACCTGGTCGGGCCTGGTGGCGCCGGCGATCACCGAGCCGACGGCGGGCTGGGCGGCGAGCCCGCCGATGGCCACCTCGAGCAGCGTGCGCCCGCGCTCGACGCCGTACTTCTCCAGCGCGTCGAGCCGGTCGAAGACCTCCTCGGTGAGCATATCGCTCCTGCCGGCCAGCCTGGTGCCGGGCGGGGCCGGCTCGCCCCGCCGGTACTTGCCGGTGAGCAGGCCGTTGGCCAGGGGGAAGTACGGGAGGACGCCGACCCCGTAGCGCTCACAGGCTGGGATGACCTCGTACTCGAGGTCGCGTTCCAGCAGGTTGTACTGGTTCTGGGCGGACACGAACCTGGTGAGGTGCTCGGTGCGCGCGATCCAGTCCGCCTCCGCGATCTGCCAGGCGGCGAAGTTGGAGGAGCCGACGTAGCGCACCTTGCCGTCGGTCACCAGCTCGTCGAGCGCGGCAAGGGTCTCCTCAAGGGGCGTCTTGGGATCGGGCACGTGCTGCTGGTAGAGGTCCAGGTGGTCGGTGCCCAGGCGGCACAGGCTCGCCTCGACCGCCCGCCTCACGTAGCGCCGCGACCCGCGCGCCTCCTCGGGAGGCCCGCCCATGCTGGCGCCAAACTTGCTGGCCAGGGCGACCTCGTCGCGCCTGGCACCGAGCGCCTGCCCGAGCAGGGTCTCCGAGCCGCCCCGGTTGCCGTAGACGTCGGCGGTGTCGAACAGGGTGACGCCAGCTTCGAGGGCCGCTTCGACCACCGCCCGGGTCGCTCTGCGGTCGCAGCGGGTGCCGAAGTTGTTGCACCCCAGACCTGCCACCGAGACGGTCAAACCCGACCTGCCGAGCTGGCGATACCTCATGGGATGTCCTGCCTTTCTGCGCGGTTGGCCCCTGGATCCGCGCGGTCCCCATGGACCAATCTCCGTAGTGTGGCAATTGCACCCTTCGCAGTCACGGCTGGAGATGGAAAACCCGCAGGAAATATCGGTGCAGAGCTGTCCGGGACCGCGCACGGCGCACCAGCGGATCACCATGCGCGGCTGGACGCGCAGGAACGCGGCCGTCACCACCGCGGCCCGAACACACCAGCGGGATCACCGTGCGGGGCTGGGCGCTCCGAGGTCGAGGCCGAGCTGGGCGGCCATGAAGCTGACCGTGTCCACGGCCAGGTCGACGCTGCGGCGCACCGACCGGGCGCCGTGCCCCACCTTCCGCTCCCGCCGCAGCAGCACGGGACGCGGGGACCCCTGGGCCCACTGCAGGGCCGCACAGAGCTTGCGGGCGTGCAGCGGGTCGACCCTGGTGTCGGACTCGAACACCGTGAGCAGCAGGGCCGGGTAGCGCGTGCCCGGCGCGACGTGGTGGTACGGCGAGTACCCGTACAGCCAGCGGAACTCGGTAGGGTCGTCGGCCCGGCCGTACTCGTCGTTCCAGGTCTCGCCGAGCCCGAAGCGCTCGTAGCGCACCATGTCGAGCAGAGGCGCGCTGCACACGACGGCGGCGAACAGCTCCGGGCGCTGGGTGAGGGCGGCCCCGACCAGCAGGCCCCCGTTGCTCCCACCCGAGATGCCGAGCCGCTCCGGCGAGGTCCAACCGGTCTCGACCAGCCGCTCGGCAGCCGCGGCGAAGTCGTCGAAGACGTTCTGCTTGTGCTCCCGCATGCCGGCCCGGTGCCAGGCCTCGCCCTCCTCGCTGCCGCCGCGCAGGTTGGCGATGGCGTAGACGCCGCCCTGCTCCACCCAGGCGTTGATGGCCGCGCTGTACTCGGGGGTGAGGGAGATGTTGAAGCCGCCGTACCCGTAGAGGATGGCCGGGCTGCGGCCGTCACGCTCCGCGCCCTCGCGGTGCAGGACGAACATGCGGACCTCGGTGCCGTCCTTGGAGCGGTAGACGTCCTGGGTGGCCACCACCCCCTTGGTGTCCACCTCGCCGGGTGCGTCCATCCACAGCTCCAGCGCCCCGGAGGGGACCGCGTACCGGTAGGCCCTGGGCGGGGTGGTGAAGTCGGTCCAGCCGATCCAGACGTCGTCGCCGCCCTCGGGCCGGGCGGACACCCCGAGCACCGAGCCGAGCCCCGGCAGCTCGACCTGGCTCCTCGGCGTGCCGGTGGCCCGGTCGTGGACGTTGACCCGGCCGACAGCGTGCCTGGTGCTGGCGACCACGACCGCGCCGTCGGTCAGGGCGAACCCTTCCAGCACCGCCTCGGACTCGGGCACCAGGTCGCTCCAGGCGTCCGGCTCGGGCCGGGCCGGGTCGGCGACCACGATCCGGAACCTGGGCGCGTCCAGGTTGGTCCGCAGCCACAGGCGCCCGTCGCGCTCGACCCCGCCACCGGTCTCGGCGTCCACGCCCTCCTGGATGGGCCGGAGCGCCCCGCCGCCGGCCAGGTCGGCGATGTAGAGGTCGTTGCGGGGCGCGGTGCCCGCGCTCGCGCCGACCAGCAGCCAGCGGCCGTCCTGGGAGACGTCGAGCGAGTGGTACTCGGTCTTGTCGCGACCCTCCCCGAACACCAGCTCGTCGCGGGCCGGGTCGTCCCCGACCCGGTGCCGCCAGATGCGCCGGTGGAAGAGGTCCTCCCCCTCCGGCACCGCGTCGGCGGGCAGCCGGCGGCCGTAGTAGTACTCCTGGCCGCCTGGCAGCCAGGCCAGCGGGCAGTAGCGGGTGCGGTCGATCGGGCCCTCGACCACCTCGCCGCCGGCCACGTCCATGACCCGCAGGGACGCCTCCTCGTCGCCGCCCTCGCTCAGCCAGTAGGCGAGCCGGTCGCCCTCGACCGAGGGGGCCCAGCCGTCCAGGGTGGTGGTGTCGTCCTCGCTCAGGGCGCTCGGGTCGATCAGCACCCGCTCGGCGTCGCCCTCGCGGACGACCAGGACGGCGTGCTCCTGGCCGGCGCCGCGGCGCAGGAAGAAGGCGCGCTCCCCGCGCAGGGCCGGGATGGTCGCCAGCCCGGCCGACAGCAGCTCCTGCAGCCGGGCCTGGAGCGCGTCCCTGCCGGGCAGCTCGTCCAGGTAGCGGCGGGCGAGGGCGTCCTGGGCCTCGCTCCACCGGACGGTCTCCTCCGAGGCCGGGTCCTCGAGCCACCGGTAGGGGTCGGCGACCTCGGCGCCGTGGAGGACGTCGACGAGGTCCTGGCGCCGTGCTGGGGGGTAGTCCATCGCCTCACTGTACCCGGGTTGGAACCGGCAGGGGCCGGCTGGTTACGATACGCTCCGTTTGGTCCTCGCTCGCCTTGGACGCCGCCGGAGGAGGAGGGAGAGGGATGCGGCCCGACGATGGCTGGGACGCGACGGTCGCCTACATGCTGACCCCGGAGTTCGCCGAGGTCCGCGAGCTGTTCGAGGCCGTCCCGGAGATCGGCGGCGCCTACTTCCGCCCGCTCGAGTCGGGCGTCCAGGTGGTCGACCTCCATCCGGACTCGCCCAAGCCCCTGCTCGCGGTCGACCCTGGCTCGCTGGTCGAGCCGGGCGCCACCGCCCGCGAGCTGGCCCCGACGATCCCCGCCCGGGTCGACCGCCTGCACGGCACCCGCACCGAGCAGGCCAAGCCGGTCAGGGACCGCCGCTTCGAGGCCCACCTCGTGCGGCACGCGCTCGCGCACGGCCTGCGGCTGCCGAGGCCCTTCCCACCCGAGCTCCGCTTCCTCTACAGCGGCTGGCGCGGCGACCTTCCGGCCGGCAAGCGCCGGCCGGGCCCGGCCGACCTCGTCGCCGTCGACCTGGCCAGCGGGCGTCTCGCGCTGGCCGCGCTGCGGGTCGGCGCCTCGTCCTCGGCCGCCGGGCAGGTGACCGCCCACGCCGCCTGGGTCTGCGAGCGCCTCGACGAGCTCGCCCCGCTGTTCGCGCAGATCGCGGTGATGATGGGCGAGCTGTACGGCTGCTACGACCTCATCGAGCTGTCGGTCGACACCGAACAGGTCGACGGCCTGGTGGCGACCGAGGGCGCCGGCGGCGAGGTCACCATCCCCGCCGTGGCCGCCCCCGCCGAGGTCGCCACGGCCTGACCCCCAGCGGGGCGGCCCCCCGGGATCCGCCGCCGTGGCCGCCACCGCGCCCTCGGCGGGGGCGGTGCGGGACCGTCAACGGCCCGCCGCAGCGGGTGCGGCGGGCCGGTGGGTCGAGGGCTCAGGAGGGGACGAGGATGCCGCGGCCCTGGAGGCGGCCGCCGTCCAGGTCGTCCATGGCGTCGTTGACCGCGTCCAGCGGGTAGACGCTGGTGTGCAGCTTCACCTTGCCCTGGGCGGCGAGGACCATCAGCTCGGCCAGGTCGTTGTAGGTGCCGACCAGGTTGCCGATCACGTTCCGCTCGGTGGAGATGATGTCGATGGTGGGGACGTTGACGGTGCCGCCGTAACCGATGATGTAGTGTGAGCCGGCCCGGCGGGTCATGTTCCACCCGTCGACCTCCGCGCCCCGCTCGCCGACGAAGTCGATCACGACCTCGGCGCCCTTGCCGTCGGTCAGCTCGGTGACACGCTCGACCTGGTCGCCGGTGGCGGTGACGGTGTGGTCGGCGCCGTAGGAGCGGGCGAGCTCGAGCGCGGGCTCGGACCGGTCGACCACGATGATCTCGGCCGTGGTGAGCGCCTTCAGCGACTGGATGCCGATGTGGCCCAGGCCACCCGCGCCGATGACGACCACCTTGGTCCCCGGGTAGAGCGAGGGTGCCGCCTTCTTGACCGCGTGGTAGGCGGTCAGGCCGGCGTCGGCCAGCGCGGCCACGTCGGCCGGCTGCAGCGACGGGTCCAGCTTCACGGTCGCCCTGGCGCTGGTCTTCAGCAGCTCGGCCATGCCCCCATCGGAGTCGATGCCGGGGAACCGGCCCAGCTCACAGTGCATGTCATCGCCGGCCCGGCAGGCCCGGCACAGCCCGCAGGTGGCGAGCGGGTGCAGGATCACGGTGTCGCCCGGGGCCACGTTGGTGACCGCCGACCCGACCTCCTCGACCCAGCCGGCGTTCTCGTGCCCGATCGTGTAGGGCAGCTCGACGCCTGACCTCTCCGCCCACTGGCCCTCGTAGATGTGCAGGTCGGTGCGGCACAGCCCGGCCCCGCCGATGCGCACGACCACGTCGTGGGGATCGGTGATCTTCGGCTCGGGAACCTGCTCGACCGTGGGCCGCTCGTGGTACTTGTGCAGGCGTACCGCCTTCATGGGTCCTCCCCTCCATCTTTCATGGGTCCTCCCCTCCATCTTTCATGGGTCCTCCCCTCCATCGACGCCGGCTGCGGGTGGTACGAACCTCGACCCGGGCATCCCCCAGGTTCGGAAGAACTCCCCGGTCTTGCGGCACATGTCCACGTTCAGCGTGCTTCCTGCCCGGATGAGCGCGCCAGACCGGCGGCGTGCCGCCGCCACCGCCGACCGCTCGGCCACCAGCAGCGCGCCCGGCCCGGTGCCCAGCCCGGCCCGGCGCCGCCGGTCCAGGTCCTCGAGGATCGCCCGGCGGGCCTGGAACGACAGGAACGTGATCCGCTCGGCGATCCGGCCACGGCGCTGCTCGAAGCGGACCGCGAGCGGCTCGGCCTCCAGGTCGGGCACGATCCGCGCGTGCCCGTCGAGGGAGCCGAGGTCGCCCAGGCGAACCCGGAGCAGCTCGGCCCGGAGCAGCCCGCTCCCGATCAGCGACAGCAGCACGACCCGGTCGGCCCCGTCCGAGCCAGCGGCCGGCAGCTCCCGGGCGTGCACGGACGCCGGCAGGGGCCGCCACGCCACCGGCACCCCACCGAGCCGGAACCACACCTTCGGCGCCATCGCCAGCCCGGCCACGGCCGCGTCCGGCTGCCCGTGGAGCGCGCGGGCGAAGCCGGCCAGCGAGCGGTCGGCCACGGCAGGGTCGGCCCTGGCCGCCGCGAGCAGCGCCTCCAGGTCGGCGATGCCGGAGAGCGACTGGAACCGGTCCAAGCCGGCAACGAGCGCCCGCACCCACGACGGCTCCCGGCAGCGGGCCGCGAGCACGTCCGCCATCCGGCGCACGCTCGGCACCTCGAGCAGGGCCAGCTCCCGCCGCCCGGCCAGCGCGCGCGTCGGGTCGGTCACGGTCACCGCGCCACCTCGGCGGTGGTCTGGTCCGGCCAGCGCGCCTCCCGCGGGGACGGCCGGCCCGGCCCGGCGCGGCGCCGGGTCATCGCAGGAGCCCGCGAGTCTCGGCCGACCGGTCCCCCTCGTTGATGAGCCGATGCAGCGCCTCGGACATGAAGTGGTCCTGCAGGACGACCTCGACCGAGTCGACGCCGGGGAGCTTGCCGACCCGGCGCCGGATGTCCTGCCCGATCGCGCCCGCGAACTTGGCCGGGCAGAGCGGCGAGGTGAGGTGGAAGCGCACCGTCACCCGCCCGCCGTCCGCCTCGACCTCGTCGAGCAGGCCGAGGTCGGCGATCGGGGTCCGCACCTCTGGGTCGCGGACGCTCCCGGCGACCTTCCGCACCCGCTCGAGGTCGACCTCGGCCGCTCCAGGCCCGCGGCCGGGAGGCGGCTCCGCAGTCTCCTCGGCCGCTCCAGGCCCGCGGCCGGGAGGCGGCTCCGGGGTCTCCTCGGCGCCCGCCCGCCGGCTGGTCCGGCTGGCGGGCGCCTCGGCGAGGCTCATGGGGACTCGGTGCTGGCCACCCCGGTCTCGACGGCCGGCTGGCCGGCGAGGTACTCGCTGCGGCGGCGGGAGAACTCGTCGTCCTTGATCGCCTCGAGCTTGGCCGGGACGTCGATGCCGTACAGGCGGGCGATGTTGCCGCCGACGATCTTCTCCTTGATCTCCTGGGTCAGGTCGACGCCGTACTCCTGCTTGATGTCCTCGGGGAGCTCGAAGGCCATGAAGTCGTCGAGCTGCCAGTGCGGGTACCAGATCGGGAAGTCGGTGCCGTAGACGATCCGGTCGGGCCCGAGCCAGAACAGCAGGTTCGCCATGACCTCGGCGAACCACCGGGGCCGGTTGTGGATGAGCGCGAGCACGACCGCGAGGCCGGCGTACACGTTCGGACAGCGGGCAGCGATCCAGCAGAAGTCGTCGACCCGCGGGGCGCCGCAGTGGTCGATGATGAAGTTCATGTCCGGGTAGAGCCAGGCCGGCTCGTCGATGTCGCGGACGTCGAACTTGGCCAGCGACAGCGGCTCGACCGCGGGACCCTTGTGGAAGAAGTGGTTGGTGATCCCGAGCTCCAGGCATTTCTCGTACAGCGGGAAGACCATCGGGTCGTTGGCGGCCCAGCCGCGGGACTGGCCCCGCCACTCGGCCGTGTACCACTTGAAGCCGCGCATGCCGAGGTCGTTGATCTGGTGCTCGACCTGCTCGAGGGCGTCGGGCGCGCGCGGGTCCACCCCGCCGAGGGGGATGATCCGGTCGGGCGCCCGCGCGGTGAGCTGCGCGTTGCGCTCGGGGTTGACGAAGCCGGTGTGGTAGAAGTCCATGAGGACCTGGGTCGAGAGGATCGTCATGTCGGCGGAGCCCTTGACGAACATCTGGTCCAGGTACCAGTCCGGGTCGACCTTCCGGAACTCCCGCTCGTAGTCCATCGTCCACTTGGCGTCCGGCGGGTTGAAGCCGTTGTGGAACGCGTAGAACGTCTCGATGAACGCCTCACCGAAACGGTTCTTGCAGTTCTCGGCGCTGGCGTCCCAGAAGCCGGTGTGGGCATCCAAGACGAAGAGGTCGTCCTTCATGTGCCACTCCCTTCCTCCGGGCGGCCACTCCGGTCGCCCGCCGCTTCTATTCTGAAGCTCAGCTCACGTCCGTTCCAACTCTGAACTCGTTCATCCGTTCCAACTCTGAACTCGTTCATCCTGGCCCATCGCGTAGCACGTGGAAAGAGGGAGGTTTTGCAGGAGAGCAGGAAGAATCGCTGGCTCTCGGCGTTGACAAGACGAACGACCGCGGTTTCATCGTCACTGGTCGGAGCCCCGATCGTCGTCTTTGGCCCCCACGACCGCGCCGTCGGGGAGTGCGTTTGACCGCGGAACGGGAGCTTCCTCACCACCTGCCCGCGGCGGCCGTCGCCCTGCCCGAGGCGGCCGTCGCCCTGCCCGAGGCGGCCGTCGCCCTGCCCGAGGCGGCCGTCGCCCTGCCCGAGGCGGCCGTCGCCCTGCCCGAGGCGGCCGTCGCCGCTGCGCCGGGGGGTCAGCCCCGGCGCACGGGAGCCAGCACCCCGGGGAAGCACCTCGCCGTGTCGAGCAGCCACGGGAGCCCGAGCACCCAGGAGCCGGCGTCCCGGCAGGTGTGTGCGGCCAGGCGCCGCTGGGCCTGCGCCGCCGCGCCCCGCGGCCAAGGCGGCCCCACGGCCGGGTGGACCAGCGTCCGCAGCAGCCGGGCGGCGAGCAGCACGAGCGGCCCAGCCAGGTGCGCCTGCCGGTCGACGTGGTCGAGAAGCCGGTCCACCGTCCCGGGCCGCTTCCAGGAGCCGCCGCCGTCCGGGCTCGCGACCGGGAAGTCGCGGATCATGCCAAGCCGGGCCCGGGAGCCCGCATGGGCGAGCGCGTGCGCCCCGGCCGGGTCGAGGAGCAGCACGAGGTCGGGCCGGTCGAGCCGCTCCCGTCCCGGCCAGCCGCCCACGGCAAGCTCGCAGGCGAGCAGGTCGGCCCGCCGGCCGAGCCGCTCGTCGCCCGCGAGCCAGGCCCGCTGGGCCAGCGACGACACCCCCGCGCCAAGCGTGAACCGGTCGGCGTCGCCGTCCTGCTGCCGGAGGCGCACGTCGACCGCTGCCATGCCGAGCCGGGCCTGCTCGCCCCACACCTCGCGCGCCCGCTCGGGCCCGGCCGCCGCCCATGCCACCGCCCCGGCCGGGCTGGCGGCCACCAGCGCCTCGAACCGCGCGGCCGGGTCGCGGCCGCCCGGGCCGAGGACCCCGCCGGCGGCGGCCTCCTCATGCGCCCGGCCCGCCGCTGCCAGGTCGGGCGGTGGGAACAGCCGGATCGCCTGCACACCAGGGGTGTCCGAGGGATGTCGGTGGCGACTCATCAACTGGCAGTCCTGGTTCCATGTGGGGGGAGCTCGCTTTCCCCCCACGGCCCCCCAACAGCGCCTGTGCCATGGCCAGGGTAGTCGGGCGGGTTCAACGGATGGGCCCAAGTCAGCATGCTACGCGGCAGCAGCCCCCGGCTCGACGGTCATGGTGTTGTGCCATGGCCGAGGACAGGGGTGCCGCGGAGGAAGGCGAGCACCTCGCTGAGCAGGTGGTCGCCGGCGAGCAGCGCGTGGTCGTTGTGGTCGGCGCCGGGGACCAGCGCGAAGCGCTTCGGCTCGCGGGCGGCCTCGTACAGCCGCCGGCTCTGGGGCGCGGGCACGACCGCGTCGCGCTCGCCGGCCACGACCAGCAGCGGCACGGCCAGGTCCCGGACCCGGTCGAGCGAGGGGTAGCGCTCGGCGAGCAGCAGCCGGGCCGGCAGCCACGGGTAGTGGAACCGCGCGATGTCGGCGAGCGACGTGAACGGCGAGCGCAGCACGAGCGCGGCCGGGGGCCGCTCGCGCGCCAGCCCGAGCGCGACCGCAGCGCCGAGCGACTCCCCGAAGTAGGCGACCCGGCGCAGGTCGACCCCGGCCCGCGCGGCAAGCCACGCCTGCGCGGCTCTGGCGTCGGCGGCCAGGCCCGCCTCTGACGGGCGGCCCGGGTTCCCGCCGTAGCCACGGTAGTCGAACAGCAGGACCGACAGCCCCGCCCGGGAGAGCGCCGCCGCCAGCGGCGCCCGCATGGCCCGGTTGCCGCCGTTGCCGTTGCAGACCAGCACCGCCCCGCCGTCGCCGCCCCTGCCCGGCAGGAACCAGCCCCGCAGGCGCAGCCCGTCCTCGGTGTAGAAGGCGACCTCCTCGCTACCCGGGAGCACGCCGGCCGCGGCCGGCACCGCCTGGTACGGGAAGTAGACGAGCCGCCGCTGCAACGACCAGAGCAGCGCGAGCGCGAGCACCACCCCGAGCGCGACCACGCCCACCCCGGCTGCCACGCGGGCGCCCATCACCAGGCGCCCGGCCGAGGAGGCCAAGACCCCAAGACCGGTCAGCGCCCCGAGGAGCGCAGCTTGAACGCTGCCTTGCGGGCCGCCTTGGCGACGGCCTTGTCGGGATGGGCCTCGGCCAGCGCGGCGAGCAGCCCGGCGGTCCGGGGGCTGTCCACGCGCCAGAGGTTGCTGACGAGCTTGGCCTGCTCGGCGGGTGTCCCGAGGCCCGCGAGCGCCGCGGCGGCGGCCTCCGGCCCGTCGGTCGCAAGGACCAAGGCGGTGGTCTCGACCATGACCGCCAGGATCATCTCGGGGTCGAGGTCGTCCGGGTCCGCGAGCCCGTGGTCGAGCAGCCACATCGTGGCGAGCGGCCCGAGGCCCGGCTCCGCCCGCAGGCCCTGCACCGCCTCGACGCCCGCCGGGCCGGCGGCGTCCAGGGCGGTGAGCGCGAGCACCCAGCTCTCCACGTCGTCGGTCGTCCGGGCGAAGGCGGCGAGCTGCTCCGCCGCGGCCGCCGGGCCGCGGGCCGCGCACCACGCGGCGATCTCGGCCTGGCACGACGCCTCGTCGTAGCCGGCGCAACGCTCGAGCAGGGTGGCCGCGTCGGCGTCGGCGAGCTCGCCGACGACCGGGGCGTCGGCCCCGTCGGCGCGCAGGATCCGGTTCGTGGCCCAGGTGCCGAGTGGGGTGAGCCGCAACCCAGCGGTGGACGCGGCCTCCTGGCCGTCGGTCGGAGCTGCAGGGTCGATGCGCTCGACCGCGCCGAGCTGCTCGAGCTGGCGGATGGCGAGGTCGACGTCCGAGGCGGTCATCTGGCGCCAGAACCGGACCTGGTCTGCCGGCTCCTGGTCGATGAGGAACATGCGCCGGACGTCCTCCCAGACGGCGTCGGCAATCTCGTCGAGCGGGACCGGCTCGTCACTCGCGTAGAGGACGCCGAGCAGCGAGGGGACCAGCTCGCCGAAGCCGTCGGCCAGGAACGACACGAAGGTCCCGCGGTCGAGCACGGTCGGGCCGAGCTTGCCGAGGCCTTCGAGCGCCCGCTCCCACAGCTCCAGGGGCCGGTCGAGCAACGCCCGGCCCTTCTTGTTTGGCACCACCCGGCCGCGGACGACCCTGGCCAGGCGGGCGGTCTTGGCCCAGGCGAAGGTGACGCCGACCTCGGGCAGGTCCTCGGAGCTGCGCGTGCGGAAGGTTTGGTCGCCGGTCCGCGGGTCGACCACGTCGTCGGTGCCGAGCACCCCGTCGTCGGTGCCGAGCACCCCGAGCAGGTCCTTGCCGTCGGCCAGGGTGAGCCTGCCCGTCTGGGTGAGCTTGCGCCCGGGGCCGAGCCAGGCCATGAACCGGCGGAGCCGCTCGACGGCTGGGGCCGCCGCGGCCGCAGCGGCCAGCTCGGCCTCGGGCGAGAGCCGGACCGGCGGAAACTCGAGCGGCGGCTCCTCGGGAGGGTCCGTGAGCAGCTTCCGCGCCTCGAACGGCAGGGCGTTGAACTCGGCCATGAACCGGCTGACCGCCGCTTCGTCGCCCATGTCCACGCCGCCCGCCACCATCGCGGTCGCGAACGACTTGGCCATCCCGAACCGCGACGGGTCCCCCATCGCGGCCCGGAACTCGGGTCCCAGCCCGTCCAGCACCGCCCGGAGCCGCTCCGGCCGGTCCCCGCCCGGGTCGAGCAGGCCGGCCTCGGCCAGGTAGTCGACGAACGCCCGCACGCTGGGGACGACCCGGCCGAAGTCTCCCTCGCCGAGCGTGACCTTGCGCGGGAACCACCCGCACAGCAGGTCACGGAGGTCCGCCCTGGTCCACCGCCCCAGCTCCCCGTCGCCGTACCCCCACTTGTAGTCAAGCGCAAGCTGCGCGAGCCACGGGTCGGCCCCCGGCGCGCGCACCTCGGCCCACGCCGCAAACCGCTCGGCCAGCTCGTCCCTGACGTCGAAGAACTCCTTCTCGTCATCGGGCCCGAACACCATCCGCATGCGAAGTCCCCTTTTCCGGCTACGACCCCGGGATCATACGGCGCGACCCGCCCGCTCTTGAACGAGGGAGGTGGCCGAGGCGATCTGGCGAAGCGCGCAGAGGCAGCGGGCCATTGACCTCAAGCCAGTCCCATCCGCTTCCTGATCAGGTCCAGCAGCTCGACCCAGAGCTTGAGGTCCTTGGGAGTCGCAGTCCGCTCGAGGAAGTCGATGATGAGGTCCTTGCCGGTCGCCGTGAAGTCATAGTGCCACTGACCGTCCGGGCGCCTCTGCTTGACGGCGAGCACAATCTCTTCCCCTTCCTCGTCGACGAATCGCTGCATGAGCGCCGACGGGAACAGGTCCTCGGCTTCTGCTGGGAAGTCCGCCGAGACTCCGGGGAGCGCCTCGACGACGGTCAGGACCTCCTTCTTGTTCTGGAACTTGAATCGGCCGGTGAGCGCCTTCATCGCATCGCGACCCGGTGGATCGTTGTCGAGTAGCGCCAGCAGTGGGCGCGCGGTCTGCCGTTGCAACAGCACCGACTGGACGACGACTCGTTCGGCGTTGCCAGCCGGCGTGATGTAGAGGTCGTCGACCAAGTCAGGTCGCCTAGCCACCTTCGCCGCCAGCCGCAGGTACGACTCGTCGGTGGTCCCCTCCACGACGACGACACCCTTGGCACTCGACGGGATCTGCGCGACGCGCTCAAGGAGATCAGGCAGGGCGGCGTCCTTGAACAGCCCGCCGAGCAGGCTCGCGTGGGACTCGGCACCACCTGCCTCACCGACCACGATGGTCCGTCCGCGGGCATCCTTGGTGAGGGAGATCACCTTGGCTTTGGCGTCGCGAGACACGGTGAAGGGCGAGTGAGTGGTGACGAGCAAGGTGACATCCCTCGGCCAGAGCTTCGAGGTCGTCACGAAGATCCTCCTGCGCCTTGGGGTGGAGGAACGCCTCGGGCTCTTCGACGGCGAAGACCATAGAGCGTCTGCTCCAATCGGCCAGATACCGGAGCATGGCCACCATGACCGCCCCGCGAACCCCGGTCCCCTTCGCCGCGAGCGAGGTCTCCACCGCATCGGTCACGTAGACACCGACATGGGACAGGGTGTCGTCGATGCTCGGTACCTGTGGGACCAGGGTGACGCCGGTGATCTCCGGGAACAGGTCCGCGACGACCTCACCGACCTTGTCCCGGAGCGGGGAGAGCAGCTCGTCCTGCAGGTGCTCGACATACCCGCTGCGGCGGCGGTCTGCCGTGGCGAACTTATCCTTCAGATGCTCCTGGATGACCGTGTGCAGGATCTCGCGGAATTTGCCCGCGAGCAGGCTCTCGAGACTCTCGCCGCTCGAGATCAGCACGAACTGGAGGGCCTTCCGGAACTGCGCGAGAGGCTTGACCAAGCTCTCCCGCTCGCCTCTGCGAGCCCCGGCCCCTCTCGCGACGAAAGAGACCTGCCGGTTCGCACCAGAGCGTTCGTTACCCGGGAAGCTGACGGTGTAGCGGATGAGGCCCTCTTGCGCGTAGGTCCACTTCCCGGCCGGGACGAACTGCCGCTCGTACTCCTCCAGGTACCTCAGGAGGGTTCCCTCCATGGAAGTCTTGCCGTCGCACTCGAAGTCCAGCGTGACCCGCGGAAAGGCGTACTGCATGGAGCCGGGCATGTCGAGCGCCCGGTCGAACGGAAAAACCGGGTCGAGTGCGAGCGCGACGGCACGCAGCAGGTTCGACTTGCCGCAGTTGTTCGGCCCGATCAGCGCGTTCATGCCATCGGCCAGGTCGAGGACGAACGAGCCTTCGGCGGAGTCGGTGAACAGCGACCGGTAGTTCTTGACCTCGACCCGGGTGAGCTTCACGACAGCTCCAGGTGGATGTCCTCGTCGTCAACTCCCCCCTCTTGGAGGGGCTCGATCACACCGTTGGTGAACTGGTTGCGGTAGAAGCCCTCGTCCTTGGCGAGGACTCGGACGGTGATCTCGACATCGACCGCGCTGGACCGCTCCCGCAGCCATGAGAGGGCCCGACTGAGCCCGAAGAGCCCCCGGGCATCCAAGCGGACCCGGAGGGCGGCGTTCCTGATGCGGTCGGTCGGGCCGGGAGGTCGCGGTGGCGTGACCGCCGGCGTGCCCAAATCAGGGCCAGGAGACCACCCCTGGTCGGTGTCGGGCGGCCCGGGCGGGGCCGGAGGCGGCTCGACCACCGTCAAGGAGGTGGCCAACTCGGCGGTGAGGATGGCCGCGTCGCCGCTGAGGTCGATCTCGTCGGCCGGAAGTAGCTCGCGGAAGCGCACAAGCTTGGGGTCGCGCACGGTCACCGACTCGCCGGAGCGAACGATACCGCTCGCGTAGGCGAAGCGGCCGTCGCCTACGCCGCGGAAGATCGCATCGGTGATCGCCGCGGTGTTCCACAGCTTGGTGTAGTCGAAGTAGCTGAAGAACCAGTCCACAAGCTGGCTGCAGAGCACCGCGGGGCGGTCGGGCCCGAGGCCGGCGAGCGCGGCCAGCTTGTCGGTGGTGATCCGCTCGAACACCCGGTGGCTGAGCGCCGCCCGCACCCGCTGGTCGAGCGACCGCCCGGCGGCCAGCAGCGAGCGCAGGTCGGTCTCCTCCAGACGGTAGGGGTCGGGCCCGTCGGATGCCTTGACCGGCACCGCCACGCGACCATAGGCGCGGGCGAGGGTGGCGCCCAGGTCGCGGTGGGCGCCTTCGCGCTTCTCCTTCAGCTCCTCGACCTGCTCGGGGCTGAAGCCGTGCTGGGCCTTGCGGCTGAGCAGCGAATCGGCGGCCAGGAGCAAGCGTGCCGCTTGCCTGGCTCGGTCGAACTGGGCGGCATCGGGCAGCACGAGGCCGACCGCGTTGCGGTACGACCGGCTGCTACCCGGCATCCCCTCGATGAAGCGCTTGAGGGGCTGCTCCGCCTCGGTCCAGTCGGGATGTAGGTAGGCGAGGGTGAAGGCGGGGACGTTGTCGCGGATCTTCTCGGGACTCTCCGGCCAGATGACCACGTTCCGGGCGCCGTGCAGCTCGCTCTCGAGCCCGTCGCGGACCCGCTCAAGGACCTCTTCCGGGCGAAACTTGTTGGACTCGTCCCGGACGAGCTTCGTCAGGTTGGGGGTCGGCTCGAAGCGGTACCGGCGCCCGGTGTAGTGGAGGAACAGCTCCTCCTCACGCAGGTCGTGCAGGGCGGCCACCACGACGTTGCGGTCCAGTCCCGGGACCAGTGCCGCCGTCACGAGATCGCTCTCGAGCACGCCCCGCTCCTCACCTTCCCGGGTACCGAAGCTGTAGAGCATGATCGCGCTGGCCATGCGGGTGCCGACCCGGAGCTGGGCCAGCGCCGGCGCGTCGGCCCCAATGCGGCGGTCAACCACGGCGGCGCCCGAGCCGCCCGAGACGATGTCGCCGTCCAGGACCGCGGTGTAGCGCTCGCGCTCACCGACCTGGCTGAAGAAGGCGCCGCGTGTGGGCTCGTGGCTGAAGTCCACCTCGCCGGGTCCGATGAGTGCGCTGTCGCTTCCCCGCTTCCAGAGTCCATGGGTCACGCTGGCCAGGAACTGCAGGGCGCCCCGCGTCCGCTGGTAGCTCGGCAGCGTCCCCCAGCGGTGGTACATGAGGTCGAGCAGCGACGGGTGGAACGGATAGGAGGCGAGAACGCGGTCCTCTAGCCGGCGCGCCTCCACCTCGGCTTCGCGCCGAGCCTCCTCAGTTTCGGCCTGTGCCTGCAGCTGGCGGCGGACCAGGTCGGCGTAGGTCTTGGCCACCTCGCCGCGAACCGCGGCGTTACCAAGGTCGGCGAAGAGGCGCCGCTGCACCACTCGCATGACCTCATCGCCAGTGACCGGCTCACGCTTCGCATCGATCCGGCTGACCAGATGGTCAAGCTGGCTCAGCAGGCCTTCGGCGCCCACCGCCTCACCGACGCTGGCCTGCAAGCTGTAGACCATGGCTGCGCTTGGATGGGTGTTGACCGCTTCGGTGAGCGCCTGGACGAAGAGCATGGCCTGGCGCCCCAGGGTGGAGTCCCCCAGTGTGACCGCCATCGCCTTCTCGACGTAGACGAGGACCTCGTCGAGCAGCACCAGCACGGGGCTCTCACCGAGCACCTGGCGGAGGATGTCTCCGCCAGGAGCGGCGCCCTGGCGGTCGTGCTCGGCCACAAGCTCGTAACAACCGAGCTGGGCGGCAAGCTCACCCCACAGTGTGTGGGTCACGACGCCGCCGGCCGACTGGAACGGGCTGAGGGGGTCCAGCTCCTCACCCGAGAGGACCGCGACCCGCACCGGCCCTGGGTCGGGCAGGCCGGCCAACTCATCGATCACCGCTGCGCCCGACCGGTCCCGGGCCAGGTGCAGGAGCGCAACCAGTGTGTGCGTCTTGCCGCCACCGAACGGCGTCCGGAGCTGGAGCACCCGGTCCCCAGGCCCGCCGGCGAGCACCCTCAGCACGTCGACCAGGAGCCGGCGGAGGCCCTCGGTGAAATAGGTCGTGGCGAAAAACCGCTCCGGCCGCGCGTACACCTCTGGCACACCGATACGGCGCCGGAAGACTTGGGCGAGGTTGACCGCGTAGGTCCCCATGTCGAGGGCGCCACCGACCACGTCAAGGTGGGGCCGGGCAACATCGGTCCAGGGAGCGAGGCGGTAGGCGGTACTCGGCATCAGCTGGCCTCCAGCGTCGGAACCGGTGTGGCGAAGCCTACCCGTACAGTCGGACGACTCGGAAGGATGGTCCGTGCCTCGCAACTGGATGACGGTTCAGATCGAGCCCAAAGGTGGCGGGGATCGCGTCGCTCGCTGCCCACCGGGACGACGGCCGGGCACCAGGACGGAGCGCGTCAGCAGTTCGCCCATGAACACGGCCCCTCAAGAGAACAGGTTGTCGTCGATCAAAAACAGGTTGTCGTCGATCAGTCGACGCCAAGAGACGAGCAAGCGCTCGGCCGCAGCCGCCTCGGGCGCCTTGCCGTTGCTCGATCCTGACCGCAGCGCCTTCCCAGCGAGCGCTTGGATAACCGTACGGAGCAGCTCGACGTCGGGCCGGGCGTTGGCCAAGTAGTCCTTCAGCTCCTTGGACCGGTACTCGGCCCGCCAGAGGACGCCATGAGCGACATCGATGATCGGTGGCCGGCTCGCTGTCAGATCATGGGGTATCCCGAGCTCCAGGTCGTCGCCTCGTTGCTCGAAGTCGCGCAGGGCGATCGTCGAGCCCTTTTTGGCCACAAGTGGGTTGTGGCCAGCGGTCAGGCCGCGAGGACCGCCTAGCTCGACCCCTGTCATATACGCAAGGTTATTGGCTTCGGCAAACGGCACGAACGCGTAGCCGTAGCTGAACTGCCCGGCCACGTAGAAGCGAGTCGCCGGGTCCGCCCCAACCAACCCCCCGAAGATGGCATCCAGCACACGGTTCTGAACGAGCACGAGGAAGCGCTCGGCTGGCAGTTCCTCGCCGTTCTCCTGCTCGACACGCTCGTACCGAGTGAATGGTCGCAGACCGGCACCGACCGCCGCGATTACAAGATCCGATCCTGAGATTTCCGCCTTGGCGAGTCTGCCCAAGCGCTCCTGGATGATGGCATCAAGCTCGGCCAGCACCTCCCCCTCCATCCCGGTCCCGGCATCCGCCTCTCGTTTGCGCGCCACCAGGAAAATCGATGAGGCAAGACTTGCGGTCCCCTGCCCGACTGACCGCTCGGGCATCTCGGTGTCCAGCGGCCACGCTTCGGTGATCGTGAAGCCAGCCCGGCGCAGCGCATCGACCAGGGTAGACCAGCCGAGTGTCGTCTTATGCGCGTAGATGCACACCAGCGGAGATCCCGGCTTGAGCACGCGATGGGCCTCAGCAAAGGCTTCGGCCATGATTCGTTCATAGAACCGCCGCGCATCACCTCTGTTCCCACGATGGCGATGGGGCGTCGCCACCGCCTCGTTTCTCTTGGGAGATAGTTCACCGCCGAGATCATCGGGATAGAGAAAGCCGATCGATCGTTTCAGCCATACATAGAAGAAGTCGGATAGGTCTGCGTAGCTGATGTTGTCATAATAGGGTGGGTCCGTTATAACAGCGTCGTAGGACGAGTTATCAATGGGCAAGGACGCGGCAGAGGAACGGATACATCTTGTGTCATTCATTGGCGCTGAAAGCCACCCAAGGACCTCTGCTGTGTTATGGACGTTCTCGCACGCGTCTCCAGCAGCACTTCCGAATGGTGATGGCTCTACGAAATCCCATATCATCGGGAGCGCCTGTCTCTTGACTTTCGCGGTTACGCTGCTTCAGCGGCCCAGGTGAGCTGCGCTTGGAGGAGTTGCTCGAGGGTGGGGGTGACCAGGGGAGATGGCAGAAACTGGGCGGTGAGCAGCTCGCGGCGCAGC
>Ga0184637_10000211_pt1 | contig 42798 bp, 46 predicted proteins | sample PLM3_127_b2_FD_133143 | JGI IMG/M metagenome (GOLD analysis project Ga0184637, IMG submission 133143) | Groundwater sediment microbial communities from an aquifer in East River, Colorado, USA - PLM3_127_b2 | ecosystem: Environmental > Terrestrial > Soil > Riparian zone | place: USA: East River... | reverse complement strand
GGTCGATCGCCACCCCGATCGGGCTGCTCACCGTCGCCGCCCCGTTTGCGAGATCGCCGCCCCCGCTTCCGTCGAGGTTGGCGAACGAGATCTTGTTGGCGGGGGTGCCGTTGGCCCAGTAGATCCTCCCCGCGGCGGAGTCGATCGCCACCCCGTTTGGGTTACTCAACGTCGGCGGGGGCCCGCCGGTCGTGAGATCGCCGCCGCCCCCGCTTCCGTCGAGGTTGGCGAACGAGATCTTGTTGCCGCTGGCGTTGGCCCAGTAGACGCGGTCGGCGGCGCGCGCGGCGGATGCGAACGCCGCCGCCGAGGCGACCAGGGCCGCGAGTGCGCCAAGCAGCACGGCGAGGCGGCGAGAGAAGCTGAGGCCCGCCGGGGGTCCTGTGCGCGAGGGCCCCTCCACTGCGGATGCCCTCATGTCGTGGCGCTTAGATCGACCAAGACGCACCCTCACTCCTCACTGCGCGACCCTCCCAGCCTACCACCGCCGGCGCAGCCTGGGAAAGGAGGAAGCGGTCGCGCCGCGCGTCTTTTGCCACACAGGCCACGCGGGTCCTGCTTGGCGCGATTTGGAGGAGCGAGCTTCGGCTCCTCCTTCAGGGAGGAAGCAGCAGCCGCCTCGTGGTCCCGCCGCCGCGTGCGACCAGGTCAGCTCACCGGACGTGGAGCCGGCGGTCCACGTCGACATGTCAGGGACCGCCGGCGTGCGCGAGGCGGTCCACCGCCACTGCGGCGAGGCGCTCGTTGCACAGCTCGGCGCCGGTAGCCGAGCTCGCCGACCGAGCCCTACTTCTCTACTTCTTGAGCTTGAGCTTCGCGTTCTCGGTGTTCGCGGGCCCGCCGGTGGGGGTGAAGGTGATCGCCGCGTTGACCTTCACCTTGCCCCTCTGCTTCAGCTTCTGCTTCGCGGTCCTGGTCAGCTTCAGCTTCACCGTGACCGTGCCGGCGCCGCTCGCCGTGGCGCTGGAGGGCTTCAGCAGCTTCTTCTTGGCGGCGGCGCTCGCCCGCCTGGCGCTCTGATCGGCCGCGTCGGTGACCTCGACCTCGCCCGCCCCGGGGACGGTCAGGGTGAGCTTCTTGCCCTTCAGCTTGCCGATCGTAAACTCGTTGCTGGGGGGCGTGGTGCCGCCGCCGTCGCTCGGGGGAGGGGACGGGGCCGGATCGGCGGCGAACTTCTGGATCCGCGAGTTGCCGTCGCCGACGTAGACGTTCCCCGCCCCGTCGGCGGCGACGTCCTGGGGGGTGCGGAGCTCGCCGCCCAGCGCGGTCGCGAAGCTGCCGATCTTGCAGCTCGCGGCAACGGTGCAGATCTCAAAGCCCGTGCCGCCGCCCACGTCAACGTCCTTGCCCCACGCCCGCTGGAAGTTCCCCGCCGAGTCGAACTTCTGGATCCGCTGGTTGCTCAGGTCGCTGACGTAGACGTTGCCCGCCGCGTCGGCGGCGACGCCTTCGGGGAAGTTGAGCTCGCCGCCCAGCCCGCCGATGAGGCCCGCCTTGCAGCTCGCCGGCGCGGTGCAGATCTCGAACCCCGTCCCCCCGCCCGTGTCCACGTCCTTGCCCCACGCCCGCTGGAAGTTGCCAGCCGAGTCGAACTTCTGGATCCGGTGGTTGAACTGGTCGCTGACGTAGACGTTGCCGGCGACGTCGACGCCGACGCCGGAGGGGCTCATGAGCTCGCCGCCCAGCCCGCCTTCCGCGCCCGCCTTGCAGCTCGCCGCCGCGGTGCAGACCTCGAACCCCGTGCCCCCGCCCGTGACCACGTCCTTGCCCCACGCGCGCTGGAAGTTCCCCGCCGAGTCGAACTTCTGGATCCGGCTGTTGCTGAAGCTGAAGTCGGCGACGTAGACGCTCCCCGCCGCATCGGCGGCGACGCCGTCGGGGCTGACGAGCTCGCCGCCCAGCCCGCCCAGCGGGCTGCCCGCCTTGCAGCTCGCCGCCACGGTGCAGACCTCGAAGTCCGTGCCCCCGCCCGTGTCCACGTCCTTGCCCCACGCGCGCTGGAAGTTTCCCGCCGAGTCGAACTTCTGGATCCGGCTGTTGCTGATGTCGGCGACGTAGACGTTGCCCGCCGCGTCGGCGGCGACGCCTGCGGGGGAGCTGAGCTCGCCCCCCAGCCCGCCGGTCGAGCCCGCCTGGCAGCTCGCCGCCGCGGTGCAGACCTCGAACCCCGTGCCCCCGCCCGTGACCACGTCCTTGCCCCACGCGCGCTGGAAGTTGCCCGCCGAGTCGAACTTCTGGATCCGCTTGTTGCTCAGGTCGCTGACGTAGACGTTGCCCGCCCCGTCGGCGGCGACGCCTTCGGGGGTGCTGAGCTCGCCGCCCTGCACGCCGATGAGGCCCGCCTGGCAGCTCGCCGCCACGGTGCAGACCTCGAACCCCGTGACCCCGATCACGTCCACGTCCATGCCCCACGTCCGCTCCCAGGTTCCCGAGGCGGCGTGGGCGGGCGCGGCGAGGGCGAGGGCCGCCAGGCACACCCAGAGGCCGCTCACCGCGCAACCCAGCTTCCCTCTGCGAAGGGCTCCCATCACCCGCTCCGAAACGGAAGCTACCACTATGTAACAAAGCGTGGTTGATCAGTCGGGACGGCCGCATTTGAATCAGCGACCGCTCGGCTGCGTGCATCGGGCGGGATAGTCAGCGCGGCGAATCGGGCTACCGCTTCGGACGACCACCGGAACCAAGCTCGCACGCGACGCGTGCAGATTCTCGCTCCTCCTTCAGGGAGGAAGCAGCAGCGCCAGCTCAGGCTCCTCCTTTCCATGCAAAGCGGTACTTGACTTCAAGTCTCGTGCCGCAGGGGAGCACACCCACGGGGAATGCTCGCTTGCTAATCGGGGCGACTGGATTTGAACCAGCGACCTTTCGGCCCCCAGGAGAGGATGCATCGTGATGTTATGATGCAGTTATGTCAAAGGTGCGCACCACGCTGACGATCGATCAGGCGGTGCTCCGAGCCGTCAAGCACAGCGCGGCGCGCAGCGGCCGGCGCGACAGCGAGGTGATCGAAGAGGCGCTGCGCCGCGAGCTCGGCCTCGACCTGCTCGAGCAGCTGTGGTCGCGCAACGAAATGTCCGAGAAGAAGGCCACCGAGCTGGCCGTCGAGGCGCAGCACAAGACGAGACGCAAGCGCCGCTGAGTCGGTGCGGGCGATCCTCGACCCCAATGCCATCATCTCGGCGGTTCTGTCACCGGGGGGCACTCCGGCGAGGGTGCTGCGGTTGTGGCTCGAGGGCAAGTTCGAGCTCCTGGCCTCGCCCCTCCTGCTCGCCGAGCTGGAGCGAGCGCTTGCGTATCCGAAGCTCCGCGAGCGGATCCGACCAGCCGAGGCCAAGCGGCTCGTGGAATGGCTTGGACGGGAGGCAACGCTTGCGCCCGACCCGGAGCAGGCGCCGGCCGCTCGCTCGGCCGACCCCGGCGACGACTACCTACTCGCGCTGGCCGAGGGTGCCCACGCGGTGCTCGTTTCCGGTGACCGCCATCTCCTCGCACTCAGCGACGAGCTCCCGATCCTCTCGCCCCGCCAGTTTCTAGACGCGCTGCCACGCGACTGACGCGCCTTTAGGCTCGTTCGGGGAGCCTCGACGACTCTTGAACCAGTCGGGGCGACTGGATTTGAACCAGCGACCTTTCGGCCCCCAGCCGAACGCGCTACCAGACTGCGCCACGCCCCGGGTCGAGACGAGTTTACGCGAGTTTCCGTCCGAGGCGCTTGCGAACATGTGTTCGAGCCGATGGAAGTCGAAGGGGTGCTTCGGAGATGCGGTCGGTGCGGGGAGCTCAAGCCCCGTTCCGAGTTCGCTTGCGACGAAAGTGGCGTGGGCAGCTCGACAACATGTGCAGGCCGTGCAGGTCCGCGTATCACCGGGAGCACTATGTTGCGAACAAACAGCGCTACGTCGATTAGGCGCGAGCCCGGAAGCAGGCCTTCGGCTGAAGCGCACCACCTATCTGCTGCAGTACTTCGCAAGCCATCCGTGCGCGGATTGCGGGGAAGGCGATCCCGTCGTGCTCGAGTTCGATCACGTCGACGCCGACACCAAGTCCTTCGACATCGGCCAATCCCTGCCTTACCGGAACTGGCAGAGCATCCTTGAGGAGATCGAGAAGTGCGAGGTCGTGTGCGCGAACTGCCATCGCCGCCGCACCGCCCGTCGGAAGGGTTCGCTTCGCGCCGTCCTAACGGGAGTGTGAGCCGCGGAATCGGGTCAGAGCGGGCGACGGGAATCGAACCCGCGCTGAGACCTTGGAAGGGTCTTGTGCAACCGTTACACCACGCCCGCTTGGGGGCCTGATTATAGGTCCGCGGTTCGACCAGCCGGCTAGAGTCCCCAGCCCCGAGGCGGGCCGAAACGTGATCGAGACCGGCGCCACCTACACCAACCCGCGCTCAGGCGGCCGCGCCACTGTGCTCGAGTCGTGGCGCGACAACGGCGGCGAGCGTTTCCGGTTCGAGCGCGTGCTGCCCCCGGGCACCGGCAAGGCCGCCGCCCACTACCACCTCGACTACGAGCAACGCTTCGAGATCGTCGCCGGCACGGCGACGATGCTGGTCGACGGAGAGCGCCGCACCCTCTCCGGGGGAGAGTCGATCGAGCTCACGCGCGGCGCCAGGCACGCCGACCCCTGGAACGAAGCGGCCGGAGAGCTGACGACGCGGATGCAGATCGCGCCGGTGCCGAAATTCATCGAGTCCTACGTCGAGACGTGGGTCGAGCGATTCACGCAAGGGCGGCTGAACGCTCAGGACGAGCTGCCCTTCCTGCAGCTTCTGGTGATCGCGCAGGCGACCGACTCGCAGAGCTTCGCCGCGCAGCCGCCCCGCGCGATCCAGAGGGCGACCGCCCCGCTGCTGGCTGCGATCGGGCGCCTGCGCGGCTACCGCGCATGAGGCCGAGCCGCGGCGCCGTGGCGGCCGCCTCGACGCCCCGTCAGCGCTTGGTCAGCGCTTGTACCCGAAGTCGGTCGTGTAGGTGGCGGCGGTGGCGCCGGGATCCGGCGGCGCGCCCCACACGACCCCGACGCCGATGTGCTGGAAGTCGCCATCGAGAATGTTGCGGCGGTGTCCGGAGCTCTGCATCCACGACTTGACCGTCTCGCGCGGCGTGCCCAGCTCTCGCTCGCCCCAGGCGATGTTCTCCCCCACGCCCCACGAGCACCCGCAGGGCAGGTAACCGGTGTCAAAGATCCGCCCGGCGAGGTCCTTCTCGCCCGGGCACTCGTGCGAGAAGCAGCGACTGCGCTTCATCTGCCTGGAGTGGCGTCCGGCCGCCTTTCGCAGGCTCGACTTCGCGTCCAGGCGGCCCCTTCCGCGCGTGGCGCGACGGCTGTTGACCAGGCAAACCACCGCGTCGCGCGCATGTCCGCGTGTGATCTCCCCCGGCTCGCCGTCCGCGTACCTGCACGCCGCGCCCGCCGGCTGGGCGGACAGGGCGCCGAACGGCGGCGCGGACAGGAGGAGCGCGAGAGAGAGCGCCGCGGAGGCAGCGGCCGTGACGCCCAGGCGGAGCTTCATGCTGTTGTGATCGGCGGGCTAGGTGGAACGCTTGACCTGAGTGTCGGGTACCTCCTCCGTGCGTCTATCGTCGCGTCTCTCGAGGACGAGACCGCGCAGGAAGCCGAGCACCTGCCTCCCCAGCGGCTCGCCGTCGCCGTTCGTGCTGTCGAACTCGCCCGCGCGCACGCGTGGCCACAGCGCCGCGTACTCCGCGCCGAGCAAGAAGACCATTGCCGCGATGTAGATGAAGACGAGGAAGGTGATCACCGCACCGAGCGAGCCGTACACGGCGCTGTAGTTGCCGAAGTTCTCCAGGTAGAGGGCGAAGCCACGCTTCGCGAGCTCGTAGCCGATCGCGGCAAGCAGGACCCCGGGCCACACGTCGCGGAGCCGAGGCCGCGGATGTGGGAGGACGCGGAAGACGACGGCGAATGCAAGCAGCGAGAGGACGAAGGGGATCAGGAAGCCCGATGCGTCGAGGGCGCCCTCCAGCGCCCTGCCGGTGAAGCCGACGTCCTTGCTCAGGTCGACGGCGAGCCCGCGCACGATCGTCATCGCGAGGGAGAGGGCGATCAGGACCCCGAGCCCGAGGACCAGCAGGATGTCGAGCGCCTTGCCGCGAAGGGGCGGGCGCTCGCGCTCCGAGCCCCAGATCACGGCAAGCGAGTTGCGGACCGCGCCCATCAGCGCGCTCGCCGAATACAGAAGCGTCGCGAGCCCGATGATGCCCAGCGTGCCGGGGTTGCGGGTCACGCCGTCGACGACCTTCTCGAGGTCCCGGCGGCCCTGCTCCTCCGTGACCGGCAGGTTGTCGAACAGGAAGTCGACGATTTTCGATTGGGCGTCATCGTCATCGACCACCAGCCCGAAGATCACCGCCATGAGGATCGCCGCGGGGAAGACCGAGAACAGGGCGTAGTAGGAGATGCTCGCTGCGAACTGCGGACAGCGGTGCTTGAAGAAGGCGTCGACGGAGCGCTCCGTCAGCTTCCCCGCGCGCCCGAGCGCGCGACCGGCGCGGGCGCAGAGCCGGGCTGGGAGGGAGTCCGGATGCTGATGCGCTGGGTCGCCCACCCTGATGACGCTAGTCAACGATCGAGCCGCTGCGCGCTCCGGTGAGCGGGGGAGCCGGGATTCGAACCCGGATTGGCGGTTTTGGAGACCGCCCGAATTACCGTTATCTCACTCCCCCGAGCGAGATCTTCAGCTTAGAGCCAGGATCAACAGAGCAACTGACTTGCGGCAGCCCACCGGAAGTCGTGTCCGCCACTGATGGGAACATATGTTCGTGCCAGCCGCTCGACCTAAGGAGGAGTTCGCAGCCGTCAAGGAGCTCCTGCGCCTTGGCTTGAGCGACTACGAGGTTGCTCGACGTGCCGGGATCCCTCGGGCCACGGTTCGCAACTGGCGTCTGCGATCGTCTGCTCCCTCAAAGGGGCGGGTGAACCCCCTGCTGCTCGTTCCGTACGAGGAATGGCGACCCCCGGACGCGATCGCGTACTGCTACCTGCTCGGCCTGTATCTCGGGGCGGGTGCATCATGGACGTGCGGAACGGGTCTCCTCGGCTCGTTCTAACACTTGACGTGCGGTACCCAGCAGTAATCATGGAAGCAACGAGGGCGATCGGCGCATCCCGGAGTAGCCATCTGCCACAACCGCCGACCAGGATGCGTCGCCGTGCTGGCAAGCCATCCGATCTGGCCATACGCGTTCCCGCAGCATGGCCCGGGCAGGAAGCACGCCCGTCGTATCGAGCTCGCAGGCTGGCAGCGCAATCTCACTCATCGTCACGCGCAAGCGCTGCTCCGCGGCCTCATCCACTCCGATGGCTCACGGGTGATCAACCGCTTCAAGACGCCCCTCCCCAGCGGGAGGATCGGGAGATACGCGTACGTGCGCTACTTCTTCACGAACTACTCCGCTGACATCAGGCGGATCTTCTGCGAGCACTGCGACCTGCTCGGCATCCACTGGACGCAATCCAGCTTCAAGAACATCTCCGTGGCGCACCGTAACAGCGTCGCGATCCTCGACTCCTTCATCGGGCCGAAGCGCTGAGGCCGTTCAGAAGGTGAGTGCGGGCGGAGGGATTCGAACCCCCAAGCTCTCTCGAGCACCGCCACCTAAAGGCGGCGTGTATTCCAGTTCCACCACGCCCGCTCGCTCAGCCACTTTGGCACGCGCCCGCTGGAGATTCTAGACTTGCCCGGGATGGAGGTGACCACAGCACGGCCTGGGTACGAGCTCTGGCGGCCGAATCGCGAAAAGCCGGAGTCGCAGATGACGAAGGCGCTCGTCGCGCTGGTGCTGCTGGTCTCCGCCGGCATGCTGCTGATCGTGACCGTCGGCGGCTGGGAGCGCCTGCAGAGCTTCGGCGTCGCGATGATGACGCTGCTCTATGCGGCGCTCTACGTGCTGTTCGCCTTCCTGATCTCGCGCTGGAATCGCGGCATCCTGCCCGTTGCGGCGGCGCTGGCGATCATCCTTGCGATCTTCGCCGCGGTCGCCGCACCCGGCTGGTTTGCCCGCGCCAAGGAGGGACTCGACTCCCCCGCGCTCCCCGAGGAGCTCCTCGGTCTGATCACGCTCCTGCTCGTGCCCGTGCAGCTCGTCCTGATCGCGATCGTGCTGATCGCGTTCAACCAGAACTGGCACGTTGAGGAAGAGCGCCCGATCGAGGGCGGGCTCGGTCCACCGCCGGACGAGTACGAGCCGGATAGCCCGCCGCAGCCGACGTAGCGCTCAGAAGAGCTTCAGCGGCGGGGCGAGCAGGTGGGGGCCGTCCTCGCGCACGTCGTTGACCGCGTCGGAGACCTCGCGCGCGCTCAGCACGTCGTCGACGGCGGGACGCAGCAGCTCGAGCAGCGCCTCCGGATCCCCCTCCCCCGAGATCCAAGGCGCCTCAGTCTGGGGCGCAAGGATCACCGGCATGCGATCGTGGATCGGCCGCACGACCTGATTCGGCTCGCAGGTGACGATCGCACAGCTGTGAACGGACCCGTTGCCCGAGTCCGGGAGGGCCGCCCAGATGCCGGCGAACGCGAACGGCTCGCCGTCCGTGCGGCTGATCCACACCGCCTGCTTGCCGCTCTCGTCCTCGCGCCACTCGTAGAAGCCGTCGGCGGGGATCAGGCAGCGGCGATCGAGGAACGACTCGCGGAACGCGGGCTGGCGATCGAGCGTCTCCACCCGGGCATTGATCAGCGCCCGCGTGCCGTCCCGCGCCCAGCCCCCGGGGACCAGACCCCAGCGGAGCCGGCCCGCCTCGCGCCGCCCGCCGGCGCCCGTGCGGATCGCCAGCACCGGGTCGGTGGGCGCGATGTTGAAGCGCGGTCGCTCGTCCAGCTCGACGAACGGGTCGAGGTCGAAGCGCGCCCGCAGCTTCGCCGGGTCGGGATTCGTCAGCGTGAAGCGCCCGCACATCGGTTCGAGGCTAGCGCCGAGCCCGGCGCCTGAGTGCGGGAGGTGGGATTCGAACCCACAAGCCCTTGCGGGCACGAGGGTTTGAGCCTCGAGCGTATGCCGTTCCGCCACTCCCGCAGCGTCGTAAACGATAGCCCCCCCTTACGGCGATAATCCCCGGCCCGTGGAAGTCGGCGAGCGCATGGAAGTGATCCGCCGCCTGTGCTCCTTCGAGGGCCGGCGGGCGGGAACCGACGCCGAACGGCGGGCCGCCAACTACCTGGTCGAACGGCTCAGGCAGGCGGGCCGCCGCCCCGAGATCGAGCCCACCTACGTGCATCCCCAATACGCGCTCGTCCATGCGGCCCACTGCCTGCTCGGGGTCGCCGGCAGCCTCGTCTCGCTCGAGCTCCCCGCGCTCGGCTTCGCGCTCGTGCTCGCCGCGGCCGCCTCCATGTACCTCGACCTGAACACCCGCATCTACCTGATTCGCCGCCTGTTCTTCCGCCGCGCCTCCCAGAACGTCCTCTCGCGCGGCCAGCGCCCGGACGCCCCCGCGCGGGTGATCCTCTGCGCCCACTACGACGCCGCCCAGACCGGGCGGGTCTTCGAGCCCCGCTCCGTGGAGCGGGCCGCCCGCCTCCAGGCCCGCCTGCCCTTCCCGATCGGCCCCTTCCGGCTGATCTTCTGGTCGCTCGCCTCCCTGCTGCCCATCCTCGGTGCGCGGATGGCGGGTGTGGAGGTCGAGTGGCTATCCCTGATCCAGATCGTCCCCACCCTGCTCTTGATCGTCGCCGTGTTCCTGCTCGTCGACATCGCCCTCTCCGCAGTCGTGCCGGGCGCGAACGACAACGCCTCCGGGGCGGCGACCGTCCTGTCGCTGGCCGGCGAGCTCGACCGCGAGCCCCCCGAGCACCTCGACGTGTGGATGCTGCTGACCGGCGCCGAGGAGTGCCTCCACGAGGGGATGCGCTCCTTCGTCCTCAGGCACCGCAAGGAGCTCCAGCGCGATTCGACCTACTTCCTGTGCGTGGACACCGTCGGCCACGGCAACGTGCGGTTCGAGGCGGCGGCTGGGTGGGTCGTCAGCTTCCCCATGGACAGGCGCCTCGTCGAGCTGTGCGAGGCGATCGCGGAGGCCGACCGCGAGAGCGCCAACCGCTTCGACGCCAGGGCCCTCCGCCACGGGCTCGCGGGCGACAGCATCGCGCCGCGCGTTCGCCGCTACGCGACGACGACGATCACGTGCGCCAACGAGCTGAACTTCGTGCCCGGCTACCACACCGCGGCCGACGTCCCGGACCGCATCGACCCCGAGGCGCTCGAGCGCGCGCACGGGTTCACCCTCGCGCTCGTCCGCCAGCTCGACCGCGAGGTGGGGCGCCGCGGGCCGGTGGTATAAGGCCGGCGGGTGGAGAGGACGACCGCCAACTCCCTGCGGCGCGGCGAGCTCCTGTGGGAGCCGTCTGCGGAGAGCGTCGAGCGCGCCACACTGAGTCGCTACATGCGCTGGCTGGAGGCCGAGCGCGATCTGGCCTTCGGCGACTACCGGTCGCTGTGGGAGTGGTCGGTGACGGAGCTGGAGGCGTTCTGGGCCTCGATCTGGGACTTCTGCGAGGTCAGCGCATCGGCCCCGTACTCGGAGGTCCTCGCCGAGCGGGTGATGCCCGGCGCGCGCTGGTTCACCGGCGCACGGCTCAACTACGCCGAGCAGCTCTTCCGCGACAAGCCCGCCGAGGACGTCGCGGTCCTCTACGCCTCCGAGCTGCGCGAGCTGGCCGAGCTGCGCTGGGGAGACCTGCGCGACCAGGTCGCCCGGGCCGCCGCGGGTCTCCGCGAGCTGGGCGTGGAGCCCGGCGACCGGGTTGTCGCCTACATGCCAAACGCGCCCGAGACCCTGGTCGCCTTCCTGGCCACGGCGAGCATCGGCGCGGTCTGGTCGAGCTGCTCGCCCGACTTCGGTGCCGGGAGCGTCGTCGATCGCTTCGCACAGATCGAGCCCAAGGTGCTGTTCGCCACCGACGGGTACCGCTACAACGGGCGCGACTTCGACCGGCTCGAGGTCGTGGCCGGGCTTCAACGCGAGATGCCGACGCTCGAGCGCACCGTGATCCTTCCCTACCTGGACGCGAGCCCGGATCTCTCCGGCCTCGATAGGGCAAGCGGCTGGGGCGAGCTGCTCGCCGCCGGCGAGGGCAGCCCGCTCGACTTCGAGCAGGTCGCGTTCGACCACCCGCTGTGGGTCCTCTACTCATCGGGGACCACCGGCCTGCCGAAGGCGATCGTCCAGGGTCACGGCGGGATCCTGGTTGAGCACCTCAAGAAGGTGCACCTCCACCTCGATCTGCAGGAGGGCGACCGCCTCTTCTGGTTCACCACCACCGGCTGGATGATGTGGAACCTGCTTGTCAGCGGGCTGCTCTCCCGATCCGCGATCGTGCTCTACGACGGCAGCCCCGGCCACCCCGACATGAATGTGCTGTGGCGGCTCGCCGAGCGCACCGCCATGACCTGCTTCGGCACCAGCGCCAGCTACATCGCCGCCTGCATGAAGGCGGGCGTCAAGCCCGCGGGGGGGAACGATCTCAGCCGCCTGCGCTCGGTCGGCTCGACCGGGTCACCACTGGCGCCCGAGGGGTTCCAGTGGGTCTACGACCAGGTGGGCCAGGACACGTGGCTGTTCTCGACCAGCGGCGGCACGGACCTCTGCACCGCGTTCGTCGGCGGGGTCCCGGTGCTTCCCGTGTACCGCGGTGAGCTACAGGGCCCCGCGCTGGGGGCCGATGTGAAGGCGTTCGACGAGGGCGGCCACGCGGTCGTCGACCAGGTGGGAGAGCTGGTGATCACCGAGCCGATGCCCTCGATGCCACTGTTCTTCTGGGGCGACTCCGACGGGGCGCGCTACCGCGCCAGCTACTTCGAGCACTATCCGGGCGTGTGGCGCCACGGCGATTGGATCGAGCTGACCTCCCGCGGCACCGCCGTGATCTACGGCCGCTCCGATTCGACGATCAACCGCCAGGGCGTCCGCATGGGGACGAGCGAGATCTACCGCGCGGTCCAGTCCGTACCGGAGGTGATGGACTCGCTCGTGGTCGACGTCCCGCGCGCCGGGACGGAAGGCTGGATGCCGCTGTTCGTGGTCCTGGGTGAGGGAGCGACGCTCACCGAGGAGCTGGTGGACGAGATCAAGCGGCGGATCCGCGAGCAGTGCTCCCCGCGTCACGTCCCGAACGAGATCTTCCAGATCGCCGAGGTTCCGCGCACGCTCAGCGGCAAGGTCCTCGAGGTGCCGGTGAAGAAGATCCTCATGGGCACCCCGCCCGAGCAGGCCGCGAGCCTCGACTCGCTCGCCAATCCCGAGGCACTCGACTACTTCATCGAGCTATCGGGAAGGCTGGCGGGCGAGGCCGCGGCGGACGGCGCGGCGAGCTGAGCTCAACCGGCCGTCTCCAGCTCCGTACGCAGCTCGCCGTCGAGCGAGGTGAACGCGCCCACCACCTCCGGGGCGAACTGGGTCCCGGAATGCGCCTCTAGCTCCTTCAGCGCGGCCTCAAACTCGACGCCCTGCCGGTAGCTGTGAGCGGCGGTCATCGCGGCGTACGCGTCGGCCACCGCGACGATCTGCGCCGCGAGCGGGATCTCGTCTCCGCTCAGCCCCAGCGGGTACCCGCGTCCGTCGGGGCGCTCGTGATGGGCGAGGATCACCTCGCCGACTTCCGCGAGGGCGGCCGTGCCCACGATCCGTGCCCCCACCTCAGGGTGCTTCTGCAGCTCGGCCCACTCCTCCGGGCTGAGCGGCGCCTGCTTCGCGAGCGTGGTCTCCGAGATCCCCACCGTGCCGATGTCGTGCAGCAAGCCGGTGAGGCGGACCCGCTCGACTTCGGCCTCGGTGAGGTCGAGGCGGCGCGCGACCGCCTCCGCGTAGCGCGCCACGAGCCTCGAGTGGCCCGGGCTTCCCTTGCGACGATCCATCGCGTCCGCGAGCGCGACGAGAGATGGGAGACGGGAGCTGGTCCGTCCGGGCTGTGTGGCGGTGTCGGGGAACGCGACCTCCGTCTCGCCGGCGCGATAGGAGACGGACCGGTCCCTGCCGAGGTCCTTGGCCGCGTACAGCGCCCGGTCGGCCGCCCGGATCAGATCGCTCGCGGTTCCCCCGCTGGCCGGAAAGATCGCGACGCCGCAGCTGATCGTGAGCGGCTTCGCGTGGTCCGCGAACGCCGTCTTCACCTCGCGGCGCAAGCGCTCCGCAAGGCCGAAGGTGGCCTGCTCGCCGGCCTCGGGGGCGAGCACCGCGAACTCCTCGCCGCCGAGCCGTGCCACCGTGTCGATTCCGCGCGTCTCGCGCTTCAGCACGCCCGCGAGCTGGCGCAGGGCGCGGTCCCCGGCGAAATGGCCGAGCAGGTCGTTCACCTCCTTGAACCAGTCGAGGTCGAGCACGGCCAGCCCGAGCGGCCTGCCGGTCCGCGTCGAGCGCTCCAGCTCGCGCGTGAAGCTCTGCTCGAACTGGCGCCGGTTGGAGAGGCCGGTGAGGGCGTCGGTGCCGGCCGCGTCCGCCAGCCGGCTGATCAGCCGCTCGACCTGGCCCCTCAGGCTCACCATCAGCATCCCCGCGACGAGCAGCGTGCCCGTCCCCATCGCCCAGTACACGCCCGGGAGCGGCGCGTCGGGCTGCGCGACCACCAGCACGAAGCCGTAGCACGCCGCGCAGAACGCGATGTGCCCCAGCGCGACACGGCGGCTGAAGAAGTAGCAGGCCGCCAGCACGACCCAGAAGAAGAACACCGCGTAGGCCCCCACGGCACTCGCGCCACCGGCCCACACCGCCGCCGTAACCAGCACCGCGCCGGCAACGGGCGAGAACTTGAGCAACGACATCGGAATGCGATCGAACCCGAGCGCGAACCCGAGCGCGCTGCCGAACGCGCCGGCGGCGACGATGATCATGCTCGGCACATTGCGGTCGGGCGGGCCCGGCAGCAGCAGGGTGAGGAGCGCGAGCGCTCCGCCGAGCCCGAACAGGTAGGCGTAGGTCCGGGCCATCATTGACCGGTCCTCGGAGATCGGGGATTCGGTCTGGCTGAGCGTCGGCCAGGAGAGCCGCTCCCTCAGGCTCGGCCGCTCGACCGGCGAGCGGTCGGTCGGCGCTCGCGATTGCATCAGGTCATACATCGGCAAGTCGATGCGTGTGAATGAGCGATGCGGACACCGGCTGCATTGAACCAGAGGGGCGATTCATGCGTAAATTCCCCCGACGGGCCGCCGACGGCCCCACAAGCACCGACCACCAGCACGCACAGGAGTCCGCATGAGCCAACCGCAAACAGTCGACTTCGACCTCGACCGCTACCTGCGCAACTCGAAGAAGGTCGATCTCAGCGGGATCGACTGGGACGACATCCCCAACCACCCGCTCTCCGACGGGGACGTGATGTGCCTCCACTACATGATGGACATCGAGGCGCACACGGTGATCTACCTGCGCGACCTTCTCGCCACGCGTGCGGCCGCCGACCCGCAGATCACCGCCTTCCTCTCCTGCTGGGTGTACGAGGAGCTGTGGCACGGTGAGGCGTTCTCGGACTTCCTGCGCCTGTACGGGATCGAGGAGCCGATCGAGCCGCGGCTCCCCGACGGGTCCTCGCCGCTACCCACCCGGGCCAACCGGTGGCGCGACCTGCGCGTCTCGATCGGGGTCGGGAACGGGCTGGGGATCGTCCCGACGATGATCGGCTCGGCGCTGGCGCGCAACTTCGTCGCCATCCACATGATGTGGGGTGCGGTCAACGAGCTCAGCACGCTGACCGGCTACTACGCGCTGATCCGCCGCTCCGAGCACCCGGTCCTGCACCAGCTACTGCGCACGGTGATTCAGGACGAGCGCCGCCACTTCGCCTTCTACCGCGCCCAGGCGAAGGCGCGCATGGAGCGCTCGCGGGCCGCTCGGCGCATGGTCCGCTGGGTGATGAAGAACCTGTGGACCCCGGTCGGCGCCGGCGTCAAGACCGAGGAGGAGGTCGACGCCCTCGGCCTGTACCTGTTCGCGGACAGCCCCGAGGGGCGCGAGCACGCCCGGGGGATCGACGAGACGATCGCCGCGGTGCCCGGCCTCGAGGGGCTGACGATCCTCCAGGACTACCTCGACGCGGCGATCCGGCGTGCGAGCGAGCGCCCAGGATGGGCGGGGGTGAAGCCGATGGCTCCGCCTCGTCGCGAGAACGGCCAGCCGCCGGTGCCCGCACACTGGGCCGAGTCTGAAGAGGGCCGTCCGGACGTCATGCCCGCGACCTCCGACGTGGAGCGGCGCGAGGAGGAGCACGCCGCCCGGGCGATGCGCGACGGCGGCTCGTGAGCGTTTAGGGTCCGTCTGCCAGGCTCTTACGCCGGCGTGATCGGATTTCGCCGCTCCGAGAAGCGGCGCTCCTTGCCCTCGGCGAGCGAGAAGCGGCGGATCAGCTCGGCGCGCAGGTCGTCCGGCTCGATCACCGCGTCCACCACCAGCTCGGAGGCCAGGTGCAGGATGTCGATGTCCTCGGCGTACTCGGTCCGCTTGCGCTCCACGAACGTGGCCCGCTCATCGGGGTCCTCGATCGCCTGGATCTGGTTGTAGAACACGGCGTTGATCGCCGCCTCGGGGCCCATCACCGCGATCGAGGCCGTCGGCAACGCGATGCAGCAGTCCGGCTCGAACGCGGGCCCGGCCATCGCGTACAGCCCCGCGCCGTACGCCTTGCGAACGATCACCGACAGCTTCGGCACCGTGGCCTCGGAGACGGCGCTGATCATCTTCGCCCCGTGGCGGATGATCCCCTCGCGCTCCACCCTGGTCCCGATCATGAACCCGGGCACGTCGGCGAGGAAGAGCAGCGGCACGTTGAACGCGTTGCAGGTCCAGATGAACCGCGCCGCCTTGTCGGCCGAGTCGACGAACAGGACGCCGCCCTTGAAGTTGGGCTGGTTGGCGACGATCCCGACCACGCGGCCGTCGAGCCGCGCGTAGCCAACGACCACCTCGCGCGCCCAGCTCCCGTGGACCTCGAGCAAGGAGCCGTCGTCCACCAGCGCCTCGATCAGGTCATTCATGTCGAACGGCTCGTTCTCGTCGGTCGGGACGATCTCGGACACCGGGCGGTCGGAACCGGGATCCGCCGGCGGCGCCGCAGGGGGCGTCTCGCGCCAGCTCGTCGGCATGTAGGAGAGGTAGCGCCGCGCGAGGTCCACGGCGTCCTCGTCGGACTCCACGAGCATGTGCCCGCAGCCCGACACCGCCGTGTGCATCTTCGCCCCGCCCATCTCCTCCAGGGTCACGTCCTCGCCGATCACCACCTGCGCCATCCGCGGCGAGCCGAGGTACATCGAGGCATTGCCCTCGCGCATGATCACCACGTCGCAGAAGGCCGGGATGTAGGCGCCGCCGGCCGCGCTCGGGCCGAGCAGGACGCAGAGCTGGGGCACCCTGCCGGAGAGAACGACCTCGTTGTAGAAGATCCGCCCCGCCCCGCGGCGGCCCGGGAACATCTGCACCTGGTCTGTGATCCGCGCTCCGGCCGAGTCGACCAGGTAGACCATCGGGAGCTCGAGCCGCAGCGCGCGCTCCTGGATGCGGAGGATCTTCTCGACGGTCTTCGGGCCCCACGAGCCAGCCTTCACAGTCGGGTCGTTGGCCATCAGCGCGATCTTGCGCCCGCCGGCGAGCGCCAAGCCCGTCACGACCCCATCCGCGCCCAGGCCCTCCTGCTCCCAGTTCGCGAGCAGGGCCTCCTCGGCGAACGACTCCGGGTCGACGAGCCGCGCGACCCGCTCGCGGACGGGGAGCTTCCCCTGCTCGGCGACCTTGCTCTGATGACGCTCCGGCCCGCCCGCGAGCGCCGCATCGAGGGCGGCGGCAAGGTCGGTGGTGGCGCGAACTTTGCTCAGGCCTTGACCTGCTCGCCGCCGGCCTTGCGGCGCCTTCGGGACTTCTGGGTTCGCCCCGATCCGCCTTCGGAGCTCTGCTTGCTGGCGGAGGCCGGCTTCGGCTCGGCGGGGCTCGGCGCCGCGGCGCGGGCAGCGCCATCGGCATCGCCGCGCTGGGCGGGATCGAGCTCCTTCGGGGTCTTGAAGGGATCGGCGCCGGGCGGCGGAGTATGGCCCGAGACGACGGTCTTCAGCTCGCTCGTCATCTGGTCCACACCCGAGAGCAGGGCGTCACGGCGGCGTACGAGATCGGTGATCACGGACTCGATGTCGCCGCGGCGCTTCGCCCCCTCCTCGAGGATCCTCCGCGCCTTCGACTGAGCGTCGTCGATCGTCGTCCTCGCCTCGTGGGTCGCTCTGGCGAGCGTCTCCTGGCCGCTCTTCTCCGCCTCGTGGCGGGTCTTCTCCGCGTACTTGTCAGCGGTCTGGCGAGTCCGGGCCGCGTACTCGTCGGACGACTCCTTGGTGCTGGCGGCCTGCTCGCGGGCGCGGTTGAGCGTGCTCGTCGCCTCCTGCTCGGCCTCTGAGCGGAGCTGCTCGGCGCTGTCCTCGGCCTCGGAGAGGATCCGCGACGTCTTCTCCCCCACCCGTCCGAGCTCGCGCTTCACCATGTCGGAGCGGGCCTGATCGCCACCGCCGGCCTCGAGCCAGTCGGCGAGCTTGTTCAGGAAGCGCTCTACCTCGCGCTTGTCATACCCCTTGCGCGCGATTGCGAAGGTCGCGCTTCGAATCCGCTCGATGCTGTCCTGCTGCAAGTTTCTTCTCCCCTTAGCGGCGCCCTCGGCGCCCGGGTGGGGGCGATTCAAAGGCCGAGATCGGTGGGAACCGGCTTCTCGCTCGAGTAATCGTAGAACCCTTTACCGGATTTGCGCCCGTAGAGTCCTGCGGCCACCATCTTTCGCAGGGTTGGTGGCGCCGCGAAGCGTCGCTCGCGGTACTCATCGAACATCACATCGGCGATCGCGGCAAGCGTGTCGAGGCCCACGAAGTCGGCCAGGGTGAGCGGCCCCATCGGGTGGTTCGCGCCCGCCTTCATGGCCACGTCTATCTGGTCGATTTCGCCCACCCCCTCCTCGTGGGCGCGGATCGCGTCCAGCATGTAGGGGACGAGCAGCCGGTTGACGATGAAACCGGTCTTGTCGCGGGCGTGAACACATGTCTTGCCGAGCTTCTCACCGGCCTCGAACCCGGTCCGCAGCGCCTCTTCGCCGGTGGTCACCGTCTGCACGACCTCGAGCAGCGGCATGACCTGCGCCGGGTTGAAGAAGTGCAGGCCCAGGAAGCGCTCGGGGCGTGAGGTGGCGACCGCCTGGTTGACGACCGGAAGCGACGAGGTGTTGGTCGCAAACACCGCGCCCTGCTTGGCGACCCCGTCCACCTCGCCCCACATCTCGAGCTTTGCGTCGAGGTCCTCGGTGATCGCCTCGATTACCAGGTCGCAGCCCGCGAGGTCTCCGTAGTCGAGCGTCGGGCTGATCCGGCCCCGCACGGCGTGGGCGTCGCCCTGCTCGAGCTTGCCCTTCTCGACCGCGCGCGCGAGCTGCTTCTCGATCTTGCCGATCCCGGAGTCGAGCTTCCCCTGGTCGACCTCGCGCACGACCACGTCCCACTCCGCCTCAGCGCAGATCTGGGCGATCCCGTGCCCCATCAACCCGCAGCCGACGACTCCGACACGCTCGATGTCCATCAGGACGCTCCGCCGGGGACGGGGACACCCATGCGCTCGAGCTGCTCCCCCATCGCGGCGGCCAGCGCCTGCACCCCGCTCATCGGCCGCACCATCACCGTCAGCTCGCTCACCAGCCCCTCCTCGTCGAGCTGCAGCAGGTCGAGGCCGTCCAGCTCCCGATCGCCGACGCTGGCCCTGAAGATCAACGCCTCGGCGCCGTCCGCCTCGAGCCGCTGCACGTACTCGAAGTCGTCGAAGACCTGGATCACCGCCTCGATGATCTTGGCGACGACCTCGCGCCCCTCGTAGGGGCGGTAGACGACCGGGCTCCGGAAGACGACGTCGGGGGCCAGGGCCGCGACCACGGCGTCGAGATCCCGCGCCTCGACGGCGCGCTCGAATGCCGTCACCGAGCTCATGCGCGAAACGCTATGCGATCCGTGCCTGAGACGCGGAGCGGCCGGCCGGCTCGACGCCGGCCGGCCGCTCCAATGACGTCCCAGGCGGCTAAGCCGCGCGGGCTTCAGTCGAACTGAACGTAGAAGCCATCGGGCTCGAGGGCATTCGCTGCGTTGAACATGAACACCGTCGCGTCGTTGAACGGAGCCGCACATCCGGCGTAGCCCGGATCAACCAGCGTCTGGGCGGTGTCGCCCCCGCCGGACGCGGATCCGTCCGGCGATGCGACGGCGTTCTGAGGCGTGAAGCTCAGGTCGAAGCAGTAACGTCCGACGGTGATGTTGCTCACTCCGACAACACCCTTCGCCTGGGACACGGCGCCGACGTCGCTGACCCGCGCATAGCCGGGAGAACCCTTCGCGTCGGCCGCGAGCTTCGCGGTCGTGACCGCGCCGTCCGCGATGTCATCAGCTCCAACCGGGAACCGCTTGTCGATCTCCTTGTTGGCGATCTTCTTGGCCTTCTTCTTGGTCACCGGCTTGGCGCTGGTTGTCGCTTCCTCGGCCACTGCCGTGCCGGCCACAGCAGCGACGAGCGCCAGCACCGCGACGACCAGCGCCGGCGAGCCACCCTTCAAGCGTTCTCCCATCAGACGGCCATCCTAGCCCGTCCAGCACGTAGACGCCTTGGGCGGGCGGTCACCGGAAGGGGAACGCGGAACGGCCTGACCGCACGCCCCCTCTGGCCCGCCCGGCTACCGACCCCAATCGACCGGCCCGGCGTGCAGAACGTGCGCCCCGAGTGGGCGCCCGAGCAGCTCCTGCACTGCGCGCGAGGCCTCGATCAGCGCCTCGATGTCGATTCCCGTCTCGATACCCATCTCATGCAGCATCGAGACGAGATCCTCGGTGGAGATGTTCCCGGTCGAGCCGGGCGGCACCGGACAGCCGCCCAGCTCGCCGAACGCCGACTCGAACGACTCCACCCCGGACGACAGGGCGGCGAGCACGTTGGCGAGGCCCTGGCCGCGGGTGTTGTGGAAGTGGGCCGTCAGCTCGACGCTGGGGAGCCGTTCGCGCGCGGTGGCGAAGAACTCGCCCACCTGCCGCGGGTTCCCCATTCCCGTCGTGTCCCCGAACCCGACCTCCTCGCAGCCGGCTTCGGCGAGGCTCTCCGCGATCCCGAGCACCCGGTCCCGGGGCACCTCGCCCTCGTACGGACACCCGAACGACACCGCGATCACCCCCTCGCAGCGCAGGACCTCCGCCCGCGCGCGCTCGATCGTCCGCTTCAGCCCGTCCAGCGACTCGGCGATCGAGCGGTTGACGTTCTTGCGGTTGTGCGTCTCGCTCGCCGACAGGAACAGGCTCACCTCGTCGAAGCGCTCGCGCAGCGCGAGCGCGCGCTCGAGCCCGTGCTCGTTGGGGATCAGGACCGAGTAGGAGACCCCCTCCGGGCGCTCGATCCGCCGCAGGACCTCCTCGGCGTCGGCGAGCTGCGGGATCACGTCCGGGCGCACGAACGAGGTCACCTCGATCCGCCGCAGGCCCGAGGCCGCCAGCATCCCGATCAGCCGCACCTTGTCGTCGGTCGGGATCACGTCGGGCTCGTTCTGGAACCCGTCCCGCGGTCCGACCTCGCGGATCCGGACCTCGGATGGACGCTCGCTCATCCCTCCGATTGTCCAGGACCGGAGACCGCTCCCACCGTGCCGACCTCGATCACGCGACGCTCATGGGTCCCGACGCCGATCGTGCGCTCGCCCTCGGTCACCTCGACGTCGAAGCGGAGCTTGCGATCGTCCTCGACCTCCCTGAGCCGGGCGTGAACGGCGCACTTCGCGCCGTCCGCAACGGCCGCGACGTGCTTGACGCAGACCTCGAACCCGACCGTTGCCTTGCCGTCGGGAAGGTTCTCGAGCGAGAGGACCGCGGCGCAGCGCTCCATCATCGCGATCATCCCCGGGGTCGAGAGGACCCGGACCCCGATCGAGCCGCCGACGTCGGTCAGCAGGCGATCCTCGACCACGAACTCGTCGCTGCGCTCGATCCCGGGCTCCAGCGCCATCAAACCATCCCCAGCCCGCCGGAGACGCCGAGCGTCTCGCCGGTGACGTACGCGGCCTCCTCGGAGGCGAGGAAGGCGACCGCGGCGGCGACCTCCTCGGGCTCGCCGAGCCGTCCTGCCTGAGTGGCCCCCTTCATCGTCTCGACGATGCGCTCGCCGAGCTCGCCGAGCTCGGTGGCGCGTCGAAGCAGCGGCGTGTCGATCGGGCCCGGTGCGATCGCGTTGGCCGTGATCCCGAAGCGCGCGTTCTCGCGCGCGATCGTCTTCGTGAACGCGATCACTCCGCCCTTGGCCGCCGAGTACACGGCCGAGCCCTTCGACCCGACCCGACCCGCCTCCGAGGCGATGTTGACGATCCGCCCGTACCCCGCCTCCTGCATCCCGGGCAGCGCGGCGCTCGTGCAGGCGAGGACCCCCTTCAGGTTGACGGCCAGCACCCGCTCCCACAGCTCCGGGTCGGTGTCGGTGAAGAAGCCGAACTCGTCCATGCCCGCGTTGTTGACCAGGACGTCGAGCGCCCCCGTGCGCTCGACGGCTGCCTGCGCGGATTGCGGATCGGTGACGTCGAGCGCCACCGCCTCGGCACCGGCCTCGGCGGCAACCCGCTCCGCGCCGTCGGTGTCCACGTCGCCGATCGTCACCTGGGCGCCCTCCGCGGCGAAACGGCGAGCGATCGCCGCACCGATCCCCTTCGCGCCACCGGTGACGAGCGCGCTGCGACCCTCTAGCCTCATTGCGGCGGGAGCATACGGGCGGTGGCCTCGCGCTGGGCGTCGGAGACCTCTCGCCGCACCGCGCAGGCCCGCGCCGAGCACGCGGCGGGTGATTTACTGGGCGCATGTCGGAGCCCGTGCCGATCATCGGCGGAACCGGGGCGCTTGGCTACGGGCTCGCGCTGCGCTGGGCGCGCCAGGGCACCGAGGTGGTGATCGGCTCGCGCAGCCCGGAACGGGCGCTGGAGGCGGCGGGGCGGGTGAAGGGCGCCGTCCCCGACGCCCGCGTCGAGGGCCTTCCGAACGACGGCGCCGCCCGGCGCGGGCCGATCGTCTTCGTGTGCGTCCCCTTTCGGGCCCAGTCGGAGACCTACAACAACCTCCGAGACGTCTTCCAGCCGGGGCAGCTCGTGGTCGACTGCACGGTGCCGATCGCCGCGGCCGTGAGCGGCAAGGCGACGCGCTCGCTCGGCGTGTGGCAGGGCTCGGCGGCCCAGCAGGCCCAGGAGATGGCCCCCGACGGGGTAACCGTGGTCGCCGCCCTGCACTCGGTGAGCGCACCGGTCCTCGGCGACCTCGAGCATGAGCTCGACGAGGACGTGCTGCTGTGCGGCGACCGCAAGGCCGACAAGGCCCGCGTGGCGACCCTGGTGGAGCGGATCGCCGGCCTTCGCGCAGTGAACGCCGGGGCGCTCGAGATGGCGCGGATAGCGGAGCAGCTCACCCCGCTGCTGATCTCGATCAACAGCCGCTACAAGGCACACGCCGGGATCCGCATCACCGGGCTCCCGGGTGACGATCACTGGAGCTAGAGGTGCGGATTGCGGTGCTCGCCGGGGGGACGGGCGGGGCAAAGCTCGCGGCCGGGCTGCAGGCGCTCGTCGGCTCGGATCTCAGCGTCGTCGCGAACACGGGCGACGACACGGAGGCGCTTGGCGTGCACGTCTCACCCGACCCCGACCTGATCACCTACTGGCTGTCGGGCGAGATCGACGAGGAGCGCGGCTGGGGCATCCGCGACGACACCTTCACGGTCTTCGGGCGCCTCACCGACCTCGGTGAGGCCGACTGGCTTCAACTCTCCGACCGCGATCTCGCGACCTGCCTGCGGCGCCGGCACCTGCTCGACGAGGGAGTCAGGCCGACGGACGCTCAGGCCGGGATCGCGAGCGCGCTGGGGGTCGCGGCGCGGGTCCTGCCCATGTCCGACCAACCGGTCCGCACCCGCGTGCGCACTCCGAGCGGCTGGCGCGGCCTGCAGGAGTACCTCGTGCTCGAGCGCGCCGGGCCGCCGATCGAGGCGGTTGAGTTCGAGGGCGCCGAGCGCTCGGCCCCCACGCCGGAGGTCACCGACGCGCTCGCCGGCGCCGAGGCGATCGTGATCGGCCCCTCCAACCCCGTGATCAGCATCGGCGCGATCCTCGCGGTCCCGGGACTGCGCGAGGCGATCGCCGCGAGCCCGGCGCCGGTCGTCGCGGTGAGCCCGTTCGTGGGCGGGCGAGCGATCAAGGGACCGACCGAGAAGTTCATGCAGGCGATCGGGCAGCAGCCCTCCGCCGCCGGGGTGGCTTCCGCCTACTCCGGTCTGCTCGACGGCCTCGTGGTCGACGCGGGCGATCCCGAGCGGCCTCCCGAGACCCCGCCCTCGCTCGCCATACCGACGCTGATGGATGACCCGGATGCCCGGCGCGAGGTCGCGGAGCGCACATTGGAGTTCGCGGCCACGCTCGCCCGGACCGGATGACGGTCGTGGCGACGGCGATCATCCCGGTGAAGCGCTTCGCCTCCGCCAAGCAGCGTCTCACCGCCGCCGTCGGGCCCGAGCTTCGAGCGGCCCTCGCGGAGGCCATGCTCGGCGACGTGCTCGCCGCGGTGGGGCGCAGCCGGGGCATCCAGCGCGCGATCGTGGTCAGCGGCGAGCCCGCGGCCGGGCAGGTCGCCCGCACACACGAGGCAGAGGTCGTCGGGGATCCCGATGACGAAGGTCACTCGCGCGCGGCCACGCTGGGGGTCGATCGCGCGCTCGAGCTGGGCGCCGGGGTCGCCGTGCTGCTCCCGGGCGACTGCCCGCTGGTCGATCCCGCCGAGCTCGACGCCGCGCTCGACCGGCTCACGGAGGGCCGGGTCGCGATCGTCCCGGACCGCCACGGCACGGGGACGAACGCGTTGCTGCTCGCGCCGCCCGATGCGATCGAGCCCGCCTTCGGAGACGGAAGCCGTGCGCGCCACGAGCGGCTCGCTCGCGCCGGCGGCAACGAGGCCGCAATCGAACGACTCGACTCGCTCGCGCTCGACGTGGACACTCCGGACGACCTCGCCGCGCTGCGTGAGGTCCTCGCCGACGCCCCGTGGCGCGCCCCACGCACGGCCGCGGTGCTTCACGCGCCGCTGCGGGCATGAGCAAGCCGATCGAGGTCCTCTCCGTTGCGGGTCTCCCCGAGATCGGCGAGGGGGACGCGCTCGGGCAGATGCTGGGCGCGGCGGCCGAGCTGCGAGACGGGGACGCGCTCGTCGTGTCCCAGAAGGTCGTCTCCAAGGCCGAGGGGCGGGTTCGTCGCCTCGCAGAGGTCGAGCCGGGAGAGCGGGCGCGCGAGCTGGCGTCGCGCCTCGGCAAGCAGGCGGCGCTTGTCCAGGTGGTGCTCGACGAGAGCCGCTCGGTGATCCGTGCCGAGGGCGGCGTCCTGATCACCGAGACGAACGGCGGCTGGATCTGCGCCAACGCCGGCGTCGACGCGTCGAACGTCCCCGAGCGGGGCTGTGTGACACTGCTGCCTCTCGACGCCGACGCCTCGGCGCGACGGATTCGATCGGAGATCCGGGCCGCCTGCCACGTGGCGCCGGCCGTCGTGATCTCCGACAGCTTCGGGCGGCCGTGGCGCCGCGGCCAGTGCGACATCGCGATCGGGTGCGCGGGGCTAGCCCCGCTCGAAGACTGGCGGGGTCGGCGAGATCGCTCGGGACGGGAGCTGGCCGCGACGGTGGTCGCGCTCGCGGACGAGATCGCAGCGGCGGCCGATCTGGTCAGGGACAAGGACGCCGGCGGGCCGGCGGCCGTGGTTCGGGGGCTGAGCGAGCGGGTGACGGACGAGGACGGCCGCGGCGCCGCCTCCATCCAGCGCCCGAAACAGGACGACTTGTTCCGCTAGTCCGTCGGAGGCGACGGCTCCGCCGCCCCCTCCTCGGTGAACTCGGGCGGCTCGTAGGCCTTGCCCGGCACGGCCCCGATCGCCAGGATCCGAACCCCCTCGTCGCCGGTCACGAGCTTGCGCTTCTGGCCCGGGCCGACCCGGGCGAACACGCCGGGCTCGAGCTGGTGCTCCTCCCCATCGGCCTGGAGGATCACCGCCCCGCTCAGCACGGCGTAGACCTCCTCCTGCTCGTCGTGGGTGTGGTCGTGCTGGGGGTAGTGGGTGAAGTTGGGCGGCAGCTCGATCACCTGGATCCCGAAAGAGGTCACGCCGAGCCCCGCGCGCACACGGCGCATGCCGCCGCCGAAAACGGCCTCGAACTCATCCAGCCGCTTGACGGTCAGGTCAGCCATTCGAAGTTCATCTCTCGGGCACCAATACTGCCGCGCCGCGAAGCCTACCGTTGCGGAGAGCGTCGAGCGCCTCGTTTGCCTTCGCCAGTGGGTAGTCGGTCGTCTCCGTCCGCACGGGGACCCGCGGGGCCACGGACATGAACTCCTCGCCGTCGTGACGGGTCAGGTTCGCGACCGAGCGCAGGGATCGCTCGCCCCAGAGGATCTCGTACGGGAACGCCGGGATGTCGCTCATGTGGATCCCGGCGCACACCGCGCTCCCACCCTTGGCCAGAGCGCGAAGCGCCAGCGGGACAAGCTCCCCCGCGGGCGCGAAGATGATCGCCGCGTCGAGCTCCTCGGGCGGGCCGGCGGGTGCATCGCCCGCCCACTCCGCGCCGAGCCCACGCGCGAATGCCTGAGTGTCGGCGTCGCCCTCGCGGGTCAGCGCGAACACCCTGCGGCCCTCGTGATGGGCGACCTGGCAGACGATGTGCGCGGAGGTACCGAACCCGTAGAGGCCGAGTCGCTCGGCCTCTCCGGTCATCCGAAGCGCCCGGTAGCCGATCAGTCCGGCGCACAGCAGCGGCGCAACCTCGCCGTCCGCATAGCCCGCCGGGAGCGGGAGGCAGAACCGTTCGTCCGCGACAACGAGGTCGGCGTACCCGCCGTCGAGCAGGTAGCCCGTGAACCGCGCCCGGTCGCACAGGTTCTCCCTGCCGGTGCGGCAGTAACGACATTCCCCGCACGTCCACCCGAGCCACGGCACTCCGACCCGGTCGCCCGGTTCGAATCGCTCTGCGCCGTTGCCGAGCGTCGCGACCTCCCCGGCCACCTGGTGGCCGGGGACCAGCGGGAGCTTGGGGTCCGGCAGCTCACCGTCGACTACGTGCAGGTCGGTGCGGCAGACCCCGCACGCATGCACGCGAACGAGGACCTGCCGGGGACCCGGCCTCGGCTGCTCCAGCTCCGCCTCGCGAAGCCGCCTGCCGGGGGTGTCGAGCACCATCGCGCGCACGCTGCCCCATTGTCGCGCTCCACCCTGCGGGCGCTCGGCGCGCACGCCGGCTTGCATTTCTCCCCCGGCGCCGAGCATGAAAGCCGCAATTTGGGGAACTCGACCCTTGACCCCGAGCCCCAGCAGTAAGAGAATCGCGCCCCGGGAAGTGACAAACCCCGGCACGGACCCTTGGGGCCCGTGCCAATTAGAAAGGAGGGAACTTCCCGAATGAACTGGGAACGAGCTGGAGCCGCCAGCGGGATCCTCGTTGCGATCCTGTTCGCGGTCTCGTTCGTCGTGTTCCTGGGCACCGATCCGACGAGTGCCCCGAAGATCCCCGATCTGGAGAACGCGCCGTCGAAGGCGGCTGCGTACATCGGGGACCACAAGGACGCGATCAAGACGCAGCTGTTGCTGAACAGCATCGCGATGGTGCTGTTCCTGTGGTTCCTCGGGAGCCTGTGGTCGGCCTTCAGGTCGGCCGAGGGTGGCCCGGCGCGCGTTTCGGCCATCGCGTCAGCTGGCGCGATCGTCGGCACCGGGGCAATCCTCGCGGGCTTCGTGTTCGGGACCGCGGCGGTGCAGGATCCGAACACCGGCAACGTGGGACTGCTCTACTCGCTCGACGTGCTGTCGATCGGGCTTGGCGGCGCCGCGTTCACGGTGTTCTTCCTGGCTAGCGCCAAGGTGATCCTGAAGCATGGCGCCCTGCCAGCGGCCCTCGGCCTCCTCGCGTTGGTGGCCGGGGTGGCATCCGCCTTCGGCTTCGTGAGCATCTTCGCCGAAGAGGGGATCTTCAACCCCGCCACCGGAGCGATCGGCTTCTGGGCTCGGTTTGGCACGTTCGTGCTCTTCGTGCTGTTTGCGAGCTTGGCGCTCACCGCCGGAGCCGGCCGCACGACGAGGAGAAGGAGACGCTAGAGCCGCTCGCGCTCCGAGGAGCGCAGCGGAGCAGTTGACGACGACGGGCGGCCCGAGGGCCGCCCGTCGTCGTGCTTACGTCATTTCAACCGCCGGCGGGATCTTGCCGGAACTGCTACTTGCGCCGGCGAGCCGGGGCGCGGCGACGCCTCGGCGTCGGGGCGCCCGTGATCGCCTCGTGCGTGAGAATCCCGGCGATCGCCAGGGCCACGTGGCCGAGGCCGCTGGCGAACACGAGCCATTGCGCCGTGTCGTCGTTGAACGTCCCGGCCGTCGCGATGACCGTCCAGGCGGCAAGGCCTGCGGTGAGCAGACCGAGCACGCCGAGGCCGATCTTCTCGTCCGGCCGGCGGCTACCCGTGTAACCGTAGTACGCCATCGCCAGGCCGATCAGGATGACCGCGATGCTGACCCCGAACCCGACCGCAACTGTCGTCGAGGGATCGAAGCCGTACGTCGCGACCACCAGGAACGCCCCGGCGAGCAGGTTTGCCAGCGCGAGGCTGGTGTACCTCAAGTCCATCTAATTCCACCTCCGTGGTAAGGGACTTGCAGGCGGCACCCTACCGAGCCGACCGGCCGCCACGACCAGGGCATCACGAGGATTCAGTAAGTCTCGACGATCTCGTACAGCGTCGTGCGCTGCGCAGGCGTCCTTCCCGCGCGGCGTGCCGCGTCGATCAGCTGCGCGGGCTCGAGGCGGACGCCGTGTCTCGATCCGGCCATGCGGGAGATGTTCTCCTCCATCAGCGTGCCGCCGAGGTCGTTCACGCCCCACCGCAGGCTCTCGGTCGCCGCGTCGAGTCCCATCTTCACCCAGCTCGCCTGCAGGTTGGGGATCGTCCTGCCGAGCGCGAGCCGGAACGCAGCGGTGTGCTTGAGGTTGTCATCGCGGGAGATCTCCTCCACCCCGTGGGTGCGCCCGAGCAGAGTGTTGTAGGGGATGAAGCTGAGCGGGACGAACTCGGTGATCCCACCCGTCCGCTCCTGGAGCTCGCGCACCACCCGCATGTGGCGCGCCAGCTCCCACGGCTCCTCGATGTGGCCGAACATCACGGTCGAGGTCGAGCGCAGGCCGGACCGATGGCAGGCCTCGATGATCTCGACCCAGCGCGCCACGGGCAGCTTGTTCGGCGAGATCCGCTGCCGCACCCCGTCGTGGAGCACCTCGGCCGCCGTTCCCGGCGTCGAGCCGAGCCCGCACTCGATCAGGTAGTCGAACACCGCCTCGGGCGAGCGGCCGGAGCGCTCGCACATGTAGTGGACCTCCATCGGAGAGTAGGCGTGCAGATGGACGTGGGGGGCGACCTCCTTGACCACGCGCAGCCAGCGCCCGTAGTCCTCGAGCGTGTATTCAGGGTGGATTCCCGCCTGCATGCAGATCTCGCTCACCCCGTAGTCGACCGCCTCCTGGACCCGCTCCACGAAGTCGTCGCGCCGGACGTGGTAGGCGTCCGGTGAGCGACGGCCCTGGCCGAAGCCGCAGAACGCGCACCCTACGACGCAGATGTTGGTGAAGTTGATGTTGCGGTTGATGACGAACGTGACCCGCTCACCGACGAGCTCCTCGCGCAGCTCGTCGGCCGCCGCGCGCATCTCCTCGATCACCTCGGGGCGGGTCTCCGCGAACAGCGCCGTCAGCTCGTCCTCCGTGAGCGACTCTCCCCGGCGGCCCTTCTCGATCGCCCGTGGAGCCGTCTCCGGATCGATCGCCCGCTCCTCGCGCCGGCCCGATCCGCGCCTCGGGATGAAACTCCAGTACTTGAGCTTGATCACGTCGAGCACCCCTTGTTCCATCCACTCGGGGTCCATGTACTGCGGGTAGACGCAGAGGCGCTCCGTGAGCGCGTACCCGTGCGGCGCGAGCCGCTTGCGCACCTGGTGCGGGCTGGGGAACGGGTGCTCGGGGGAGATGTGATCGCCGTTCGCCGACAGGCCCCCGAGGTCGGTCGCACCGGCCTCGACCAGCTCCAGCCACCAGTCGGAGAGGTTCGGTGGCACCTGGATGCCCACCTCCGGCATCAACCGGCGGCACTCGGAGACGAGCCGCTTCATGTCCTCGATCGTGATCGGCGTCGCCCAATCCGGGAAATCATTTCCGGCCGCCTGCTCGACGGGAGACTCACTCTCGCGCCACCGCTGCGTCGCAGCTTCGTCGGCGATCTCAGCCACCTCGCGGCCGTAGTACTGCGGGTGCGGGACGAAGTTCTGGAGGATCACCTCCTGGAGGTGACCGTGGCGCTCGTGCAGCGCGGCCAGCGCCTCCAGCGACGCGACACGCTCCTCCTCGGTCTCGCCGATCCCGACCAGGATCCCGCTGGTGAACGGGATCCGCAGCTCCCCGGCTAGCCCGATCGTCTCCAGCCGCCGCTCAGGGTGCTTGGTCGGCGAGCCCGCGTGGACGGTCTCCATCAGGCGTTCGCTGACGGACTCCAGCATCAGGCCCTGAGAGGCGGTCACCTCGCGCAACCGCGCGAGGTCACGGCGAGAGAGAAAGCCAAGGTTTGTGTGGGGAAGCAGGCCGCGCTCGATCGCCCGCTCGCACGCCCAGGCGACGTACGAGGTGAAGTCCTCGTGCCCCCAGTCGCGGAGGCGCTCCGCCACGTCTGGATTCACCTCGGGACGCTCACCCGTGAGGACGAGCAGCTCCTTGCTGTTGCGCCGTACCGCCTCGTCGAGGCGCCGCTCGACCTCGTCGGGCGGGTGGATGTGCGCCCGGTGGGTCGCGAAGGCGCAGTACTTGCAGTAGCAGCGGCAAGTGCGCGACAGCGAGAGCGTGTAGTTGCGCGAGAAGGTGACGCGCCGCATTGGCGCGGAAGCTACCGCACAGCCGCCGTCGCTACGGCGCGCCCGGTGGGCGGCGCTCCGCCGCAGCCTCCGCCGGACCGGCGCCGCGCTCACCGGGCGCGATCACGAGCGCGAAGAACGCGGCCGCGAGCATCGCGCCGATCAGCTCCCCGCCGAGGTAGGGCCACACGTCGCTGAACTCCTCGCCGACGAGCGCCGGGCCGAACCACCGCGCCGGGTTCACCGCGGCGCCGGTCAGCGGCCCGAAGACCATGACCACGAAGACAAGCGTGAGCCCGATCGCGAGCGGCGCCCACTCCTGCCGCACCTTGGGGTTGAACAGCACCGCGAGGACGACGAGCACGAGCACGAAGGTGCCGATGCCCTCGACCACGAGGCCCGCGAAGTTGCCGCTCAGCAGGGGGCTGATCGTGGTGGCGCCGTAGTGGCCGGCTCGGCCCTCGTCGAGCAGCAGGCCCTTCGCCAGCAGCGCGCCGAGCACTCCGCCCGACAGCTGGGCGAGGATGTAGACGACCGCGTCCACGGGGTCGATCCGCCGCAGGGCCGCCGCGCCCAGCGTGACCGCGGGGTTGAAATGCCCCCCGCTCACCCCGCCGAGCGCCTGGATCAGCGCGAACAGGACGAGCCCGTTGACGAGCCCCACGACCGCGAAGTCGGACCCGAACTGCGCCTGGGCGCCGGTCGCGACGTAGAGGATTGCGACACTGGCGATGAAGAAGACCAGGAAGAACGTACCGAGCAGCTCGGTGATGTAGGCGGCGAGTCCTCGATCCTGCACTGGGCGAACCTCCTCGATGCTTTACGTGGCTCCCCGCGCGGGGCGCGGGCCAAAAAACGAGGGCGCAGTCTAACCGCACGGCGATCGGAGCGCACGCCGACCCGCCGGGTCAGCGGCATCAGCCTTTTGCCGCTGCGTGCTCCTCGTGCAGGCGCCGCCCATCGGCCAGCACCTCCTTAGCGTCGGCGCGCGAGCGCCAGCCCTCGACCTCGACCGTCTTTCCCTCCAGCTGCTTGTAGATCGAGAAGAAGTGGGCGATCTCGGCGCGGAGCTGCGCCGGGATGTCCTCGAGCTCCTGGAGGTGGTTCCAGCCCGGATCGTGGGTCGGGACGCAGACGATCTTGTCGTCCTCACCCTTCTCGTCGCGCATCTTGAACAGGGCGATCGCCTTCACCGGGATCACGCAGCCGGGGAAGGTCGGCTCGGAGACGCACACCATCGCGTCGAGCGGGTCGCCGTCGCGACCGCGATGGCCGATCACGTATCCGTAATCGGTCGGGTACACGGTCGACGAGGACAGGAAGCGGTCGAGGATCAGCTCCCCAAGCTCCTCGTCGTACTCGTACTTGTTGCGGCTGCCCTTAGGGATCTCGATGTAGGCGAGCAGCTCCTCCCGACTCATCGCGACAAGGCTATCCTGCGCGCGGCATGAGACAGGTCGCCGCGCTGCTGGCGGCCGTCCTCTCGGTCGGCATTGCGGCCTGCGGGGATGGTGCCGAACCGGGCGCGCCGAGGCGCGCGACGCTCGTGCTCGACTTCCAGCCGAACGCGGTCCACTCGGGGATCTACTCGGCGCTGCGGCGCGGGTTCTACGCGGACCGGGGCGTCGAGCTCGAGGTCCGCGAGCCGAGCGCCTCGACCGACGCGCCGAAGCTGCTGCGCTCCGGTCGGGCCCAGTTCGCGATCCTCGACATCCACGACCTCGGGCTGGCACGACAGGACGGAGCCGACCTGGTGGGCGTCGCGGCGATCGTCCAGCTGCCGCTCGCCGCGGTGATCGCGCGCGATCGCGACGCGGTGCGACGCCCCAGAGACCTCGAGGGACGGCGGGTCGGGGTAACCGGCCTGCCCTCGGACGACGCGGTGCTCGAGTCGGTCGTGTCCTCCGACGGCGGCGACCCGGACGCGGTGGAGCGGGTGACGATCGGGTTCGAGGCGGTTCCCGCCCTGTCGGCGGGGAGGCTCGACGCCGCGACCGCGTTCTGGAACGCGGAGGGCGTCGCGCTGCGCCGCCTCGGTGTCTCGACGCGCGAGTTCCGGGTCGATGATTACGGCGCGCCGCGCTACCCCGAGCTGGTGCTCACGACCACGGGTGATCTTCTGCGCGAGGATCCGGCCCTCGCCCGCTCCGTGGTGGCGGCGACGGTGCGCGGCTACGAGCTAACCGCGTCGGATCCGGAGGCGAGCCTGGACGACCTGCTCGCCGAGGCCCGCGGCCTCGAGCCCGGCCCGCAGCGCGGCCAGCTCCGGGCGCTGATCGCCGCCGGCGCGTTCGAGCCCGCCGGCCGGCTCGACCCGGATGCGCTGGAGGCATGGTCCCGCTGGGACGCCGGGCACGGCATCCTCGACCGTCCGCTCGACGTACGCGAGGCGTTCGAGCCGCTAGCCGGCTAAGAGCGATTCGACCAGCTCGGGCATCTCGCGGGCCATGCGCGACCTCGGAACGATCACGTCGATGCCGGCCGACTCCGCACGCCGTTGCGTCTCCACGTCGACGTGCGAGTAGAAGCCGAGCACCGGCGCCGCATGGCTTCCCAACTCCGCCGGCTCCACGTCGCCGAGGTCGGCGATCACGAGGTCGGGCGCCTCCTCCCCGAGCTTGATCGCGCCGACCGAAGAGGTCAGCTCCACGTCGTGGCCTGCGGCGCGCAGGGTGGCCTCGACCTTGCTAGCGAACATCAGGTCGGGCACCAGCGCCACGATGCGGGCCATCGGATCAGCTACAGGCTGCGGCGCTCGCGGAACTCCCTGCGAACGCTCTCGGGCCGGCCCCACATCTGCACCACCTCGGCCCGCCCCTCGTGGACGTCTCTGACCCGCAGCTCCCCCGCGATCCCCTCGCGGTCGAGGATCGCGAGCGTCCCGCGCACCGTCTCCGGCGCCGCGGCGTGTCCGAAGCTGTGCGCGACGTTGATCCGCCAGTGCCACTCCGCCTTCGAGTACGGCTGGGCGTTGATCTGGGTCAGGACGACCCCGGCGTCCACGTAGCGCGACTCGTCCGCGATCCGCAGGTCGAGCTCGATATCGGTCCAATCGTCCGGAAGCGCCTCGACAACGTCCTCGAAGTCCTCGGCCAGGGCCACGACCGAAGGCTACCCCGCCCGTGCGTCCGGCTCTACTTCACCGCGACGCGCATCGCGTCCGTCACCCCGCCGCCGAGGGTCCGCTCCCCGCTCGGGAAGCGCACCGTCAAGGGGCCCCCGAACGGCTGTTGGTCGACCACGCGCACGGTGTCGCCGGGCGAGACCTCGAGCTCGGCGAGGTAGCGCAGCATCGCCGGGTCCGAATCCGAGATGCGGACGAACGTGCCCTGATCCCCGGGCTCCATGTCGGACAGGCGGCGCGTATCCGGCTCCTCGATCTCGAGATCGGCGGTCGGGATCGGATCGCCGTGCGGATCGCGAGTCGGCTCGCCGAGATGGCGCGCGATCAGCTCCTCGAGCTCCTCCGAGATCACGTGCTCGAGCCGCTCGGCCTCCTCGTGCACGCGGTCCCACGGCATCCCGAGATGCGCGAGGAAGGACTCGATCAACCGGTGGTGGCGCATCACCTCGAGGGCGAGGTCCTCGCCGCGCTCGGTCAAGCGAACGCCGTGGTAGGGCGTGTGCGCGACGAGGCCGTCCTCGGCCATGCGGCGCACCATCGCCGAGGCCGAGGCCGGGGTGACGCCGACTCGCGCCGCGATCGCCCCGGTGCTCACCGGGGCGTCGGCGCGCTCCCACAGGTGGTAGATCGCCTTCGCGTAGTTCTCGGCGCCTTCTCCGGTGCGGCGGGGGCGGGCCTCGTGAGAGTGATGAGCGACGGCCACTGCTCCTCCTAGACGGCGATCAGCAGGCTGGTCGCGTACAGCAGCGCGCCGCCTGCGAGTATCCCGGCGACGCTCGCCGGATAGAGGCTTCGCCCGCCCTCGTCCCGGATCGACGGCCAGATCTGAACGATGACCTGGACGATCGCTCCCACGCCGATCCCGAGCAGGAAGGTCGAGATCTCGGGGCTCGACACCGAGGCGCCCAGGAAGGCGCCCAGGATCGCGGGACCACCCGCGATCAGCCCCAGCATGGCAAGCCGCGCGAGCGGTGGGCGCTCCCCGGCCGCCAGCGGCGCCACGATCGCCAGGCCCTCGGTGGTGTTGTGGATCGCGAAGCCGATCACCAGGAACGCGCCGAGCGCGAGCGCCCCGACGGCGTACGCCGATCCGATCGCGAGCCCCTCGCCGAGGTTGTGCAGGCCGATCCCGACGGAGATCATCAGGGCCAGGCGCCAACCGCCGGCGCCGGCCGCGCCGGCCTGCTCGCGCCGAGAGCGCAGCTGGGCATCGAGCGCCGCCAGGGCCAGGTACGCGACCCCGGCGCCGAGGAAGAGCAGCTCGACGCCCCCGAACGCGCCACCGCTCTGCTCGCCCAGCTCGGTGCCCTCCAGAGACCCGTCGACGGCGAGGAAGGCGAGCAGACCGACCGTCGCCGCCAGGAAGACCCGGATCCAGCTCGCCGGCACCCGCCTCACAAAGGGAAGGAACAGCATCCCGAGCGCCACCGGGATCACGCCAACATACGTGCCCAGCAGGGCCATCAGGCCGAAGAAGCCGGCGTCGGCCTGGGGCGTCTCGACCGCGACGTCGATCTCGTGCTCGATCGTCGCGCCGCTGGAGGTGAGCAGCGAGACCGCGTAGGGGGAGCCCTCCTGCCACGGGTAGTCGAGCGTCAGCACCTGCTCGGAGAGTCGCCCCACCTCCCTCGCCGGCTCGGCCTGGAAGTTGACGAAGGTATCGGCGACCGAGACCTGCGACACATCGACGGGGTCGGGACCCGTGTTGCGAACGCTGAGCTCGATCTCGCCCGGCCGCAGCACCGTGCGCTCCACGGCCAGCTCCTCGACAGGCGGCCCCTGCCGCTCGCCCAGCCCGGGACCGCCGAGCGCCGCGAAGGCCGCGATCGCGGCCCCGATCAGGGCGAGCGGGACGGCCGCCAGCACCCAGCGCGGCGGGCCCACGGAGGCCTCGCTTCGGCGCGGGGCTCCCGCTCCGGCCTCCATCAGGCACCCCGCCCGTCGGGCAGGTCGCAGAAAGCGGCCGGGGCGCTGCGGCGCTCCGACGCTCCGCCGACCTCGAAGAACCCCATCCACCCGAGCTCGGCGAACTCGGTCTTGTGGGCGTGGAACATGAAGTGCCCCGGGTAGGGGAAGCACATCTCCAGGACGCCGCGCTGCGCCTGGCCCAGCATCACCGTGTCCGTGAACTCGGTCGGCTCGAGCGACGTCCCGGTGGGGAAGTAGTGGAAGAAGTTGGCGTGGATGTGAATGGAGTTGATCGGGTCGAACTCGAGCAGGTTCAGCAGGTAGATCCGAACCGGGTCGCCGCGACCCACCTGGACCGGCTCGTTGACGTAGTGGAAGCCGACCGTGTTGACGGCGTAGACCTGGTTGCCCTCGGCGTCGAAGTTCGTGTTGAAGCCGTTCATCATCATCATCAGCTCGTCGGCCTCCGGCCGGCCCTGCTTGGGATCGACGATGAAGGCGCCGTACAGGCCGCGGGCGATGTGCTCGGCAAGCGGCCCGGCATGGCAGTGGTACTGGTGCAGGCCGAAGGGCTCGGCGCTGAACTCGTATGTCGTCTCCCCGCCGGACTCGATCAGCCCGGCCCCGATCCCGGGCACGCCGTCCATCTGGGACGGGTGGATGCCGTGGAAGTGGATCGTGTGGGGATGCTGCGAGGAGTTGACGAACCGGACCCGCAATCGCTCTCCCTCATGACAGCGAAGCGTCGGTCCCGGCACGCGCCCGTTGTAGACCCACGCCGGGTAGTGGACCCCCGGCGCCACCTCGATCTGCTTGTCGGTGGCGACCAGCGTCCACTCGCGCAGCACGCGACCGCTGGCCTGGCGCCGCGCCTTGCCCCAGTCGAAGTCGCGCAGCATCTTGGTCGGATCGAAGCCGTTCGCCGCGTGGTCGACGGTCGCTCCGTGGCGGAATGTGGGCCCGTTGCTGCCGCCGCCGTGCGCGGCGCGCCCGGCCTCACCGTGCCCGGGACCCGAGCCGTGCGGCGCCGCCTCGCCGCTGCCGAGGGCCGCGTGCATCCCCTGGTGCGGGACCAGCCCGTGCAGGACCGGGAGGGCCGCTCCCGTCGCCGCGCCGCCGGCGAGCAGGCGGCGCCTGCTCAGCCCCCGGCGATCGCGACGCGCGGGGGTGCGGTCCTCCGCTTGGACTTCGAGCTTGGCTTTGGCCTGCTGCTTCTTCATAGGGTGAGATTAAAACAGATTCTGTGCCATCGACAAGACAAAATTAGATCGACCTAAAAACTCTCCTTCCGCGCACGCCTCTGCGTAGAATCGCTGCATGGCCCAAACCGCAACCGGCGTCGAGCTGGACGGCCAGTACCGCGCCCTGCGCGAGGCCGCGGGCGTCGTCCCCCGCTCGGAGCGTGGAAAGCTCCTCGTGCGCGGTCCCGAGGCTGTGGAGTACCTCCAGGGCCAGGTGACGAACGACGTCGAGGCGCTCGCGCCGGGGGAGGGTTGCTACGCGGCGCTGCTGGACCGCAAGGGCCATATGCGGGCGGACCTCCGCGCCCTGCGGCTCGGGTCCGAGGAGCTGTGGCTCGACACCGAGGGGATTGCCACGGCGGCGGTGCTGAAGCATCTCGAGACGTACAGGATCGGCCGCGAGCTCGAGGTGGCCGACGTCGGGTCCGATCGCACGCTGCTCTCGGTGATCGGCCCAGCGGCGGGCGAGCTCAGCGGCGCCGGCCCGCTGTCGCCCGAGCACGCCCACCGTGAGCTTGACGTGGGCGGCTTGCGCTGCCGCGCGGTTGCCACCGACCTCGGGGTGGACCTGATCGCTCCCGAACCGGATGCGAGCGCCGTACGCGACTCGCTGCTCGAGTCGGGCGCCGTCGAGGTCAGCGAGGCAGCCGCGGAGATCCTGCGCGTAGAGGCGGGAAGACCGCGATTCGGCGCCGAGATGACCGAGGCGACGATCCCGGCCGAGGCCGGGATCGACGAGCGTGCCGTCAGCTTCACGAAGGGCTGCTACATCGGCCAGGAGACCGTAGCCCGTCTGCACTACAAGGGCAAGCCGAATCGCCACCTCCGCGGCCTGCGCCTGGAGGATCCCGCCAGCGCCGGCGCGGTCATCCGGCTCGGCGAGCGGGAGGTGGGAAGCGTGGGAACCGCCTGCGTCTCCCCCGCCCTGGGCCCGATCGCGCTCGCGATCGTCCGCCGCGAGGCCGGTGTGGGTGAGCGAGTGTCGATCGGCGACGACGGGGCGAGCGCCGAGCTCGTCGAGCTGCCGTTCCGGTGATCGAGCGCGCCGCCGGCGCCAGCAGCCTCGGAACATGCGCCGCGAGCCCCCGGCTATCGGTTAGATTTGCGGCGCAGATGAGGAGGAAGGGGCTCAGGCTCGTCCTGCCCACCGGGCTCGCGGTGCTCGCCCTCGCGCCCGCGGGGTGCGGCAGCGAGGATCAGCCCAACGAGCCGCGACCGCCGGTTCCGTTCGAGGTGTCGGCATTGGTGGGCGAGGACAGGGTCGTCGTCTCCCCGCGCCAGTTCGGCGCCGGCCTTGCCGTGTTCTCGATCTCGAACCAGACCAACGACGTCGCCCAGCTGGCCCTCGAGGGGCCAACCGAGGCGGTGAGCGAGCCGATCGAGCCGGGCGGCGTGACGGACAGCTTCAAGGTCCCGATGGAGGAGGGCGCGTACGAGGTCAGCGCCGGCGAGGAGTCGGGCGCGCGGCCCGCACAGCTGCTGATCGGACCCGAGCGCAAGTCCTCCCAGAACGAGCTGCTGATTCCCTAGTCACCCTCGACGGCGGGTGAGATCAATGCCTCCACCTGGCTGAGGCAACCATCGACGTCCTCGACGATCGCATCGAAGCCCTCGCGAGCCCCATCGATGCCCTGTTCAGCCTTGGTGAGTGAGTCGCGCACGCCCTTGCCTCGCTTCAGGGCCGCAGCGGCCCGCTCGACCAATGCGCTGACCCCAGCGGCGTCGACTTCGATTTCGCCCTCTGACGCCATCAGCGCTCGGGCGCAGGAGTACCGATAGACGAGCTCGAGCGCCAGCGGATCGAGAGACTCCTTTTCGAAGGCGACGACCATCTTGTTGCCTTGGTACTCGTGCAGCTCCCGGGTGCGGGCGGGAAGCTTCGACTCGCCTGAGACGACGAGCACCGCGAAGCACGCGTCGCGCCCTTCGAGCTCGGCGTCAAGCTCCTTCCAAGCGTCGTTTCGGCTCAGCTTCTTGTCCTTCGCCTCGAATATCACCCGGGCCTTGGCGGGCCCGTCCGCCCCCCCAATCTCCACCAGCGTGTCCCCCTTCTTGCTCCCGGCTTCGTTGCTGACCGCACCGACGTGGTGTGCCGCGTCGCCACGGGCTGCCGCGATCCGCTCGATCTGCTCATGGACCGCGTCCTCGAAGTCGAAGCCCTTCTGAGTTCCCGCCTCGATTGCGGCGGCGAGCTCCTCGCTGCCACGCTGGACCCCCGCCAGCGTCGCCGCCTCCTGCAGGAGCTGATCCAGCTTCTGCTCAAGCTTCTCGTCGCGAGCGTCCTGGTCTGCCCGGCGCTCCTTCGACCATTCGCGCAGGGTGGTCATCAAGGGCCTGATGGGGTTCAGCTCGTCGTCGGACGAGAGGCGCTGCAGGAACTCCCGGTCGCGTTGCTCGAGCATCGCCTTGATGCGTGCCTGGACCGCGCTGTCGCGCCCCTCATCGAAAAGCTCAGCAAGGCGCTCCGAGAGGTTGGTCGAGTGGCCCTCGAGGGCGGCACCGAGCAGGCCCGCGGCTTCCTCTGAACCGAAGGCACGGCGCAGCTCGGTCTCCACGCGCTCTGCGGCCTCGCGGTTCTTGGCATCGACCAGCTCGCGGTGCTCCGCGGCCACCTGCTCGAACTCCCGCCTCACGTAATCCACCTCGGCGACGGTGTCCTCACCGTCGATCACCCGCGCGCCGATCTCGATCGCGTCGGAGACAGTCCGCGGGGGCGGCTGGCCGGCCTCGGCGCGCTCGCGGACGACGCGCGCCGCGCGCTCGTCGCTGACGGTGAGCCGCTCGATGACGAGGCGATCGTCAAGAGCCCGGACCGAGCCGTCGTCGAGGGGGAGCTGCTGCTTCTTCTCCGAAGCCTCCATTGGAACCCACAAAGGTAGTCGCCGCCCCGGACGGCAAGCGGACAACGGTAGGATGCGCCCGCTCACGACCGGAGGGTTGAGATGGCCGTAGACATCGCAGAGGTTTCCAAGCTCGACGTCGAGCCCGGCGAGCTTCCGGAGACGATGGCCGCCTGGGTGATCCGCCAAGAGCGGGAGGGGGAGCCCAGGGACGCGTTTCAGATCGAGGAGATCGAGGTTCCCGAGCCGGGCCCGTTCGAGGTGATCGTCCGCGTGATGGCCGCCGGCGTCAACTTCAACAACGTGTGGGCGGCGCTCGGCAAACCGGTGTCCGTGTTCGGGTACGGCGACCATCCGGAGTCGGGCCACCACATCGGCGGCTCCGACGCATCGGGGATCGTGTGGAAGGTCGGCACCGGCGTCACCAAGTGGAGCCCCGGCGACGAGGTCGTGCTCCACTGCAACCAGGCCTCCTACGAGGACGTCGAGGTCCACGGCCTCGACCCGCTGGCCGCTCCGAGCCAGATGATCTGGGGCTATGAGACGACGTGGGGCTCGTTCGCGCAGTTCACCAAGGTCCAGGCGCAGCAGCTGCTGCCGAAGCCCCCGAGCCTTTCATGGGTGGAGTCCTCCGCGTACGGCCTCACGTACTTCACCGCCTACCGCATGCTGCTCGACCGCTGCAAGCTCCAGGCGGGCCACAACGTCCTGATCTGGGGCGCGGCCGGCGGCCTCGGCGTCTTCGCCACCCAGCTGTGCGCGGTGTCCGGCGCGGACGCCGTCGGCGTCGTGTCCTCGGACGAGAAGGGCGAGCTGGTGGAGAGGCTCGGCGCCGTCGGCTTCGTCAACCGGAACGAGTTCGCCGGGATGATGCGAGCTGGCGGCGAGAGCCCCGAGCAGGAGAAGGGGCGCGCCAAGGTCTCGCGCGAGTTCGCCAAGCGCGTAAAGGGAATCCTCGGCGACGCGCCCGACATCGTGTTCGAGCACGTCGGCCAGGCGACCTTCCCGACGTCCGTGTTCTGCGTGAAGCCGTTCGGCAAGGTCGTGATCTGCGGTGCGACGTCCGGCTACAACCTCGACTTCGACGTGCGGCATCTGTGGATGCGCCAAAAGGAGATCCTCGGCTCCCACTTCGCCAACGCATACGAGGCGACCCGGGCCAACCAGCTGATGGCCGAGGGAAAGATCCGTCCGGTCCTGTGGAAGGCGATGGGATTCGACGGAGTCGCCGAGGCGCACCAGCTTCTGCACGAGAACAAGCACCTCGGGAAGATCTCGATCATGGTCGGCGCCACCGACGAGGAGCAGGGCAAGACGGCCGATGGCCCCGGCGCGATCCGGGCCGAGGTCGGAGCTTGATCCAGGTGACTCAGGTCAACTACATCGATTGGCGCGTGCACCCCTTCCGGGCCGATCGCTGGCTGGAGATCTGGGAGCCGGCGCTGGACAGGGCGCTCGCCTTCGGGGCACGCACATGCTTCCTGTCACGCAGCACCGAGGACCCGCTGCACTTCCGCCAGGTGTCGGTGTGGGAGAGCACCGACGACTTCGAGCGCTACTGGGCATCGGACGAGATCACGGCGCTACGCGAGGCGGCCCTCAGCTACTACAACAAGCCGCTCTCGCCCCACTGGCACTCGCTGACCGCCGATCGGTCACCGGTCGAGGCGGGGGCGGAGTAGGCCCTAGTGCTGCTCCAGCGGGGCCATCGTCAGCCCCGCGCCCTGGAGCTGCTCCCAGTAGTGCTCGGCGGGCTCCCGCGGGCCCGTCCACACGACCGCCTGGCCGCTGCCGTGAATCTCGTCCGCGATCCGGTAGCCGCGCTCGACGCTGACGCCGGGGATCACGCGCGCGAGGGTGTTGGCGACGTGGTCGAAGGTGTTGTGATCGTCGTTCTTCACGATCACCATCCAGTTCCCCCCGAGGCCGGTGCCGGGCCCCGCGCCCCTCGGCTTCTCGACCGTGGTCGTGGACATCGCCGATCTCGTATACCTGATTCCAGGCTGCCGGTGCGGGAATCCGCGCTCAGGCGCCCTACCCGGCCACAACGATAAGCGCTACGGAAGCCGGATCCGGACGTCGCTGACAGAGCTCTCGGCGGCCTTCCCCGAGTTGGAGCCGTGCCCGGCGATGATCAGGGTCTTGCGGCCGTTCAACTCGCCCGGGCTCGGGTCGGTGAGCTCGGGCACCACCTTCGCGTTGTTGACGAACGCCGTGATCTTGTCGCCGAACACGCGCAGCTTCAGCTTGTTCGACTTGCCGATGCGGCCGATGCCCCCGCTCTTGCCGTCGATCGGGAAACCCTGGCGATCAGGCTTGCGGCGAAGCTCCCACTCCCTTATGTCGGGGAACACCCGCAGCTCATAGCGGCTCGACTTGTCGGCGCGCAGGCCGACGCCGACGTACGTCTCCTTGCGCACGCCCTTTGCGGTCGACTTCAGCACCGTCGCCACCGCCTCGATCTCGTGATCGGGCTCCTTGGCGTCTCCACTCACGGGGGTCTGGAAGTCGCACTGGAGCGGGCCCTTCTTGACCTCGATCCCGAAGCTCTCCTTGTCGCGCCAGAACTTCCGGCACGTCTTTCCGCCCCCGAGCTTCTGAACCGCCCTGAACTCGGTGCGGCTGGAGAAGTTGCTGCTGAAGATGACCACGGTGGCAGCCGCGACCCCCACGCCCACGGCGAGAGCGAGCGCGATGGTGGCCGCTGTGGTGATCCTGAGTCTCATGACGGCCTGAGCGTAGCTTGGAACGGAGACGGCGCCCCCCGCTTCCCGCGGCGCTCGGCGGGGCCCGCCGGACCCCTAACACGATCCGTGCCCGAACGGAGCGGTCTCAACGCGCATGCGAGGCAACGCGCCGGCCAGCCCGGCCCGCGCGCCGGACTTACAATTGGCCCGATGAGCGAGCACCGCCTCCCGGAGCCCGACCGGCCCTGGGTGATGCGCACCTACGCGGGGCATTCAGACGCCCGGCGCTCCAACGAGCTGTACCGGCGCAACCTGGCGAAGGGCCAGACGGGTCTCTCGGTTGCCTTCGACCTCCCGACCCAGACCGGTTACGACCCCGACCACGAGCTGGCGCGCGGCGAGGTGGGAAAGGTCGGGGTATCGATCGCCAAGCTGGGCGACATGCACACGCTCCTCGACGGTATCCCGCTCGACACGATGAACACCTCGATGACGATCAACGCCACCGCGGCTTGGCTGCTCGCGCTGTACGTAGCCGTCGCCGAGCAGAACGGCGTCGAGCGCGCGGCGCTGTCGGGAACCACCCAGAACGACATCCTCAAGGAGTACCTCTCGCGCGGCACCTACGCGTTCCCTCCCGGCCCCTCGATGCGGCTGATCGCCGACACGGTCGCCTTCACGGCGAACGAGATCCCGAGGTGGAACCCGATCAACGTATGCAGCTACCACCTCCAGGAGGCAGGCGCGACCCCGGTGCAGGAGATCGCCTATGCGCTCTCCAACGCGATCGCGGTCCTGGACGAGGTACGCGCGCGCGGCCAGGTCTCCGACGAGGACTTCCCGCGCGTCTTCGGGCGCATCTCCTTCTTCGTCAACGCCGGCGTCCGCTTCATCGAGGAGCACGCGAAGCTGCGAGCGATGGGTCATCTGTGGGAGCAGATCGGCCGCGAGCGCTACGGCGTAACCGAGCCGAAGTACCTGCGGCTGCGCTACGGGGTCCAGGTCAACTCGCTCGGGCTGACCGAGTCCCAGCCGGAGAACAACATCCAGCGGATCACGCTGGAGG
>Ga0184637_10000209_pt1 | contig 42834 bp, 36 predicted proteins | sample PLM3_127_b2_FD_133143 | JGI IMG/M metagenome (GOLD analysis project Ga0184637, IMG submission 133143) | Groundwater sediment microbial communities from an aquifer in East River, Colorado, USA - PLM3_127_b2 | ecosystem: Environmental > Terrestrial > Soil > Riparian zone | place: USA: East River... | reverse complement strand
TGGGTCGCCATGGAAGACTACGAATTCGTTGAGCCACCGGGGGAAGAGAGGGAGAGGGCCTCCCTGGCGAGCCGTGAAAAGGGCGTGCGGGTGCTCGACGCCTTGGCGGAGCACCTCGCTGCGTTCGTGCTCGAAGTGAAGAAGTTGGCCATCACGGCGGAAAACCGGGATTTCCCCGATCGGGTCCGGTAGCCGCCCCCGCACAGCCCGCGCTGGCCTCCCTCCGGTGATTTGAGGACGCCATACGGACATGACGTTGCGGCGAAAGCTCCTCGTGGCCTTCTCCATCATGACCGTCCCCTTGCTGGTCATCGGGGGCCTGACGCTGTGGAACATCCGAGAGGAGAACCAGGCCCTGAGGGCGCTGGAGGAGGGCCTGGGGAGGGTCCGGATCTTCGCGGAGCTCGAGTCGGCGGTCCATCGGCAGGTCCTGAAGATCCGCGATTACCTCACTGGGTGGGACAAGGGGGCCAAGCGGGAGTTCGACTGGCTGGAGCGCGTGGTCCGTGAGCTGGCGGAGGAATGGAAGGGGGCCGTTTCGCATCCCGAAGATGTCCAACTCGCCGAGGACTTCGATCGCCTTCACAGGGAGATCAAGGATCTCGCCGAGAAGGCGTTCACCGCATACGAGCGAGGGAGGGGGGATGAAGCGATTCGGCTCGTTCAGCAGGAGCTCGACGGCCGGCTGTTTCCCGACCTTGACAGAAAGATCAAGGCCATCTACCGGTCGTTCAGGATCCACAATGTCAAGAGTGCCCTCGACCGGCTCGAGGCCATCCAGGATTTCACGAGGATGGTTCTGATCGTGAGTGTCCTCTCGTCCGTGGTGTTGGTCGCCCTGTCGTCCATCCTGATCTCCCGCAACCTTGCCCGCCCGGTCGAGGAGCTGAAGCGGGCGATGGATATCGTGGGGGCAGGGCGCTTGGACGCGGCCATCGAGGTGCGCTCCCGGGACGAGATCGGCGACCTCGCCCGCTCCTTTACCGACATGACACAAAAGCTGAAGGAAACGCAAGATCAGTTGATCCAATCCGAGAAGCTGGCCTCCCTGGGACAGATGGCGGCGGCGGTCGCCCACGGGCTGAGAAATCCCTTGGCGAGCATCCGGGCAGCGACCCAACTCAGCCTCCGTCGCGTGCCTCGGGAAGATCCGCTGCGCGAGCAGCTCGGATCGGTCATTGGCGAAGTCGACCGCCTGGAGAAGCGCATCACACACCTCCTCGATTTCACCAAGCCATCACCGTACCGTCCGGTTGCCGAGAAGCCAGAGCGGTTGTTCCAAGACGTCTTACCCACTTTCTCGGAGAAGTTCACGCAGCAGGAGATCCGGCTCCGGGTCGATTATGCCGGGGATCTCCCGGAGGTCTGGGTCGATCCCTTCCAGATCGAGCTGGCACTGCTGGAAGTCATCTCCAATGGCGTGGAAGCGATGCCCAAAGGAGGCATGCTCACCATCTCCGCGTGCCGTCGTGAGCAGGGAGGCCCAACACGCGGGGGCACCGATGTCGAAATCGTCATCGAGGACACGGGAGGGGGGATCCCCGAGGACGTGCGGCCACGTATCTTTGAACCCTTCTTCACCACGAAGGCGGACGGAACCGGATTGGGTTTGGCCATCGCCCAGCGATTCGTCGAGCAGAACAAAGGCGCCCTGACCATTGCCAGTACGGGTGGACAGGGGACGTCGGTGCGGATCACCCTGCCCATAGCCTCCTGACAGGAGCTCTCCCCGGATGGCACGTTTTACCGTCCTCATCGTAGATGATGAAAAGACGCTGGCCCGATCCATCAAGCTCTTCCTCCTCGAGCAGGGCTACGAGGCGGAGGTCGCCGAGGATGGCGAAGCGGCCCTCAGGCTCCTTTCGGAGATCCATCCCGACCTCGTCTTCTTGGATGTCCGGCTGCCCAAGGTGACCGGGATCGAGCTGCTGAAAAGGATCCGGGAGTTCGACCCGCACATCTACGTCGTCGTGATGACAGCGTTCGGCTCCATCGAAGGGGCGGTCGAGGCCATCAAGCTGGGCGCCTACGACTACCTCAAGAAGCCGGTGGATCTCGAGGAGCTGAAGATCTTGCTGGAGCGGGCTCAAGAGGACTTCCGCCTCAGACAGGAGCTCTCCTACTACCGCGAGCGACAGACGCGGACGTTACCCCTCTCCTTTGAGGGCCTTATCGGCAAGTGTGACGCCATGCGACAGGTCTTTGAGCGGATCCAACAGATTGCTTCGGTTCCGGAGGCCCCACCCGTCCTGATCGCCGGAGAGACGGGGACAGGAAAAGGGTTGGTGGCCCGCGCCATCCACATGCAGAGCCCCCGGGCCTCGGGACCCTTCATTGAAGTCGACTGCACTGCCCTGCCGCCAACCCTGGTCGAAAGCGAGCTGTTCGGGCACGAGAGAGGGGCCTTCACTGATGCCCGGGAGTCAAAACTCGGGCTCGTCGAGGCGGCCGATGAGGGGACCTTGTTCCTCGATGAGGTCGGGGATCTGGAGCTCCCCCTGCAGGGGAAGCTCCTCCGCGTGATCGAGGAGCGAAAGGTTCGCCGGATTGGAAGCGTGAAGGATCGAACGGTCGATGTGCGGATCATCGGGGCGACGAATAAGGATTTGGAGGCGGAGGTCGCCAGGGGCACCTTTCGGAAGGAGCTGTACTACCGTCTTGCCGTCGTAACAATCCACCTCCCCCCTTTACGGGAGCGGGGCGAGGACATCCCTTTGCTCGCGACGCACTTCGTGGAGCGGTTCAGTACGAAATACGGCAGGCGAAACGTGAGGCTCAGCGAGCGAGCCACCAAGGCTCTCTCCCAATACGCCTGGCCTGGGAACGTCCGGGAGCTGAAGCACGTGGTGGAGCGCGCGATCATTTCAGGCCCCGGGGGGGTTATCGATCTCGAGGACCTCTCCCGTGGTGCCTCCCCCTCCAAGAAGAAGGGCATGCCCCAGGCGAACGCCAGCGACCTCCTGGCTGAGTTCCCCGCAGAAGGGATCGATCTTCGGCAGTGGGAGAAGGTGTTGATCAAAAGGGCCCTCCAATCGGCGGGCGGAAATCGTACCCGAGCAGCACGACTCCTGGGTATCAGCAGGTATGCCCTCCGATACCGGATGAAGAAGCTCAGGATCCCAGAGGGCACGCCTTAAGTGGGCCAAATGGCACACTGGGCCAAATTGCACACGGTATTTCAATTCAGAGACCTTCAAATTAAAGGACTTAGCTGCTGTCTGGGTTGGCACGAAGTCTGCTATTATGCTAATATCCTGTTAGCTTGTCTCCATCGGGAGCCATGCCACCTGGGCAGGCGATTCCTCGGCCATCCGGTGGTTGATACCGTCGGATCCAAAGTTTCCCGCACAGGCAGAAAAGGGAGGGCTTCATGAAGATCGGTATCTACGCAACCGGATCCGGGACGTCGAGCTATATGGATCTCCTGAGGCAGATTGAGTACGCAGAACAGACGGGTTTCGATTCCGCCTGGCTCCGGGAGCGCCATTTTCATCCTGATCATCAGGGGCGGAACTTCTTTACGTCACCGCTCGTGGCTGCCTCGTATGTCGCCGCCCGGACCAAGCATATCCGGATCGGCATCGCCTCGCGGATCCTTCCCCTGGATCATCCCGTTCACATCGCGGAGGATGGTGCAACTGTGGATGTGATTAGCAATGGGCGGTTGGACCTGGGAATTGCCCGGGTGGGGGAGAACGAGCTGTATCAGCTCGCCTTCGGGGTGACGACAGAGGAGACGCGAGGCCGGTTCGAGGAGGCCCTGGAGATCCTCATCAAGGCCTGGACTTTGCCGCAGTTTTCGTACAACGGCACCTATTACACCATTCCTGAGGCCTCGGTGTATCCCAAGCCCGTGCAGAAACCGCATCCCCCGATCTACCTCGTCGGCATCAGCAACGAAACCCTCAAGTTTGGTGCAAAGCGGTGCTTCCCTCTCATCCTGGCAGCAGCGCAGCCGGTTTCGATCGTCAAACGGACCCAGGAGGAGTATTACCGGCTCCTCTCGGATCACGGGTTTCCCGCGCGCGAGATCGAGCTTCCGGTGAATCGGTTTCTGTACGTGGCCGAGTCGAACCAGCAAGCCATCGACGAGACCCGCGAGGCCCTGACGACGTTTATCCACCGTGGCGCATCGGTGATCAGGGACTTTCTCTTCCGCGCGCCAGAGGAGATTACGCCCGAGTGGCTCTACGACGAGGTCTGCATCTTTGGTGATCCGGACACCTGCATCACGAAGATCAAAAAGCTCGAGCAGGAGATCGACCTCCGCCATATCATCTGCACGTTCAACTACTACACGATCGACCACGAGCGGTGTCGTCAATCAATGGAGCGGTTTGTGAAGTACGTGCTGCCCCACATCAGATGACAGGAAGTGTTGACACGATCTGAGTGCGCGGGAACCTGATCAAGAAAGGGTGACATCAATGCGGTTTGGCTTGTTCATCATGGGGACCGAGTCCGGGACGTATCAGGACATCTTGGAACAGGTCCAGATCGCCGAGGAGCTGGGCTTCGAGGGCGTCTGGCTGGGCGAGCGCCATTTCGAACACGGCGACCTCCTGTATTCTTCCCCATTCCACGCCGCGGCGGCCATCGCGGCGAAGACCGACCAGATCCGAATCGGGACGGCAGGGCGCATTCTTGCCTTGGACCATCCGATTCATGTTGCCGAGGACGCGGCCACCCTGGACATCCTGAGCGGGGGGCGCCTCGACCTCGGGGTGACCCGGGCCGGCTTGGACGAGCGGTTCCATCAAATCTTTGACCGCCCCCTGGAGGACACACGACAGGGGCAGTTCGAAGAGGCATTGGAGATCATCGTGAAGGCCTGGACCTGCGACCGGTTCGCCTATGAAGGCCGGTACTACCAGATCCCTGAAATCTCCGTCTTGCCAAAGCCGCTTCAAAAGCCCCGCCCGCCGATCTACCTCGTTGCCGTAAGTCGCCGCACCATGGCCTTCGCGGCCCAGAAGGGATATCCGGTCTTTATCGGGGCGCTCCAAACTCCCCAAGAGCTGAAAGAGAGCCTCGCCTTCTACTGGAAGACGTTCCGGGATGCCGGCCATGATGGGGTCGCCGTGGATCTACCGGTGAACCGGTTCCTGTACGTTGGCGAGTCGAATGCCAAGGCACGGGAGGAGATCGCGGAGCCCTTCTGGTCGTTCATTCAGCATAAGGCGCCGGATCTGAAGCTGGCCCTTCAGGGGAAGTATGGCGAGAAAGGGTTCAGGTTAGAACGATTTCTGGAGGATTTCTGCATCTTTGGTGACCCCGACCTGTGCGTCACGAGAATCAAAGAGCTGCAGGACATCGGGGTCACCTACCTGATGTGTACCCTGAACTTCATCACTATGGAACACAAGCTCTGTCTCAAGTCGATGGAGCGGTTTGCCACAGAGGTTATGCCGCATTTCAAGGAGGCGCCGCACGGTGAGCTCCTCGCGGGCGTGACCCGGTGAGCAAACTCCCGCTCACATTAGCCTGCCTCGACTATGACCGGGTCAAGCCGCTGATGCTGAGGCAGGTGGAGCCGGCCGGGATCGACCTTAACATCCTGCCGTACTCCCCTGACGATTCCGTCTGGCCGATGGTCCGGTACGGGGAGTTCGACGCCTCGGAGATGACCCTCGCCACCTACGCGATCCTCCGCACACGGGGCGAGGCACCCTATATCGCCATTCCCGTCTTCGTCTCACGAGCGTTTCCCCACGGCGCGATCTTCGTCCACACAAAGGCGGATATCCACCAACCGCAGGATCTTAAAGGAAAACGGATCGGCTCGGGGCAGTTTCAGATGTCGATCGCGGTGTGGGCACGGGGCATCCTACAACACGAGTACGGGGTGGATCCCAGGGAGGTGCACTGGTATACCGGCCGGGCGGAGGTGGGGCTCAATCTTCCGCCGGACTTCAAGGCGACCCTCTTCCCGCCGGGGAAGATGCTGGCAGATCGGCTCGAGGAGGGGGAGCTTGATGCCCTGATCGCTCCCACCATCCCCGCAAAGTTTCGGGGCAAGCATCCCCACGTTCGCCGACTCTTTCCCGACCCGAAAGCCATCGAGCTCGAATACTTTCAGCGCACGCGGATTTTTCCCATGTTGCACCTCATCGTCATCAAGCAGGAAGTCTACGACAAGCACCCCTGGGTCGCCTCGAGCCTCTACCGCGCGTTCGTGCAGGCCAAGGAGATCTGTTATCGGGATCTGAGCGAGACCATGGAGCGGTTGCGCTATACGGTCCCATGGTTGGATTCACATGTGGAGGAGCTCTGGCGGACCATGGGGCAGGACTTCTGGCCGTACGGTCTCAAGGCAAACCAGCACGCCCTCGAGACCTACATCCAGTACCTTTCCGAACAGCACCTCATCGATCGGAAGCCCGCGTTCGAGGAGCTGTTCGCCCGCAATGCCTTGGATTGATCCTCCCTCGGTAGATCCATCCCAAGGTTTCAACGAGGCAGCAATGCAGGTGAGACACCCATGTGACGTGCTCGTCATCGGAGGCGGGGGAGCCGCGCTGAGGGCCGCGATCGCGGCGAAAGAGGTTGTCTCCGACGTGGTGGTGTGCTGCAAGGGAGAGGCGGGGCGGAGCGGGAGTACCATGTACGCCGGCTGCTCGATGATCGCTGCGCTTCCCACCGACCCTCCTGGGGCTGTCGAGAACCACTTTAAGGAGACCATGGCCGTTGGCAAGTTTCTGAACGAGGAGGCCCTTGTCGAGGAACTCGTGACTCACGCCGGCGTAGAGATCCCATACCTCGAAAATTTTGGCGTCAAGCTGCATGTCAAGAAGGGAGACTTCCTCCTGGGCAAGGGCCCTGACGCCGTCCTTCCGAGCGGGGTGGAGCCGGACTATGCCGGCTACGACTTTGCCGTGCGGGGATTGGCGTTGACCCATCCCCTGGCCATCGAGGCCAGGCGGCGGGGTGTCGAGATCGTGAATCACGTTGCCGTCGTCAAGCTGGTCCTTCATGGTGGGGAAGTCTTTGGGGCCGTCGGCGTGGATCTGAAGACAGAGGCCATTCTGCTGTTCCCCGCAAAGGCCGTCATCCTGGCGAGTGGTGGCGGTGGATGGCTGTATGCCCAGACTTCAAACAGTCCCGATCTCACTGGCGATTCCTTTACGCTCGCCCTGGAGGCCGGGGCGACCCTGCGCGATATGGAGTTCGTGGAGTTTAACCCCTGCCGGCTCCTGTATCCCGACATGCCGACGAATCTTCCGCCCGATCTCTTCAGCTACGGAGGGGTCTTGCGGAACGCGGAGGGGGAGCGCTTCATCCTGAAGCACAACCCGAAGGGAGAAGAGGCTTCGTTCCGCGTGGAGATGCCGCGGCTCCTCGCACGAGAGGTCGAAGAGGGACGGGGCATCCAAGGGGGGGTCTGGCTTGATGCCACCGCGGTTCCCATGGAGGTCTGGGAGGATCGGTACCCGTTTCTCTACACAGCCCTCAGGCAGCACGGTGTTGACCCGCAGAAGGAGTTCCTCGTCTTTGGTGTGCGGGCCAACCTCTTCGCAGGCGGGGTTAAGGTGGGGATTCGGGGACGGACGGAACTCCCCGGTCTTTTCGCCGCTGGAGAGGCGGTCGGTGGGGTGCATGGTGCCAAGCGTTTTGGCGGAAACTCCGTAGCACACGCCATCGTGTCCGGGGCGCTCGTTGGGAGAGAAGCCGCCGAGGACGCCAAGGGGCCGAGGCGTGTCCCGGATCTTTCAGCAACGCCCGTGCCCCGCTTCGTCGAGCGCGCGGGTCCCATACGGATCCCCGATATTGAGGGTGAACTCCGCAGGGTGATGTGGGAGGACGTGGGGTTGATCCGATCAGCGAATTCCCTTGGGTTGGCCCTCGAAAAGATCGAGTCGTGCCAGAAGGCGTTGGCGGAGTGCGACCTTTCATCACGGCAGGACCACATCAGGGCCTTCACGCTCCACAGTATGCTTCTGACGGCCGAAGGGGTGACGCGATCGGCCCTCCTCCGGCGGGAAAGTCGCGGACCCCATTACCGGGACGATTTTCCGGCCCAGGAGCGGTCCTGGCTCGGGAGCGTTGACGTGCGGCAATCGCCATCGGGATTGGATGTAGCCTTTAAGGCGAAGGAGAAGAGGGAATCATGACCGAGCCCAAGATTTTCCGAGGTGCGTTCGAGACGACGGGGACGCCCCGGTTCGTCATGTACACGATCCAGAAGCTGGGACTGGACAAGAAGCACGGCTTCACGCTCCAGATCAACTACGCCGTCGATCAGATAGAGCGGTCGCTCGAATCTGTCGAGATCGCGCTCCAGAAGGGGACCGCGGACCTGATCGACATTGACTGGATCTCCATCGCCCGCGAGCGCGCCCACGGCGCCCCCATCGTGGCTTTCTTCCCCTACGGTCAGACGGTCGGGTCTTTGGTCGTTGGCGCCGACTCCTCGATTCGGGACCTCCGGGACCTGAAGGGCCGGCGCGTCGGTGTTGTCCGGATCATGGACAAGAACTGGGTCATTGCCCGAGCCTACTGCCGCAAGGTTCACGGCTTTGATCCCCAGGAGGAGGTGAGCGTCGTCGAGGCCTTATCGAAGGCGAGGCTGAGCCATCTCCTGGAGCAGGGTGAGGTGGAGGCGGGCTTTCACTTCTGGCAGATGGTCCCCCCCCTCGTCCTCACCGGAAAGTTCCGCAAGGTGGTCGATGTCGCGGATCTCATCCAGGAGCTGGCGGGGACGGAGGCCCGAGTCCCCATCTCGGCCTTCATCACCAGAGACGAGGTCTTGCGCGAGCGGCCTGAGGTCCTCAAGGGATTCGCCCGCGCCTTCCGTGAGGTCGCTCACTTCATGACAAAGGATGATGGGATCTGGGATGAGCTGGGGCAGGTCATGATGGGGGGGGCCGACCGAGCGCTCGTCCACGCGATCCGGGATGGGTGGCGCCGGATGGTCATGACGGAGTGGACGGCAGAGACCATCCGCGGCATCGAACAGCTCTTTCGCGAGCTCCTGGCCGTCGGGGGGAAGGAGGTCCTTGGGGTCGACCGCATTCCTCCCGGCACCTTTACCACCTCCGTCTCAGCCTAAGCCCCCGGGCCGCTTTTCCGGGAATCGACCCACCTCGGCAATCACCCACTGAGAATACAGCGATCCCTGTTGACGGGGACTCTCTCGCTGGAGGACCAATGCACGTGGTCCAGAGCGAAGGTGAAAAGAGTCGAGGGCCTGATCCAAAGAGGGGAGGGCCCATCGTCGTTCGGGACGTGATCTGTCCTGGTTGCGCCGATCTGTGTGATGATCTCCAGGTGACCGTTGATGGGGACCGGATTATCGACATTGGGGTCGATTGTCCAGGCGCCAAAGCCTTCTTCTTGGAGTACCGGATTGAGCAGGTCAGCCCCTTGGTCCGGGGGACCGAGGCAGGGTGGGAGGAGGCGTTCAAGGAGGCGGCAAGGATTCTCACAAATGCGCGGTACCCTCTCATCATGGGACTCAGCGCGACTGCCGCCGAGGCGCAGCGCCGGGCTGTAGAGCTGGCTGAGGCTCTCGGCGGTTGCCTCGATGTCCCCTATTCCGCCTTTTACGGCGCGAGGGCCCTCGCCATGCAGGAGGTTGGCGAATCCACCTGCACCCTGGGCGAGGTCAAGAACCGGGCAGATCTGGTGATCTTCTGGGGCTCGGAGCCGCTCGAGACACATCCCCGCCATTTGGCCCGGTATGCGCTCCATCCGCCTGGGATGTTTCTGCCTCATGGCCGGAAGGATCGGACCCTCATCGTCGTGGATGTGCGCCGGACCCCCACGGCCGAGGAGGCCGACTGCTTTCTCCAAGTGCGGCCCGGCGGGGACTACGACCTTCTCGCCGCACTCCGGGCCCGGCTCAAGGGGAAGGAGCTCGACTGTACAGAGGTGGCAAGCATCCCTGTGAAGGAGCTGGACTCGCTTCTTGAGCGGATGAAGCGGTGTCGGTACGGGATCGTCTTTTACGGGACAGGCCTCAGCATGTCCCGAGGGTGGGAACAGAACATCCTGGAGCTCCTCCTCCTGGTTCGGGAGCTCAACGCCTTTACGCGGTTCTTCGTGATGGCGATGCGGGGGCCCCTGGGGTACGGGAACGCCGCGGGCGCCTTTAAGGTCCTGACCTGGCAAACGGGATACCCCTTCGCGCTAAGCTTCGCTCGCGGATTTCCCCAGTACAATCCGGGCGAGTTTACTGCCTCCGAGCTTTTGGAGAGAGGGGAGGTGGATGCTGCCCTCGTGGTCGGTGCCGATGCGTTGAGTTATCTTCCGCCCCGGGCGGCTGCTGCCTTGAGAGAGCTTCCGACCATCGTCCTGGCCCCCCGGCTGCACTTAACCGCCCAGGGTGCTCAAGTCTTCTTCCCGACGGCGACGTACGGGATTGGCGCAAAAGGAACCATGTTCCGCATCGATCGGATCCCTCTCAGAGCGCGGCAGGTCGTGAACTCGCCTCTCCCCACCGACGAAGCGGTCTTGCTTCAGCTTCTGTCGCGCCTCCACGATCGCCATGTGGATTCGGCGCTCTCAGCGAAAGATGAGCTCCGAGTGTCCCTTCGGCGCTTGAAAGGGATGAGGGGACTGCGTTGAAGGATTGAGCACGGAGTGCCGAGGCCTAGCGGGCGGCGAGCCGCACGAGGCGGGCCTCCTTATCGAAGAGACTGGTGGCACCCGCGATGGTGACGGCGGAGAAAGCGACCAGGAGCGCGAAATTCAAGGCTAGAGAGAAGTCCGGCCCGAGGGCCATCGCCTCTACGGGGAGGAGGGCATGCTTGAACAGATCAATCCCGTAGGCGAGGGGATTGGCGTAAATCACCCACTGGAGGGCCGTCGGTAACAGCTTGACCGGATAGAGGCCGCCGCTCAGGAAGAACATGGGGAAGACGACGAAGTTCATCACCCCCGCGAAGTTCTCCAGGGAGTCGATGCGGGAGGCGAGGAGCATTCCCACCCCCGTGATGGCGACCGCGGTCAGCAGGACGTAGAGGGTGAGCAGAAGGACTTGCGTCAGGCCCAGGGGAAGGCCGATCAGCGGGGCCAGGCAGAGGAGGATGGCTGCCTGGAGGAGCGAGAGGAGTGAACCACTGAGGACTTTGGCACCGACGATGGTGAGTCGAGAGATGGGCGCGACGAGGATGAGCCGCATGACGCCGAACTCCCGGTCATAGACGGTGGACAGGGCAGAATGAATGGAGCTGAACAGCACGACCATCCCGAGGACGCCGGGGAAGAGGAATTGCAGGTACGAGACGCCCGCCGGCGTTTCGACGATCCGGGTGATCCCGGTCCCGAGGATGAAGAGCCACAGCAGGGGCCGGGCGAGCGCGCTGAGCAGGCGTCCGCGCTGCCGGAAAAAGCGCTTGAATTCCCGGACGACAATGCTCTGAATCGGACGGAGTGGGATCATGGCTTAAATTCCCGTCCCGTGAGATGGAGGAAGACTTCGTTCAGGGATGGACGCTGGATGTTGATGCCCGCGATCTGGTCCCCGAAGCTCCGGATCAATTGCGGCAAGAATGCCTCCCCGTCCGTGACCTCCAGGAGGAGACCTCGGTCGGTCACCTGGGGCGAGAGTTGGAATTCCTCGCGAATCGCCCGGGCCAGCTCCTCGGCCCGCTCGCTCCGCACCTGGACCACGTCGCCCTTGAAGACCCGTTTGAGTTCCCCGGGAGTGCCCAGGGCAATGAGGCGGCCGTGGTCAATGATCCCCACCCGGTCACAGGTTTCTGCCTCCTCCAGATAGTGAGTGGTCACGAAGAGGGTCGTCTCCTCCTGCCGGCGCAGCGTGTCGAGGAATTGCCAGATCTGTCGCCGGGCCTGCGGGTCGAGGCCGATCGTCGGTTCATCGAGGAAGAGGATGCGGGGCCGATGGAGCACCCCGCGGGCGATGTCGAGTCGCCGACGCAGCCCGCCGGACAGATGCTTTGTCATGTGATCCTTCCGATCGGTCAGCTCGAAAAGCCGGAGGATCTCGGCAATCCGCTCGGTGGCGACGCGGGACGTCAGGTTTTGCAGGTAGCAGGCGAACCAGAGGTTTTCGTACGCCGTCAAGTCTTTGTCGAGGGTACTCTCCTGAAAGACGAGCCCGATGGCCCGTCGGACCGCCCAGGCCTCCTTCACGCAATCATGGCCCGCGACGCGGGCGGAGCCGGCGGTCGGCCGAAGCAACGTGCACAGCATGTGAATCGTGGTTGTCTTCCCGGCGCCGTTGGGGCCCAGGAAGGCGAACAGCTCGCCCGGGCGGATCTCGATGGTGAGCCCGTCCACCGCAGTGAGATCGCCAAAGCGTTTGACCAGATTTTCTGTCACGATGGCGGGCACGCTTTTCCTCACACCCCCCACGAGACCAGTTTCGTTTCCAGAAAACTCTCGAGACCCATCTGACCCCCCTCCTTGCCGATCCCGCTCGCCTTCCATCCGCCAAAGGGGGCCTGGGGGGTTCCCGGGAACGGGTCGTTGATCCCGCCGACCCCGAACCGGAGCTGCTCCGCCATGCGAAAGACCCGGCTCACGTTCCGCGTGTAGCAATAGGCGGCCAGCCCGTACGGCGTGGCGTTCGCCGCCGCGATCACGTCCGCTTCCCCGGAAAAGGAGAGGAGCGGGGCGACGGGACCAAAGGTCTCCTCCTGCATGATTACCATCTGGTCTGTCACTCCGGTAAGTACGGTTGGCTCGAAATAAAATCCCCCGACGAAGGCCCCGCCCGTGAGACGGCGACCTCCGCAGAGGACCGTGGCTCCCTTGCTGCAGGCGTCTTCCACGTGGTGCGCGACCTTTTCGTAGCCCTCCTTGTTGATCAACGGTCCGACCCTGACCGTCTCGTCCTGGGGATCCCCGGCATGCAGCGCGCAGGCCAGCTCGGTGAATCGCGCCGCAAAGGGCTCGAAGATTCGCTCGTGGATGTAGATCCGGTTCGCGCAGATGCACGTCTGTCCGGCGTTTCGGAATTTGGATGCCACCGCGGCCTGGACGGAAGCCTCGGGGTCCGCGTCGTCAAAGACGATAAAAGGGGCGTGTCCCCCGAGCTCCAGGGTAAGGCGCTTGACCCGGTCGGCGGCATGACGCATCAAATATCGTCCGACTTCGGTCGAGCCGGTAAAGTTGATTTTCCCGACGGCAGGATGCTCCAAAAAGGCCTGTCCGATTGCCGGGGCATCTCCCGTCACCAGGTTCAGCACTCCCGGCGGCAGCCCGCTCTCCTGGAGGGCCTCGCAGACCGCAATGGCGCTGAGGGGTGTGCGCTCATCCGGTTTGACGACGACGGTGCATCCGGCGGCGAGGGCCGGGGCGACCGGTCGCGTGATCGCCGCCGCGGGAAAGTTCCAGATGGTGATGGCAGCAGCGACACCGATGGGCTGCCGCAGCGTCAGGAGGCGTCGAGAGGGGGAAGAGGCGGGGATCGTCCGTCCCCCGATCCGTTTGCATTCTTCGGCGGCGAACTGCAGGAATCCCGCCGCGTACCCGATCTCGCCCCGCGCCTCGGTGATCGGCTTGCCTGACTCGGCTGTGAGGAGGCGGGCGAGCCGCTCGCGATCGGCGAGGAGCCGGTCAGCCGCGCGCTGCAGGAGACCTGCGCGCTCCGCTGCCGGGCGTGCCGCCCAAGCCGGAAAGGCCTTCTGGGCTGACTCAATGGCTCTTCCCGCCTCTGCGGCTCCAGCATAGGGGACTTCGGCGAGCCGTTCGCCGGTGGCCGGATTGATCACCGGGAACGTGCGACCGTCCTCTGCCGGGACCCACTCGCCGATCAACAACCGCCACGGGCGGTCCAACCACGAGGCGTGTGCCGCGTCCTTCATGGCGTCTCGAGGAGCGACTTCAAAATTACCAGCTCCTTCCGCACGTTGGCCACGAGGTTTTCGAACTGCCCCGGCGTGGCTCCGGGCGGCTCGAACTGGGTGAAGAGGTAGAGCACCCCATCACCCGTCCGCAGGAGCCGGCTGGGGGAGCACCGGAACTGCCCATCCCGGCCGAAATGGAAGTCGATCACCCCCGTGTCGTGATCTGCCCGGATAAATAGATCCAGTTCACCGCGGGGGGTCCGCACCCGAAAGGTTTCCCCGCGCGGCTCAGGTGGGGCGAGCGCGAAATCGACCGTCCAGAGGTGCAGTCTGGTGGGGTCCGTAAGAAAGGCCCAGGCCCGATCGAAGGGGACTCTCATGGCGATGGATAGAGTTTCTGACCGCTCCACAGCTCTATCCCCTCTCCGGGGATTGCCCAAGGAGTTTGCGGCCTTCGCGCCCGCACCGCCTGCAGGTCAGTGCGGGGCAGTGAGGGCTGACGACGACTATAGCGGAGCGACGCCTCCAAGGCAAGCTGTCCGGCGGCCGGCTGTCAGCCGTCCGCACACAGTGCTGAGGACTGAGGGCTGAGGGCCGAGCGAAGATCGCCCTGCCGTACGGCTCAGTCCTCATCGCTCAGTCCTGAGATGGGTGACAGCTGACTGCTACGGAGGGGGCTGGTCGCTGATTAGCCGCATGAGCTGACTTCGCGTCTTCGGGTCGGTCCGGAAGACGCCCAACATGGTGCTCGTGACGGCTTGGGCATTGGCCTTCTCCACCCCGCGCATCATCATGCAGAGATGGGCAGCCTCGATCACCACCGCCACCCCGCGCGGTCTGGCAATCTCCCACAGGCTTCTGGCAACTTGGGCGGTCAGCCGCTCTTGAAGGTGCAGCTGGCGGCAGAGGCTGTTGATCAAGCGGGCCAGCTTCCTTGGACGCAAGACCTGCCGGTCGGGGATGTACGCGACGTGACACCGCCCGAAGAAAGGGAGGAGGTGATGTTCGCAGAGGCTTGCAATCGGGATGTTGCGGACGAAGACCATCTCGTTCCGCCGCCCACTATCGAGCCTCGCAGGGACGGTCACCTTGGCGCCCCGCAGGCCTCCACTCGTCAGATGCTGCAGGGCCCGGACAAACCGAGTCGGAGTCTGTCGAAGGCCTGCACGGTCTGGATCTTCCCCCAGGGCCCCGATGATCTTTCGGACCAGTGCCTCCATGGTATTCCCGCGGGCACGGATGCGCGACGATCGGGCGGATTTGCGTGTGGGGATCACTCTCGTTGGCATCACGACCTCATGGCTGGACGAGGCTTCCCCCTGCCCCAAGGGCTCGACGTCCTACCCGGATCATCTCGAGGATTCGCAAGAAGGCGGTCGGGTCACTCAGGTCTGATAGAAGGTGATCAGGATCCGCAGCCGCCAACGTCTCATAGGAATCGCCCCCGCTTGCCACAGCCACGGTGCTGACCTTGAGCCCCTTCCCCGCGGTGATATCGAGAACCGTATCGCCGACGAGGATAACCCCGACAGAATGGGTCTGACGACCCAGGAGGACCCTCCCGCGATCGATCGCAAGCCGCACCAGGGCTTCCCGGTCTGCCGCGTCCGACCCGAAGCCCCCGAAACGGAACGTTCCGTCGAGCTCGGCACGGTGGAGTTTCAAGGTAGCGGCCTCCTTGAGGTTCCCCGTGGCCAGGCCCAGGAGAATATCCCGGTCGGCGCCTAGGGTCTCGAGTAGCTCACGGACGCCGGGCAAGACCCGGAAACCGGGGGACGAGATCAGTTCCTGCTCCAGGTGGGCGAGGTAGCGCCTATACAACAGCTGGCGTTCAGTGCCACGAAGGGGCCTGCCCAGTCGCGCCTGGAAGATGTCCCCCATGATCTCTGGATCGGTCCGGCCATGGACCCGGAACCCGTCGATCGCCGCATCGACCCCCCACAACTCTCGGAACGCCCGCAGGAGGGCACGCCGATCCGCTCCGCCCGCGGTCACCAGCGTCCCGTCCAGGTCAAAGAGGAGAATCACCCGGGTGCTCACCCTCACCCCATCGTCGCGGCGACGTACCACTCCCCGCGAGTCCCGCTGCGGCCCTCGAGAGGCACTCGTACCCCGGGCAGGGCACTGAGAAGTGAAATTCCGAGGAGCCCACGCACCGCGATAACCAGTGCGTGGGCTTCACAGGGCGTCACGTCGCGATCAGGCCACCGTCCTTCCGGCGGATGACGATCGTCGCCGAGCGTGGCCGGCCGCCAGAGGTCCCGTCGGGCCAGGTACTCACGCCCTTTGGGTTGGCCGGATCGTTGCGCGCTGGATGAGGCTGGGGTCCCTCTCCGGGGTGCTGGATGTTCGCGAAGAGCTGCCTGCCGTCGGGCGTGATGAACGCGGCGGTGATCTCGCAACCGGGCGGGCCGGTGAGGAAGCGGCGGACTTCGCCGGTGCTCGGGTCGGCGGCCAGCATCTGATTGTTGCCGATATTGTCCCAGTCCTTGCCCGCCATGCTCGCGGCAGAGGAGTCGGTCTGGATCCAGAGCACTCCACGCTGATCGAACGCTAGACCGTCGGGGCATGCGAAGGCCACACCCCCCTTCACGTTCCCTTGTTTGTTGGGGTCACTGTGCTTGGGGTCGCCGGCGAGCAGAAAGACATCCCACTCGAAGCGGGTGGATGTCGGGTCGTTGTTGGCCTCGCGCCATCGGATGACGTGGCCAAAGATATTATTGGCCCTGGGGTTGGGCCCGTCGGGGCCACGCTTGCCCGGCTTGCCGCGGTCGCTGTTGTTGCTGAGGGCGCAGTAGACCTCTTGGGTCGCGGGATGCACGGCGATCCACTCCGGGCGATCGCAGGGGGTGGCCTTCACCGTATCGCCCGCGCCGCGTGCGTTGATCAGCACCTCGGCCTGGGAATTGAAGCCATTCGCCGGGGTCAGACCGTTCTTGCCGTACGTCAGCTCGATCCATTCACCGGTGCCATCCTCATTGAACTTCGCCGCATAGAGTTTCCCGACGTCGAGGACGTGCCTGTTGGCCTCGAAGTCGCCGCCCGGGATGTAGGGGGTATCGCTGACGTACTTGAAGATGTATTCGAATTTGGTCCGGAAGTCGTCGTCCCCCTGGTAGTAGACCAGGCGCCGGTCTGGCGCAATGGCCAGCGCCGCGCCCTCGTGGGCCATCCGCCCCAGGGCGGTCCGTTTGATGGGTGCGCGTGTCGGTTCGTATGGGTCGATCTCGACCACCCACCCGTGGCGGTTGGGTTCATTGGGATGCAGGGCGGCGTCGAAGCGCGGGTCGAACTCATGCCAGCGGAACCCCCAGCTCTTGTCGTCAACGCCATAGCGGACTTGCAGCGGGGGGATGTTGCCCGATTTGTTCATGAAGTAGGGGGTGACGTTCTCCTCACAGGTCAGATACGTGCCCCAGGGTGTGATGCCGTGGGCGCAGTTGTTCCACGTCCCCAACGCCATCCGGCCGGTGGGGTCGAGGGCGGTCCGCATCAGGGGATGGCCGGCCGCCGGACCGGAAACGAACATGGGCGTGTCGGCGGTGATGCGCCGGGCATAGCGGGAGGGACGCACCACGGACCATTTATTGCCTTTGCGGCGGACCTCAACGATGCCGACCCCGTGGGCGTTCTTGGACTTCTGGACCTTCTCGGCCGTCCAAGTCTTCATGCCGTCCGGATGGAGCAGCCCGTCATCGGTATACTCGAAGTTGATCGCCAGCAGCCCATGGTCGGTGAGCGGTGATCCTTTCGGCAAGGGGAATAGGTGCATCCCGTCGTGGGCCATCCCTGCCTGAACGGCCTGGTCGGCGGTCGAGTTGCTCCCATCCTCCTTGAACTCCGGCCCGTCCGAGACAGGATCCCCCCAAGCGAGGAGCACGTCATAGACATAGCCGGGAGGCAGACGGACCGCGTCATCTTTGGAGACCGGAATGCTGGTGAAACCGAGCAGGGGACTTGCGGCAAGGACCTGGCTTACGAAACGACCCGGTCCGCCCAGGAAGGCGACGACGCCGGCACCCAGGGCGCCTTTGAGGACCTGGCGGCGTGAAAGGTGCTTGACGGCCAGTGCTTCGAACGGACTCACCCGTATATCTCTTGGCTCGTCAACATTCACGTATGTTTTCTGTCTCTTCACCATCTCGGTTCTCCTTGCAGGAATCAGAATCATTCCCGACGTCCAACGTGTTGGACATGAAGCGTACGGACGGCGCGTGCGTAGGCGGCGAGTTGCGTATAACATCCCTCCAAGGGCCTGTCAAGCGCATTCCAAGGCGTCGTGGAGCGGCATTAGCAGAACAGGCGGGGGAGCGTCCGATTCGGAAACCGATGTACGAGCCAGCCGTCCAGGCCCCAGGTGCGTCCGGCCTTGGACGCAAAGAAGACGATCATGCAGGCGATGAGGAGGAGGTGGAAGCCCTGCGGGCCAGGGCCCATCCAGAAGGTGGCCAGAAAGTAGATCACCATCATGACCAGGCCGATCAGCCCCGCCAGCACCGTCAGGAGTCCCAGCGTGAGCCCCACGCCGACGCTGAATTCCCCCCAGGCGGTGAGAGAGGCGAAGAGCTTGGGGTTGTGTAGGGCCGTCCCCTCCAGGAATTCCTTGTACCACGCGATTGGGGTGCCGCTGGCGAACTCGGCTATTCGCTTGGGCATGAAACCGATCCATCTGTCCGTCGCGATGGGCAGTGGGAGGAACCCTCCCCAGAGGAAGAAGGTCACCTTGCGGATCCCCCCATACAGGAACCAGAGGCCCACGCCGATCCGCAGTGCCGCCAGCCAGCGGTCGGGGTGCTTCATGCCTGCGCGGGCCTTCTCGGAATGCATCGGGAGGACCCCCTCTGATGGGCCGCTGTCAGTCGTCAGCTGTCGGCAGTCAGCTGTCCGCAGGAGAAAGTAAATAGCTAGCATGCTGGGAAGCTAGAACGCTTGAAAGCTTAGAGGACCGGGAGAGATTCTGCCTTCTAGCCTGCTAGCGTTCCAGCATACCAGCCGCTGAGGGCTGATTGCTGACTGCGACATTCTAGCCTGACTCACCCTCGTAAGGCAAGGGGTGCGGGACGACAGAAAAACAAGAGGCAGGGCCGGAAGGCCCTGCCTCTCGAAGGACCAGCCCTCGCTCCCTCGCTCAGAATGCGGCCGAAAACTCCACGCCGGCGGTGAAGGCCGTCTCGGAGCTAATGGTTGTTCCCGTGGTCCCGAGGAATGCCCTGCCGATGGCTTCCACGCTCGACCCCGGGAAGAACACGCTGAAGAAGGGTGCGATCCGGAAGTTGTTGATGTTGTACCCAAGGTTCCCGTTGATCTCAAAGCCCATGTAGCTGCTGCTCAGGTCGCCCAGCGCACTTTTGATCACACTCTGGTTGGCTTGGACAAGCGCATCAATGCGGGGGTCGCCAGCGGCGCAACCGAAGGTCCCAAAGGCGGTGCAGTTCTGGGCCGCCTCGGCTACGTTCGCCTCGGTCTTGTCCCACCAGAAGATGTTAAAGCCAAGGTGGGTGTCCCAGTTCTTGTTGATCTTCCCCAGCACGCCGCCAGCGACCTTCATGAAGCCCGGGTTGCCGCCTTTCCCGCCCCGGTTGTTGAAGCACTCGGGGTCGGCGTTTTGGCAGACAACGCCCAGCGTCTCATCCGGAACGATGGTACCCAGGGTCGGCCCCGTGCCGCGACCGGTCACGTCAAAGCCCCAGCCATCCTCGGAGTTGGCCCCAAGGCTCGCTGGGCCAAAGCTCGAGATCGACTGGCCTTTAAAGCCGTCCTTCCGCAAGGCCTGCGTGAGGTTTGAGATCGGCACGTAACCCCCGTAGGTGTCGTCAAACGCGTTGCCATCCCCCTTGTGCCACTCGAAGTTGACATAGGGAGTCCAGCCGGGTATCCCTATCGCTTTGCCGTCGAGGGCCAGCTCGAAGAACAGCGCGTAGGACGCGAGGTCGTAATCATTTTTGTTTGTCGGCCCAACCCCCGCACCCGTGTTCGGGAGGGATTGACCCAAGAATCCGGCACCCAGGTTCTTGATAGTGCCCAGGAGGCCCGCGGCCTCAGCTGTCAGGGTCACCGGACTACCACCGAAGTCGCTTTTCACCACTGCGGCAGGCCGGAACTGATCACTTGTCGACGTACTGGAACTGGCGGTGGGAGCGGTAGCAATGGGTCCCGTGGGAGCCGAGAACTCGCTGAGTAGCTCGGACTGCGGCACGTGACGTCTGTAATAGACGAACATGGGGGAGATGGTCGTACCGCTACCCACGTTGAAGTTGACCCGGCCCATGAACAGTTGGCTATTCTGACTCGTGTTCAAGTCACCGGGAGTGAACGCAGCACCGCGCCCTGTACCGGGGAGGCCGGTAAGCGTTGTGGGACAAAAACTCCCTGCGCTCGAGAAGAGGGATGGCCCCCGGTCGCAATTCGACACGTAGTGCCACGCGACGTCCCACGACACCGAATCGGAGCCCCCGACCAGCCAGATTCCGGGATGCTCATCCGTGTACATGAGTCCCCCTTCCGCGTCGAAGGCGTGGACATCGTATCCGACGCCCAGGGTCCCCCAGTCCGGGATCTTGTAGTAGAGGGCGAACCGTTCCATGTTGACGTTGTTCTGATCCACGGCATTCGCGTCGATGCTGTTCTCGATCTCAAGGTTGGCGTGGATCCGGAGGGGGCCCTTCTCCAAGGTGAATAACAGGTTGTTGTAGTTGAGGATGCCCCAGTCCTGGTCCCGGAGCGAGATGTCCGGGGAGATGAAGCTCCCGAAGTTGCCAGTGGGAGTGCCGGTCCGGTCTACTCCGTTGTCGATGAGATCCAAGCCCCCCAGCGAGAATGGCACGAACTTGATACTCATCCCGAACCTGAATTCGGTGCCGTCGGCCGTCTTGACGATTGACACCTCGGCCCACGCCGAAAGCGGGAGTGCCGCTGCAAGGCCTATGACCAGGAGGAAGAGCAATCGTCTTTTCATTCCCCTACCTCCTTCTGGGTCACTGCGTCAAAGTGATGAGCTCGATCGATTTGCCGCTCTCTAATGTGCTGACCGCGTTCCTTCCGTCACTGCATCCACATCCCCCCTTTCATTCTCCTGTTTTTGGTCCTGATGGTCACCGCTGCCCCGGAGTCACGCGCCCTTGGCCGGCCGGAGCAGAAAGAGGTTCAGCGAGGCCTTGTCCTCGATGGCCGAAAGGAGCACCACATCCCGGCGCCCGTCGCCGTCGAAATCGGCGAGCACCAGGTCTCGGGCTACCCCCTCGACTGGCTCGGTCTCCCAGTGCTTTTCAAACTTGTTGCCTGTATCGACGTAGCCCACGACCGAGGCGGCCCCCGCCACTTCGCCAAAGAGACGAAGCTGCATGCCGACACGCACGCGGTTCGCGACCGTGATCAGTTCAACGTCTCCGTTGCCGAAGAGGGGTCGAGCAACAAGGATCCTGCGGCCGATGACCCGCCGATCTGCCATCTCTTCAGTCCGTGGCGTGGTCATTGCTCGGAGCCCCTCGGGGATCTTGACGGCCCGGGGGCTCTGAAGGAATCCGGCATGGTCCACCTGTCCCAGGTTCTCCTTCCCTTCCCAAATTTCCTCCCCGTTCCGATAGACCAACAGATACCCCTTCCAGTTTACGGAGGTGACGGCGGCTGAGCCCTTGTCCCCAACCTCAAGGATGGTGAAGTCGTACAGCCAGGTGTTCTTCCCTGGCAGGGGCAGCGGGCCTTGCTGGACATATTGGCCCCCCTTCCACGTCATCTTGAGGAGCGGCCCGCTGAACGGGTCGTGCCTTCCCATCTCTTGAGCGAGGAGGAGTGCCCGGTCTTGACCAGGCATGCGCTCGACTCGGAGGAAGTAGGGAAGACCGCTCGCCACCGGCTTGAGGGTGCGGCCGTCGAGCTCCAGGGCGAAGGACTGGAGGCGGTTCCGCATCTCGATGCCGGCTGGGACGCTAGAGATAGCCGTGACGAAGATCTCGTCCCGGCCGTTGCCGTTGATGTCGGCGGCATCCACCGCGAGGTAGCGGACGAACTTCTGCTGCTCAAGATACCCGGTCTGCTGGACGAATCCCTTGTCCGTCCATCGGTACACAAAGACCCCGGTTTCGGAGATCCCGACCAGCTCAGGCCGCCCGTCGCCATCCACGTCCGCCGCCGTAATCGCAATCAGCGTCTCGGCCACCTCCTTCCGGATCGGACCGGTCTTCTCCCCCTCCCGGACGATTGCGCCAGGCTGCCTCTCCTGTCTCGGGAAGACGAAGCCGGGCGGGGCTACATCAGCCTTTGCCGGAGGTGTGGCGGCCGGCGGGATTGCCGGGGGGACGGTCTTCTCTGAAGGAGGGGTCGGCGGGGGAGAGGGCTGGGCCACTGTTGGGGCCAGCGAGACCGCCTCGGCGTAGGTGGCGGTCGTCTGGCCCGAGAGGACCGAGCGAGCCTTGGCCGCGAGCTTCACCCCGCCAGGATCAGGGAGGAGTACCGGCTCGAGGAAGAGGCCGATCTCGCCAGTCGCCTTCAGCCGCTTTGCCACCTCGTCCGCATCAGGAGGGCCGGCAAGTCGGACCACGCGGAGCCGCGGCTTGCGGCTCAGCGCGAGCTCGAGGGCCTGGTCCGCTACGGTTGCGCTCGCCCCGGGGTGATGCGCGAGGTCGCTCGCCGGGACGAGAAAGATGGTGATGCTCGGCGGGTGAACCACTCGGTCTCCGGGACGAGGGGCCGTCTGGGACCAGAGGAGGATGGCCCGGGCGACATCGTCCCGAACTTCGGTCAGGCGCACGGCGCCGATCACGACGGGGAAGGCTGTCCCGGGCTTCTCCGGCTCGCGCGTCAGGAGATACTCACTATCCGGACGAGCCCCGCTCCGGTCGAACTTGACCACGACCCCCGCGGGAGGGAGGTCAAACGAGACTCGACCCCCGACTTCCGGGCCTTTCGAGAGATCTGCCGTAAACTGCTCGGCGATCCTGTCCGCGGCGCTCACCAATTGAGAGGCGTCGGCGCTCAGGGCGGGGGGAGGGTGGATGAAGAGCGATGCGAGGAAGATAAGGAAAGAGATCAGCGTACTAAAACCCAGTTCTGATTTATGGCCCTTTCTTCTCACCTCTTGTGTCCTCATCCCTTCATTGGATTCAGCAATTTCATTACGATGGGGCTCTGGACGACGCCTTCAGCAATGAGTCGCTTCCGGGCCGCCACGGGATAGCGCCCTGGCGAAAAACGGGCAACGGCCATGGGTGGAGCTACTTGTGCTGTTTCTTTAATCCGGAACGGGGCGTTCTGTCAAGAAGTTTTTTAAAAAATTTTCTCTTGACAAGGGGAAAGGCCCTGGATAGATTTGGATGGTACCCAGAGACCAAAACCTCGTTCTCTTTCCCCCTCTTTTCCCCTCGATACGGGTCAGCGGCGACTCGGGGGGACGACGGAAATGATTCAGCAGGAAGGGAGGTGAAAGATTCGGAGGCAGTGCTGGTAAGCTCAAGGGGAAGGTCCGGGAAGTGTGTCTTGACCGACCGAATAATGATGTATGCGTAACTCTGAGGAGATCCAAACATGAAGCGAAGCGGAGTGCTCTTCCTGATACTGCTTTTGCTCCCCTTCTCGGTTTCTGCCAATAAGGATATCCTCACGCGCCAGCAGGACAACAAGGAGTGGGTGCTTCAGCGGGGTAACTACTCCGCCCAGGGGTACAGCACCCTGAACCAGATCACCACGGAGAACGTGAAGAACCTGAAGGTCGCCTGGTCCTTCTCGCTCGGGACCCTCCAGGGGCAAGAAGGGGGGCCGCTGGTTATCGGCAGCACGATGTACGTCCACAGCTCCTTTCCGAACAACGTCTACGCCCTCGATCTGACGAAACCGGGGGCGCCCATCATCTGGAGCTACCACCCCAAACAGGATGCGAAGGCGCCCCCGGTCGCCTGCTGCGACCTCGTCCACCGGGGCTTGAACTATGCCGAGGGTAAGATCGTCATGAACACCCTCGATGCCCAGGTGATCGCGCTGGATGCCAAGACGGGGAAGGAGCTCTGGAAGGTCCGGAACGGGGATCCGGGCAAGGGTGAGACGTACACCGGGCAGGGCATGATCATCAAGGACAAGTTTATCACCGGGATCTCCGGGGGTGAGTTCGGGGTCCGGGGGTGGGTGGTCGCCTACGACCTCAACACCGGCAAGCAACTCTGGAAGGCCTACAGCATGGGGCCGGATGAGGACCTGCGCCTCGCGGCCGATTTCAACAACGCCAACCCCCACTTTGGCCAGAAGGGCGAGGGGACCAAGACCTGGCCCGGCGATCAGTGGAAGATTGGTGGCGGCACCACCTGGGGCTACTGGTCGTACGATCCTGAGCTCAACCTCTTCTACTACGGGACTGGGAACCCCGGGACCTGGAACCCCACGCCGCGGAAGGGCGACAACAAGTGGTCCATGACCATCTGGGCCCGCAACCCGGACACCGGCGAGGCGAAGTGGGCCTACCAGATGACCCCCTGGGACGCGTGGGACTACGACGGGGTCAATGAAGGGATCCTCTCCGAGCAGACCATTGGAGGGAAGAAGTACAAGACCATCACTCACTTCGACCGCAACGGCTACGGCTACACGCTGGACCGGACCAACGGGACCCTCCTCGTCGCGGAGCCGTTCGTGTACGTCAACTGGGCGACGGGGATCGACAAGAAGACCGGCCGGCCCATCGAGGTCGCCGCGAAGCGGACCAAGCAGGGGGCCGACACCAAGAACATCTGCCCCTGCGCCATGGGGGGTAAGGACCAGCAGCCCGCCGCCTACTCCCCGCGGACCAACCTCTTCTACGTCCCGACCAACAACATGTGCATGAACTATGAGGGGGTCGAGGTCAAGTACACGTCGGGGGCGGCCTACGTGGGGGCGAACGTCCTCATGTTTTCCGGCCGCGAGGGGAAGGATAACTACCTCGGCGAGTTCATCGCCTGGGATGGCGCCACTGGGAAGCGGGCGTGGGCGATCAAGGAGAAGTTGCCGGCCTGGAGCGGCGCCCTGGTGACCGCCACGGATATCGTTTTCTACGGCACCATGGATGGGTGGTTCAAGGCGGTGAGCGCCAAGGACGGCAAAGAGCTCTGGAAGCACAAGGTCGCCTCCGGCATCATCGCCGTCCCGATGACCTTCATCGGCCCGAACGGCAAGCAATATGTCGCCGTCTACTCCGGGGTCGGCGGCTGGTTCGGCGCCCCGGTGTCGCTCGACCTGCCCCAGGACGATCCCTTCGGCGCCCTGGGCGCAGTGGGGGTCGCCAAGGAGGCGGGGCTCCAAAAGGCCACGACCAAGGGCGGCGTCCTCTACGTGTTCGAGCTCTAAGCCACGGACCTACCCCGGCGCCGGTGAGCAGCTCTCCGGCGCCGGGTCTTTTTCCCTGTTTCCCTGATAGCTCGATGATCACCCCGCTCCGGCGGGGTGATTTTTTCGGTGCGGTGTTTTCGAATGCATTTCAGTGATCGAAGGTGCAGAATAGGGCGGGTGCGCGCGACGTCTGATGAAGGAGGCAGAGGATGGGGAACGTAGGCCCGGAGAGACGGGGATGAGCAGAAAGGTGCGACACCTCGCCGGAGCGCTCCTGCTTCTGATCCCCTCCGTTCTTGTCGGGGGGGCCCAGGGGGCTGAGGTGAAGGAACTGCGCGTCTGCGCCGATCCCAATAACCTCCCCTACTCGAATGAACGATGGGAAGGATTCGAGAACAAGATCGCCGAACTGGTCGCGAAGGAGTTAGGCGCTACCCTCACCTATTACTGGTGGCCGCACCAGCGGGGGCTGGTGAGGAACACGCTGGGCGCCGAGCAGTGCGATGTCCTGATCGGGATTCCCAAGGATTACGATCCGGTCCTGGCAACAAAGCCCTATTACCGCACGGGATATGTCATCGCCTATCGCAAGGATCGCGGCTTCCAGATCAGATCCCTGGATGATCCGATCCTGAAGAAAATCAAGATCGGTGTCCATAGCGACACCCCGCCCCACCAGGCGTTGGCGCAAAGAGATCTTATCGGCGACAACCTGGTGCAGTATTCCCTCTTTTACGGCTGGGCTCACCCGGAAGAACAGCTTGGCAAGCCTATCCAGGATCTTATCGCTGGTCAGATCGACGTGGCGATGGTCTGGGGCCCGACCGTCGGATACTATGTCAAGAAGTGGTCCGCCTCGTTCTTGGAGGTGGTGCCACTCCGGGGAGATGATCCCCACATCCCGCTTACCTTCGAGATCTCCATGGGGGTCAGAAAGGGCGATAAAGAGCTCAGGGCCCGGTTGGACGAGGTGCTGAGCAGGAAAGGGGACGAGATCAGGAAGATCCTGGAGGAGTACGGCGTGCCGTTGCTGGCTACTGGATCCCGGATAGCGCTGCCTCCGGAGGAAGAGCAACCAGGTCAGGTCGAATACCGTCGTTTCGAAAGGGAAGAACTCGTCCCGTCTCCGCGCTGAGACACCGGGGCCGAGGAGAGGATAAGAGCAACGATCGCGAAGGAGGAATCGTGACGATGCGGCAGAAGAGGTGGATTCTTGTTGCCCTCGTCGCAGGACTGATCCTCGGCCAGCCCGGAAATGTACCGGCCGAAGGCCAGGCGAAGCCGAAGAAGCTCAACCCCTTCACGGGGAATCCCGAGGCGATCGCGGAAGGGCGGAAAGTATACTTTCTGTATTCCTGTAACGCCTGCCACGGGGGAACGGGCGGAGGCGGGATGGCGGGCGCCCCTCCCATCTTTGACGATACGTGGAACTACGGCAGCGACGACGAAACCCTCCGCAAGGTGATCAGGGGGGAGATTCCGAATCAGATCATGCCGGCCGTTGGCCAGTCGATGACGGATGACGAGATCTGGAAGGTCCTCGCCTGGATCCGGACTCTGTACAAGGGGGACCCCAGTAAGATCAATTGGTAGGATCAGGCAGCGCTTTCCATATCTGTCTCTCGGGCGTCCCCAGATCATGGCGGCGTGACCATTCTTGTCTTCCCGCATCCGGCAGAGCCATTTCCGAAGGCGCATGTCTTCTTCCTGCTTGCCACTGACCGTTCGCAGTGGCCCGCGCGACAGGCAGCAGGAGCATCTTGACAGCGAGATGTGAAGTGGAATAGAAGGGGGCCGAGCCCCAGTGGCCGGCGGGATCCTCAGCGGTCCCCGCACTGCTCGGCAGACGAGACCCACTCCACGAAGGAGCTACCGCCCATGTACAAGACGATCTACGTCCCGGTGGATAACTCCGAGCATTCCAATGCCGCCATTGACCTGGCCGTCGACCTGGGGAAGGCGTTCGGGGCCGATCTCGTGGGAAGCCATGTGTACGCGGCCAAGATGCACGACTACCGGTTCCGCCAGATGGAGTATACGCTGCCGCCCGAATACCAGCATGAAGAAGAGATGGAAAAGCAGCGGAGGATTCACGACTCCCTGATCACCATGGGACTGCAGCTCATCTCGGACTCGTACCTCGAGGTCATGGCCCGGAAGGCGCGGGCCGCGGGGCTGACGTGCCGGAACGTGATGATTGACGGCAAGAATTACGCCGAGTTGGTCCGGGACATCCGGGCATCGAACTACGACCTGGTGGTGATCGGGGCCCTGGGGATGGGGGCGGTCAAGGCAAGCAGCCTGGGAAGCGTCTGCGAGCGGACGGTCCGCCGGATCCAGACGGACGCCCTCGTGGTAAAGACCGTCATCCCGCCCGACGCGATCCCTGAGGCGCCGATCGTGGTCGGCATCGACGGGAGCCTGCAGTCGTACGCCGGCCTGCAGGCGGCCATCGCGCTGGGGAAGGCCTTCAACCGCCGGGTGGAGGCGGTAGGGGTGTACGACCCCGTCCTGCACTACACGGTGTTCCACAGCCTCGCCGACGTCCTCACGGAGAAGGCGGCCAAGGTCTTCAAGTTCAAAGAGCAGGAGCAGCTCCACGAGGAGGTCATCGACACCGGTCTGGCGAAGATCTACCAGTCACACCTCGAAGTGGCCCGGGAGGTCGCCCGCGACCAGGGGGTGGACCTGAAGATCACCCTGCTCGACGGGAAGGCGTTCGACCGGATCCTCCGGTACGTCCACCAGACGGAACCCTGGATGCTGGTCCTGGGCCGGATCGGCGTCCACAGCGATGACGGGATGGATATCGGGTCCAACAGCGAAAATCTGCTGCGGCTTGCCCCGTGCCATGTCCTGATCACCAGTCGCAAGTTCTATCCTCCCATGGATGTCAAGGCGGAGGCCAGCATCGCCTGGACGCCGGAGGCAGAGCAGCGGATGGAGAAGGTGCCGGGCTTCGTGAAGGCCATCGCCCGGACCGCGGTCCTGCGCTTCGCATTGGAGCGGGGGCACTCGGTGATCACCAACTCCGTCATCGAGGAGGTCATGGACATCTTCATGCCTCGGCGGACCGCGGAGAAGGCGCAGAAGCTGGCCTTCGAGCTGGCGGTGGAGCACGTGCGGGAGTCGGAGATCCCGGCGTACATCTGTCGGGCGTGCGGGCATACGGTGCGGGGGGTACAGCCGGCGGTCTGCGTCGTCTGCAACGCGGAGGCAGCGCAGTTCGAGAAGGTGGACAAGATGGCGGTGGAGGCGCTGGCGGCGTCCGAGGGGGCCATCCGGGACGAGGAGACCTTCGACGGGGTCAGGCTCCGCTGGACGGAAGAGGCGAACCGCGTGCTGCGAATGGCTCCCTCCGGGTACATGCGCCGTCGGGCGAAGGCCCGGATCGAGAAATTGGCGCGGGTACAGCAGCTCGAGGTGATCAGCAAGGAACTGGCATGGCCGATTGTCGCGGAGATCGTTGAGGATCAGCAGGTGATGCAGGATCGGGACGCCCTGACGCCGGAGCAGCATATGCTGCGGGCCACTCGCGCCACGGGCAGGACCGACGATCTCTTTACCTGGACGGAGGAGGCCGTAGCGCGGCTCCATCGGGTCCCCGAAGGGTACATGCGGGACATGACGAAAAAGCGAGTGGAGGAAGTGGCCGTGGAGCGCGCGACTCGGGAGATCACGCTGGAGATCGTGGAGGCCGGGATCGAAGTCGGGAAAAAGATCATGGCCGAGCTGATCGAGGCATACAACAAGACTGGGCATGCCCCCACACAGTAACCTTAACCCTTCAAGGTCGAGGGCATTCGTGACCACCGTCAGGCCTTATACCATCTCCTGGAATCTCACCCAGCGCTGCAACCAGCGATGCGCCCACTGCTACCTTAGCGCGTTCCCGGGGGCGAGTGCGGCGGGCGAGCTGAGCACTGCGGAGTGCTTCCGGGTCATGGACGAGATCGCCGCGGTGAACCCGGACGTCTTGCTGATCCTGACGGGTGGCGAGCCACTGCTGCGGACAGATCTGTTCGACCTGGGTGCTTACGCGGCGGACAAGGGGTTCACCGTCGTCCTGGGGACGAACGGCTTCCTGCTCAAGCAGCAGCAGGCGGAGGCGATGCGGCAATCCGGGATTCAGGGGGCGAGCATCAGCCTCGACTCCACCGACCCTGCCCGCCACGATGCGTTCCGCCGGCTGCCGGGGGCGTGGCGGGGAGCGGTCCAGGCCACCGAGGTGCTGCGCGCCGAGGGGTTCCCCTTTTCCCTCCACATGAGCGTGACCGACTGGAACGTGGAGGAGATCCCCGCTATGATCGATCTCGCCCGCGCCTTGGGCGCGCGGGTCCTCAACCTCTTTTTCCTGGTGCGAACGGGGCGGGGGGAGGGGCTCACGGACATTATGCCAGCGCAGTACGAGCGGATCCTGACGTACATCGCTCGGGCGCAGGGGGTTGGACCGTCGGCTCCGCTGAGCTCGTCGCAGGCGCCTCGACGGGGCTCGCCGCAGGCCGACGGGGGGATCGATGATCCCTGGGGGGCGGCGGTAGGGCGGGCAGGGGACATGCTGATTCGCGCCAAGTGCGCCCCATTCTTTCGGCGGATCCTCTATGGGCTCGACCCGGCCTCGCCGCTGTTGAAAAACTTTGCCGAGGGGAGCTGTCCAGCAGGGCGGTATTACTGCCGGATCATGCCGGACGGAGATGTGACCGCGTGTCCCTACATGCCCGTGGTAGCGGGAAACCTCCGAGCGGTTCCGTTTGCTGACATTTGGCGGGACGCCCCCCTCTTCCACGACTTGCGGGGTGGGCGCCTGGGAGGCCGGTGCGGCGCCTGCGAGTTCGCGAAGGTGTGCGGGGGGTGCCGCTGCCGCGCCTATGCCACCTACGGCGACTATCTGGCGGAGGACCCGGCTTGCGCGTATCAGCCTGGGACCTTCGGGGGGCGTGTGATCGAGCTCCCGGAGGAGCAGATCTTCGGTATAACAGCGGAGCCGACACTCGCGTGGACCCTCGAGGCGCAGGAGCGACTGAAAAAGGTTCCCGGTTTCGCTAGGGGGATGGTGGTAAGGGCAGTGGAGCGCCATGCCCGTGTGCGCGAAATCGCCGTCGTGACGGGTGAACTCATGCAGGAGGTGCGGGAGCGGACGGTGGGCCGCTTTCCGTGGTTCGCCGGTCGATGAGACGGGACGATGCCATCGCAGGAGACGAAGTTCCGGCAAGCGGCCTGGGCCTACGCGGTCTATGGCGCGTCCTACTTGGGAGGGGCAATCTACCTGGCCGTCATGGGCGTCACCCCGCGAGCCCTGACCTCTGGGGACTGGATTTGGTTTGCCCTGGGCGGCATGATCCTGTTCCTCTTTCCGTGGCTCCTCTGGCGAGGGTACAAGTGGTTCGCGCGGGTGTTGGTTTTCCTCATGGCCTACCGGGCCTGGGAGGTGCTGAAGATTGCCCTCGCCCCGGGGATCAAGGACGTGACGCTGCCCGGGGGCGGGTCGATTCCCATGGCCTATGGCGCGTTGGCGTTCTTCCTGCTGACGGTCGGCGCCGCGGCCATGGTAGCCCGGGCCGCCTGGGACCTGTGAGGTGATGAAGACCTATTGGGACATCGCGGGGGATGGTGGCTCGAACGTCGCCGCGCAAGTCGAGGCGCAGACGGCGCGCCTGCGCGGGCGGATGGCGCATGTCCGGCGTAAGGTCGCAGTGGTGAGCGGCAAGGGTGGTGTCGGCAAGAGCACTGTGACCGCGAATCTGGCGGTGGCGCTCGCCATGCAGGGCCTCCGTATCGGCGTACTGGATGCGGACGTGAATGGCCCGTCCATGGCGAAGCTTTTGGGGGTCCGTGGTCGGTCGCTCCACATGGGGCCGAACGGGATCCTGCCCCCCGAGGGACCGATGGGGATCAAGGTGGTCTCCATGGACCTCCTCCTGCCGAGCGACGAGACGCCGGTTGCCTGGCACGGCCCGGCTCAGCAAGAGAGCTTCATCTGGCGAGGGATGATGGAGGTAAATACCCTGCGCGAGTTCCTGGCGGACACCGCCTGGGGGGAGCTCGACCTCTTACTGGCAGACCTCCCACCGGGAACAGACCGGATCAGTCACCTGACCGGTCTGCTTCCCGATCTCACCGGCTGCCTCGTCGTCACTGTGCCATCCGAGGTCTCGCACCTCATTGTCAAGAAGGCGGTCAGTGCCGTGCGCGACGCCCGGTGGGCACCGACCCTGGGACTGGTGGAGAACATGGGGCGATTCACCTGCAAGCACTGCGGCGCACCCGAGGCGATGTTCCCGGGCGGCGACACGCGCGCGATGGCTGCCGCTATGGGGCTCCCATTTCTCGGCAGTATCGACTTCGATCCACGGCTCGCCGCCGCGTCGGATCGTGGCGTCCCATTCCTGCTGAGTCATCCCGATACGCCGGCCGGCGAGGCGCTCACCCGGATTGCGCGGACGATCCAGGCGTGGATGGAGGCGGAATGAAATTCGTCTGTGTCTTGTGTGATACGCCGATGAAACTGGAGGAGACTGTCGGGCCCGTGGAAGGTTCCCTCACTGTGACCTTCGCCTGTCCGAGCTGCGCCCACCGGATCGCGCTGCTCACCAACCCGTGGGAGACCCAGCTCGTCCGGGCCCTGGATGTGAAGATCGGCGGGCGCAATACTCCGCCTGAGTCCTGGGAGTTCGTCAAGGCCATGCTGGCGGCCAGGCGGGAGGGTGCCCTGGAGGGAGCAGGGGATGTGGCCGCACCCGAAGAGGGCTCAGCCGCCTCGACTGAGCCCTCGTCCCGAGACTTCGGCGAGACTTCGGCGAGCTCAGTCGAGCCGCTCAGTCGAGACGCTCAGGCCGAGGGGCTCGGCGCAGGTCCCCGGTGTCCATTTTCCGCCGTGGCCAACCGTGCGGCCGAGGCGGCCTCTCTGACGTGGGACCCGGCGGCGGAGCAGCGCCTTGAGCGCGTTCCCGACTTCATTCGGCCGATGGCCCGTCAGGGCATCGAGCGCTTTGCCGCCGAGCGCGGATTCACGCGGATCACCGAAGAGGTCATCGACGAGGTGCGAGGCACCCTCGGCTTCTGATCCCGCGCCTGGGGGGCCGCCATAGCCGAGGCGGCACTCGTGCAGCTCGACGTGATAAAGAGCCCGAGCGGCCCAATGAGAAATTTCCAGACGCGCGCCACCTTGCTCCTTGCGGGAGTCCTCCTTGTGGTCGCGGGGGCGGCCTGGGCCCAGGAGGCCCCGGGGGGCCAGACCGAGGCCTATCGGAGCTTTCCTCTGATCGGGAGCCGCCTGGCGGTGTGGGGCGCCGCGCAACTCCACTTGTACTTCGCGGCGTTCATCCTCGGTGTCCCCATGTTCGCCATCATCGTCGAGTTCATCGGCTGGCGGACGCAGGATGCGCGCTACGATTGGCTCGCCCGGCAGTTCATGAAGCTCACCTTCGCCGCCTACTCCGCCACCGCGCTCCTAGGAGGGCTTCTCACCTTTATCTTAATCACCCTGTATCCCCGCTTCTTTGGCTACCTGGTCGGGATCTTTGGGCCGACGATGTGGGTGTACGCCGGACTCTTCTTCGTCGAGACGTTCACGCTCTACCTCTACTACTATGGCTGGGACTGGCTCAGCGGGCCGCGGAAAGGGATCCACCTGGGCCTGGGGGTCCTCCTCAACATCTGGGGGACGATCCTCATGTTTGTGGCCAACGCCTGGCTCACGTTCATGATGTCACCCAGCGGGGTGGACGAGGCGGGCAAGCTCACCAGCCTGTGGGGCGCGATCTATAACCCTACGTGGATGCCGATCAATGTCCATCGGCTGATCGCCAACATCACCTTCGGGGGGGCCATTGCGGCCGCCTACGCCGCGTTCCGTTTCCTGGGGGCCCGGACCGACGAGGAACGGGCGCAGTACGACTGGATGGGCTACGTGGGGAACTTCGTGGCGGTCTCGTCGCTGCTCTTCCTGCCGTTCGCCGGCTACTGGCTGGGCCGCGAGATCTACGCCTTTAACCAGACTATGGGCATCACCATGATGGGCGGGTTCATGTCCTGGCTCTGGGTGGTCCAGGCGATTCTGATCGGGGTGCTCTTTATCGGTTCGAACTACTACCTCTGGCTCGGGATGGAGCGGATCCCCGGCTCGGAGCGCTATCGGCCGTATATTCCATACCTGATCATGATCCTGGCAGCGGGGTTTATCGTGTGGGCTACCCCACGGAGCATGGTGGCGACGCTGGAGGAGGCCAGGGCCATGGGGGGGGCTCATCACCCGGTCCTCGGCGTGCTGGGCGTCATGTCGGCCAAGAACACGGCCGTCAATTTGATGATCCTGACCACTTTTGTCTCGTTCCTCCTCTACCGGCGGGCCAACCGCGTCGCCATCGTATCCTGGGTCCGCTCAGGGATGGCAGCCCAGTGGATCATCATGGGGCTGGCCGCGGCGATCGTGACCTTCTACGGTGTGTACGGCTATTTCGTCGAGTCCATTGTCCGGATCGGGTTCTCGGTCTACCAGGTGCTGTCGGTGCTCGCGGCCATCGTCCTTGTCATGGCCATCGACATCCCGATGTTCCGGCGAGCGCGCTCCACCGGATCCATCCGCTGGGGCCAGATCGCCCCGCGCTCGCAGTACGTCTTGATCCTGCTGGCCGTCAGCTTCACATGGCTGATGGGGCTTATGGGCTTCGCCCGCTCGGGCATCCGCCAACACTGGCATGTCTACGGCATCCTCCGGGACACCTCCCCCGAGGCGGTGACGCCGGCCTTAGGGTACGCGGCCAACATGATCACCGCCGTCGCGGCGATCTTCCTCGCCTTCGTCGTCCTCATCTTCTGGTTGGGGGGGCTCGGGGAAAGGGGAGCGAAAGGATAGGACCCCCATGCGCGCGCCGCTCATCGTCAAGGTCGGAACCTTCGCGTTCGCGGTGATGGGCGTTTATGCCTACTATGCCAACTCGATCCCCCAGATCCAGTCCACCCTCCCCGAGGAACTCTCCCTGGAAGGCGGAAATGTGACGCCGGAGCAACTCGTCAAAGCGGGCGAGGGGATCTTCAAGGGGAAGGGGACGTGCGAGGTCTGCCACCGGATCGGCCAGAAGGGGACCCGCGCCCCTGACCTGGCCGGGATTGGCGCGACGGCAACCAAGCGAAAGCCCGGGATGAGCGCGAAGGCCTACCTCATCGAGTCCCTGCTCGATCCTGGAGCTTATCTGGTGGAGGGCTATCCCAACATCATGCCGAAGATGGACCGGCCTCCCATTTGGCTGAACCGCTCTGAGCTGTGGGCCACTGTCGCCTTCCTCCAGTCCATGACCGGGATGGTGGACGTGAAGCTCGAGGACATCCCAAAGACGGCGGGGGCGGTCGTTGCCGAGCTGAAGCTCCCCGGCGATCCCAAGGCCGGCCAGGCGGTCTTCATGGGGAAGGGCGCCTGCATCGCCTGCCACAAGGCCGGCGCTCTCGGCGCCTCACCCATCGGACCCGACCTCTCCCAGATTGCCAAGATCCAGACCCCCGAGTACATCATGGCCAAGATCCTGAACCCTGCCGAGATGGGAACGGTGGCGGGCTATCCGCCCAACCTGATGCCCCCGACCCTTGGTCAGACCCTGACCGCCAAAGAGTATACCGACCTGGTCTCGTTCCTCCTCACCCTCAAGGGTGAGGCTGGCGCTGAAGCCCCCGCCGCGAGCAAGTAATGAGCCTCCTCCGGTCGAAGTTTCTCCAGGCGGTGCTGGTCGTAGTAGCCGCGTTCCTTTTCTTCCGCTACGGGATGCAGCTCCTCGGGCTTGTGCTCGTTGGTGCTGCTGCGCCGGCGCCCTGGAGCGTGCTCAAGCTCTACATGGCGATCGTGCTGGTCGCGGTTTTGGTCTATGTCTCCTCCGATTCCGATTCGTGGCGGGCCTTCCTCGCCCCCGTCCGCTCCACGCTGGCGGACGATTCGAAGCGCCCGATCCGGTTTGCCGTGATGGTCGTACTGCCGAGCTTGCTCGGCTACTACGCCTACACGCAGGCGGCGGCGAAGGTCGAGGCGCCTGCCGAGCTGCGCGCGGTCCATCCGGCCCCTCCGGCGTCGATCTCCTTCAGGCGGAAGACTATTAACATCCAGGGGCTTGAGAACCCCCTTCGGAAGGACGCCGCCAATTTCAACAAGTATGTGGCGGAGGGCGCGGTGATCTACGTCAAGAACTGCCTGTTCTGCCACGGCGACAACCTGGATGGTGCTGGCCACTTCGCCCACGCCTTCAACCCGCCCCCTGCGAATTTTACGGATCAGGGGACCATCGCTATGCTGCAGGAGGCCTTCCTCTTCTGGCGGATCGCCAAGGGAGGACCGGGGCTGCCGAAGGAGTCCACGCCCTGGAACTCGGTCATGCCCGCCTGGGAGGATCGGCTGACTGAAGAAGAGATCTGGAAGGTGATCATGTACCTCTACGACGCCACGGGCTACCAGCCGCGGCGCTGGGAAGCTCACGCCTCGGCGGCCCCTGTTCCCCCTCGAACCCGACCGCCGCTGAGCCTCGCCCTCTTTGCTCGCGGGACGACGGGACCTTCGGGCCTGGCCGAGGCCCAGCCGCGTGGCGATGCCGTCGCCGGCAAGGTGATCTACGAGAAGAAATGCGCCGTCTGCCACGGCGCCGAGGGGAAGGGGGATGGCCCGGGGGCGGTCCAGCTCGATCCCAGACCGCGTGACTTCACCAGAGGCCTGTATAAGATCCGCACGAGCCCTTCGGGGAACGCGCCGACGGACCAGGACCTGTTCAAGGTCATTACTGAGGGCATGCCGGGAACATCGATGCCGGCGTGGAATGTCCTTCCTGAAAAGGGGCGGTGGAACTTGGTCGCCTACCTCAGGACCTTCGCCCCCGACAAGTTCAAGGAGCCGCCGAAGGTGGCGGATCTCCCAAAGGAGGTGGCCTCCTCCAAGGAGTCCATCGCCCGAGGGAAAGAGATGTTCGAGGCGATTGAGTGCAACAAATGCCACGGCAACGGGGGGCGGGGCGATGGCCCTTCAGCGCCCGAGCTTAAGGACGACTGGGGAAACGCCATACGCCCGGCCAACCTCACCAAGGTCTGGGGATTCCGGGGAGGGAGGAGCACCAGAGAAATTGCTACCCGCCTAGCAACTGGCCTCATGGGGACCCCCATGCCGTCATTTGCGGACGCCGTCGAGAAGCCCGAGGATATTTGGCACCTCGCCAATTACGTCAGGTCGCTTGGGCCGGAGGGGCCCAATTTTGCCACGATTCTCCCGGTTGAGGCTGTGCAGGGAGAGATCCCCGATGATCCCACCGCGTCGTTCTGGCTCCGGCAGGCCCCCACCAACTTCCCGCTGGCCGGCCAGGTGGTCGTGGACCCTCGGAACTTCAATCCCTCCATCGACATGATCGCCGTGCGAGCGGTCTATTCGGAGACCGAGATCGCCTTTCACCTCACCTGGGATGACCCCACAGCCTCCAAGCCGGATCCGCGGGGGAAGACGTTCGCTGACCAAGTGGCCCTCCAGTTTCCCGCCAGGCTCCTCGAGGGGACGGAGCGTCCGTACATCCTCATGGGGGCGAGCGCCAATCCGGTCTACTTTCTGCGGTGGATCTCCGACGGTGGGGTGGGGGAGGCGAACGCCACCGGGATAGGCAAGCTCGTCCCACAGAAGGGGAACGCGGTCCAAGCCAAGGGGAAGGTCCTGTTCACAGACGGTCAGTACCGCCTGGTGATTAAACGCCCAAGAGTGACCAAGGACTCTAGCGATCTCGAGTTTCCGGTCGGGCGGTTCCTCCCGGTGGCCTTTATGGCCTGGGATGGGGATAGCGGGGAGGTGGGGAGCAAGATGTCACTCTCCTCGTGGTACTATCTCTATCTCGAGCCACCGCCGTCCCAAGCGCGCTGGGTCTACCCGCCCCTGGTGGTGCTTGGTGTCCTTGGGTTAGAACTCTGGGGGCTCCGGTGGGCGCGGCGTCGGGTGTAACGTGACGGGGTGTCGTTCTTCATAGCACGGGAGGGAGAGAAGTGCGCATGAGCTGGATTGTCTGGCTGGTCGTCGCAGTGGTCCTGCTGCCGGGAATCGCGTGGAGTGCCGGAGACGCGGCGAAAGGGAAGGAGAAGTACCAGGAGTTCTGTGCGGCGTGTCACGGGGCCTCGGGCAAGGGCGACGGCCCGGCGGCGCCCGCCCTGCCGACCAAGCCCCGTGACCATACTGACGCGGCTTACATGAACAATCTCACGGATGAGCAAGCGTTCAACATCATCAAGAGCGGTGGGGCGGCCGCCGGGAAATCACCCCTGATGCCTGCGTGGGGAGGCCCGCCCCCCAAGCTGAGCGACCAGCAGATCCAGGACCTGGTTGCCTATATCCGGACTCTGGCCCGTGCCAAATAGTCGGTCAATCCTGGGCGGCCCCGGAGGATGGCTATGAACAGGCGGGACTTTCTTCGGGCGCTCGCCGCGAGCCTCGCGGCGGCACCGGCCTTCTTGAGACGGAAGGCATCGGGGGCAGAGGAGGTAGCGATTGGCGTGCTGGTCGGTTCGGGGGAATCGGGCCGGTACGTTGTACCGGCAGCGCAGCTTGCTGTGGACGAAGCCAACTACGTCGCTGGTGCCTTCGGCAAGGTCGTCCGTCTCGTGACGGAGGTAGCCACGTCTGCCGATGACGCAGAAAAGAAGGCAACGAAGTTGGTCCGCCAGGGAGGAGCCAAGGCCATCATCGGGGGCGGGAATGATCCCCTCTCTCAGGCCATTCAGGCGGCGACCACCCGGGAGGGGATCATCTATCTGAATACCATGTCCCGGTCCGAAGTGCTCCGCGGTGCCCGGTGTCATCGGCTCACCTTCCATGTGGAGGCGAGCCTGGCCATGTACGCTGACGCGATCGGCCAGTGGTTGGTGCGGGGTGCGAAGAAGACACGGTGGGGCTTCTTGACACCGGAGACCGAGGCGGGGGCCGAGATCGAGCGCATGGCCGAGCGGGCGCTCCGGCGGCAGGGAGGGACCACGGTCGGGCGCCAGGTGGTCTCTGCGGGCACTCGCGATTACCGGGCCGCCCTTACCACCTTGGCGAAAGCTGGTCCCGATGTGCTCGTGATCAACCTGGCCGGTTCATCTCTTCTTACCGCGCTCGCCCAGGTCAACGAGCTTGGTCTCCACATCGAGGTCGCTGGCGTCGTCATGGACGCGACCGAGTTCTGGCAGGCGGAGCCGACGAACCTCGCCGGCGTCTGGCCAGCGCTGTGGTTTCACGGATTCGATCGCTACAGTGGGCGGGAGTTAAACAAGCGGCTGGCCGAAGCGCTCGGCCAGCCAGCCGAGTCCCGCGCGTGGGCCAACTTCACCGCGGTGAAAGCCGTGTGGGAGGCGATCCTCAGGGGTGGGCGAACGGACACGGCCGGGCTGGTTTCGTTCTTCGAGAAGGGACGGGGCCTGGACGCCCATAAGGGACAACCTCTGACGTTTCGGCCATGGGACCATCAGCTTCGTCAACCCCTGATGGTGCTACGCTGCAGGGTCCCGGCTGCAGGCGCCACGCGGTGGGACATCTTCGAGCTGCTCGGTGAAGTTCCATTGCGCGGAACCCCCGGCAAGAGTCAGGAAGAGATCCTCGATACCCTGGGCCTCTCCGAAGCGGAGAGCGCCTGTCGGTTTGCCGCGCTGTAGTCGTGTTGAGGAGGAGGTCATGAGCTTAGCGCGAATTCTCTTGAGCACCGGGTTGATGGGCCTCTGGCTGCTGGTGATCAACGACGCCGAGGCCGGTCCGCGCCTCTACGTGAGCAACGAGTTTGCCAATACCGTGACGGTGATCGATCTCGACACCCAAAAATCGGTGGCGACGATCCCGGTCGGAAAGCGGCCCCGGGGGATCAAGGCAAGCCCGGACCGCCGCCGCGTCTATGTTGCCACCGGCGAGGACAATGTCATCGCGGTGATCGACACCGAACGCAACAGCGTCGTCGAGAAGATTCCCGCGGGCAACGATCCGGAGGCCTTCGCCCTCAGTCCGGACGGCCGATTCATCTACGTCTCGAATGAGGAGAGCCATACGGCCTCGTTGATCGATGTCGCCCAGCGGAAGGTTGTGGGGACCGTGAAGGTGGGGGTCGAGCCGGAGGGGGTCGCGGTGAGCCCGGACGGGAAGTGGGTCTATGTCTCGAGTGAGACCTCGCACACGATCTCCGTCATCGACGCCGCCACATTCAAGGTCATTACTACCGTGCTCGTTGGCGACCGCCCTCGGGGCATCGCCTTCTCGCCCGATGGGACCCGGGCCTACGTCGCGGCGGAGGTGGGTGGCACCGTCTCCGTCATGGATGCCAAGACCCACAAGCTCATCGACACGATCACGGTGCTCCGTGGCGATGAGAAGCCGATGGGTGTGGCCGTGATGCCGGACGGCAAAAAGGTCTACGTGTCCAACGGCCGGGGCGACAACGTGGCCGTGATCGATGCCGCGACCCACAAGGTGCTCCAGTATATCCCAGTGGGGAAGCGGGCCTGGGGCATTGCGATCGCGCCCGACGGGAAGCGCGCCTTCACGGCGAACGGGGTGTCTGCGGATGTCTCGGTCATCGATACGGCGGCAGACAAGGTGATCGGGACGCTGCCGGCGGGGAAGGGCGCCTGGGGGATTGCGATTGTCTGGTAGGGATTTCTCGGTCCTAGCGACGAGGATCTACCACTCCCAGACGAGTCGGTGGCGGGCTCGATGGGCAGGGTTCTCGATCTCCCAGGTCAGCGTCGGCCTGCCATCGTCCGTCTGACCCTCCACGATGGCGTTTGGCTCCTCCTGGAGTCCGCTGGCGAGGCCTCGGTCCTCCCCAGGGGCGCCACCCCGCAATGCCTGGTACTGGCGATAGGGGCGCTCAGACGGAAAGACGATCTTGAGGCGGGTCCGTCCTTTGCGAGGGAACTGGACAAAGTCCACCACATATTCGACCAGGTTGCGGAAGGCATCGATCCACTCGAGGGTCAGGACGAGCTCGCGCGTCTCCTGGGCCTCGAATGGGGGGTCGAAGGCCTGCGTTACATTGATCCCGCCCACGACGTGCTCCTCGGAGATCTTCCGGCCAGGGGTCACCACTACCTTCTCAATCCTGCCGTCGGCCCGAATTGCGTGGACGAATGTCTTGAGATCGGGCTGCAGGGCTTTGAGCCGAGTCCGTCTCGTCACCCGGGCTAGACGGCCCTGAGCGTCTACCAACTCGACCCGGGAGCTCAGATCCTCTACGAGCCAGGGGCTCTTGATCTTGCGCGCGTAGGCCTCGATATCCTGGTCTTCGAGAGCACCAAAAACCTCTCCTCGGACGAGTCCCAGCCGGAGCGGGTTCTCCCCGGCCTCGGCCAATTGGCGCAGGCGCTGGTTGAGGGTCTTCTTGTGGGCGCTGAACGTGTTACTCAGGAGCTGCACCCGGGTGTCCTGCAGCGCCGGCTTCACCTGTTTGATCTCATCCCGCCAGACGACCCTGATGATTCTGCCCCGCTGAATTCGACTGGGAGTCTTCCCCCCCTCGTATATGCCCCGAACGGCCAGGAGAATCTGGTACGGCTTCCCTTCGCCGTAGCGCTCCCGATACTTGGCGATCAGCGCATCCAGTTCCGCAAGCATGGCTTGCCTCCCCGATTTCCGTCAATACAGAGGATATAATGAAATTTCATCTCTGTTCAAGTGAAATTTCATAGACGCTCTTCCGGCGGACCTTCCTTTTCGATTGCGCTGTGTCGGTTCCATCCCTAAATGTTTTCCAGGAGAGCAGCTCGTGAGGAGGACCGTGAAACGGGAGGAGGAGAACCATGAAAAGGGTCTTTACGTTGCTCGGGATTATCGTCGGCGCCGTCTTCGTTGGGGCTCTTGCTCCTTCATTGAGCCGGGCTGCCGAGGAGGCAAAGCAAGCCGCCATTGTGGCCGGTGAGTTGTCTGCCATTGCCAACCAGCTCCAGCTGCGACCTGAGACCGCCATAGATTTCACGAAGGTCAGTGGAGAGTACTGCTTCGATGTCCAGATCACCCAGGGCGGCCACATGTACCATCACGCCGTTGATCCGACCAAAACCCAGGAGGATGTCGTCGACTTTGTGAACGCCGAGCCGCTGATCAAGGCTGGCATCCCCGTGGATCGGCTCCCGCGGTTTCCGGGTGGATTGAATAGTATGACCCCGAACCAGTGGTATTTCCTTCCAGCAGGCGAACAGGACCCCCACCACGGGTTCAAGTGGCCGTTCCCGGTTCTGATAAAAGCTGCCGACCTCAAGTGATGCGGTTCCCGACTGCTCCAGCAGCCTCCGGGCCAAGGCGCAGGTCGCCATCGGGTCGTCGGTGAGGTCAGCTCATCATCGAGGAATCACCCCGCTTCCGGCGGGGTGATTTTTTTGAGTAGGTGGTGTAAGATGGGTTCGTACGCGTAAAGCAACTGAGATTCCTCACGGAGGTGAGATGAAAAGGCTGCTGATCCTTTCTTTGACGTTTCTCTTGCTCTGGCCGAGTATCGCTCCGGCGTTCCATGACAGTATGCCAGAAGAGATCTACGGGAAGCTACAGGGATTTGGTGTCACCTTTCTCGAGTACGATGGGCCGGTACTGGAGAAGCAGGGGTGCTCCCACGTGCAGCAGACATTGTTGAAGTCGGGGTCGCTCGGCAAGAGTCTGGGAATCGCCTTATTTGCGCTTGACCAAGATGGCACCTCCCAGCGCCTCATCGGTGTCGAGGTGAGGGACGCCGATCGTAACCCCGTATTCTTGTGGCGCGCATCCGACTTCTGGCAGATCGCGGCCTGCCATTTCCCGGATAAATACGGAGGGAAGGGTTGAACCCCACCGCGAGACGAGTCGGGTGGGGGCTCTCTGCGCTGCTGGCGTTTGCTCCCATCGCCCTCGCCCAATCTCCCGGACCGGAGGAGATCGTCACCCTCCTGGCCAAGGGACCCGCCCGGGGCGCGCCCAGCGCCCCCGTCACCATCATCGAACTGTCCGACTTCCAGTGTACCTTCTGCTACAAGTTCTGGAAGGAGACCCTCCCCCGCCTCGAGGCGGAGTACGTGAAGCCGGGTAAGGTCCGGTTCGTCTACCGCCATCTGGCCATATTGGGAAGGCCGTCGGTTGCAGGAGCCCAGGCGGCGGATTGCGCGGGTGAGCAAGGCAAGTTCTGGGAGTACCACGATCGGCTGTTCGCCTCCAAGGGCGCCTTCGCCCTGAACAGCACAGGCCTCAGGGGGTACGCCGCAGAGATCGGGCTCGACACGGCGGCCTTCGATCGATGCCTGAATTCAGGAAAGTATTTGCAGAAGGTGAAGGAAGAGACCGAGATGGGGCTTACCCTGGGGGCTCGAGCCACCCCCGTGTTTCTCATCAACAACATGATGCTGGTCGGAGCGCACCCCTTTGAGACCTTTCGGGGAATTATCGAGGAGGAACTCCGCACGGTTTACCAACACAGCGGAAAGAGACACTAAAACAGATTGGCACCCAAGGCTTCGTGGCATTGTGCGGCCACGTGGTTTCGATCTGAACCCGCTCCAAGACAGAGATCCTCGTGGGGACCCCCCCTAGCAGCAGATTCCATGGCGAGGCCGCGTCGGCTCATGGCCGCAGCTTACGATGGGTTTTTTAGGGCGCCTCCGCTACCAACTTGATTCAGGGCTTGGCGCAGCTCGTGAATCCTCGGGGGTTTGCTCAACACGTAGTCCACTTGCTCGGGCAGTTCGTCTTCCGCCTTCATTTGTCTCCCCCAGCCGCTCAGCATGATCACAGGTGTTGTGGGCGATTCACGCTTCACCGTCGAGGCGACTTCGCGCCCGTCCACATACGGCATCCCAATATCTGTAATGA
>Ga0184637_10000207_pt1 | contig 42937 bp, 39 predicted proteins | sample PLM3_127_b2_FD_133143 | JGI IMG/M metagenome (GOLD analysis project Ga0184637, IMG submission 133143) | Groundwater sediment microbial communities from an aquifer in East River, Colorado, USA - PLM3_127_b2 | ecosystem: Environmental > Terrestrial > Soil > Riparian zone | place: USA: East River... | reverse complement strand
TGTTCCTCATCCGCCAGGAGGCGCCGGGCCAGGTGTTCTGGCTTCCGAGCGGTCTTCGCGTCGTCAACGGCCTCGTCGACTACATGAGGGAAAAGCTCGACCGGCGCGGCTACCAGGAGATCAAGACACCCTTGATCATGAATACCGACGTATGGCGCCGGAGCGGGCACCTCGACCACTACCGGGAGAACATGTATTTCGTCGAATCCGACGAGGTGGAGTTCGGCATCAAGCCGATGAACTGTCCGGGGGCGGCGATGGTTTACGAGTCGTCGCTGCGCTCGTACCGCGAGCTTCCGCTCCGGCTTTCGGAGTTCGGTCACTGCCATCGCTACGAGCGATCGGGGGTGCTCTCGGGCCTCACCCGCGTGCGGTCCTTCGTACAGGACGACGCCCACATCTACTGCACCCCGGCGCAAATCGAAAGCGAAGTCTCGGATCTGATCCATCTCGCGCGCGAGGTCTATGAAGACTTCGGCTTCCAGGGCTTCCGGATCGATCTGGCGACGAGGCCGCCTAGCTCCATCGGAACCGACGAACAGTGGCAGCAGGCGGAAGCGGCGTTGGTGTCCGCTCTGCAGAAGACGTCGACTCGCTACAAGGTCAACCCCGGTGACGGCGCTTTCTACGGTCCCAAGATCGATTTCCAGGTCGAGGACGCCATCGGCCGCACCCATCAGTGCGCGACCATCCAGCTCGACTTCGTCCAGGCGGAGAGGTTCGATCTCTACTACGCGGCCGAGGACGGTACGAGGAAGCGTCCGGTGCTTCTCCATCGCGCCATACTGGGCTCGCTCGAGCGCTTCATGGCCGTCCTCATCGAGCACACGGGCGGCGCCTTTCCCCTGTGGCTTGCTCCGCTTCAAGTTCTGGTCCTCCCGATCACCGACAAACACCACGCGCACGCCGAGGGGGTCGCCGCGACCCTGCGGGGGCGCGGCTTCCGCGTCGGGGTGGACAGCCGGAGCGAAAAGGTCGGCTACAAGATCCGCGAAGCCCAGCTCCGCAAGGTCCCGTTCATGCTGGTCGTCGGCGACAAGGAGATGGAGTCGGGCGCCGTCGCGGTTCGCAATCGCAAGAAGGGCGACCTCGGTCCGTCCTCGGTCGAGGATCTCGCCTCCACCCTCGAGCGGCTGGTCCGCGAGAGATCCCTTGCCGAGTAGCGCGCCTGGTGGCAATTCGCCGCCCCCCAAAGGCATAATATCCCCCAAGGTGAGTTTCGATTTGCGGTACATAATCCAGGAGGTGCCACATCGATAGATCGACCCGAGTGAACGAGAGGATCCGCGCGCGAGAAATACGACTCATCGACGAGAAGGGCGAGCAGGTGGGCATCGTGAGGCCCGAGGATGCGCTCCGAATGGCCCGAGAACGAGAGCTCGACCTGGTGGAGATCGTCGCCAAAGCCAACCCGCCGGTTTGCCGGATCATGAACTATGGCAAGTACCTCTACCAGAAGAACAAGCGCGCGCATGAGGCGAAGAAGCACCAGAAGCAGATCCAGGTCAAGGAAATCAAGTTCCGGGTCAAGATCGATGAGCACGATTACAACTTCAAGAAGAACCACGTGGAGCGATTCCTGCTGGAGGGAAACAAGGTAAAGACCACCATCATGTTCCGGGGAAGAGAGCGCTCTCACGGTCAGCTGGGCGTCCGGATTCTCGATCGATTGGCGACGGAGCTCAAGGAGATCGCGCTCATCGAGAACCGATCCGGAATGGAAGGCAACCAGATGTATCAGATCGTTTCGCCGAAGAAGTCGATCGTGGAGAAGCTGAAATCCTCCCGGGACGGCGGCGCCGCCGCGCGAGTCGCGGCGGCGACGAACGGCGGCGATATCGAGGGACTGGAGTAACCGTTGAAAAAGAAACTGAAGACCCACCGGGGGGCGGCGAAGCGCTTCAGAAGGACGGCCTCGGGCAAACTGAAGCGGAGCCACGCCTTCGCCAAACACATTGCGACCAAGAAGACGAGACATCGAAAGCGGAAGCTCAGGAAGTCAGCCCTGGTTTCTAAAGCCGACGCTTCTTTCATTTCGCCGCTTCTTCCGTACTCCTGATGGGCCTGATGAGGAAGAGGTCGGCCTCGGAGATTTTCGACCGATGCCTAGAGTAAAAAGAGGTACCAACCGCCGCGACCGGCGCCGCAAGGTGCTGAAGCTCGCGAAAGGGTTCCGCGCCACCAAAAGCAAGCTCTATCGCTCCGCCAAGCAGGCGGTCGATAAGGCTCTGTTATCCGCCTACCGCGGCCGGAGGGAGAAGAAGCGCGACTTCCGCAGCCTGTGGATCGTTCGCATTGGCGCGGCCGCGCGCGCCAACGAGATGTCGTACAGCACGTTCATGGCCGGCCTCTCGAAGGCGAGCGTGGATCTGAACCGCAAGCAGCTCGCGGAGCTCGCCATCCACGACGACAAGGCGTTCTCGGAACTGGTGACGGTCGCGCGTCAGGCGCTCACCGCGACCTGAGGACTTCGATCCAGGGCGATCGAGTCGAAGCGGTGGGTGAGAAAAAGCCGGGCGCCGACGACGCCCAAGGCCGTCTCTCCGAGCTCAAAGATCGGGTCGAGCGCGCAACGAAGCTCATCGCCGAGCTACGAGAGGTGAACTACTCTTTGACCGGCGAGGTCGCGGAGCTTCACCGAAAGCTCGGGGCACTTCCATTGCCTCCCCTTCCGCCCGCGAGCGCCCCGGCGGCTTCCGCGCCTTCAGGCCCTTCCGCGCCTTCCGTTGAAGTCCACGAGGAGCTCCAGCTTCTGCGGGACGAGCGCAAGATCATCCGCGCGAAGGTCCAGAATCTGCTCGAACGAATCGAGCGAATCGATTTCTGATGACTTTGATGGCACTCGACGTTCGCTTAGAATGACGGGATTATGAGCGACACGCGGAAGCGGGGCACGAAAAACGACAGCGCCAAGTCGGACGGCAGCCTGGTGTCGGTGACGATCTTCGGACAGAGCTATAGCCTCAGAGCCGAGGAAGACGGCACTTACGTCGAGGGTCTCGCGCGGTACGTGGATACCAAGATGAGAACTCTCTCCGAGTCGACCGGCGCCTCCGAACCGCTCCGGGTGGCGGTTCTGGCGGCCCTCAATATCACCGACGAGTTCTTCAAGCTGCAAGACCAGCATCGTTCGGGCGAGGTGCTTTTCGAGACGACGGCGCGCGAGCTTCTTACCGCGCTCGAGGAATCGCTGCGCGAGCCGACCCAGACCTCGCCGGCGCTTCCGTAGGCAGGACGCGAGTCGAGCGTGCCCTGCCGTTTGCGTGAAGAGGATATTTAGAGGCGAGCCTTCCAAGGATGCTGCTATCGGAGCTCGGAGAAGACGCCTTTCTCCGGGAGCTCCCCAAGAGGTTCCCGGCGACGGGCGAGAGCGTGGTTCTCGGCATCGGGGACGACGCGGCAATCCTCGACCCGCCCGCGGGTGAGCACCTCCTCCTCACGACCGACTCCCTCGTCGAGGGCGTGCACTTCACCACGCGGTGGATGCCGCCGAGGTTTCTCGGCCGCAAGGCGGTCGCCGCGAGCGCGAGCGATATCGCTGCCATGGGCGGAGAGCCGCTCGCTGTCCTGTTGTCACTCGGAGTACCTCCCGAAAGCGAGGTCGAGGCGCTGTGGCAGCTCGTCGAGGGCGTCCACGAGCGCGCGCGCGAGCTCGGCATGAACCTCGTCGGCGGAAACCTCGCGTTGTCCCCCGGTGGGACCCTCGTCGTCGATGTTACCGTCGTCGGCGCCACGGTCCGAAAGCGCGCCCTTCGACGTTCAGGCGCCCGGCCGGGCAACGGCATCTACCTCTCGGGGAAGATCGGCGCCGCATCCACCGGGTTGAAGCTCCTGGAGCGTGGAGCGGTCCTCGCGCCCGGGGGAGGGCTCATCGTGTCCGAGAGCCTGCGGGGCGGGCCGATCGCCCTCGCGGAGGCCTGCATCCGCGCTCATATCGACCCCGAGCCCCGGGTAGCCCTCGGCCGCGAGCTGAACCAAAGGCGGCTCGCGACCGCCTGCATCGACGTTTCCGACGGCCTCGCCCTCGACCTTCATCGCCTGTGCCGCGCGAGCGGCGTCGGGGCCCGGATCGAGGAGACGTCGCTTCCCCTGTCCCCGGGTCTTCTGGCGTGGGAGCGAGCGTGGAAGGGCGAGCCCACGCTCTCCGCCGTCAGCGGAGGCGAAGACTACGAGCTCCTGTTCACGAGCGGCAGCGAGGACAAGCTCGATCGATTCCGCGAACGACTGGATCTCTTCGTGACCCGGATAGGCGAAACGACCGCGGAGGAGAACGTCGAGCTCGTGGGACGAGACGGCGTCGTCCGTCCTTTGTCCGCGAAGGGCTGGGACCATTTCGGGAAGCAGAAAGGGGGATAAGGGGGATAGGAGGAGATAGGGGATGAACCAGAATCCAATTTGCGAGACAGAAGTTTACTGACACGAGCGTCCGAAAATGTAGTTTCTTATCGCCCTATCCCCGTTATCCCCATATCCCCCTTCTTACACCAAGATTCTAAATGTTTGGCGGTAGTGATAGGGTAGCGGCCACATTGAACGGGTGACTATGTCGGAAAAAAAGCTCGGCCTCGCGATGGTGACCGCCTTGGTCGTCGGAAACATGATCGGGTCCGGTATCTTCCTTCTTCCCGCCTCTCTCGGACCCTTCGGCGGCATCAGCATCGTCGGATGGCTGGTCTCGGCCGCCGGTGCGACGCTCGTAGCACTCGTCTTCGCGCGCCTGAGCCGGCTGGTGAAAAAATCCGGCGGCCCCTACACCTTTACCCGCGAGGGATTCGGGGATTTTCCCGGGTTTCTCGTCGCCTGGGGATACTGGATCTCCATCTGGACCACGAACGCGGCCATCGCCGTCGCCTTCGTGAGCTATCTGTCGTTTTTTTGGACGGGCCTCAAGTCGAACAGCATTCTTGCGGCGGGCGTGGGGCTCGCGACGATCTGGGTCCTGACCTGGGTCAACGTCATGGGGGTTCACGCTGCGGGAATGGTCCAGCTCGTGACCACCGTCCTCAAGCTCCTGCCGCTGCTGCTCCTCGCGACCGTCGGTCTCCTCTACGTCGACGGCTCGAACTTCGTGCCCTTCAACGCCACGGGTCAGTCGGCGTTCGGGGCCATCACCTCGACCGTGGCGTTGACCCTCTGGGCCTTCCTGGGCCTCGAGTCCGGGACGACTCCCGCGGAGCACGTGCACGACCCCGAGCGCACCATCCCCCGCGCCACCATTCTGGGAACGCTTCTGGCGGCGACGGTCTACATCCTCGGCACGGTCGCGGTGATGGGAGTCATCCCCTCGGCGGAGCTGGCAACATCGAATGCGCCCTTCGCCGATGCCGCCGTCAAGATGTGGGGATCCTGGGCGGGAACCTTCGTCGCCCTCGGGGCGGTGGTCTCGTGCTTCGGCGCCCTGAACGGGTGGCTCCTCCTCCAGGGCCAGATCCCGCTCGCCGCGGCGAGAGATTCACTCTTCCCCGCGTTCTTCGGGAAGGTGTCGAAATTCAACACCCCCGCGAACGCTCTGGTGTTCTCGAGCGTCCTCGCGAGCATCCTTCTTATGATGAACTACAACAAGGGCCTGGTGGAGCAGTTCACGTTCATCATCCTCCTCGCGACCCTCAATACCCTGGTTCCCTATGTCTTCTGCACGATGTCCGAGGCCATGATCTACATCAAGGACAAGGCCCGCTTCTCGGGAAAGCGCCTGGGAGGAGGGCTCGCGATCTCTATCCTCGCCTTCGTGTACTCACTCTGGGCGATCGCTGGAGCCGGTCAGGAGATCGTGTACTGGGGTTTCTTGTTCTTGATGGCCGGCGTCCCAGTGTACGTCTGGATCCGCTGGCGTAGCGCGCCAGCTTAAGGAAAACGGGTAAGAAAGGGGGATGGGGAGATGGGAGGAGATAGGGAGATGAATCAGGACCTATTGGTCAATTTATCTCCCTATCTCCTCCTGTCCCCCTATCCCCTTTGCATTGGATTTCCCTCTGTCGGCGGCCGCTTTTCGTGAAAGTCCGTCGCCGACTGGAACGCGTGAGCTAGCCTCAGGATCGTCGCCTCGTCGAAGTGCCTTCCTACGAGCTGAACCCCAATCGGTAGACCCGCGGGATCGAAGCCCGCGGGGAAGCTCAGCGCCGGAGTGCCCGCGAGGTTCGCGGTGATGGTGAACACGTCCGCGAGATACATCGAGAGGGGGTCGTCGGACTTCGCGCCTATCGGAAACGCAGGCTCGGGGCACGTCGGGAGGAGGACGGCGTCGACGTTCTCGAAGGCGCGCGCGAAGTCGCGCCCCACGAGGCTCCTGACTTTCTGGGCTTTCTCGTAGTAGGCGTCGTAGTAGCCCTCGGAGAGAACGAAGGTCCCGAGCAGGATTCGGCGCTTGACCTCGCGGCCGAATCCCGCGCCCCGGGCGGCGCTCATCATTCCATGGAGGTCATGCAGGCCGTGGAGGTCGGCGTGCGGCTTCCTGAGCCCATAGCGGACGCCGTCGTAACGAGCGAGGTTCGAGCTCGCTTCCGCCGTGACGAGAAGGTAGTAGCAGGCGATCGCGTGCTTCGCCGCGGGAAGCGAGACTTCCTCGAGCGCCACCCCGAGCTCCTCGAGCGTTCGAGCCGCCCGGTCGAAGACTTCGAGAACGCTCGCGTGGACGCCCTCTCCGAGGACTTCGCGCGGGATCCCGACGCGGAGGGAGCGGACGTCCCCGCCGATCTCCTCTGAATAGCGAGGGACGGGACGGGTCGAGCAGGTGGAATCTCTCGGATCGGCGCCGGCGATGATCTCGAGAACCAGCCCCGCGTCTTCCGCGGTCCTCGCGATCGGACCGATTTGATCGAACGACGACGCGAACGCCACGAGGCCGTAGCGGGAGACGCGGCCGTAGGTCGGCTTCAACCCGACGACGCCGCAAAGCGCGGCGGGCTGGCGGATGGAGCCCCCGGTGTCGGTTCCGAGCGCCACGGGCGCTAGCCCAGCGGCGACCGCGGCGGCCGAACCTCCGCTCGATCCTCCGGGCACGCGGTCCGGGCTCCATGGATTCCTCGTGGTCTGGAACGCCGAGTTCTCTGTGGAGGAGCCCATCGCGAATTCGTCGAGATTCGTCTTTCCCAGGATCACCGCGCCCGCGTTCACGAGTCGTTCGATCGCGGTCGCGCTGTAGGGAGAAACGTAGCCTTCCAGGACTCGCGAGCCCGCGGTCGTCGGGCTGCCCTCGACGGAGAGGATGTCCTTGACGGCGATGGGGACCCCGTGGAGCGGACCACGATCGCTGCGGGGAAGGCGATCGAGCGTTCGGGCGCGCTCGAGCGCCGAATCGGCCAGGGGAAGAAGGAATGCTCCGATGCCGCCGTCTTTCGCCTCGATCCGGTCCAGGAACTCCCTCACGGTCTCTTCCGCCGTGAGCTCGCCCTCGGCGAGGCGATCGCGAAGCGCGCGGACGGAGAGATCCCAGAGGCTCACGGGAGCACCCGGGGAACCTTGAAGAGGCCGTCCCCGCCGTCGGGGGCTCCGTCGAGCAGGCGCTCGTGGTCGAGGCCCGGGCGCGGCTCGTCGGCGCGCAGGCTCGCCTCACCCTCGAGTCCTTTCTCGAGGAGCGCGTGGGAAGTGGGCTCGACGTGTTCCGTATCGAGTGCCTGGAGGCTCTCGGCGTACCCCAGGATTCGTTCGAGGTCCTGAGTAAAGCCGGCGCACTCCTCGTCGGTGAGGGAAAGGTGGGCGAGCGCCGCGAGCTGAAGCACCAGGTCGAAGGTCACTTTGGGCATGGGGGGCATGGGGCCGGAGTCCGGGCGGTAGTATATACTTCCGCCGATGGCCTCCGAGACCGAAACGCGATCCGTTCGCGAGCGATCCTCACAAGCACTCTCTCTCGAGCCCGAGCTTTCCATCGTCATTCCCGTCTTCAACGAGGAAGGCAGCCTCGCGGCGCTTCATCAGGAGCTCACCGCCGCCCTCGAGCCCTTCGGAAAGCGGTACGAGATCCTGTTCATCGACGATGGGTCGACCGACGCCAGCTTCGCGCTCCTCAAATCCATTCACCACCGGGACGAGCACGTGCGGGTCGTGCGGTTCCGCAAGAACTTCGGCCAGACGGCGGCGCTCGCCGCGGGCTTCGCCGAAGCGAGAGCTCCGGTCATCGCAACCCTCGACGCGGATCTGCAGAACGACCCCAAGGACATCGCGCGTTTGGTCGAGCGGCTCGATGCCGGATTCGACATCGTGTGCGGCTGGCGGAAGGATCGCAAGGACGCTTTTTTTGCCCGGAAGCTTCCCTCGCAGATTGCGAACTGGCTCATCTCCGTCACCACCGGAGTCCATCTCCACGACTACGGATGCACGCTCAAGGCGTTTCGCTCGGAAGTGGTGAAGAACCTCCATCTCTACGGCGAGATGCACCGCTTCATCCCCGCGGTCGCGAGCGGCTTCGGAGTCGCGATCGACGAGATGGTCGTGGGCCACCGCCCCCGGCGCGCGGGAGAGTCCAAGTACGGGATCTCGCGAACCGTGCGGGTCGTCCTCGATCTCATCACGGTGAAGTTTCTCCTCGATTTTTCGCACCGCCCGCTGCAACTCTTCGGCCTCCCCGGTCTCTCGATGGGAGCGGTTGGGTTCGCCCTCGGCGTTTATCTGACGTGGGTGAAGTTTGGCCTGGGGCAGCCAATCGCTGGAAGGCCGCTCCTTCTCCTCGCGGTGCTCTTCATGGTCTTCGGGGTGCAGCTCGTGAGTCTCGGTCTCATCGGCGAGCTTCAAGCCCGCGCCTACCACGAGAACCGCAGCGCTCCGCCCTACGCGATCCGGGAAAAACTCGGCCGCGACTGAAGCGGAGCCGGCGGCGAAGCTCCGGGTTTCGCTCTGCCGAAGAACCTGATGCAAATCCACCAGATGGCCGCATCCCTCACTTTTGGAGATGCGATCGGAAACGAAGCCATTTACATTCAGTCCCTGCTCCGCGCGCGCGGCTTCGATTCGGAGATCTTCGCCGAGGCGGCCGATTCGATCCTGTCAGGGCGGGCACGAGACCTCGAGGAGTACGAGTCGTTCTCCTCGCCCGACAACGTCCTCATCCTTCACTTCTCCATCGGCTCGAGGGCCGCTTCTCTCGCGGAGCGGCTCGCGGACAAGCTGATGCTCGTCTATCACAACATTACGCCGGCACACTTTTTCACACCCTACAGCCGTAAGATTGCGGTGCAGTGCCTCAGAGGCAGACGAGAGCTCGCCCGGCTCAGGAAACGAGCAAGCCTCGCCGTCGGTGTGTCCGAGTACAATCGGCAGGAGCTCGAAGACCTCGGCTTCGAGCCCACGGCGGTTCTCCCGTTCCTCTTCGACCCCGAACGCCTCACCGCCTCCGCCAATCCCGTCATCACCAGGATGTACGACGACGACATGACGAATTTTCTCTTCGTGGGACGGGTCACGCCCAACAAGCGCTTCGAAGACCTCATTAAGATCGTCAAGGTCTATCAGCGCTCGATCGACAGGAAGTGCCGTCTCCTTTGCGTCGGCCAGTTTCGTGACGTCGAGCGCTACTACGAGCGCCTCGTTCGTCTGGCGGACGATCTCGAGCTCCTCCGGGTGGAGTTTCCCGGCCAGGTGAGCACCGAGGAGCTGGTGGCTTTCTACGGCGTCGCCGACGTCTTCTTGTGCATGAGCGAGCACGAGGGTTTCTGTGCGCCCCTGCTCGAGGCGTTTCAGATGGGAGTTCCCGTGGTCGCCTACGATGCGGGGGCTGTTGCCGAAACCCTCGGGGGCGCGGGCATTCTCGTCCACGAGAAGAAATTCGACGAGATTGCCGAGCTCGCATACCTGCTGGTGACGGATGAAGGGCTTCGCCGCCGCGTCGTGGGCGCGCAGTATCGTGCGCTCGACGAGGTTCTCGCCCGCGACGACGGCGAGCTCCTCATGCGATTCGTCAGCGAGATCTCCGCAAGCTGACAAGAATAAGAAAGGGGGATGGGGAGATGGGAGGAGATGGGGAAATGAATCAGGACCGATTGGACCAATTTATCTCCCTATCTCCTCCTGTCCCCCTATCCCCCTTGCATTTGGATTTCCTACTAAGCTAGCGAGTTCCGATCGCGACGTTCGAGTAGATCGCGCCCTCCGGTGTTTCCGCTCGCCCCGCGGCCCCGAGCTCGATCCGATGGATCACGGGGATATAGGGTCTCGCGTACCCGAAGAAGAAGATTTGGTTGCCGTCGATGAACAGGCGGGCGACCTCCCCCGAACTCTCGAGGCCCCACTCGAAACGGATTCGGAACGTCCTCGTGGGCTCCCAGCCCCGGAATGGACTTCCCACGTCGACCTGCCGCCCCTGCGAGATGTGGCGCATCCGGAGCCATCGATCGTTGATCGAGCTCCGGCCGTCGAGCTTCTGGAGGCTCACCCGAAAGGGGTTGCTGGTCATGTCGCTTCCCAGGCTCGGGTCCCACATGAAGAAGAGATGCCTGGAGTCGCGCGTGGGGTTGCGGATATCGAGTCCCTTGACGTCGAACTCTAGAAACCCGGTCTCGATGGTGGGCATGTCGTAGACGATGAAGTTCGAGGAGGCCTCGACGAGCCATCCTTCGGACGTCAGCTGGCCGCCGCCGCGGTCGCCCTGAGTGGCGCCATTGGTGAGAGGGTCGAAGAGCAGGACGACGTCCGTCTCTCCGCCGGTTTGGGCCCCACCCTGAAACCGGATGCGGGCCGCGGAGGAGAAGGGTCCCTGAGTCGTTCCCACGGCCGCCCGGGCGCGCCAGAAAAACTCGCCGCTTGCGAGCTCCGATCCCACGGTCCAGGAAGTCTGCCCTCCCGCGCCCTCGGGAATGTCGCTCGCCTGGGCTATGACGACGGCGAAACTCGAATCGCTCGAGATCTGGAACGCGTAGCGGACCGGCCCCGATCCGCCGCTGACCGATGCGTTCGACACGGTCAGGGTGACCTGCCCCCCGACCTGAGCCCCGTCCGCGGGAGAAACGACTCCAGGTGCTCCCACGGTGGCGCTGGAACCGCCTGGGGTCGACGGACCATCGTCTCCACAGGAGACGGCGAAAAGGCCGAGAACGAACGCCGGAATGGCGAAATGATAGTTCCTCATGGCTGTTACCTTCGCACCACGATGAAGTTCCGGTATGTGGCGTCGATCACCGACTCATGCCTCGCTTGAACTCCGAGCTCGATGTAGTGCGTTCTGGGCTGGTAGGGGCGGTTGTAGCCGATGGTCATGATTTCGACCCCGTCGAGGAACACCCGCGCGGCATTCGCTCCGTCGGATGGACCCCAGTCGACTCGCCAGGTGTAGGCCTGGCCCGGATTCCAGTTCGTGAAGTTGGAGCCTGTGTCTGCCTCACGGCCTTGGGATATCCAGCGGAACCGGATGAAAGGGGCATTGTGCGGGTTCGGCCACAGCTTCTGTACGTGGACCCGGAATGCATTCCGCGTGTAGGCGCCCGCCGTCGGGTCCCACATGCCGAACAGCATGTGAGAGGCGTCGTTCGCGCCCCGCGGCGTGAGCCCAACGTTCTGCCACTGCACGTAGCCGTTCTCGACGGTGGGAACCTCGTAGCGGAGGAAGTCGACGTTGTTGTTTACGCGCCAGCCCTGCGGAGTGAAGCTTCCTCCTTCCCGGTCGGTCGCGAGCGTCGAGCCGTCAGTCAGGTCGTCGAAGACCACCACCGTCTCGCCGGGGCCCCCGCCCACCGCGAGGATGGCGAACTGCGCGACCGCGGAGAAAGGACCCGCGGCTCCGGACGCCTCGCCGCGGGCCCTCCAGAAGTAAGCGCCTTCTCCCAGAGCCTGGCTGACCTCCCAGCTCGTCTGGCCGGATCCCTGGATGATTCCTGAGGCCTGCGCCACGGTGCTTCCGAAGCTCTGATCCGTGGCCACTTGAAACGTGTAGGTTGGAGCCGCGCCGGTCGACACAGTCACATTGGTGACGGTGAGCGTCGGCTGGTTATCTCCGATCGGAGAGGAACTGTTCGGCTCCACGATCCCTGGAGCGCTGAGGGTCGGGCTCGATCCTGTGCCGCTGTTGCTGTCGCCGCCGTCCTCGCATCGTGCGAGCGCCAGGGCGAGGGTCGTCGTGCCGAGGGCGACGATCGGCCTTCGTCGGGGTTGAGTCATCATGCGGTTTGAATCTACCTCCATTTTTTGGTTAAAACCCACAAGCCTAACAAAAGGGGTCAGTGAAGTCCAGGACCCGAAATGACGTATCCTGAGGCCGCCGGGAGGCGATGCTGAAGGTTCTTGTCACCGGCGCCAGCGGGTTTACGGGAAGCCACCTGGCGCGCATGCTTGTCGAATCCGGACACCGCGTCCGAGCGCTGGTCCGCCGGACGAGCGCGCTCGACCTGCTGAAGGGCGTCGAGATCGAGACCTTCGAGGGGGATCTCTCGGACGAAGTCCTCTTGCGGCGGGCGGTCGAGGGGATAGATCGGGTGTACCACATCGCCGCCGTCTATCGCGAGGCGAAGCTTCCCGACTCCTACTACCACGAAGTCAACGTCCTCGGCACTCGCTGGCTCGCCGAAGCCGCGCTCAAGGAAGGCATTCCTTTTCTCTACTGCAGCACCTGCGGGGTTCACGGCGAAGTCGAGGGCGAGGCGGACGAGACCGCGCCCTTTAACCCCGGGGACGTCTACCAGCGGACGAAGGTAGAAGCGGAGAACATCGTCCTCGCCCTCCACCGCGAGCGCGGCCTTCGCGCGGTCGTCCTCCGGCCGGTCGGCATCTACGGGGCGGGAGACCGGCGCTTTCTCAAGCTTTTCAAAGGCGTTGCTCGTAGACGGTTCCCGATGATCGGCTCGGGCCGGGTGTCCTATCACCTGACTCACGTCGAGGACGTAGCCAGGGGGTTCATCAAAGCGGCGGAAACCCCCGCCGCTCTGGGCGAAGCCTTCATCCTGGCCGGGGCGCGCCACACCACGGTCGAGGAGCTCGTCGGGCTCATCGCCGAAAAGGCGGGAGTCGCGCCCCCTCGATTCCACTGGCCTCCCGGCCCCCTCTACGCCGCCGCGGCCCTTTGCGAGGATCTTTGCCGCCCCCTCGGCATCGAGCCGCCTCTCCACCGGCGGCGTCTCGATTTCTACCTCAAGAATCGGGCGTTCCGCATCGACAAGGCGAGGCAAGTGCTTGGCTGGGAGCCGAAGGTGGACCTCGAGCAGGGGATCGGGAGGACGCTCGACTGGTATCGCGAGGCGGGATGGATCTAGAGTGAGCGGATCCATGTCGACCGACGCCCAGCCCAACGACCGGCGAATCCAGATCGTCCAGACCGAGATCGCCGACCAGAAGAAGTCGAAGCTCCAGAAGTACGGCGAGCTCGTCATTGGAACGCCGGGCCTCGGAGCGCTTCTCCTCTACGAGCTAGTGATGCTCTTCTCCTCCTGGGTCCCCGGCGCCCTCGGCCTCTTTCTGCGGTCGAAGCTCTACCCCCTCCTCCTCGGCGGCTGCGGAAGAAACGTCACCTTCGGCCAGAACGTGGTCCTTCGGCACCCGCGCAAGATCCGGATCGGAAACGACGTGATCGTCGACGACCACGTCCTTCTCGACGCCAAGGGTGTCGACAACAAAGGAATCGTTCTCGATGACGGCGTCTTCCTCGGACGAAACACCATCCTCTCGAGCAAGAACGGCTATATCCATCTCGAGGAGCGGGCGAACGTCGGCTTCAACTGCGAGATCTTCGCCGCCGGCGAGGTCCGCGTGGGAAAAGACGTCATGCTCGCGGCTTACGTCTACCTCGTCGGGGGAGACCACATGCACGACCGCATCGACGTCCCCATCTCCCAGCAGGGGAGGATCGGCCTTCCCATCCGGATCGGGGACGGATCCTGGCTCGGGGCCCATGCGGTGGTGGCCGGGGGTGTGGAAGTGGGGGAACAAGCTATAATTGGCGCTGGCGCCGTGGTGCTCGAGAGCGTCCCCGCGTACCACGTCGCCGCCGGTGTTCCCGCGAAAACAATTCGGGATCGCAGAAAGAAAGACTGAGCTCTTCGTGTTTGGAGACAAGACCTACGTCGGTAAGCTCCTGAAGTCGAGCCTCCCCTCGCTTCCCGCGGACTTCGTCAAAACCCAGCTGGTGGGGCGTTTCAAGGCGATTGCGCCCACGGTCCTCATCTTCAACGTTTCGTACAAGTGCGACTCGAAATGCGTCATGTGCAACTCGTGGAAGCTTCCTTACCACGACGACCTGACGACCGACGAGTACCGCCGGGCCTTCGGGAGCCGGCTATTCCGCAGCGTCGAGTACGTCGGCGTCACCGGCGGCGAGCCCACGCTCCGCAAGGACATGGTGGAGCTCGTGAACATCATGGCGGACCACATGCCGCGCCTGCGGAAGATGACCCTCAACACCAACGGCTTCGTCAAGGATCGCGTGGTGAAAACACTCGAGGGCATCATCGACATCGCGAACGACCGCGGGTTCGTGTTCGGGACCCGGGTGAGCCTCGACGGCGTCGGCGACGCCCACGAGGACATCCGCCGGGTATGGCACGCGTTCGAGCGCGCGATGGACACCGTCCGCGCGATGCAGGAGCTCCAGAAGAAGAAGTTCTTCAACTTCGGCGTCTCCTTCACCTTCACCGCTCAGAACATGGAGGAAGGCGAGCGCATCTACGAGCTCTGCAAGAAAGAGGACTTGAACGTCGTCTTCTCCATCGCCCGGTACTCGGAGCTCGCCTTCGGAAACATGGACCTGGTGGAATCGACGGAGCTCAAGACCGAGGACTATCCGCGGCTCGCGAGCTTCTTCCGCAAGCGGGTCCGGGAATCGACTCTCGTCGACGGCGACGCCCTTCTCTATCAGGGCTACGCGAAGATGTTCCAGAACAGTATGAAGCGCACCATGCCCTGTCCGTCCATGGACCAGGGTGTGCTTCTCAACCCCAACGGCGACTTCACCTATTGCGAGAACAGCCGCATCCTCGGGAACCTTCGCGAGCGCGACGCCCACGAGCTTTACTTCGACCCCGAGAACCTCGCGGTGAGGCGGGCGCTTCTCGACAAGGTCTGCCCGACCTGCGCGAGCCCCTGCTTCGTGAACGCGGCAGCGATGAAGCAGGTATTCCCCTACCTCAAGTTCGTGCTCGAGCTCGGCGGCGAGAAGCTCTTCGCCCCTAAGAACGGTTCCTGAAGGGTGTGCGGGATCGCCGGCGTCGTCGCCCGTGACCCGGGCCGCTCGCTCGATCCGGCGGTCATCGGGCGCATGGTGGCGAAGCTCCACCACCGCGGGCCCGACGATACGGGCGTCGTAACCCTCCCCGGCGTTTCGCTTGGCCTGAAGCGGCTTTCCATCATGGACGTCGCCGGGGGCCGCCAGCCGATCACGAACGAGGACGAGACCATCACCTTCGTCGGAAACGGCGAGATCTTCAATTTCCGCCCGTTGCGGGAGGAACTCTTGTCTTCCGGCCACCGCTTCAAGACGGGCTCCGACATGGAGGTCGTGGTGCACGGCTACGAGGCCTGGGGCGACCGCGTGGTGGAGCGGCTCTCCGGACAGTTCGCCTTCGCCCTCTGGGACAGCAAGCGCGGGAGGCTCCTCGCGGCGCGGGACCGCGCGGGAGAAAAGCCCCTCTACTACCACGAGGGGCCGGAGGACATCGTCTTCGCCTCCGAGATCAAATCCTTGCTCTCGCGGGCAGACGTTCCCCGAAAGCTCGACGTCGAGGCGCTCGATCTTTTCCTGACCTACGAGTTCATTCTCGCGCCGCGGACGATCTTCGAGGGGGTGAAAAAGCTCCCGCCCGCGCACGCGATGAGCGTCGAGAGAGGGAAGGTCGCGACCTGGGCCTACTGGCGGGCGCCGGACACGGTGGAGGAAGGCCGGAGCGAAGAGTCGTGGGCGAGGGAGCTCCGGGAGACTCTCGCCAAGGCCGTGCGCTCGCAGATGATGTCCGATGTCCCGCTCGGAGCCTTCCTTTCGGGAGGCATCGACAGCTCGACGGTGGTCGCGCTCATGGCGGAGGCCTCCACCCGGCCCGTCAAGACGTTCAATATCGCGTTTCGCGAGGGGAGCTACGACGAGTCGTCGTACGCGCGCGAGATCTCGAGGCTTTTCGGGACCGAGCACCGGGAAGAGATCATCACCCCCGACGTCGTCTCTCTCTTCGACCGACTCGTGGTCCATCTCGACGAGCCTTTCGCGGACGTCTCCCTGTTCCCGACGTACCTGGTGTCGGAAGTCGCCTCGCGCGAGGTCAAGGTCGTTCTTTCGGGCGACGGGGGAGACGAGCTATTCGCCGGCTACGACTGGTACGTCGCCGACCGGCTCGCGAGGACCCTCACGAGCTTCCCCGGCCCGTGGGCGCTCGGAGCGCTCGAGGCGGTGAGCGAGCGGTTCCCCGAGAGCGGGAAGAAGAAGGGGCTCGTCAACAAGGTGAAGCGCTTCCTCGCGGGAGCGCGCGCGCCCGAGGAGCTCCAGCACTACCGGTGGCTCTCGCACCTTCCCACCGGGGAGAAAACTGAGCTCTACTCGAAGAGCTTGCGCGGCTCTCTCGCGGGTTTCTCCGCCGCCGCTCCCGTGGTCTCGACCCTCGGTGAGAAGCGGAACGACCTTCTCAACCGCCAGCTCCACGCGGACTTCAAGCTCTTCCTCGCCGACGACATCCTCGTCAAGGTGGACCGCATGAGCATGGCGACGTCTCTCGAGGCGAGAGCGCCGTTTCTCGACAAGGACGTCGTCGAGCTCGCGTTCCGGATGCCGGGCTCGCTGAAGCTCCGGGGCTACCGGCGGAAGCACATCCTGAAGCAGGCGATGGCCGACAAGCTTCCCTCGAGGATCCTGAACCGGCGCAAAGAGGGGTTCAGTATTCCCATGAAGAACTGGCTCAAAAGCGATCTCCGGCCGTTGATGGAATCGCTCCTCTCCCGCGAGCGCATCGAGGCCCGCGGCCTCTTCGAATGGCCCGCGGTCGAAAGGCGCATGCGGGAGCACCTCGAAGGCGGAAAAAACCACGCGCACCAGCTCTTCCCGCTGATGGTCTTCGAGCGCTGGGCGGAAGGGTTCCTGGGATAGAGCTCTCGGGGTTTCGCGTCTAACGAGAGGACGCCGGCTCCAGCTGGCTTGGTAAGAACGACAGGTACTCCCGCACCTCCAGATTCATACGATCGATCTCTGTCAGGTAGCCGGAGGCCGCGAGCCGGTAGTTCTTTGGATTCGTTTCCTTCCGCCGCAATTCTGTCACCTGCCGTCGGAACGTGTCGATTCTCTCGAATGTCGTCTTCAATTCCGTATCGGTTCTAATCATCTGTGCACCTCGACGATTCCTCGCAAACTCCCATCGCGCTTGACTTGCCAGTGAAGGACGAAAGCGTTCTCGCCTCCGAGCGCCGCAAAACGCCTGACCCAGAATACACTCGCGCCGAACAACGTCTGCGCCACGGGATGATCAAAAGAGCGGTGCCGCCTCACCCTGAAACGTCCCCGCGTCGAAGGCGTCGTCCATTATCATAACGATGTCTACGTCGTTCGGCTCGGGCTTATCCGTCACAAACGACCCAAAGATGATGAAGCGTGCGAGGTGACCCGTGCCACACGCAAAATCGTGGATTCGACGAAGCCGCTCGGCCACCTGTTTTCTCTTTGTGGAGGCACCGCCGAATCGAAGTTCCACCTCGTCCAGTGTCGCAGGATGGATTCCAGGCGGCAAGTCTCCAGATTTCCCAAAACTCGGTATTGGCACCACGAACAGTATACAAAGCTCCATCGGGGCAATCCACGCTTGGCGCAGAGATCTGCCCCATAGGGCCCACTGCGCGAGGCCCTTCGGAAGGCAAGACGGTTGACCACCTCTCGAATGCTACCTATGCTCAGGGGTCTCGTAACCCGCTTCTTGCACCAGAATCGAGTAGGCTTCTGCAAGACCATGCTGGCGTCGTAAGCCTCATCCCGGCGGCTTCGGTGCTTCTTCTGGCGCTCGTGACGCGCCGGACGTTCGAGTCCCTCATCGGAGGGACGCTCGTCGGCTGCCTGCTCACGAGCGGCTTCGGTTTCTTCTCCGCCTTCACCGACTCCATGCTCTCGGTCATGAAGGACGAGACCGTTGGCTGGATCACTCTCGTGGTCGGGCTCTTCGGCGCGCTCATCGCCCTCTTGGTCCGCTGCGGCGGAACTCTTGCCTTCGGCGAGAGGGTGGGCGCGCTCGTCCGCGGCCGAACGGGGGCGCTCCTCGCGACGTGGTTCATGGGGCTCGTGATTTTCCTCGACGACTACTTGAGCGCTCTCGCGGTCGGGTCCTCCATGCAGCGGGTGACCGACCGTCTCCGCGTCTCCCGGGAGATGCTCGCCTACATCGTCAACACGACGGCCGGACCGGTCTCTGTTCTCGTGCCGCTCAGCACCTGGGGGTTCTACGTCGCGGGCCTTCTCGAGGGCGTGGGAGCGGCGCCATCGGGGGGCGGGCTCGCGCTCTACGGCTCGGTGATTCCCTACGTCGTTTACGGCTGGGTCGCGGTCCTCGTCGTCCCGCTGGTAGCGGCGGGACTCCTACCGGTCTTCGGGCCGATGCGCAAGGCGGAGAGGCGAGCGCGCGACGGCGAGGTCGCGCCCCCCGAATCGCCGGCGTCCGACGTCGCGTTCGGCGCCGACAAGGCGCCTTCGAACCCGCGGCTCTCGAATTTCGTCGTTCCCGTCGGCGTCCTCATCGGCGCTTCCTGGGTTCTCAACGACGCGCTGAAGGGGGTCATGGTGGCGGTCGCGCTGACGATCGTGCTCCTTCTCGCCCAGCGGCTCCTGAGCTTCAAGGAGATCTCGGAGAGCTTCTTCCTCGGCTTCCAGTCGATGGTTTATCCTCTCGGGATCGTGGTGGGGTCGTTCGGTCTCCGGAACGTGAACGAGGATCTCGGGCTCACGCAGTTCGTCATCGAGAGCGTTCAGCCGATCATGAGCGGCGCACTCCTGCCCGCGGTCACGTTCGTGACCTTGTCGCTCATCGCTTTCGCCACCGGCTCGTTCTGGGGAGTCTACGCGGTGAGCCTCCCCATCATCGTGCCCCTCGCGCAGTCGATGGGAGTCTCGCTTCCGCTCTCGATCGGCGCCGTGGTCTCCGCCGGCGCTTTCGGCTCGAACGCGTGTTTCTACGGCGACGCGACCGTCCTCTCGGCACAGGCGAGCGGGTGCAACCTCTTCGCCCACGCCTGGTCGCAGCTCCCCTATGCGGTACTCGCCGCCGCGGTCTCTACTTCGATCTACGTCGTTCTCGGGTATCTGCTGTAGCGAAGGTTGCTCTCTACGTGGGTGGGAACGCTCTCGCCATAGCCTTTCGCACGAGATGGCGCGTCAGAAGCCAGGGGGGCATGCGGAGCCAGTGGGAGCGGACGTAGAGGAGGAAGCGCGCCCAGCCCGTTCGGAGCGAAGGCCCCTCCCAGCCGTCCGGTGTCACGGCGCGACAGGTGAGAGCGTCCATGGCCGAGCGTACCGGCGCGATTGGTTCGGCCACTCGGGCCGCCTGCTGGACGACGACGGGTATCGGGGTGCCGAGCAAACCCTGGCAGTAGCGGAGCGCGTAGTAGAGCGGTCTTGCAAGCGAAAGCTCGACCGCTCGCGGAACGAGCCCCTCCCAGAAAGCCGGATCGGCGCCAAAGTGACGAAGCAACAGATCGAGATCCACCAGGTCGCGAAGCCCTCCGTCGAGGTCTCCATCCTGGAACAAGTGAGCGGCGCTGTGGAGCACCAGGTCCGGTGGAGAGAGGATGCGGAGCCCGTCGGTCAGAGGCCGGGCAGCCTCGGTAAGCGCCCGCGGGTCGGGCCGGAGGCGCCCGCTCTCGGGCAGGATGGTGTGGTGGACGTCGACCACCGTGCGGCGCTCGCGGTGGCAAAGGGGCGGGAGCTCGTGCATCCACGTCCGGTAGTAGCGCTGGTCGTAGGAGTCGAGCTTGACGGCTTCATAGCCGTCTCGGATGAGCGCGGCTTCGACTTGGGCGAGGGTTTCCTTCGGGACCATGATGTCGACGTCCGAGCTCAGGCGCCCCGTGGCGGGTGGGAGCTCGGCGAGCACGTACGCCGCGCCTTTGAGGAGGATGATGGGAACGCCCACCTCTCGGAGCGCGCGGGAGATGCGATTGACTTCCCAGCGGACCATGCGCGCGTTCTCGGCGGTAACGGTGAGCTCGGCGCGTATCTGGTCGACGGCTTTTCTCGGGAGCCTGTCCAGGAGTCCGAGCGCATCGAGCTCGGCGCCCAACCTCCCCAGAAGACGGGTGTTTCGAGCCCGACACAAGAGCTCGTCCCATTGGATCGGGCGCAGGTCGAGGAGATCCCGCGGCCTCGTGAGGGCGGTGAGAACGAGCCCGGTTGCGGTGTCGAGGTGACCTTTCACAGGGCTCGCTCCGGGAGGTGCTTCAGCTCGTCGAGCGCTTCGGAGAGATCCTCGTAATCGAGAGACAGGCACATCGACTCGTCCACCAGTCTGGCAAGTGCGCGGTACCCGACGGATCCCAAAACGCTGTAGTTGATCGAGTTGTCCACGAGCTCCATCATCGCCGCCGCTTTCGCGACCGGCTCGAGGCGGTGACTTCCGCCCTTTATGAACTTCGGGAAGACCACCCAGCCCGGCGCCGCGGTCTCCTCGGAGCGCTTTACGCTGTCCTCGAAAACGCGAAGGTGGGCCACGTCACCCTTCTGGGTGTCGTGAAACGTCGGGCCGAAGACGAGCTCCGGCCCGAGCTTCTGGATGACGGCAATCGATTCGTTCTTGAGCGCGATGGGCCGTGGCACCGGAACGATGCGCCCATCTTCCGGGCGGATCAAGGCGTGCTCGTCCGACAGGAGCCGGAATCCGCGATGCACGAGACCGGCGGTGAGCGTGCTCTTTCCCGAGCCCGGGTGGGCCGGAAGGAGGAGCGCCCGGCCGCCTCGCTCCACCACAGCCGAGTGGACGATGAGGTACTGGTGAGCCTGCTTCGAGATACACCAGTTGAGGCCCCACTCGAAAAGGGGCGGCGCCAGTCCCTGAGGATAGGGTTGAAACTGACTTCGCCCGTCCTGAAAGAACAGAACCTGCGGTCGGTAATAGCGCCTGAGTCCGGGCGGAGGAGCGAGTCGGAGGTGGAAATCGGCGATCCCCGAGTCGTCCTCGAAAGGCTCGAAAGGCTCGAAAGGCTCGAAAGGCTCGAAAGGCTCGAGAGGATAATCCCCATAAAAGAAGCCGAGGCTTCTCACCACGCTCGCGAGACCGGTCCTCACCTGAGCCACGAACGGGCCGATCCGGAGGCGGAAAGCGCCTCGCTCCAGTTGGTCTCGAAGCTCCGAGGGCGAGAGGTCTCTGACGTTCAAGACTGAGCCGGCGCAATCAGTCCGAGCTCATCGAGCTCGGAGATGAGCGCTTCGATGTCGCTCGAGAGTGCCTCGTCGGGAGGCCGGTCATGCGAACTGGAGACGAGGGCCTCGAGCTCTTCGATGGACGAAGCTTTTGTCTCGAGTGATCTCAAGACGTAAGCCGGAAGGGCGTTGAGGAGGTGGGTGTCACCGGAGGCCGGGTTGTAGACGACGTGAAGCCCTCCCCACTGGCGCCACTCGAGTCGCCAGTTTTCCGGGACCCTCCACATTTTCGGCGCAGAAACGGACAAAACCCTCTCCGGGTGCGATGCCAACGAGGAGAGCTATTCTTTTTTGAAGGGCTTGCGGATGGTCTCTTCTATCGGAGCTGCCGGGACGTCTCGAGGCGTGGCATCCTGAATTCCGTCACGACCCCACTGCCAGTCGGGCTTCTGGGTCTCGTCGCCCGCGGGCCGCCACTTCCGCCAGTCTTCCTGGGGTGATTGCCATTCCCAATCGGAGCGAGCCGGCGTCTCCGCGTTGTCGCCTTCGTACGTCCTGTATTTCAGTGGCGCTGGTCTGTCCCAGTCCCCACCGTTCCACCATCTTCTGCCGCGATGCTTCCAGTCGGTCCCGCCCGAGCTCCAGATCGTCCCGTGGACTGATGTCCCGCCCCCGCCCCCCCTGTTGCCCAGGGTCAAAACGAGGGGAATGGCTCCGAGGCTCTTTCCGAGAAATTTCCTGCGATCCGACGGAAGCGCCTCGGACCCGAGTTCATCCAGTTCCCGCGGTTTTTGCTCTCGCTCCACGTGTCGTCACCCAGACTGGCGTTAAGGTTATCTCAATGGGGAGCTGAAGGCTATCATGGATTCGAGCGCCGCTGCAAGCCAGTCTCCCCTCAAGGAAAATTCCTGGTATCCTCTCGGAATCGTGGTGGCGTCCTGGGGCTTCGGGTATCGGCCGTGAGTCGGGTAGCGCTTCTCCAGCTCTCGGCCGGAGACGACGCCGCTCTCAACCTGACGAAGACGGAGAAGAGGATTCGCGAGGCGGCTTCGAAGGGCGCCGCCATCGTTTGCCTCCAGGAGCTCTTCCAGTCGCGCTACTTTCCCCAGCGGGTGGACGTGCGGGGCTACGCCCTCGCCGAGGCGCTTCCCTCGAAGACCTCCGAGCGCATGGCGGCGCTCGCGGCGGAGCTCGGAATCGTCCTCATCGTCCCCGTCTTCGAAGAGGCGCAGCCCGGGGTCTATTTCAATACCGCGCTGGTCTTCGACGCCGACGGCCGCGCGCTCGGGAAATACCGCAAGACCCACATCCCCGACGGACCCCAGTATCACGAGAAGTTCTACTTCACCCCGGGCAACCTCGGCTATCCTGTCTTTCGCACCCGCCACGGCGTCATCGGAGTCGGGATCTGCTGGGACCAGTGGTTTCCCGAGGTCGCGCGGGTCTTCGCCCTCGAAGGCGCCGAGATTCTCTTCTACCCCTCCGCCATCGGCTCCGAGCCGGATCGGCCGGGGTACAGCTCCGCCGAGGCCTGGAGGACGGTCATCCGCTCTCACGCGATCGCGAACGGCATCTTCGTCGCCGCCGTGAACCGCGTCGGAGTCGAAGACGAGATGACGTTCTACGGCGAGAGCTTCGTCGCCGATCCTTTCGGAGAGGTTCTGGCTCGGGCCGGCTCCGAGGAAGAGGTCCTGCTCGCGGACCTCGATCTAGGCCGCATCCGCGAGCTCAGGGAGCTCCTGCACTTTCTGAGAGACCGCCGCATCGACACCTATCGCCCGCTTCTTGAACGTATAGTCGAATGAGGAGAATGTCATGACGGACAACGTCTCTCCCATGAAACAGCACGTCTCCATCCTGGGAATCCTCTACACCGTTTTCGGCTGCCTCGGGATCCTGGGAGCTCTTGGGTTGCTCGCCCTCTTCGGCGGGCTCGCGGGGATCGTCGGTCTGGTGGCGCACGAGGAGCCCGACGCCGCCGTGGCGATCCCGATCCTCGGAGGCATCGGGGTGGTCGTCTCGGCCATCCTGGCTTTGCTGTCGATTCCCGGGCTCGTGGTCGGCATCGGTCTTACGAAGTTCCGCGGCTGGGCCCGAGTGGGCGGCGTGGTCTTGTCGGCCCTGAACCTTCTGAGCTTTCCCTTCGGCACCGCCCTCGGCGCCTACGGCCTCTGGGTTCTGCTGTCCAAGGAATCGGAGCCGCTGTTCGCCTGACGGGTTACAATCATTCGGTGATCCGAAAGGGCATCATCCTCGCCGGAGGCTCGGGCACTCGTCTCTACCCGATGACGGCGGCAGTGAGCAAGCAGCTCCTGCCGGTCTACGACAAGCCCATGATTTATTTCCCGCTCTCGACGCTCATGCTCGCGGGAATTCGGGACGTTCTCGTCATCACCACCCCTCACGATCGCCCGCTCTTCCAGGAGCTTCTCGGCGATGGTGACCGTCTGGGCATCCGGATCTCCTACGCCGCGCAGCCGCGCCCCGAGGGCCTGGCGCAGGCGTTCGTCATCGGGAGGGAGTTCATCGATGGCGAGGGCTGCGCTCTGGTTCTGGGGGACAACATCTTCTACGGGCACGAGCTGACTCTTCACCTGCGACGGGCGGTAGAGCGGGAATCAGGCGCGACGGTGTTCGCCTACTGGGTCCGCGATCCCGAGCGCTACGGTGTCGTGAGCTTCGGCGCCAACGACGAGCCCGTCCGGCTGGTGGAGAAGCCGGAGCGTCCCGAATCGTCGTACGCCGTGACCGGCCTCTATTTCTACGACCGTCAGGTCGTCGACCTCGCGGCGACGCTTTCGCCGTCCGCGAGAGGCGAGCTCGAGATCACCGACCTGAACCGCCTCTACCTCGAGCGGAGGCTCCTCCACGTGGAGAAGCTCGGGCGGGGGTTCGCCTGGCTCGATACGGGAACCAAGGACGCGCTCAAGCAGGCGGCGAACTTCATCGAATCCGTGGAGCAGCGGCAGGGACTCAAGATCTGTTGTCCCGAAGAGATCGCCTACCACATGGGCTTCATCGACGCCGAGGCGCTCCGGAAGCTCGGCGAGTCATGCCAGGGGAGCGAGTATGGAGGTTATCTTCTCTCGCTCGTGAATCGGGATCGTCCGTGAGGGCCTCCGCGACCGACCTTCCCGGGGTCATCCTCTTCGAGCCGGTGCGCCACCAGGATGCTCGCGGCCTCCTGGTCGAGACGTTCAAAGAGCCGGCTTATCGCGACGCGGGCCTCGACGCGGTCTTCGTCCAGGACAACCTGTCGCTCTCGCGGCGGAACGTTCTTCGCGGGCTTCATTATCAAAGGCGGCAGGGAAAGCTCATTACCGTGGTGCGAGGCGAGATCCAGGATATCGCCATCGACATCCGCCCGGACTCGGAGACCTTCGGGCGCTGGGTGCAGGCCCGGCTCTCGGGAGAGGACCATCGGCAGATCTATATCCCGCCCGGTTTCGCCCACGGATTCTCCGTGCTGTCGGAGGAAGCCTGCGTCTGGTACAAGACGACCGACGTCTACCGGCCGGAGGACGAGGGGGGAATCCGCTGGGACGACCCCGACCTCGCCATCGACTGGAAGGTCGAAAATCCGATGGTGTCCGATCGCGATCGGCGCCATCCACTGCTGAAAGACGTCGATCGAAGCACCCTCATCACGAGGCGAGAGCTCGAAGGCCTGACGCGTTAGGTTTTCCGGAGACGCCTCTCTCAGCCTCCGGACGAGCTCGGCGGGTGTCCTGCCAGAGGCGTTTCAACGGCCGCGCTCCACCACGATCTTCCCGAAATGCGCCCCCGCCTCCATGTGGCGGAGCGCGTCGGGAAGCTCCTCGAAACGGAACTTGCGATCGATCGCGGGCTGAATCGGATGCTCGTCGAGGAAGGCCACGAGCTTCTCGAAGCTGGCGCGCGAGTCGACGAGGATTCCGAGGACGCGCAACCGCTTCATCGTGAGGGGCGCGATGTTGACTTCGCCCGAGAGTCCGGTGACCCCGCCGAGGACCGCGACCAGGCCCCCGGCACGCGCGGCCTTGAGGGAAGCGCTCATTGTCGCGATGCCCGCGGTCTCGACCACGATATCCGCGCCCTGCCCCTTCGTGGCGTCGAGGACGTCCTTGTCCCAGCGAGGGCTCTTGCGGTAGTTGACCAGGACGTCGGCGCCGAGGGCCCGGGCCCGCTCGAGCTTCTCGTCGCTCGAGGAAGTCACGATGACCCGCGCTCCCAGGGCTTTCGCGAGCTGGATGACGAAGACCGAGACTCCGCCGGTTCCGAGAGTGAGCACCCACTGGCCGGCCTCGAGGTGTCCTTCCGTCACCAGAGCGTTCCATGCGGTGAGGGCCGCGATCGGAAGGGTCGAGGCACCCGCGGCATCAAGGTTTGCCGGCGCCTTCAGAACCGCCCGCTCCGGCAGAAGGACCTTCTCCGCCGCGACCCCCGGTCCGGGCACGCCCAGGGTCGAAGCGACGTAACGTTTCTCGAACGGTCCGTCGATCCAGTCGGAAAGGAAGTGGGTCATGACGCGCTCGCCGGGCCGCACCCGGCTCACCCCTTCGCCCACCGCGGCGACGGTGCCCGCGGCGTCGCTCGCGGGAGTCGCCGGAAGCGTGATGTTCGGGTTATAGGAGCCCTTCACCACCAGGAGATCGCGGTAGTTGAGGCTGAATGCCTCGACGTCGACCACGACCTCGCCCGGGCCCGGCGTCGGGTCCTCTCGCTCCACGATCTTCAGCTGGTCCAGGCCAAACGACGCGAACTCGTATCGGCGCATGGGCGCATTATGCTAGATTTCGGCGATGGCTGACCAACCGACGATCTTCGACCGGATCCTCCGCGGAGAGATCCCGAGCCACAAGGTCTACGAGGACGACCACGTTTTCGCATTTCTCGACATCAATCCGATCGCGAAGGGCCACACGCTCGTGGTGCCGAAGGAGTCGAAGGCCTTCCTCCACGAGCTCAGCGAGGAGTCGTCGGCGGCGATCGGCCGGGTGCTTCCGCGCCTCTGCCGCGCGGTCATGAAGGTAACGGGCGCGACCGCGTACAACGTCCTTCAGAACAACGGGAGCGCCGCTCACCAGGCGGTGCCCCACGTGCACTTCCACATCATCCCGAAGTTCCCGAAGGAGGGGCTTGGAATCGGCTGGTACCCCTCGAGCCTGGAAGCGGAGGCGGGAAAAGCGCTCTCGGACTCGATTGCGCGGGCGCTCGAGGAATAGCCGCACGCCCGGCTTCGCCTGAGCCTGGTACAGGAAGACCGACGACCACTCGGCCGGAGGGACTACCCCCGCGTGCCCGGGAACAGCTCCAGGAGCGGAACCACGATCTCCGGATCCCGCGTTCGCAGTGCGTCCTTCACTTCGTGACTGCCCGCTGAGGTATAGACGTGCGCCCGCTTCGTTCGCGGATCGACGAGCCACACATATCGCACACCGAAGGACAGGTAGTCGTCGATGCGTTCCTGCATCTCCGACATCCGGTCGTCCTTCGACAGAATCTCGACGCAGAGAAATGGAGGCGACGTCAGGATCTGCTCGCTCGGCTCCTTGCCGCTCACGACACAGACGTCCGGAACCCGAAATCGAGTCGGCTGGACCTGGACTCTTTGCTCGGGAGCCACATGAATGCCAAGCTCGTGACGGCGATTGTAAAGGTAGGCGCTCACGAGCATTTGCAGCTTGCTGTGATCCCATTCGCCCGCATTCCGCTCCAGGACCTGTCCATCAATATACTCTCGGTCCGGACGATAGCTCGTCGCGAGGTATTCATCGACGGGGACCAGCGTGCCACGCTCCATGGTTCTAGCATATCCGACGATAGCCGGGCTCCCAACTGCGAAAAAGAATTACGTCGATATCAACCCGAGCGAAGCCAACGTTCGTCGCTCGTCGGCGTCGCCGTTCGACGCAGGGCGCATTATGCCGGGTGGGAAGGACATCGCGGGGCCATTCGAGCGCCTTGGTTAACGGCAGAATCCGAGCGACTCGAGCGTCAGCTCCGAGGAGAACCCTGTCCGGGAGCTCGACGTGTTCACGGTGACGAAGACTGAATCGATGGCCGCGAGAGGGATCGCGCGTTTCGGTCCGAGAGTCGGGTAGAAGCGTTCCCACGGAATGGCCGCAGCGCCCGAGGTTGGAAGCAGGACCGACGCGTAGTGCCCGTCGTCGCCGCTCCGGACCTCGACCCGGTACCGCATCGGCACGGGCGAGCCGCCCTGGATCTCGATCCCGCGGTACGACGAGAGGTTCATGGGCTTTCGGAGCGCGAGAGCCACCCACCGGTCGATCTTCTCCGGGGTCCTCTGTGAGAGGCGGTAGGAGAGCCGCAAAGTCCCCGATGCCTCGCGCTCGATCGTCCCTGACGACTCACCGTCCATCTCCAGACCGAGCTCCGCGAGCGCCACGGGATCGACGGCGCCGCATACAAGGGGTTCCCGCTTTACCGGCGCTCCTCGAGGGCCGGCGAAAAGGGGATTCGACAGGATCCAGGGCACGTCCTCGGCGAGGAGAGGATGGTTCTCGAGGTAGACCTCGACCCGGTACACCCCCGGTCCCGGGGACATCAGGCGAAGCTCGGCCTCTTTCGTCGAGCCCACGACTTCGCCGTTCCGCTTGAGATCGATGCGAGCGCCCGCCGTCGCCGTGTCGAGGCTCACCACCAGAGCCCCGACGATCTCGCGGAACTCGAAGCGCTCCGGTTCACCGGCCGCCCGCACCAGCGAGAAGAACTCGCCGCGCCGGATCGCGTCCTCGGGCGCTTCCCGGTAGCGGGGTTCGACCGCGAGCCCCACATAGCCCATCGCCGTTCGATAGGAGGGAATCCCGATCGTGCGCCCCTCGGTCAGCGGAAACCCTCCGTGCGCGTTCGCGGCGTAGAACCCATGGACGCGGCCGCGCGAAAGAAGCGCGTCCCACCTCGCGAGCGCTTTCGTCGGCGCCTCGAAGCCGCTGATGTAGTAGTTGCGGTTGAAGAGCGAGAAGAACGCCCAGGACAGTTTTTGCCGGAGAGAGCTCCTCCGAAAGTACGACGTGACGTTAATGATCTCGATTCCGTCGGGAGCGAAGTCCGGCTCCCAGTAGCTCCACTGGTGCACCGGGTCTTCGGGGTAGGTGACGACGCTGATACCGCCCCAGGCTGCGACGTCGCTCACCGCGTCAGGAGGAAACGGCGGAAGCGTGTAGAGAGGAAGCTCGCCGACGTCAGAGACGATGAGATGGCCCTCCGGAATGCCGACTTCCGAACCTCCGATGAAGCGCACCCCGTCGATGGTTCTCTTTAGCGTCGCGGCCTCGGGATGGGGCGCTCCGTGGTCGCTCAGCATCACGAAGCCGACGCGCGCCTCCTTCGCCTCCCGAGCAATGTCCTCGATGGGCGCGAGCCCGTCGGAAAGGGTGGAGTGCACGTGGAATGCCCCAAAGACGTAGGAATCCGAGGTTTCCGGGGAGTTTCCCGTCAGGGAGAGGCCACGGACGAGGAGGGCGCCGAGCCCGAGCACGAGGGCGGCTATGACCACGCGCCGGGCGTAAGACATTTCGACGCCATCTTACCCAAAAGCCCTCTGGGACACTCCTGCAAATGACTGACTTGACAAAGGCAAGCGAGTCACTGTAAAAGACTCTGACAGTAGGCACACCCAACCCAATCCCCCGTCGGGGTTGAGCCTATAGAGCGCAGTGGTTCCCCAATCCCCCTCAGGCGCTTTTTCGTGTAAAGGCACTAAAATCTATAACTTGCCGTGAGGTTGAGGGACTGAGGACTGCATGGAGAAGACGAAGCTCTTGATCGTGGACGATGTCGAGGACATCCGTACCCAGATGAAATGGGCGCTGGCGGAGGAGTACGAGGTCTTCGAAGCCGAGGATTTCACATCGGCCATGGAGCTTTTCGAGATGCACCGGATGCCTCTCGTAACGCTCGACCTGGGGCTCACGTCCGACCCCAACGGAGTGGAGGAGGGATTTCGCCTCCTCGACGAGGTCCTGCGGTTCCAGCGCGAAACGAAGGTCGTCGTCATTACCGGCCAGGAGCAGCGTGAGCACGCCCTTCGGGCAATCTCCGTCGGTGCCTACGATTTCTTCAACAAACCGATCCATCTCGACGAGCTGAAGGTGGTGCTCCGAAGGGCGCGCCACGTCTATGACCTCGAGCGGGAGAACCGGGAGCTCCAGAGGGGTGCGAGTGGAGACTCCTTCGAGGGCATCATTGGGTTCTGTCCCGCGATCCAGGACGTCTTCCGCGCCGTGCGCCGGGTCGCGAGCTCCGATGCCCAGGTCCTCATCTCCGGAGAGAGCGGCACCGGGAAAGAGCTCGTGGCGAGGGCCGTCCATCGTCTGAGCGAGCGCGCCCCCGGCCCCTTCGTCGCCATCAACTGCGGCGCCATCCCAGAGAACCTCCTCGAGAGCGAGCTCTTCGGGCACGAGAAAGGGGCGTTCACCGGCGCCCACATGAGGCGCGCCGGCCGCATCGAGTCCGCTCACCGCGGGACCCTCTTCCTCGACGAGGTGGGGGAGCTCCCCGTCACTCTCCAGGTGAAGATCCTCAGGTTCCTCCAGGAGCACCGGCTCGAGCGTGTGGGAGGCCGCCAGGAGATCGCGGTCGACGTGCGGGTCATCGCCGCCACCAACGCCGATCTGGATCGCGAGATGAAGGAAGAAAGGTTTCGCGAAGACCTCTACTACCGGCTCGCCGTGGTGCGGCTCGCCCTGCCGCCCCTCCGCGAGCGGGGAGAAGACATCACGGTCCTCGCCAAGATCTTTCTGGAGCGGTTCGCGGCGGAGAACAAGAAGAGCATCACCGCCTTCACCGCCGAAGCCCTCGATGCCCTCCAATCGTACGACTGGCCCGGAAACGTCCGGGAGCTCGAGAACCGGGTGAAGCGCGCGATCATCATGGCCGAAGGCCGCAAGCTGACGTCCGCGGATCTCGAGCTCGGCTCGAACTCAAAAGAGCGCTACCGCAGCGTGACCCTGAAGGAAGCCCGCGAGGAGCTCGAGCGCGATCTCATTCGAAGGACGCTCCGCAAGCACAATGGAAACATGACGAGGACCGCGGCCGAGCTCCAGGTCAGTCGGCCGACCCTGTACGAGCTCATGGACAAGCTCGGGATTCGAAAGCCGGACCGGGCCACGGCGTGAACCATCGGTGATGGCAGCGATGGTGAACTGGGAAATCCTTCCGGCCTACGTGGCGGCCGCAGCTGCCCTGTTTCTCGCGGCATTCGTCTTCTGGAGAGAGCGCCGCCACCTTGCCTATGGCGCTTTCGCTCTGGGCCTTCTCGCGCTCGCCCTGCGCGAGGTCCTGGGCGCCCGGGCGCTCGACGCGGGATTTGAGCCTCAGGTGCTTCGCTGGCACCGCTACCGGTTCGCCTCCGAGGCGGCCATCCCCGGTCTCTGGCTCCTCTTCGCCTTGACCTTCGCGCGCGCGAACCCCCGGCGTTTTCTCCGGCTCTGGCGATGGCCCCTCGCCGCCTCGTTTCTCGTCCCGGTTCTTATCGTCGTCTTCAGATGGGACTCGCTCGTGACGAGAACGTCCTACGCGACCCCGAGCTGGCTCATTCCCGTCGGCCAGGGAGGGCAGTGGCTTCACGTCGTCCTTCTTCTCTCGGCGGTGGCGATCCTGGTGAACCTCGAGAACACTCTGAGATCCGCGGTCGGCTCGGTTCGCTGGCAGATCAAATTCACCGTTCTCGGAGTGGCGCTTCTCTTCGGCGTCGAGCTCTTCGCCTACTCTCAGGTCCTCCTCTACTCCGCGCTCCAGACGACGCTTCTTCCCTTCGGCTCGGCCGTTCTTCTGATGACCTGCGCCTTCGTCGTCGTCTCTCTCGTGTGGCGGCGTCTCGGGAGCTTCGACGTCTATCCCTCCCAGGCTTTCCTCTACAACTCGCTCACCCTTCTCGTGGTGGGACTCTATCTTCTCGCCGTCGCCGGCCTCGTCGAGCTCATCGATTCCATCGGCGGCCGTCAGAGAGCCCCGGCGATCGCCTTCGTGGTTCTCGTCGCCATTCTCGGTCTCACGCTCATGCTCCTCTCGACGGAGCTCCAGCAGCGGGTCAAGCGGTTCGTCAACCGGCATCTGAGGCGCCCGACCCACGACTACCGCCGCATCTGGGACGAGTTCACGAAGCGCACGAGCCCCATCGTGGAAATCGGCCGGCTCTCGACGGCGATCGGCAACATCGCCTCTGAAACGTTCGGCTGTTCCTCCGCCACCATCTGGCTCGTCAAGGAAGGAGAGCGAAAGCTCGTTCTCGGGGGCTCATCCGCGCTTTCCTCGGAGGAAGCCAAGTCCATCTTGAAGGACTACGGCGAGGGCAGGGCGTGGCTCGAGGTGATGGAGGCCAAGCTCGACGAGCCTTTGGACTTGGGCGCTCCAGGACTCCCCGAGGCGGCGAAGGACCTCGTGAGGGTCGTTCAGGCGTCCTACAGCGTCGCGCTCCTCGGAAACGAGGACAAGCCCATCGGGTTTCTCACGATCAACGAACGGGTCGCGGGCCAGCCCTACAGCTTCGAGGACTTCGCGCTTCTGAAGACCCTCGCCGATCAGGCGTCAGCCACCCTTCTGAACCGGCAGCTCACGAAAGAGCTCGAGCGGGCGAAGGAGATGGAGACGTTCCAAACGCTGTCCACCTTCTTCGTGCACGACCTCAAGAACCTCGCCTCCAGGTTCTCGCTCGCGATGCAGAACATCCCCGTCCACTTCGACAAGCCCGCCTTTCGGGAGGATCTGCTGAAAACGATGGAGAAGAGCGTCTCCAAGATCGAGACCATGACCACGAGGCTCTCGTCTCTTTCGAAGGGGCGTTCGCTCAACCGGGTAGCCTGCGACCTGAACGCGCTGGTGCAGGAATCGCTCTCCGGGCTGAACGGCACGATGAGAGCTAGTCTGGTCGTTGACTGCCGCGAGGTCCCGAGGATCGAAGCCGATCCCGAGGAAATTCAGAACGTCCTCTCGAACCTGGTTCTGAACGCTCACGATGCCACGGGTGCTTCCGGACGGATCACGGTGAGCACGTCGAGAGAGAACGGGTGGGTGCTTCTCTCCGTGGCCGACAACGGCTCCGGGATGACACCGGAGTTCATCGCCAACTCCCTCTTCAAGCCTTTCCAGACGACCAAGAAGAACGGGCTCGGCATCGGGCTCTATCAGAGCAAGACGATCGTGGAAGCCCACGGCGGGAAGATCGAAGTCGAAAGCGCTCCCGGGCTGGGAACGACCTTTCGCGTTTTTTTGCCTTCGGGCTCGCGTTAGAGCCGCCAGTACCGGAACCCGCGAGCCTCCAGGGGCTCGCGGTCGAAGAGCCACTTCAAATCGAAGAAGGGCGAAGGCTTCTCCTTCACCATCGAGGATAGGACTTCCGGGGAGAGATCGCGAAACTCCCGGTGTGCCACGGCGAAGATGACGCCGTCGAAGTCCCGGAGAGCGTCCTGGGAAACGAGGGGGACGTCGAAGTGCTCCCGCGCTTCCTCGGCAGACACGTTCGGATCCCACGCGAAGACGTCCACATGGTAGTCCCGAAGCTCGTCGATGATGTCTCTCACCTTGGAGTTTCGGATGTCGGTCACGTTCTCCTTGAACGTGAGGCCGCAGACCAGGACCCGCGCTCCCTTCACGTGCTTGTCGCACTCGATGAGCGTCTTCACGAGCTTCCGCCCGATCCAGCGGCCCATTCCGTCGTTGATCCTCCGTCCGGAGAGGATCGTCTGGGGCACGTGCCCGAGAGACTGTGCCTTGAACGTGAGGTAGTAGGGGTCGACGCCGATGCAGTGGCCTCCGACGAGCCCCGGGCGGAAGTCGAGAAAATTCCACTTGGTGCGCGCCGCCTGAAGGACCTCGCGGGTGTCGATTCCCATCCTGTCGAAGATGATGGCGAGCTCGTTCACGAAGGCGATGTTGATGTCCCGCTGAGCGTTCTCGATCACTTTGGCCGCCTCGGCGACGCGAATGCTGCTCGCGCGGTAAATCCCCGCGGGAACGACGGCTCCGTAGACCTGGGCAACCGCCTCCAGCACATCGGGCGTCTGGCCCGAGACGATCTTCATGATCTTGTCGATGGTGCGCTCGCGGTCGCCCGGGTTGATGCGCTCGGGAGAGTACGCGAGGAAGAAGTCTTTCCCGCACCGAAGCCCGGAGTGCTTCTCGATTGCGGGCCCGCAGACCTCCTCGGTCACCCCGGGATAGACGGTCGACTCGAAACAGACGACGGTTCCCGGGGAGAGGTTCTTCCCGATGGATTCCGAGGCAAGCGTGAGAGGCGTCAAATCCGGGTTCTTGTTGTCGTCGATGGGTGTGGGAACGGCGACGATGATCAGGCGAGCTTTTCGCAGCTCGGCCGGATCGCTCGTGTACTCGACCTCGACGGCCTTCAGCTCCTCCGGCTCGAGCTCGCAGGATGGATCGCGATGCCGCTTCAGGTCTTCGATGCGCCCCCGGGAGATATCGAATCCCACGACCCGGAACTTCTTCGCGAGCGCCACCGCAAGCGGGAGCCCCACATAGCCAAGCCCGATGACCGCGACGGCGGTCTTTCGGGCATGAAGGCCCTCGACGAAGGCGGAGGGGTCGAGCGAAGCTGCAACAGATTCGGACATGGTTATAGACATGATAGCGAATCCGGGCCAGCGGAAAAACGCTTACCGGGCGCCTCTGCCGAAGGCAATGACCTTGAAGGTGTCCAGCAGGATCTGCAGATCGAGCCAGAAGCTCATATTCTTGATGTAGTAGAGGTCGTAGCGGAGCTTAGCCTCCGACTCTTCGATCGACGAGGTGTAGCCGTTTCTCACCTGCGCCCAGCCGGTGATGCCGGGCTTCACGGAGTGCCTCTCCCCGTAGTAGGGAATGTGGGCCTGGAGCTCCTCGACGAACACCGGACGCTCCGGGCGCGGGCCCACGAAGCTCATGTCGCCGAGAAGAACATTGACCAGCTGAGGAAACTCGTCGATGCGAGTCTTCCGGAGAAAGTTGCCGACGCGTGTAATCCGAGGATCGCCGCCCGCCGAAGCCCAAACGGCGCCGTTTCTCTCCGCGTCTTGGCGCATCGTGCGCAGCTTGAAGAGCGTGAACGTCCCTCCATGCTGGCCCACCCGCTCCTGGCGGAAAAGTATCGGAAACCCGCTCTCGAGAGCGATGGCGATTGCCGAGAGAATCACGATCGGGGCGGTAAGAACGACACCCACCAGAGCAAGCGCGAACTCGACGATCCGCCGGGAGGTCATGAAGAACCGCGGCTTCCGAAAACCCTGCGAGAAGATAATCGAGCTCGGACGGAGGTTTCGCACCGGAAGCTGCCCCGTGAGAGACTCGAAGAACTCCGCGGACTGCGCGACGTTGATTCCCCGAAGCTTGCAGGTCAGAAGCTCCGAAAGCGGGAGAACCCCGCGCTGGTCATCGAGCGCAACAACAACGGAATGCACGTTGAAGCGCGTCGCCGTCCCGAGGAGGTCGTCGTAGGTTCCCACGACCGACGGGTTGAACAGGCTCTTCCCGACGTCCGCCGGATCCTGGCTCAGAAACCCGACCACCCGAAATCCCTCGCTCCGGTGGCCAAGGAGCTCTCTCGCAAGACCCACAGCCGAACTGCCCGTTCCGAGAATAAGCACGTTCTCGACGAACGACTCCTGCTGGAGCGCCCAGTAGTAGATCACCCTCCAGCCTAGAAGCGCGACCAGGGCGATGGGCGGATGGATGACCGCGATACCGCGTCCCAAGGCGAGGTCCGGAAGAAAAAAGTAGAGAAACGCCAGGAGCACTCCGGCGGCCACGAACGCCTGAATGACCCGGAGCGCCAGTACGGTGACCCCTCGAGGAGCGCGCCCGCTGTAAAGGTCGTTGTAATAGAAGCCGACAAGAAGGGCGACGACGAAAATCGCCCCCTTCACGAGAGCGCCTTCGTACTCCGGGAGGGGGTCAGCGAACCGGATCGCGACCGCCACCCAGAGGGTCGCGGCGATGAGAAAGACGTCCATGAGCACGCATGTAAGCGTGCGGACAGACGGTGTCGTTAGAAATACTCCGCTCACTGAAACCTACGATAAAGTAAAGAAACAGCCTCAGTTGCGCGGGTAGACCAGGCACCCGGTACTTGGGATCTCTACAGAAATGAGAACCCCGCGCCTCGGCCTTCAGCAAAGGCCAGTGCGCGTACCGTAATCTCCGCGAATACAGTACCGCCGTGCCTTACGACACGACATCGTTTCGACCCTGGTTGGGGGAGGGACGGGGAATAAATACCAGTTCCCCGAATCGATGTCAAGTTTAGAATTCTATCGTCGGCCCCGGCACTCGATCAAGAGACTCTGTGAACAAATCGTAACCGCCTTAAACGAAAGAGGTTCACCTCGGTGACGAACGCGCAATAGGTCCACCCCGACTTCTCGAAAGAACGCAACGAGGCTCGATGATTGTGCCAAATCCACGCGTAAAGGCGTCGAATGTTCATCTTCTTCAGCTCCTGGGAGGCGAACTGAATCAAGACGGGCGCGAGCCCTCTGCCTCGGTGACTCTCCGCGGTGATAATGTCTACGAGTGCAGCTTCATCGTCGTTGAGTGACCAGATACTGCCAAGCGAACGCCGATGATTCCAGCACCAACACATGGAGACGAGCAAGTCGCCCTCCCAGAGACCGAATCCATAAGCGTCAGCACCGCAGAGCCAGCGACGACGCCTCAAACGCTCTTCGCTGGCAGACTCTAGATCCTTTTCAGTCAGCCAGGCCAGGCGTTGACCCGGTGCAAGGTGTGCATCCAGGTTCCTCACGGACACATCAGCAAGGCTGATCGCATAAATCCGGTTGATTTGGTAGTCGCCCAGAACGAAGCGCGCCGCGCGCTTTACAAGATCCCTCATACGCAGGACGCCCGAACCACCGTCTTGAGCAGCGTTAGCGGCTGACTGTCCAGGATCAACGCACCGGTCATGAAGAGAGCACCCCCAGGTTACCGTCTCTGAGCGTTTGGATGCGTCATCTGGCGCACCCATCAAGTGTGGCGGAGATACGACGGCAAGGGCATGATGCCTGACGAACGCCCGCGGAACAAACTGTTTCGAACAGCGGTCGCCATCAGCTACTGAACCTCGCTTGGCAACCCTCCGACCCATGACCACGAGATTCACTGGGTGAACGACCACCTGCGCCAAGGCGACGCCCTTCACATCCCAGCGAGCATCCAGCCGTACGATTGGCGATACGACGGTTCGCAGGGTCATTTCGTTCCGCAAATCGTTATCAGGTCATCCCAAGCGTCTGTCAAGCGGATTCAAGAGATAGCCGATGACCTGGGTCAAAGGGCTGACTCAGGCTTCAGGCGAGGCGCCTTGCCACGTCAATCCAGGCAGCATTGAATCGCGAGGTCGGGAGCCGCGCGTTGCACGAATCTAACTACTCAAGGCGCCATGGATTGGGTCCACCGTGCGCCTTACTCGTTTCGCAATGCGTCGAGCGATTCGTCCGCCCCAATTGGTGCTGTGCCACCATCGATAAGAAGACGAGCGATGCCATTGAACGATGGCAGACGTCATCTCGGCGAACTGGTGTCGATCGAGTAGGCCCACATCACTAGCGACGCTGAGCGAATGGAGGGCTTCAGTGAACAAATCGTAGAGTCCAAAACAGACCGCGACTCGAAGTATCGTGCCAACGTCGATCCGAGACACGAGGGACTCCGGAGACCGGATGTATAGCGCATCCACTTCCCAAGCTCGCCCTGCCACGCTCGGTGACCGCACGTCTACTCCGAGCATGTCTTCGAGATAGTTGGACCTTCGACCCCGAAGGGATCGATGGACGCGCACTGGATTAACGTCGTATAGGTCAAACCCTTGTCTCCGCATGAACGTGTCGACGTCGACAAAGGTCGGGTAGCCAACGCCTTTCACCTGCAAAGCTGCTTCCAGCTCAACGGCCAGAACGGGCCGCATTAACTCTTCCCCAAGAGACGTCAGGACTTCGAGCTCGGCCCCTTGAATGTCGAGCTTCATCAAATGAAACTCAGTGCAATCGATCTCACGAAACACGTCGCGCGCACTTCTAGTCTGAATCGTGGTCTTCTGCAGCGGGAAAAGGTACTCCTCATCGGTGTAGGCACGGACTATAGGCACATCGACGTCGAAGAGGGACGACCCTCCACCGGAGTTCGTAACATATAGCGTACGTTCTTCTGTCTCGGCGGATAGCGCGATGGGATACACACGGTACATGTGTGCGTTGCCTCGCGCAGCGTAGGTTTCCCTCAATCGTGTGCAGGCTTCGACGTCGGGGTCAAAACTAACAATTGTCGCGAGTCCGTCCATCGGCAGCCAATGCGAAGGTATGTCGCCACGCGCCCCGACGTCGACGGCGACGATACCATCCTCGGGCAAGAGCCGCTTGATGGCTTCCTGTACTCTCTTTTTGCGTTCGGGCAGCAAGCGTTCCAATCCTAGGCTCGGCGGCGCCAACGGTCCGCAAGGCCCACGTTCGTATAGCGAGGCCGTGTCGATCCGAGGGAAGTCGGCGGCTGGGAGAAATATCTTAACTATTGTTACCCGAACGCTGCAAGCAACCGACGGCCCACCGATCTACCCACTGGCATTTGACCTTGAGTCCCGTCCACGGAAAAGGACACTCCCTTCTCCGATTCCCCTGCCATTTCTGTTTCAAGCGCGACACCATACTCCGTGAGAGCGCAGCCTTCTCTCCTCGAAACCGCGAAACGAGAGTTGGAAGTTGACCTAAGCCATTCGGTGCAGGTGAAGCTCCGGGATTAATTCGCTCACGGCCCCTGTCCGTAGCTCGAATAAGGGAAGCACCCTGGGCCCTCGACCTTCTCCTCCACATCCCGGACCCGCCAGTGCCGAGCTGCCACCGTTCCGATGCTCATCGTGCGCCGAAATTTTGCACACCCAATTCGATTAGCCGCGTTTCTGTCCAGACACTTCCGTCGTCTTGATGTGCCGCCCTGGAAGCTCTGCAGATTCCGCTCCGATCAGAGCGTGGATCGAGTCCGGAATCTGAGAGGACTCCCGTTCCCGAGCGACTCCCATGCTACCCTTGACGAACTCCCACGTCATGTGGTCTCTTCATTCACGGCGGTGTCTCCTTCCTTTGGCCATCGAGGCCGCGTTTTGCGACAAGGAAGGTACTCCGCCTTTACTTCGTTTCCGCGACCATTGATGGGGAGTTCCATTCCGAATGATCTCGATGCTTAACGCACCCCGGGGAGGAGTGCCTTCGTAGGGGAGAACGTCTTGAATGACAACCGAGGTTGAGGCACAGTCAGGGCATCCCAAATCCGTCGGCACTGGACCGCTAAGCGTCTTTATCACGGTGGACGTCGAACTATGGCCGCGCTCATGGGACAACTATCAGCAAGAATTTCGAGACTCGTTTCATCGCTACATCCTGGGCGAGACTGCGACTGGCGCGTTCGGCCTACCGTTTCAGCTGCGCACAGCGAACGATCATGGACTTCGCTTCACATTTCTTGTGGAATCCCTGTTCTCCTATCAGTTCGGGATTGAGCCCCTTCGGGACATCGTGAACCTAGTCGTCAGCGCGGGCCAAGACCTCCAACTCCATGCTCACCCCGAGTGGGTAAGGCATTCGCTGCATCCCATTTTCGAAACGAACGGTCGCCACACGTTCCAGGAATTCACCGCCGAGGAGCAATACCGTCTCATCGAAGGCGCCCGGGAGAGATTATTGGAGGCGGGGGCCACCGACGTCGTGGCTTTCCGCGCTGGCAGTTTTGCCGCAAATGAAGACACGTTGACAGCGGTATCTCGGAATCGCTTGAAGATCGATAGCAGTTTTGAACTGGGCAGCGGACCTGCTCACTCACCGGTGATGGAGTACGAGCCGCAAGACCTACCGAAGATTCTGGCATATCCGCTCGCTACCTATCGGGACTGGCCGGGGCGATCCCGACACCTGCAATTGACCGCTTGTTCTTTCAGAGAGTTGGTCTTCGTGCTCGAACAGGCCGCGCGGAACAGGTGGGGAGCGGTCGTTCTTCTGTCACACAGCGCCGAGCTGCTGAATCGCGATCGCTCTGCCCCCGACAAAATGGTCCTTCGCCGATTCGAGAAACTCTGCGGATGGTTAGCTGACCGGCGTGACAGGTACGTTACGCGCGGCTTTGGAGACGTGAGCCGTAACATCGCCCCGGTGACGAACTGGTCTCCGATCCAGTCCTCGAGTTGGCGTACCACTTTGAGAATCGCGGAGCAGGCGGTGCAGTGGCTCAATGTCTGAACGAATTGAGCGCCTGACACAAGTTTCATTGAAGCTGCGCGTCGGAGAGCTGACGGTGGCCGCCCTGAACCGCCGAATGCTCTTGCGCACCACAAATCCCTTTGGTCGGGAGGCGGACCGAGACGGGCTGGGTGTTACTCTCGAAGACGTCCCTGATGAAGCTCACGGCGTCCTGATTCCCTCGCAGAGGGTTCTATCTCGTCTTCCGAAGGTGAGTCTTTACCGGTCCTGGATTCGCTACGTCCCCAGGCAATACGACCGACACTACGCTGATCTGTCCACGACCTACGAAGCCTACCTGGATCGCTTCTCTTCCAAATCACGTTCCAGCCTGCGAAGGAAGGCCCGGAAGTTCGAAGAGCGCTCCGGTGGGTCAATCTGCTGGAAATGCTACACAACAACCGACGAAATCGCGGAGTTCTATCGTTTGGCGCGGGAGATCTCTCAGCAGAGTTATCAGGAACGGCTGCTGGACGCAGGACTACCGGAAGACGAGCAGTTCTACGCATCGATGATCGAGAGCGCGAAAGTCGGCGCGGTGCGTGGGTACTTGATCTTCCTCGACGGCACGCCCGTGGCGTATCTGTATTGCCCCATACGGGATGCCGTCGTGAGCTATGCCTATTTGGGCTACCGTGCGGAGTTCAGCGAGTTGTCTCCCGGAACCGTCCTGTTGTGGTTGGTGATGGAAGACCTATTTCGCGAGGGGGCCTACAAGATCTTCGACTTTACTGAGGGGGGTGATCGAGGACGGCACAGCCAGAAACGACTCTTTTCGACGGACAGCGTGGCGTGCGCCGATATCTATGTGTTTCGCCCAACGACTATGAATCTCGTTGCCGTTGGGGCTCATGCCACGGTGGAATGGCTGAGCACATCTATTGGAGCCGCCTTGGATAGAATCGGTCTCAAGCGAGCCCTAAAGTCCTGGACCAGGACGCTTCGCCGCGCCTAGAATCGTCCGTTCTCGACGTCGAATCCACCTCGCTGTTTACGAGAACCACTCCAGGTCTGCGACTCTACTGTCGGCTTACGGACCACCGTTGAGACCATAGCGCTTTCGCTTTCGCAACCTCGCCCGGCTCAAAGAAGCCTGTCAAGACGACTAACAATGGAAAGCTCCCTAGGAGTAACGCTTTTGGAAAGGCTGAGAGCAAGGAAGCAGAGGGAAACACGAGTCTACCAACCAGATACAGCACAGTTGCGACTGTCAAGAGTTTTGCCATCCGACCAAACTCGTAGTGAATGGGGTGGTACTTTTGGGACGCGAAGTAGGTTATCGCGAGGCATACAAAGAACGAGATAGCCGTCGTGATTGCGGCGCCCAATACGCCGAATCGGGGAATTAGAATCAAGTTAAGGAGAACGTTCACGGCCGCGGAGCTCCCGCTAATGACGGGATACCATAGCGTCTTGCTGTGGATGAAGAACCCAAAATCCGCGACGAAGTACAAGATGTAGAATGCGTAGCCAATGACAACCCATGGAACGACCGAGGCAGCAGGCCAGAACTCCGGGGTGGCAACCAAACGCAGCATTTCGGGGGCGAACATAGAAATCCCCAGCCCAGCAAAAGAGAGCGCCGCGACAAAATAGGTTGGAACGCGCGCAAAAATGAGATCGCGGTCGCTACGGTTCTTGTAGATGTCGACGCGGCGGACGGTCCAGGCGAGTATGAAAGGCTCGCCAACAAAGACGCTCAGTATCATTCCGAATTTGTAGCCGAGTGAGTACAAGCCGACTGCGTCGAGGCTCGTCAGGCGCCCGAGCAAGAAACGGTCGCCCATGTTGAGGACGAAAATAAGTAGCCCGGCGGGAATCAAAGGCAGTGTGAACCGCATGAGACGGGGGACATCGTCGAGGCGAATCTTCAATCCCACCCGCCGCAGTGTATAAATGAGAAGGAGCAGAGCGATCAAGCCGTTTGACAGCACCATACTTGTGAGAATCCCCCACACTCCCCATTGCATGCCTGCGATGAAAAGTATGTTTAGGGACAGTCCCAGGGCGAGTTGAGCAAGCGAGACGGCTACATAGAGCCCGGATTTCTCAACTACCCGTAGGTATGTGTAGCCAACCGAGAGGAGCAACTCGAAAGCGAGGCTGATGAAGACGAAAACGAAATGAATGCCGTGCTCCCGGTCCCCCAGGACTGCTTGTGAAACCAACGGACTTCCGAGCGAGAGGAGGGCCGCGCTCCCTGTGGACATCAATAGCATCAACCCGACGATGGTGGCGACCAGTGTATTGCGCTTGGCTTCGTCGGCGGATTCCGAATAGAAACGTACAAGTGCAGACGAGAGGCGGAGCCCTATCAACATGGACAGCACACTCGAGGTCAGCGTCAGTAGCTCCAGCAATCCGTAGTCAGCGGGAGTGAGGTAACGCGTGTAGAGGGGGATCATTAGGAAGCCGACCACCTTACTCAGGACGTTGCCGAGAGTGTAAGTGGATACGTGCTTCGCTAGATTCTTAACCTCGTCAATCACGTCGAGCGGAACCTCCCCTCGTAGCGCTGCGCGTGAAGTGCGCGAGTATTTGGCATTTCGTGGACCCGAACACGGGACTCACGCGTAGCGATTCGAGGACCTCATTCTCTTACTGTCTCAGGTGAATCGCCGTGAACGGCTCCCGCGGAATAGCCTCGTGCAACTCGGACGGTGCGACGCTGGAAATTTCCGCGAGTTCTTCAAAACTCATCACCGCGTGGATGAGTCATGGCCGCACGGTGCTGACTAAGGCGACCGTCCGTGGCTCGTATCTCGTCAACAACTCGCTCGCAGGTTCCCGCGTGAAGACTAGGTACCGCGCCTGGAAACTCCTCAACAGACTGGCACACTGGTCGCGAGACTTGCCCGCACCGGCCACTAGAGGAACAACCACAGCAAAGAAAGGCTCACCTCAACCACCAAACCGGTAACTAAGCATTCGCGATTTCGTTGGCTTGAGCTTCTCAGTCTCATCAGTAATCCAGGATACCTAAGTGCCGTGCGTCTTCGGCATCTCAACACAATCAAGTGTACAGGATTCTACATATCGGGCGGGGTACCCACAGAGCGCACTTTACCCTGCGTCTGCGAGAGGCAAGGCAAATTAGGTCGATCTGAGACACTTCACGATGCCCAGGATGTTAGCGCCGGTTTCAAATTGGTCCACTTCGGCGGCCAAGTGGACCATCAGAAGATTGCACTTAAGTAAAAGCAATGCGGGCTTTAGCTTCGATTCGACCTTCGGCGGTGGACCAGTTTTTGACCGCCATTGAGAATGATCACGATAATCCATGCCTTTCACCGCATTTCCGAGCACGCTTTCTGAGGGATGGGCTGGTTTTTTCTTGGAAAAACGGACCTGGTCAAGAAAATCGAGGGACGCTCAATACTCGTCCCTTGAGCGAACGTTTTGCGAAACGCCCCGATTTCCCAAGAAAACAATCAGGGCCGGGGCGAGAGAGTTTCTCTAGGGGAACCGTTTCCCGTTTCCCACCTCTATAGAGGGGATGGGAAAC
>Ga0184637_10000205_pt1 | contig 43175 bp, 54 predicted proteins | sample PLM3_127_b2_FD_133143 | JGI IMG/M metagenome (GOLD analysis project Ga0184637, IMG submission 133143) | Groundwater sediment microbial communities from an aquifer in East River, Colorado, USA - PLM3_127_b2 | ecosystem: Environmental > Terrestrial > Soil > Riparian zone | place: USA: East River... | reverse complement strand
CACCTGTTCGGTGAGGGCCGGCGCAGGACCGCGCAACAAATCGCAGACCACGTCGAGACCCAGGTTGTCATTGACGCCGGTGGCCATCGTAGTTTCCAGGCTGTAGGCTGTAGGCTATAGGCTGTAGATCTGCGCCTACGGTCTATAGCCCATAGCCTATAGCCTTCAGTCTTATCGGTCCTCCGTCGCCGGCACCAATGCCGCGCCTCCGCGGAGGTTTTCCGTCGCACGTTCAAGTTTTTCGAAGGCGCTGTCCGCGCGTTGAAGGAAGCGATCGACGGCATCCATCTGTCGAGTTATAGAACTGCCGCCCGTTACTTCGTCGATGCGATTCAAGATCCTTGCTCCGGTCGTGGCCCGCCCCGACGAATCGATCACGTCCATCGGGCCAAATTGCTCCACGCCGGCCCGCCTGAGCGTCATGCCAACCTTGAGCCCGCGCTGTTCGATGAGTTGCCCCTCGATGCCCGTCGCTTCCAGCATTTGCAGATTGGCCTGACCAGCACGCAGCGCCGCGTTCTGCCGTGCAAGGCGCAGTTGCGGGTTCTCTTCCTCAGCGCGCGCGATCCGCGTCAATAGGTTCGCTTCCGTCGCCGTCCCGGGCAGGGACCCGGCCAGTCCCGTGATTTCTCCGCGCCGTCCGATGGCGATGGAAAGCGCCTGCGCTTGGGTGATCTCCTTGATCCCCGCGTGTTGCAGCTTCTCGACGGTGTCGATCCCCGCCGTGGCCAGGGCGTCCATCTTCTCCGCGAAGGTCGCCGCCTTGCCCAGTCCCATACTCTTGCGCATGAACTGTTGGAATTCCTTGGGGGCGCCATCACTCATGGCGTCGACGATGCTGGTGAGTCCGCTTTGCGTCTTACGCTCGCCGAGCCGTTGCATGAGCATCGCGGCCGTCGCCAGGCCCTCGCCCATATCCGGGAAGAGTTCGATCCCGCGCATGAAATTGGTTAATTTCTCCCCCCCTATCCCCGTCCGCGCCCCAACCTCTGTGATTTCTCGACCGAGTTGACCGGGGTCCCGGCCCCGACTCAGTGCCGCGACGGCGATATCTTTCAATCCCCCGGCGGGCACGCCTGCCCCGGTGAGTTTCGCCAGCTCCCCGAATTCACGCATCGCGGCCTTGAAGTCGCCGCCGAGCATATCCTGGAGCGTGTCGGCCAGGTCGATGGCCACCTCCGGCTTCTCGATCCCGTGGATCGCGGCGGTGTCCAGGATATGTTGCAGTTGAGCGCGAGACCCGCCCGCCGATTCGAAGGCAAAGCCCCGCGCCGCACGCGCGAACGTGTCCCCCGCCGCGGACGCCTCCTCCATATTACGGATGTACGTCTGCAACGATTGACTGACCGCCTGAACGCCGCCTTGCAAGGTGAACCAACTGCCCACGAGATTGCTGACTTCCCGCGTCGCCGCCCGCATCCCCTGGGAAATGGAGTCCCCCGACGCCTGGCCGGTCCGCCCCGCGCTGCGCAGCTTGCCCTCAAGTTCCTGGACGCGGGCCTGTAATTTCAAGAACACGGCCGCGGAGCGGTCTTCCCCCGCAACTTCAAATGCAAGTTTTGTAGCTAGCGCCATACTCGTTACTCAATCTCCACCAATCGGCCATCGTCGGGGCGTAGGTTGCGGCACGGCCGATGGCCCACGCCTGATATTGCAGTGTTCGGCTGCTCACGTCGGCGCTGCGGCGGCTTTTTTTTTGCTCCATTCATGGAGCGCCGGAACGTCGATGACCGCCTTGAGGATTTCCCCCGCCCGGACGTCGATCAACAATCCCAGCATCGCCACCTCATGCGCCGATACATGGTAATTGACCGTCAGGGCGTCCGTCGCGGCAACATAAATCTCCTCATCGCTCATCGACGGACGATCGGTCGCGTTCTCTTCATCCGCCGCCGCAACATACACGTCCCAGAAACGTGCGGCGATCAACCAAAGTCGGACGTATTCGTCGACGATGCGACGCTGCGTCCATCTCCCGTCCCCGTCCAGGTCCATCGCGTGCGGAAGAGCATTATAGAAACGCGTCTCCCCATTTTGTTGCACCAACTTCCGGGCCACGGGGATCAACCATTCCGCCCCGTCGCCGAGGCGCACCCGATGGCCGTTCAAGGCGTCACGGCGCAACAATTCCTCGCCTCGCGGGCGGCGTTCGTTCCACAGCCCGGTCCACACTTCGTCGTTGCAGCGATCGGGCGTTGCAACGTTGCACCGCCACGTCTGCCGATCCGGATAATAGCCGATGGATTCCCCGTTCGCCCAAGCGTGCACGCCCATCAACAGTCCTGGTCGGCCGGATGGTCCCGGCCCGCTGATCGCCCGGTAGGCTGGAGGACGATCGAAGGCATGACCCAGACCCATGGACCGCAGCCGATCGATCTCCGGCGGGTCCACCATACCTGAAACGAAATACAAAAAACCGCTCATACGAATTAGGCTGTAGGCTGTAGGCTGAAGGCTGTAGGTGCTGGTTTCTTCCTACGGTCTACAGCCTATAGCCTAGTTCCTCGGCCTATAGCCTATGGTCTAAAGCCCATAACCCCCTTCTACGGAATCGCCGCCGTGGTATCGATCAACAACGGAGCGTTTGTTCCGTCATAACGGAAATCCATCATCAACGTGCATTCGCCGGCCTCCAGGCCGCTGGCGTCCATGGGCGTGTCAATCGTGATGTAACCATCGCCGGTGATCTGAATGTGGGTGATCGTCGCATCGAGTTCGAAGGTCCCGCCGGCCTTTCGTTCTCGTAGGTACACGGTGGTATTGGCGTGAATGCCCGCTTTGCCGATCATGGGGATGGCCCCGGTGGCCAGGAACCATTGCAGATTGATCCCCCGCACCGTCATGCGCGGCTGGATGGAACGGACGGCCACGAATCGGTCCCAAATCTCCGACTCCGAACCCTCGCTGACGATCTCCAATCCGAAATCAAATTCCAAACTACGGAAATGAGTGAGCACGACGCCCCCCACCGTGATTTTTCCCAAAGTGAATCGTTCGCCGGTGGTCAACCCGGTCGGGACGGAGATGTTGTTGGTTCGCAAAATGGGGCCATCCACGTCCGAGCCATTCCATCCCGCCACCGCCTCCAGCTCGAGCACGGCGTCCCCCTGGTGATCGCAGGACAATCTCCGCAGGGCCAGAATTCCCACCTTGATCTGATCGCGAATGTGCACCGCGCCCGTATCGCGACTGCCCCCCGACTGCCATTTCTGGGAATAGAGATGGAGCCCATTCACCCCGTTTTCCAGATTGAAGCCGGTCAGCGGAATGATGTCGAGCGCCGCCCCGACGTGTTCCGTGGCGAAGGTCGCCCCCGGTTTCTGGGCGACCAGCGATTGGAACCGCGCATAGACCTCTCCGCTGCGCGGTTCGTTGCGCAGCGTGGATCCGAAGCGAATCGCCTGCCGGGTCATCCCGCCGAGCAGCGTGGTCTCCACCTGTACGCCGTACAAACCGTATCGGTTCGTCACCGCCATGGCCTATCTCCTTTTTGGTGTGCCGCTGTTGCGTCAGCAGTGGTTTTATTCAACTCAAGTCCTCTTCCAATCGCAGGCGATCGCGTTCCCTATCTCATCTTACCTGTTCAACCGCTTCGTTCTCAATCCGCCGCGTTGCGCTTTGCGCAATTCGATATCGAAAGTCTTGTTGGCCACCGCATTCAACGTCCGGATTTCATCTTCGGTGACCCGCAGCATTTCCTCCCTCATGCTCGTTTTCTTGTTCTTTGGTTTGCGCTTGAGTCCGCGGGCGTGAATCGCCGCCCTCGCCCCCTTGGAATCGCCCCGCACATCCCTGATTTGCGCCAGTGTGCGGCTCGCACCGGACCACACCAGAGGTAATCCGTACCCCGGCGGCATTCGTTTTTTCCGGCGTGTGTATTTCCAACTTCGTGGTTCATAATTGTATTTCGACGCCCCCGCGTGTTTGAAGTGCTCCATCTTAAATCGTTTATCCCATGCCAGTGCGACGGCGTACCAAACCGCCTTGAGCGCCAGCTTCCATTTGCTTTTGCTTATTTCTCCGCTGTATTTCATGGTGAACGTAATCACTCCGCGACCCCCCAAGTCAACTTCGCGTCCGCGAAGATGTAATCGCCTTGCGCAGCGGCCTCATCCGCATCGGCGCGAAAGGGGCCGGACTCCAATTCGATCGCTTCCGTCGCCAGATAGCCGCCCACTCGATTAAGGGCCATGATCTCATCGAATATCGCCCCCAGGGTGTTCAAGAAACGTCGGGCGATTTCAGCGGCGTCGTCGGCGATGATGATCTCCACCGTTTGCACAAACCGAAGCATCATCACCCCGGATTCGTTGTCGAAATGACTCAACCGGAACCCGTTTTCCGGCGACGTCCAAAGCAATGCGTAGGGCCGATAGGCGGTCAATTCGGCGAGGGTGTGCTCGTTTTTGTCCGCCGGCGGCGGAAGGCTTTCGTAATTGATTTTGACCAGGGCCGTGGCTTGATCAACCGCCCCGACCCAAGTTCGGAAAGTCGTGGAATCAGCGAGCGTCACCCGCAGATTGTCCACCGCCTTGGAGATCGAACCTTGCGGTGCGCTCAGCGGCATGCTTCAACTTTCCATTTCTTCTTCAACACCCGGACGCGCTTGTTGACCAGGGCGTTGTTTCGGGATTCGACGCACCGTTTGCAATCTTCGCACTGTTTCTCCCGAATCGACTCAATGACCGTGTCCAACCCGCCGCGGAGACGGCGGCTCCTCACGAACCACGCGCCAAGAATAAACGGCAATAGGGCCCATCCCCCCTTGCCCGCTACGTTTTGGAAGTTGAATTGCCAAATGCTCGATCCACCCGAGGCCTCGGCGCCTGGTTTTTGATCCGACTCCACGTTCTGCTCTCGATCGGACGAAAACAAGCGCAGAAGAGTCCCGCAGCCCATCTCGAAGACGAACAATGACGCGACGAGCAGCCAGACGACGACAAGTCTACTCGTCACGGCTTCCCCCCCGGCGGTTGATCATGACCGTAGGCATGACCGAACGGCGGGGCACCTGCTCCGTCTTCATCCTCGTCGTCATCGTCTACGATGATGACTGTCGTCTCGCCGGGTTCGCCTTGGGGGCCGGGTATGCCGGGAACCCCTTGCGCTCCGGACTCGCCGGCGTTCCCATCGGTTCCATCAGTCCCTCGGCAATCCAAGGCGTCGCAGACACCATCCCCATTGACGTCTTCGTCCTCATCGCATTCTGCGTTTGCGTTCAGATCGAAACAGTCGATCCCATCGTCGGGGCGTGAACGTTGGTCCAGGAAGTCTTCGATCACCAGGCCGCTCAACAGATACCCCGGCCCCACCCCGCACCCAGAACACCACCACAGGGCACATTGCATCAACGTGCAGCCTAATCCTAACCATAAACTCCGCAGCACTTGCGCCTTCATCCGTTCCTCCTCGCGTTCACAAAATGAATCCGTCCATGCCAATCGCATCGGCGATTGGTGCAGATCAGCTCGCGGACCGTGATTCCTTTCTCATCTACGTGCCGGGCGGACACTTTCAGCCACGTTCCGCACTTCGGGCAATCACACCCATAGGTATTTTCCGAACGGTTCCACTCGCTTATTACCGCCGGGCGGCTATTTTCCATTTCATTTCATCAAGCCCGCAGACCGCCTATTCGAGCAAAGTGGAGCGCCGCCGCATCGGGTCGTGGGCGGCGGCGCTCCGGAGAGGGAAAAGAAGCCGGTGACATCGGTCCCGCCCGCCATCCGCGGCTTCCCGTCCACTTTGCATTAGGGCGTAATCCGAATCATGCCCAACCGCGTCCCCTTCAAATCAATCGCGTAAATCACCGTGGGTTTATAGAAATATGAATCGCCCCAGAGTTCCCCAGGCTTCAAAATCCGTTCATTGACACGAGGCCCGAAATCCGCAGTCGGGTATCGAAAAGTGTAATCTCCACCGATGAAAAGATACGCCCGCATGGCGGGTTGTTCTCCCATCCGGTCCATCGTCGCCAGATAATCGAAGCCGGCGATGGGTGGAAAAAACATCAAACGAAGATGCGAGGCCTTCGTGTCTTCGATGGTGAGAAACCGGTCGCCGAAGTCCGGCGGGCTGAGTTCGTCCCGCGTTTTGACTTGCAGATCACCGCCGACGCCCATGGCCGCGATTCGGACGCCTTGCACCGTCCATTCCGCGCGCGGACTGGCGCCGAGGGGAAGCGATTCAAACTTGAAATCGACTTCCCGACCCACATCGTCCCCGATTCCTCCTCCCCGAAGGAAAAGTAGGAGCCAGACTGTGACCAGGACTTTCATTACTCGGGTTTCTTCGGCGGCGCGGTGATCGTAGTCGTCGCCGCGGCGGGGGGAGGCGGCGGATCGGCGGTCCAAATCTCGGTCAACGCCTCCCACCATTTCTTGAACCAATTGTCGAAGGTGAGCACCGTCGCTTTGTCTTCCGGTTTTGGCGGGGTCGCGTCGCCGGCGATCGACCAATCACCCACGGGCGTCGTGAGGGTGTACTTCCAATCTCCCTCGGCCACACAGCCCGTGTTCGCCAGGCAGCCCGCGATGAATACGATCCCGCCCGCAATCGTCAGCCACAACGCGCTCTTCGCAGTGAATTTTTGCTGTCTCATATCGCCAACCTTTCCGGCATTGTCCGTAATAGTACGGATTGCCTTTTCCTTTTTGATCCAACCACCAACTGTCAGCCACGCCGGGCACGTCAAGCCCCGACAAGCGCCGACAGTATTAAGCAGGCCACGACCAAAGAAACCGAGACTCCGAGAAGTTGGGTCAGCACGTCAACCACCAGTCCGTTGAGGAAGCTCGCTATGAATCCCCACACCGACTCCAACAACTGATTAAACAAAACGCCCATCCTAGACTCCAATCTCCGGCTGAGCCGGGGTCAATTAGCACGCCCAGTAAGGACCAAGTTCATTGTTGATACGCCAAATCGAACAGGGGCCGATTTCACTAAACCTAAACCAAACCAATTGCCTCACCGGCCAGTGGATCATCTCGTTTCCGACTCCCTTGCCGCCAGCAAATCCTCAAGCGATGCCAGTTTCTTAAAAACCTTGGCCGCCGTCTCCGTATCCCAAGCCGCCTGTTCGCGGGCCAACTCCGTTTTTGAAGTCGTCGTCTGCCACAGATTCGCGCCCAGCAACGTCAACACCACCCACTTGGCGATCGGCCCCAGCCACGCCGTGGGGATCTTGATAGTCGATTGTCCGTTCTCCTCACCAGCCATCTGGAAAGCTCATGTTGGTACAGAACACCGTCCTCTGCTTTCGCCATCCGCTTTTGACGCTTCGCCAGACGCCGTTGCCCACGTCCCATGACGGCGTTTGACCGGGCTTCAAGGAATAGAGTCCGCTCTGCCACGGGCCGATGACATGACTGTGCCCCGCGGTCCGACAATTCAACTCATTCGCCGTGCGCTCCGCGAAGGCTTGACCCTTGGCTCCGAAAAAGACGCTGCACATGCGAAACCAGACAAGGCTGGTCGGCGATACGCCTACTTGCACGCGCCGCATGAACGCCGGTGTCATGGGCTTCCCCGCGAGCAATGGCTCGCCCGGTTGTCCGTGGCCCCAAATTTGGAGCGTGGCGAGCTTGGCGATTCCATTCAATTTGCTTGTGGCCTCGAAGATGGCCGAGCCTATCGCCTCCGCCGCTTCATCCCACGACTTCGCCCCGATGCGCGTCCAGCCGGGACGGAACGAACCAATGGCCCACGACCAGCCTACGGCACCGTTGGGGGAACTGTCGTACAAGATTACTTTCATCGCGCCACGGTCAATGTCGCCACGTCACGCAGGTCCACGCTGTAGGCTGTAGGCTCGTAGGCTATAGGCCGTAGGAACTCGCACCCACAGTCTATGACCTTCAGTCTACAGCCTAAGACGAAGGCGAAGGGCATCACGGTTCCGATTTCGTCACCGGCTTAGGTCGCCACTCCCCGGTGGCCCTGGCCTTCAAGTCTGCGATGTCCTGCCGAACCTGATCCTGCCACGTCTCCATCTTCGCTAAACTTTCCTTGATCGCTTGCACGGACGCCGAACTCGTGTTTTCGAGCGTCGAAATCCGCCCTTCGAGGAGGCTCATTCGCTCGCTGTGGAGTTCCTTGGATGCACTAAGGCCATTGATGTCATCCTTCATTCCTTGAATCGTCATCGCGGCGAAAAAGGCCCCTGCTCCGACAACGACGATGGCCCCGATCCCGATCGCCCACCACACCAGCCGCGTGAGTGCGACACTCCCGTTGTCGTTGCCCATTCGTGCGTTACCTTCGTCCTCGATACCCCGGCCTGGCCTTTTCAATCGATCCCAGCCGTACGCACTCCATAGTGACCAGATTCCCGCTTTTGTTGGTCACAGATCGCACCTCATAGGTGACGCCCCCCACGTCGATCTGGTCGTTGGCCCCGGGATTGGCCACCCCGCCGTAAGCGCCGGCCGGGTCCGTGGAGATCGTCACCGGCCGGACCCGTTCGATGTTTCGATCGCCGTCCGTCTCCGTACGGTCCACCGCCTCCTCCGCGCCAACCATGGCGATCACCGCGGCGGTCCCGCCCGCCGCCGGCCGATACGTGGCCGCCTCGCCCATCTGATCCAGCAACGCCGGCTCAGCCATGACGCCGAAAATCTCATCGAATTTGCTGGGCATCGCGTCTCATTCGCAGTCGTCAGGCGCATCTTCCATGACGCGCCCGCCGACCGACCACGGTTGGAGGAGGCGTCCCTCCATCCGCTTTCCAACGCGATGGTCGGCGGGGGCTTCCGGGCAGGTCGCCCCGCGCCGCCACCGCACGTTCATTCGTTCCCCATTCCGGCATAATCAAACTTCGCCCGGCGGACCTCGATTCCCTTGCTCGCGATGCGGTCCACGATCCGCCCATAAGCGTGCCGTTCACGGTCGAAACGATTGGAGTGATGGCCGATGGTGTCCTTTCCGCCGTCGAAATAATCCGCTTCGACTGCCCAATCGCAGCCGAAGATGTCGATCGCGCCTCCCGAGTCGTCGTGATTCCTTGGATTCAGGCCGAACAAGTGGTACCCCAGGACCATCGCCGCGGTCATGGAATGCCGTCGCCAATTGGTTTCCAGGACGATGTCGGTGTGCATTTCCTCAAAAAACCGCGCCCACCAACCCCCTCCGAGCCCGCCGCGGTTGACCTCCGCCCATGACTGTTTTGTGGTAAAGACTTTCGGATGACCCTTGGGCATCGTCTGTCGAAAGCCTTCGGCATCTCCGAACACCCACCAATCACAAGGATGAGCGCTCGCCGCCCGATTGACCGCGATGGTCAGGTCGTAAGCCTTCCACGCATCGGCCTCGTGCCGCGCCAGCGAAGGCCCCGGGCATAGAATGGCGATTTGCATTCGCCCTCTTTCCTCCTTGCGGCGCGGCGGGCCGGCGGCGACCCGCTCGCGCCTTTGACAAGGTGGTGTTTCTTACAGCACCGCGGTCAGCAGATGGCCGGCCTCGGGATAGATGATCTTTTCCGCGACCTCAAAACGACAGCGGGCGATGTCGCCTCGCCGCACGTCGTCGCGGTAGGTCTCCACGAAGCCGCCGATCTGCGAGCCGTCATCCGACCAGTGCATGGTCCGTCCGATGCACAAGTCCTCGATGGCGGCGCCTGGCATACTCGTCCGGCAGACCATGCACATGGTCTTGTCCCAGGTCGACGCCAGCACCGCGGTTTGACCTTCCAGGGCGGTGTTTTTCATCATGCCCGCGACCAGCACGCGGTCCACGTTGAACACCTGGGCCAAGGCCTGGGCGGTCATCATGGCGGCCCGCACGTCCTGCAAGCCGTTGTACTTGAGCAAGTCGATGATCTCCGTGGTGCGGAGCAACCCGACAAACAACTCCCAATCCATGATCACCGCGTTGGCCATGGCCCCGCAGTTGTTGCGCACCTTGATCTTGGCCGCGGTGATGTCCGCGAGCGGCGTTCCGGTGGCGATGTTCCAGTTGTTGCCGATGGCCGTGGTCAGGGCGGCGCCGGTCCAGGTGCTGGTGTTGAACACTGCCGCCGCCACTCGTTTCTCATAGTTCAACAACACCGTGTGACGGGCGCGTTGCGTGGCGGCCTGTTCTAGATCGAAATACTCCGCGAAGCGCCGCGCGTCGCGATCGTCGATGCGCTGTTCCCAGCCGCGGTCCGCCGTGCTGAAGGAATCGTCGGTGAACTTCCAGGTCCCGCGATTGTAGGATCCGTCGCTTTGACGGAGATCGTCCTCGATCTTGAGCAGCTCGGCGAGTTTCAACTTGCCGAATTTGTCGGCCGGTTTCCCGACCTCGATGGGGGCCAGCACGTCCAGGCCGATAGACCCCAGAATGTTGCCCTGGTAACTGAATTCCGCGAAGCTCCCCAGGTCGGGTCGTAACGTCGCCAGAGCCGAAGAGGGTGATACGCTCATAAATTTTCCTTTCTCAAATCCTTCGGCCCTGCCCTACCTCGGATCGTTCGTTGGGTTCCTTTCGTTTCTTGTTGTGCCACTGCTGTGTCATCAAGTGGGGTTCACTTATTCTTCGGCCTACGGCCTACAGCCTTCAGCCTCTTCTAGCCCGGCAGCACCTCGATGATGTCGCCGGCGGCGGTGGCCGCCTCCAAGGCCATGCCCACTCGGATGGCGCTGGTCGTGGAGATGTCATCCACTCGCCCCAAGGCCCGCCCATAAACGATCGCCCCGGCCGAGAATGCCGCCGCCGCCACGCACTTGCTGGTGCCCATCGCGCTGCGCAACCGCACGTTGCAGATGTCCCCGTCGGCGAAGGCCTGTTGCCACAACTGACCGAGATATTCCTCACCCAGCGCCGCGAGGGCCAGTTTGCCGCTGCTCAATTTGACCAAGGCGAAGGCCTCGATCGCCGCCCCGGCGGTGAACGCCTTCAGCGGTCCTTCGGTGAATTGACTCATTGTTTCTCCTTTGCGTGTGTCACTGCCTCGTCAACAGTCGTTTCTCTTCTTCCTACGGCCTTCAGCCTTCCGCCTTCAGCCTAAATGTTCGCCGCCGCCCGCGGGCGTTCGTGTTTAACGTTGTATTCCTTCAACATGGCCTCGCGCAGACCCGGCCGGCGGCGATTCACTTCGCGGATGGCCACGTCGCGGGTCATCTTGCCCGCGCTCATTTGTGCCGCGACCGCGTCGTTCCATTCCTCGATCGAATCGCCGCTGGTGTGCGAGGTAGTGGAGGCCCCCGCCGGGGCCACCCCCGGTTTCTTGGCCGCGGCCTTGGCCTTTTCCGTCTCGGCGGCTGCGGCCGCCTTCAGCTTCTCGATTTCCTCGCCCTGGGCCTTCACTTGCCTGCGAAGTTCCTCCGCCCAGTGCTCCTGGGCGTCGGCAAGAGTCGCCTCGCCGAGGACCATCGTTTCCCGAAACGACGGCGTACTGTCCGGGATGGCTTTCTTCAACTGTTGCAACGTGGCCGCGTTCTCCGCCGGCGCCGTTTCCGCACTCATACTCTTCTCCTTCATGGTTAAACTCTGCGACCCGCCGGCCGCGTTTCTCGTGGTCCCGGTGTTCCCGCGTTTGGGCGTCTGAGCGTTTGCTTCCACCATGCTCCGCGCCGCCGCGATCGCCTCTTCCAGCGTCCCCACCTGATCGATTAGACCGAGCGCCTTCGCCGATTCCGCGATGTGGATTCTTCCGTCGGCGAGGCCCGCGGCCTGTTCCGTGCTCATCTTCCGGCCCTTGGCCACCGCGGCGACGAATTGACCGCCGATTTCGTCCACCGTGCGTTGGAAATCGCTGAGTTGCTTCTCGGTGATCTCCGTGCCCTGCACGCCGTCGCCTTTGTGCTCTCCGTATTTGAGGACCCGCCGTTTGACGCCTTCGCGGGCGAAAAACGCCGACCAATCGTCGATGACCATGAAGACGCCGATGGAACCGATCAGCGAATCCTTGGTGGCCATAATCTGCGTCGCCCCGGTGGCCGCGTAATAGGCGGCGCTGGCCCCCAGGTCCTCGATAAAGGCCACGATCGGTTTCTTTTGCCCAAAGGCACGCACGGTCTCGGTCAGGTCCCCGGTGCCGGCGACGTTTCCGCCGGGACTGTCGATGCGCAGCACGGCGCTGGTTACCTGAGGTTCCGCCAGGGCTCCGCGCAGCGTGCGTTGCAGACCGATCAAACCGCCGGGCATGGCGAAGAACGAACCGCCGTACTTGGTCATCACGCCCACCAGGTCGATCACCGCGACTCCGCCGGCAAGCAACGTAAAGCCAGCCGCGTCCATCTCCGCATCGTCGCGCACGGTGGTGGCCGCCCGGCCCGCCTCGGTCCGTTCCCGCCGTTCCGCCCGCGTCTCCGCGAGGTGCACGGCGGGGTCGACGGCGCTAATCATGGCCGCCATTTGATCGAAGTGCTGTTGGGGCATGGCCCAGAAGTCCATGAATTGCTCGAAGTGCGGCACGCGCGTGCCGCCGTAGACCGAGGGCGTTCCCGTCACGTGGCGGCTAACTTCCGCCAGGCGTTGATCGTCCGTTCGTTTAAACTTGATCGAAGCCGCGTTGTCGCTCAAGCCGCCGCCTCCTTTTCAAATTCCAGCCGTTCCGCCGCCGCCGCCGGATCGTCCTCCGTCAAGGTCTGCGCTTCCGCGGCGGCGTCGGGGATCTGATCGCCGAGGTGGATCAGTTCCCGCCAATTCAGACCCGCCTCGGGGTATTCCTTGTTGATCTGGCGGGCTTCGGTCATCGCGGCGCGGAAGAGTTGCGCCTGATCGGCCACCCGCTCCACCACGATTTCGTCGTAATCCTCGCCCCGTTCCGCCGCCGCTCGACGCGGCGAGGTCAACCCCTTCTCGATGCGCAGGGCGTCCGCCTCCGCGTCCTTTTTGGGTTCGATGTAGGCGAAGCGGGGGCGGCGCCATTTCACGCCCAGCAGATCGACGCCCGCCTTGCCCTGCATCCGCCGCAGGGTGACGTCCTCGGCGATCCACTGCCGGACCTTCCAGCGATAGACCGGGGCGTGAAACTGCGTGATCATCAGATTTTGCAGTCCGCGGAATCCCATCCGCGCCTGGTCGATCGCTCCGCGCCAGCCGGAGAAATTGGTCTTGGTCGGATCGAGCAACATCACCGCCAGCGGCAAACCGAGGTTCACCGCGATAATGGTCAGGGTGAGCATGGCGTGGTCAAAGAAGGACGGGTTGGGCACGTTGGCTACCTGGAAGTTGAACTTCTCGCCGGGCCGGCCAGTGCGGATCATGCCCGGGGCCAGCTCCTCGAAGAACCGGTCCGTGCCGTCGCCCTGCGCCTCCGTGTGTTGCGCTCCAGCCGCGGGGGCGGCGCCGCCCGCGAAATCGACGGGCAATTCTCGGAACAGGGCATGAAAGGCGGACAGTTGAGCCCGCACCAGGTTGGCGAATTGCAAATCGTCGTGCATCCCAATGGCGTAGGTCACCGGATTGAAGGCGCTGATCCCCCGCGTCTGACTGAAGCGTTGGGGGTTGAACACGTGGAAGACGGCGGGCTCGCCGTCCTCATCCCGCGCCGAGTAGCGTTTGGCCTCGCTTAGTTTGGTGGGCGCCGCCATCGATCCCATCGCTTCGGGAACCACCATGTATTCCATCGGGCGGCCGGTGTCCGGATCGACGCGCACGCCGTGAATGGTGTTCTTGACCCGCTGATTGGGGGTCAGCAGACGGTGGGCCTCGATGGGCTGCAACGCCCCTTCGTCCCGCAAGGGCAGATGCAGCACATCGCCGTCGCGAACGATGCTCCGCAGGGTGAGTTTGCCCATCTGCTCGAAGGTGAGAATTTCCCGGGCGTCGCACTCTGCCGGATTGGTGCTCCATTCAAGCCAACGGGCCTTGTTCTCCGCGTCCACACCCGTATCGCCCGTCGCGGGATCGGCCACGATGCCGTCCTGGAGCACGTTGTCGACCAGGCGGCTCACGCCCTGGGCGATGAGCATGTTGGAGCGCTCGAATTCGCGGGCCCGTTCGATGCCCTTCAAAAACAACGCCTGATTGCGATAGTGGTAATCCGCGCCGCTCCCCGCGGGGTTGACGCCCTTCAACCTGGACATGAAGCGGTTCTCTTCGCCGAGTTGATAACTCGCCCGAAGGTTGTCGAACCCCTCCATGATGTTGTCGACGTCGTAACGGCCCATCGGTCAAACAAAGCCCGCAGGCTGTAGGCTCTAGGCTGTAGGTCTGCGCCTACGGTCTACAGCCTATAACCTAGTTCCTCGGCCCGCTCAGATCGGCATACACCACGCCGCCGGCGGCCCCCGCCGTACCGGCCTGCGCCGCCTGCCAGTTAATCGCCGTGCGCAAGGCGCGTTCCAGGATTTCCAGGTTCTTGCCCAGGCGCAGCTCTTCGCCGCCGCCCTTGCCGCCATGCACCTGGCCCTCCGCGGCGCGGACCATGAAGCGGTTCACCGCGTCGATGTAGGCTTCGCATTCGGAGAGCGAGTTGTGCACCGCGTAGGAGGCATTGTCCTCCATGGCCGCTTTGACTTCGGCAAGCGTGCTGGAAGAAGTCAGCGGCATAGGTGCACGCTACCGGTTGTGGGCGGCGTGAAAAGACCTACAAGTCGGATGGTTCGGATGCTACGGATTTGGTGATGAGCCGCACGGCGCAAAGCCGGCGGACGGGCGGACGAGCCGCACAACAATCAGACTACAGGCTTTAGGCTGCAGGCGCAAGTTCCTACAGCCTACAGCCTATAGTCTACGGTCTATAGGCTTATTCTTTCACACCGCTCGCAATTTGCGTTTTCGATAATTGCCCGGCAGGTTACGATCGCACAGCACCGCATCTCGCAAGGCGCTGATGATCCGGGCGGCGTATTGTTCGGCCAAGGGCCGGTCCGCGGCGATCATCAGCGGCTCGAACTCCATTCCGGTGTAGACCGAGATCATCCAGTGACCGTTCCAGGTGGATTCGATTTTGACCCGCGCGGCGGCCAGACCCCTCGAGGCCTCGGTGATGGCGTGATTGCCCATGAGATTAGTCCGAAGGCTGTAGGTCTGCGCCTATGGCCTACAGCCTTCAGCCTACAGCCTAAACAGTCCCGATTTCCCGCGGCATTCTATGACTGGAATCGGCCTCGCTTCCAGCAGCACCCAGCCCACCGGCCCCTCGAACCATGGATCGTCATACGCCCATTGCAGATCGTCCCCCTCTCCCCACGGGAGAGGGCCGGGGTGAGGGTCGTGTGTCACTGCTTTGTGAATAGTGCCGTCCTTTCGCACGCACGCCACCAGATTCGCCACCCCGATGATGGCCCCAAATTTCAGGCAGCTCGGATCGCCGATCAGTTCGCGGTAATGTTCCACGTCGTCCATGTAGCCACGCCCCTTGCCGGCGTGAATCCCGATCCACCCGCGGTAGCCCGTGGCCCAGGTCCGGTTTTCCACGCGCTTGGGCCCGTACACGATCAGATGCGCGTACGGCTGGCAGACGGAGAGGATGGGGATGGTACGAATATCGATTGGCGAATGTCGATTGTCGAGTGCCATTATGTGTCATTCATCCCATTCGTCATTCGTAACTCGTAACTTGTAACTCGTTCACACCCTCGTCATCTTGCACTGATGCCCCTGGCGTTGGAGTTCCTTGGCCGTGGCCTTTTGGTCCTTCACGCTTTCGCAGATCACCAGCACCGCGGGAATGTTGGAAATCGAGGCTTCGTTGAGCGACTCCGCGGCCTCGTCTTCCGGCTTCCCCGCCGCCGTCGCCTCGGCGATCGCGGCGTCGATCTCCGCGGCGTCAAATCCGGTCAGCGTCGCGTCCGCACCCTCATCCTGCATCGCTCCCAACAAGTCCGCCAGAGCCGCGATGTCCCACTGCCCCGCGATCTTGTTGAGGGCCACGTTGAGGGCCTTCTCCCTCGCCGGCGGGAGGTCCACCACGGATACGTCCACCGCCTTCACCCCGAATTCGTTGCGCAGGACCTTGAGCCGCTGGTGCCCGCCGACCAGGTTGCCGCTGCGTTTGTTCCACACCAGAGTGTCCACGTAGCCGAACTCCGCGATGGAGCGTTTGATCTTCTCGTATTCCGGATCGCCGGGTCGGAGGTCCTTGCGCGGGTTGTACGCCGCGGCTTTGATCTTCTTCACCGCCACTCGTTCCACGCGCAGGACGCCCGTCGTGATTGCCAATTTCCGACCGTTGACTTTTCGTGCCTTCAATGGACGCCTTGGAATCGGCGATGAGGAACTTTTCCCGCTCCCGATCAATTGTTTTTTAGCCATGTCCAGTCCTGCGGCCTACAGCCTTCAGCCTACGGCCTATAGTCTACAGCCTACAGCCTTCAGTTCTCAGCCTAGTTGTCGCGCCACCTCTCCCAGCAGCCACTTGATGACTTCCAGGTCGGATTGGTTCTGTGAGTGACAGATGGCCGCCTTGATGCGCTTGAAGGCCACCGCCTGCGGCCCGCCGTCGCGGTAGCGCACGTCGCAGATCACCGTCGGCCGTTCCCCCGCCAGGTTGGGTCCCAACGGCACGCGAATGGTCACCCACGTCCGCGGCGTGCCGTTGACGTTGTATTCACCCGCTGCCGCCTTATCCGCGGTAGGATGTGCCCGTGATATGTCAGCAGTCCCGCGTGCCACTGCTTTGTCAGCGGTGTTTTTTTCCGGCGGTTTGCCGCTCGAGCCGTCGCCCACCGGGCCGCCCCTGTCATCCTGTGTGCCGCGAAGGATCTGCGTTCCGGTGTTGGCGCCGGCGGCCTCCGGTTTCTGTCCTACGCCCTTCAGCCTACGATCTTCAGCCTTATTCAATCCGTTCCGTCCTTTCTGATTCTGAATCCGTTCGATGCACCATGCTTGCTAAATAGTTCCATCCCTTCGGAATCGCCATACACGATAAGCCTCATACATATCGAGGATCTCTTCAATAACTTTTCGCGAGTTTCTTCGAAGCCGAATAACCCGTGCTGTTAGTACTCTCGCTTCGTGTAACGAAACAAGGACGTTCCCAATTTGATCGCGGGGTCCCCCCACGCGACACAAGCTCTTGCAGATCACCATCCAGTCTACAATCCCCTGATGGCAGTGAGCCTCTAATTGATAATTGTGCTCGACTTCCTCTGGGATCCGGAGGCGTTCCCGGAACAAGATACGGCACCATCCTCCCATTCGTTCGGAACTTCTCATTCATAAACGACCTCACTTTTCAATGCCCGGAATCCTTCTTTGCGACGAGAACATCTCGCCGCGTTCGTGCGTCATCTCGCCGTCACCAAAAACGGCCGCCCGTCCGGCGTCGTCTGCCCTCTTCGTTCCTGCGTGCCTTCCTGCCTCCGGGCCTTCATCCCTTCCAAAAACAGAGTCGCGTAGTGATTGGCCGCCGCCGCGTACACGACAGCGTCGAAGTAGTGGTTGTTGGCCCGCAGCCGCTCCCAGCGCATCACCACTCCGCCCTTCTCCCGGGAGAATTCCTGCACCCGCCGCTCCGAAGTCAGGTGCTTGGCGAAAGTCAAGTGCTCCGCCGGCAGTCCTTCGTACAACGTGATCGCCTCCGCCTCGCCCGCAGGCGTGTTCAGTCGGTCGTGCACCCAACTCTTCCAATAGTCAACGTTGCACTCCACCACGTGGAGGTGGTCCTTGAGGAACCATACCAGGTGATAGTTGAGCCCCGCGAAATGGATCAGGTTGCCGCTCTTGCTCGGCTGCGTGTATTTGCGGGCCACCTCCGGGCCCTCACCCCGCCCGATCAGCGGGCGGAAGACGTTGGCCGTCTGCCGCGCGGCGTTGGTCTCCTTGCAGAAATGTATCACCGCCGGCCGGCTGTCCGCGTAGTTGGTGTCGATCCACACCTGCAACGGAACAATGGTCCCGCCCGACGGCTTCGGCCATCCCGCCGCGCAGCGGTCGCGAAACTCCCGCAGCGCCGTCAGCGTGGCCTTTTCCAGTCCCAGGTCCGGCGAGGCGATGTGCAGACAGCCGTATTCCACGACGTGGTAGGAAACAGGCTGTAGGCTGTAGGCTGTAGGCTGTAGGACGGATTTCCCTTCGGCCTTCAGCCGCTGGTCTACAGCCTCCGTCGTGCTCCTCCCGAGCACGACGTAATACGCCCGGTACTTACCCAGGTCGATCCCCACACTGAGCGCCGTGGTCTCGTCCGCGGCCACGCCCCGCGGAAGCCGTCGCACCCGCTGTTGCACGTTCTCCGCGATCAAGGCTCCGCTTTCGCTCATTTCCGGCTTGTAAGGCAACGTCCAGAGGTTTTGATGGATGGCCCGCATGGCGTCGTCTTCATCCACCGCCTGCGCCGCCGACCATTCTTCCGCGGCCATGGACCCGGCGCTCCGCAGCATGTTGTTGATCGCCGACCAACGGAAGCCCAGCATCCTCGTTCGCGGCATCGCCCCCACGATCACATACTCGGTGCCCGGTATGGGCACCGACGAGGCTGTAGGCGTTGAGGCTGTAGGCTGTAGGTCCGGCGTCTCTTCAGCCTTCGGCCTACGGTCTACAGCCTTCTCAATCTTCTGTCCCTTATGAATCAGCACCGCCGCGAGGTTCGCCCGCCGCCTCTGTTCCTCCGTCCAGGCCGTCTTGCAGTGCGGGCAGGCGAAAGTTCCATTATCCTTCGCCTCCATCGCGTCCTTGGCCTCCTTCCAGCCAACCAACGTCTCCCGGTCCGCGGGCGTGTCCGTCGGAACCACCCACGCCTTGCAATGCGGGCAGGGCAGACAGATCTTGGATTGCGAGCCTTGGAGATGATTGTGCCACGCCAGCCCCTCGTCTACCGTGGGCGTCGACTCCATGTACACCCGCGCCGCGGCGTCGAACGCTTTGGTGCGGGCCTTGAGTTGCGTAACCTTGTTGGATTCCTGAGAGGTGGCGGCGCGCACATCCATCTTGCTGGTCTCGGTGATGACCACCACCCGCGCCGTCTCCGAAGCCCGCGCCGCGTCCCCGCCCCCGCCCGACATGAAGCGCAGACTCGCCCCATTGCCGAAATAGATGCTCACCACCCGCGCTCCCTCCTTGCTCCCCTCCCCGGAAAGCGGGATGTGCGCCGCGTAGCGGCTCCCCGCGATCACCGGGCGGATGTACTCCAACCATTTGCTCTTGGCGATGTCCTCCTTGGGCACCCCGCAGATCACCGCCTCCTTGATCTCGAAGAGGTGATAGAGAGTGATGATCACGAAACCGATGAGCGTCTTGCCGCTCTGCACGCAACCCACCACGTTGATCTCCGTCCACCGTCCGCTCTCGATCTCCGCGAAGAACAGCCGGGCGAACGGCTGGCGGTCCATCCGGAACCGCCCCGGCGCCGGACCCTTGGGCACGATGATTTCCTGTTCCGCGAACTCCGCCAGGCTGCGCCGCCGCGGCTCCCTCGCCGAGCGCACGAACCCCCGCAGCATCTCCCGATGATGATGGCCCAAGGCTTTCGCCGGTTCGCTTCGCGAGGGCGTTTGTAGGGTTTCAGTCACGATCGGCTCGCACTGAATTTCTGGGTTTCAAACCGCTATTGGCTCGCACGCTGTTTATGGGTTTCAGCGAGGGCATGGCTCGCACGTCGTCTTTGGGTTTCAGTGCGGAATTGGCTCGCACGGCGAGTGTGGGTTTCAGGGCGTATGTGGCTCGCACGGCGACGGTGGGTTTCAGTCACGATTGGCTCGCACTGCGCCGTGGGTTTCAGGTCGTTCGTGGCTCGCAGCCGAATTCTGGGTTTCACCCGCGGCCTGGCTCGCAAGACTCCTCTGGGTTCCATTTTGAGCATGGCTACGCCGCCTCTTCCGCCGCCTTGTCCTCCATCATCTTCCACGGATCGAGGTAACTGGCGTGCCCCAACCGGTCCATCGCGTAGGGCCCTGCGGTCGGCAATCCTTCGATCTCCCGCCAGACGTGCCACAGGTGAGCGAGGAAGATTTTCGCCATGCGCCGCATGGCCATGTTGTTGACCCGCGCCAGCGTCCATTCCGGCTTGGGCGGAGCGACCAGTTCCGTTCCCAACAGTTCCTTGGGCACGAACGCCGGTTTGTATTTCCCCGGCTTGATCTCTACGCCGGGCATCTCTTCGCCGTCGCCCGCGGCGGCGCTGCCCTTCCAGATCACGTTGCCGTTTTTCAGTTCCCTGACCACGAGATATTGCTTGTAAGGTTCATAGAGCAGCGTGCGATACTTGCCGCCGCATTTCACGAAGGAGCCGGAAATCTTCCAGCAGGTCATCTTCAATTCATCCGACCAATTGGCCTTCTCGCCCTTGGTCCGCCGCGCCGCCTTGCCGTCGATGACGTGCAGACCGGCGTAGGCCCACAACTTCGATACGTTGGCGAACTTTCCGATGTCCCCGATCAAACCGATGCACAACCCGGAGAGGCGCACGCCGACCCCCCGCACCCCGGCCAGCCACTGGTCGTACACCGGAATGTCCCGGATCAGGTCGCGGATGATCCTTTCGTATTCCGTTTCCGTGGCCGCCTCCAGCTTCTGGGCCTTGCCCAGCATCGCCTCGGCCTCGGCCTCCAGGACGATCTCATCGCGGATCAGCCGCTGCATGCGCAGATCGCTCTGGATGCGCAGTTTCTGGGCGTCGTACATCCGCCGCACCACTAACTTCAGATATTCTCTTTGTTTCACGTCGATCACTGTTTTCTCCTAAAAAAACGCATGACTATTGTGGGTTTCACGCCGTGCTTGGCTCGCAACCGTATGTTGGGTTTCACGCACACCATGACTCGCAGGTTGTTGTTGGGTTTCACCAGCGGTCTGGCTCGTAGTCCGCCGTTGGGTTTCAATCGGCAAATGCTCGCAACTTTTGCCTGGGTTTCATCCTTTTGCTGGCTCGCAAATCTTGCCTGGGTTTCATTTTCAGGCTGGCTCTTCCTGTGTTTGCTGTTCGGGTTCGTCTTCGCCGGCGGGATCAAAGTCGGCGAAGAACTGTTCGAGTTTGCGCTCCGCATTGTCCAGGGCCTCGTCATAGATCTCCACCGCCCGGTCCCACCGTTCGCGCTTCATCTGCTCGCACCCGACCCGCATCGCGGCGCCCGCGATCTGCCACGCCTGCCGCACGACGTGCGTGGAAATGAGCGATCGCTCCAGCTCCCGGCGTTTGATCCGCTCCATGAGCGTGCGCTCCTTGCGCAGTTCCTCCAACCACGGAGAATCCGGCCCCTCCTCGACGGCCTGACCGTTGATCTGGGCGCGGAAGATGTACCGCCCGTACTTGGCCAAAAACCGAAACACCCAGTGCACCAACTCCGGCACGCTCCACACCGGCCCCTTGACCGGCACCCCGTATCGCTCGCAGGAGTCGTTGAGCAGTTTGTCCTGCATCCCCGACCATTCGCGGAGCCATTTGCGTTCTACCGCCCGTACGAAGGCCAACGCCGTCTGGAGGGTGCGGGCCTTCTCGAAGCGCGCCGCGCCGCGCAGTTTGGTCTGCGTCGATTCCCGCCCCTCGCGGCGGTCCTGCATCACCGCGATGTAGGCCAACCGGTCCTGTTCGCCGGCGATCTGAGCCACCACCGAACTCGTTGACTCGTTCGCCGCTTTTGGTGCCAGGGTTCGTTTTCGTCGTTTTCCTCTCACGCACTTCGTTCGGTTTCCGTCAGACTTCGCCGTCGTTTCTTCGTTTTTCAGCCCTACACACGCTCTTACTTAACGCCATATTCGACCCTTTCCCGCATAAACCCCGACCTATCCTACGACGTGGACGTTGCGGGTGGGGCTCGGGAGAGGACCCCGATGATGTCATTAAGCTTTTCCTTCCCAACCCCCATAGTGCCAACCCGATGGCGTCCGCAATATCACCGCCGCCGTCACTTTTCATCACATCGCGATACGCCGGAAACTCCGCCGCCACTCGGCGTTGGCGAATTGACTTCGGAACGCGGCTTGTCCATACCCTTTCATCCACAGCCACGACTTCCGTCCCGGGCGACGATAAACAGACCCCCAGAACCACACCAGCCGCCAGTCCATAAATCGCCATGGACGATGCCGATGCTCCGCGCCGTTGTCCGCCGCCGATCTTGCCAGATGGGATTTCCACGACCGTCATGGTCGGCAGATGTTCTTGGAGCAGCTCTAATAGCGATAAACGCATGGCCATGATGCGCGTCTTCGCCTCATCTTTGGTTCTACCTCGGAGATAACCCGCGTCGATGACTTTAGTCGCCCCGCCGAACAGGACAACGGCATACCCCGTTCGCGTGCTGGATGGGTCGAGCCCAAGGATCATCATGTGATTCAGCCATCTCCATCGCATAATGTTTCGGAGGCTTTGAAGCCGTCCGCCGTCCGGGTGATCAATTCCCGTCGTAGCAGTCGCGACAAAAACGTATCTCGAGCGGAGCGCTTATAACCACTGATTTCACTCAGCCGGTCGACATCAACACTCTGCGGATGCGCGCTACAGATTTGATCCAAGATCATTCGTTCGCCGCCGGACAACCGCTCAAGCCAATAAACTCGAAGATCGCTGCCTGTTGGCAGCGCTTCGAAATTCTGTCCCAGGGCCGCAACCCCAGCGGCAGTGACCACATATCGATCATGCTGAGTTTCGATCTGGCCTCGTGACCGCAGGCGCTGCAAGTATGTATCGCGAGACGAACGTTTGTAGCCCGTCAAAACGCTCAATTGTTGACGAGTGACGCCGTTACGATATTGAGCCACAGCGAGCAATATGATGCGTTCCCCTTTCATGCCCTGCCCGTTCGAGGACGGCACGCAGACGCCATGCGACGCCGCATTCATGCCGCCGTTAACTCGCGTCCCCGTCCCGCTCGTTTCCGTTCTCGCAGACGCAACTATGCCCACAGGGCTGGCCGTCATCTCCGACTCTAGTTGTTTGAGCACGTCGACATCGTGTTCAAACGCCAGACGCCGGTTGCGAATCCGTTCCACCCATTTATTCATGGCCGTCGTAGTCGGCCAGGACGAAGGCGGGGGAACATGTTTCTTAACTTCGTCTTTTAGCGAGCCGAGTTTGCGGATCTGCCCTTCCAATTCATTGATTCGGCGTCGTAACACAGTCGGATCGGCGGCTTTTTCTCGTTCCACAATCTGACCCAACTCACGTGTCAAGGCTTCGATGTCGACCGGGGCCAATCGACCTATTTTCGGAGCGGCGGCATTGAAATCCGGCGTCGCGGACGTATCCAGCGTTCGCCGGCGGCGGAATTTCACCTTATCGAAACAATTCAGCCACTGCGGCGACCATACCCAACCGGTCCCGACCGGCAGCGAGGCCAATGATTCCAAGAACTCTTCAGCGACGTCGCCGGTGTCATGGGCCCGTACCCACGCCTCGACCGCCTTACGATCCTGCGGCCCGGTGATTTGCATACACACGAGCATCTCAGTCTGCGTGAGCACGTCCTTATTTAAGGAGGCCGGCCGCTGCGTGATCATGGTGACGCCGAGTCCGCGGGTACGTCCCCGGCGGACGATGTTCTCGAAGGCTCGGACCATTAACGTATCCGGGCCGGTCACGTGTTGCGGGCAAAACACATCGGCCTCATCGACCATGATGTGCATGGGGTATCGCGACGACGCCTTGTTCTTCACCTCAAAGAGGCGGGTGGCGAAATCAGTGAAAAAGCGCCGTTGCCCGGCCGTCGTTTCCAGCTCGCTCAGATCAAGTACCGCGGAGACCCGCTTTTCGACGATCACTTCCGCGATACGTTTGCCGTCGAACTCGCCGAGGGGCAGATCGGCGTGCTCGCCGCCGAAAAGTACGATGGGCAATCCCTTTTCTTTGCACGTCGCCCCGGTGCGCAGCCCCCACATGACCCCCATCCGGTCGATACACAGCACCGGCATTCCGGCGGCGACCAGTTCTTCAATCTCCACACACCCCGTGTAAGTTTTCCCCGCGCCTTTACGGGCCAGGATAGCTTGTGTTTGCGTGACTAGATTGATCGGGACGTTGAACGGACGCCCTTTCGCATCGGTCCCAAGATGGAGTTGACGGTTCTTCAAGTCGGGTACTGCCGCCATTCTCGCCCGTCCAGTTCCGCCCCGGCGCGGCCTTTGCCGACGCGCACGTAATCCCAGCCCCTCTCGCTGTTGAAGTCCTCGACCGGAATGTACTCGCCCCATTGTTTGAAAAAGAACGGCACGCCGGCGGCGTGGCACTGGTCACGAATGGAGCGGACCCAGTGTGGATCCATAGGCCTCGCCCCTGGCCCGCTCTCGCCGCCGGCGATGACCCAATCAAGCCACGGCAACCGTTCACCAATTACGAATTTTGCCACGGGCCGACTTTGACTCAAATTGATGGGGCCCAAGAGAGGCTCACAACTCAAGAACCGCACCGCCGCCGGGCAACGCAGAAGGTGCGGGACCCGCTCGTCGGCCGTCTTCTGATCCTCAACCGATGTGCCGAGCCAGATGTTGGGGGCGTACGTGCGATAAAAAAATTCCTGCCAGATTCCCTTACTCGCCCCATCATCGGGGCGCAGACGTTCGGCCAGTTCACCGAGATGCTCGGCCATCGGTGACGACCCAGCGATTCGGGCCGTATACGCAGCCATTCGTTCCGGGCGCTTCGTGAGAATCTGGAACGTGTGCTGATCGCACAACGCCATCGCAGCGAACACCTGGTCAATGAAGTCGAACGGCACCTTTTCATGGAACAGGTCGCTCATGCTGTTGACGAAAATCCTACACGGCTTGCGCCATCGCAGCGGATCCATGAGCCGTTCCGGCAGGCACCGCACCGTGCCGTTGAAATGCCGATCGCCGCGCTCGTTGACGTCGGTCAAGTCCTCGTATCCCGGCATACGCCGCAGTCGATGGCTCATGCGCACCGCGTAGCAATGATCGCAGCCCGCAGAGACTCGCGTGCAACCCACCACGGGGTTCCAGGTTTTATCGGTCCATTCGATCTTGCTGGTCGTGCTCACGTCGCCTCCATCGAGGCTAAAGGCCGTAGGCTGTAGACTGTAGGCGCTGGTTTTTTCCTACAGCCTATAGCCTATAGCCCAGGCCGTAGCGTCATTCCGTCGCTCCGCGCAGAAAAGCCAGCCGATTTTTCCACTCGGGGTCAACCATCCGCAGGTCCAAGAGCGAGGGATAGAAAATCACCGCACCGGGTCCTACCATGAAGCGCGACGGTCTTTCGCGATACCACTTTCCGTACAACTCACGGCCCAACTCGCGGCTGTACGATTGCTCGCCGCTCCAGGTCCACTGCTTGAACGGCTCCCAGTTGTACCGTTGACCACAGCCCACACTGACCCATGCGGACCCGCCGATACCAAGAGAATCCGCCGTCGCCTTGGCACGGCGGGACATTTCGCGCGTCTCCGCGATCTCGCCGACGTTGTAGGCTTCCCATCCGACGGACTTCATCCCCTCGAACGGCGCCACCCAAGGCTGGAAGGCATACCCGCCGGGCTCCGCTGGCGCGGCGACTTCCCCGAATCCATACCAGAACACTTCCTTGCAGCCCGCCACGGCACGGATGAAAGCGTCATAACTGGCGTACAGCTCAGCGCACCGGCTGCGGTTTGGTTCTGCGCGGCAGTCGAAAGTTTCCGCGTCTACAAGGCAGACGATCGGGGGTTTGTACGGCGACGCCGCCAACGCCCTCCCGGTCCCTTCGCGCCATCGTTGCCAGGTCAAACCAAATTCCCCCGTCGCCTCGCTGCTCAGGGGGTTTTTCACGATGGGCTCGAACCACGGACGGAACATGACCGCCAGTTTCGCCCCGTGGCCGGCTGCGATCTTTAACGCTGTGATCGGTTGATCGGCTCTCGCCTCCAAAAACACGCCGATACTGCCCGTGATCCTGGTAATTTCGGCCAACTCGGCGTTATCGACTTTGAGCACCTCCGACGGAATGGGCCATGAATACGTCGGCGCCGGAAGCGGCTTGATGAGTTTCAGATCATCCAATGGGGCCCCAAGCAACAACAGCAGAGAATAAATACAGACCATCTTGTTCTCCTTACCGGGCTGTAGACTGTAGACTGTAGACTGTAGGCTGTAGGAACTTACACCCACACCCACAGTCTACAGGCCAAAGGCTAAAGCCCGTAGCCTCTCATTTCATTCCATGCCTTGTGCCATTCCGCCCCACGGCGTTCGTCGGCCTGGGTGATAAACATCCAGCGTTGCGCCCGCTGCCGGACCATCAGATTAAACAATCCGCACGGGTTACGAGCCCCGATCCGAAGCGAGTGAACCGCGGCGGTGAAGAAATACAGCGCATCCACTTCGGCGGCGCCGATCAGCCCGAGCCGCTTCGCCTCGCCGTACAACGCTCCCACCGTCCGCCAGTTTTCGAGGTATTCCTTCTGCAGATGCCATTGCTTTTTGGCCCGTCTTCGTTGTCCAACAACATCATCCCTCATGGTGTTATTATCAAAGGATGAAATCACGGATGGTTTATAAGATGGTAGGTGGACAATCTGTCCCCCCTGGGGGACAACCTGTCCCCCCCCGGTGGCCAATTTGGCCACCGGTTGTGGCACGACGTCGACGAAAAGTTTGATTCCGGGGATGCGATAGCTACTTGTGAGCATAAGCGTCCCGGCTCTTGTGGCCATGCGGACGTCGCCCCCTCGCAACTTGCGTACGAGGAACCCCAGGTCCAGGAGCGTCTCGATTTTGCGCCGGACGGTCCGCCGACTGCATCCGATGCGCTCCGCCAATTCTCCCAGCCCGCAAAACGCCCCGTCGAGATCGCCGCCCATGCGGGTCGGTCGATCACAGGCGTCCGCAATCGTCTGGAGCAAAAGTCGTCCGATGCCATCGAGCGGCTTAATGACTTCGTCTCCTTTGTACCCCGGATCGTCCAGGATCCACCCGGGCAAATGATTATGCCATCGCCGCTGCGGCGGACAGCTCTGTTCGCTCTTCAAACCTGCGACTTGCGTTTCCATCTCGTGCGCCTGCCCTTCGCACCACAATTAGACCGTAGGCTGTAGGCTGTAGGCGCTGGTTTCTTCCTACGGTCTACAGTCTACGGCCTACAGCCTAATCACGGCTCCCCGCACACCACCAGGGCCTCGGGTAGGCCCGCGGCGATGGTGTCGGCGAGATTTTCCAAGGTCATAATCCGGGCCTTGTTCAACTGTCCGGCGAGAGGGACCAAGGTAAACTTCCCGCGATCGAAATCGATCACCACGGCGCAGGTCACCGGCCAGGTGATCGACTGCATGTCGCCCCACAATTCCTCGTAGACCAACACCTTGACCACGATCTCGTCGGGGATCTCCCGCCCGTTGGCGACCATCTCTTTTAGGACGCTCCGGCTGATCTGCTGACGGCCGGTCTCGATACTGGACTCGCCACTGCTGTTGTTGGTGAATTTCAATTGCCTAAACAGCGACACGACGTCGCTGTCCACACAGCCGGCCAACTTGATCCGCAGGAAATCAATGAACGCATCCTGCGATAGACTCTTTTGCTCGACCGCCAGACAGAGTAGCTCCCTAAACGGTCCACTGTGGGTCAAAGGCATCTCCGCGCGCTCACGACGGTCCTCTTTTTCGCTCAAAAGCCCCGTAACGCTTTGCTTCCCAACGCACACCAGACGATCGCCGCCGGGCAAACGGCCCAGGGCCGCGATAAAATCTTTTACTCGATACACAGTGTACGCGCGGGGGCCGATGTCCGCCGTCTTGCGTTCCAGAAGGCCCGCCGCGTTGCGCTGGAAATAAACGTATTCCGGCTCCGTCCCCTCCGGCGGCAGCACGAAATGTTTTTCGAGCGTGCCCGCCTCCCGGACCGCCATTCCCCTGATGAACTCAATCACTTCTGCCAGCATCTGCATGATTCGCTCCCTTAAAATCAGGCTGCAGACCGTAGGCTGTAGGCCACGCACCCACGGTCTACGGGCTACGGTCTATTGCAGTTCATCCAATGTTCCCTGCTTCACGTCCTCGGGGCTCTCCTCGTTGAACGTCAACTTCCCGTCTTCTACTCCCATCGAATAGTCTCGCGTCTTCATCTTCGGCGTTCGGCTGTTGGCCTCGATGGACAACTTCACCTCTTCCAGGATGCCCTTGGGGTCCGCCAGGGGCGTGAACGTAAAGGTCATGGTCAGCGTGCGGGCGTTCTTCAGCGTCGGCCGTTCCTCCAAGTCGCGCATCACACGGTCCAGCTCCTGCCGTCCCATGATCGCCCCGACGCCGCGGTTAATCTTGAGCAACGCCGTGATGGATTCGAGTTTCTTTTTCACGTTCATCTCCCTAAAAACGGCGGCGGTGACCGGGCGGTCGCGTCGTCCGCCGCGGCCGGCTCTCTCCCGTGCACCTCCCTGTTACGACCGCGCCAATTCGCCTTCCGAAAGTTCTCTCGTGCAAATGCAACAACCAAGCGGCGTCGTGCACGTCCAACACGATTCGTTCGTCCTTCGCTACCCGCGCCGTCAACATTCTTATCCGCCGCCGCACCGCGGCTCGGAGGCTCCCGCTCGAGTGCGGTTCGGATTCATTCAGTTCGCGCAACGCTTGGGTCTGTTCCTCGGTCATACTGGTTTCGCGTTTCGGCGTTTCGAATCATCGCTTTCGCCGTCCTTCGACACGCCGCCCGGTCCTCCTCGCCGTATTCCCGGTGTTCCCGCAAAAAAGCCTCGCACGCTTCCATCAATCCAATCTTCCGTTCCCGTGCCACGGCCCGGATGATCTTGGCGAACCGATAATCCTCGTCCTGGTTCACGTCCTCGCAGTCTCAACGCCTTGCGGAAATCCGATCCGATTGACGATCGCGAACGCCTTAGCGTGTTCGTCACAATACGTCTCCCTTCGCGCGTGCCGTGTGCCCACAAACTCAGCCTTCTTGGAGCAATTCCTGATACAACACCACTCGGCGAACACGCGGCGCGGCGTCTCCGATTCGTTAATGGCCTGTATCGTCACCGCCATCAATCACCGCGTCCTGTAGGCTGTAGGCTGAAGGCTGTAGGTCTTCGCCTACGGCCTATGGGCTATAGCCTTTAGCTCGTAAGCTGTCATTCATCCCGCAGATTCGCTCGTCGAACCGTTTCCGCGTTTCGCTTCGCCATGTCTTCACTGCACGGCATGTCACCATCCAAAAAGCATTTTCAACCACCCAGCGAGGACGGCGCCCAGGCTCCGCCGCTTGGGCGCCGTCTTGTCGCCGGAGGATGTAGGACCGAATGAAATTCGATAATCGCCGCCCGGCCCGAAGAGGCAGAGCGGTATGTGTTCGGAGGGGGCCGCGGCGTCTTCGGCGCGGACGTGGGCGCGGCCCGGTGGTGGAATTCTTACGCGATAGGCTTCTTCGCGGGTCAAGTGCCTCGCGGATGGATGAGGCGACGGTCCATTCGTCCGTTGAGCATGGCCTCCCGCGCCGCCAGCTCTTCCTCGCTCATCGCCTCGAGCTCCTCGATCGCCGTTAAGATGGCCTGGGTGGTGCGGATGGGGTCCACGCGGTACAGTTTCGCGATTTTGTGCATCGCCGGGTCGAGGCTCTGACCGGCTTTGGTAGGCGAGACGTTCAAGATCGCTGCAATCTCCTTGCAGCTCCACCCGATCCGCATGATTTGAACCACGGTGGTGAAAAATTCTCCCGACGACCCGCCGAGAGCCCGTCCCGGTTACATTTCCCTGCGAATTCACCATCCACAACCTCCCTGTTGGGACTAACTTTCTTACGCCGTGCGTTTTCTAAGTCGGAAATCCGAGCGCAGCCGCAAAAACTGTTCGACGCTTTCACGGGTGATCCGCACCGTGCGGTGTCCCATCCGACGGGCGGTGAGGCGGCCGGTACGAACGAGTTCGCGGGCCTTGCTCTTGCCGACGCCCAGCTCGAGGGCCACTTGGTCGTAGGTCAACATGCGCGATTCACGAATCACCGTGAACCTCCTCCGCCGGCATATCTTTCGCTCGTCCGTTTTTCTTGCCGCCGGGCCGTGCCTTCCACTCACGGAACCCCTTGGAGGAGATGGCCGTCTTGAATTTTCCACTGTCTCTCGCCATCTGGGCCAGGGCGTTGGCCGCGTTGCCCAGCTCCAGTTCGCCGAGGTAGTCCGCCACGTCGACCACGTCCGCGTAGTTCCCGTTGCGACTTCCTCTATGCAAAGCCACCTGAATCAACACGCTAGAAGATTATCGCACCATAACATACGTGTCAAGATGTTTCTGATGGTTTTCTATGCTAACATATGTAGATATAGGCGTAACCTATTTGTACGCTGATACTTATGGCAGAAAGAAAATCTCTTGGAACCGATTTACCGGCCGAGGTTGTAAAACGATTTTCCGATTGGTCAGCCGCCAAAAAGTATGTCAAGGCCGGTGCCGCCGCGGCGGCACTAGAACTCCTCCAGCATCTTCCGCTGAGGATTCGTGACGCGGTGATGGAACAGGATTGGAAACTGGTTGACGATTCTCTACGTCAGGCGGAGCGTTATCTGATCGAACAGAGCGCTGGAACGGAAATGGTCGTGTTAGAGGCAAAAGCCGACCTTCCGACCTACAGAGAAACGCGACCGGCAAAGAAAGGTGCAACTCGATGAATCGTTATCTTTGGGGTCTTGGACAGTTCCTCTGTTCTTTGGCGGGGCCGGTCTCGCCGTTTCCCGACGGCTTTTTCTACGCCGTTCGCAACCAGCTCGGCGGCGTCACCGGATGGGCGCAGCTCATCCGTATCGAAACGAATGGAACAGTTGAGGAGATCGCTCCGCTCTGGGGCGACGATGGCATTCCGAAATTGACCGGGGGTTACACGCTGGCGTGGCATTCATTCTATCGGCGCCTGTTCGCTTACGTCGACGGGTTGCCATACGGCGCCGATGCCGCCTGGGCTTCAATCAACCCCATCAATGGTCACACAGAAGTTTCGATCGAATGGACGCAACCACGTCCCTCCGGATGGGCCGATCTCACCGTTCGGCCCGGCGATCCGCTCCTCTACGCGCTGTATTACAGCGGTGACATCATCGCTCTCGACCCGCGAGATTCCTTGCCGCCAGCCGTCGATCTTCATTGTTGCGGTTGCGGAACAGATGGGAACGCTCCCTATGCCACCGCTCTCGCCTATGTAGAGCGTAAGGCTGATCCGCAGGCTGGTTTCTACGTGCGTTATGCGGACTGCCCCAACGGCGCCTTCCAATTGTTGACCGATCCATCCGGCGAGGCCCACTGGGTGGGAGCCCCGCTGCCTCCCATTCGCGGGTTGTTCTGGGATCCGGGGACAGCTCGACTTTTCGAGTGGACCCAGCCGGTCGTCATCCCACCCAACGCTCCTGAACCAATTGCCTTCTGGATCCTGCATCCGATCACCGGCGAACGAAGTTTCGGCTTCCAATGGGATCTGGGCTTCGAAGTGTTGGGCATGGATTTCGTTCCGTCGACCCAGCGCGAGACGATCGATTGTCTCGACGCCGACATCACCGCCGACGGCACGATCGACCTGAAGGACTATGCCTCCCTGCAAGCCTGCTTTGGTTCACCGTGGCCGTTCGCCGTGCTTGATACCTCCAAGCCGCAAACTTCGAGGCTCAATGCCTCAATGCCTTAATGCCTATTGCCTACGGCGTGCAGACGGACAGCAGCAGTGATGAATGACAAGTTACGAGCTAAAGGCCATAGGCCGTAAGCCGTAGGCGAAGACCTACAGCCTTCAGCCTTCATCCTACAGCCTTTTTCCCATGCGTCTCTATCGTCGCAAGCGTTCCTGGTGGTTCGAATGGCATGATCATCGCGGCCGCGAACACCGCTGGTCTGGCTTTCGCGACCGCCGTCTCACCGAACTCTACGCTTCCAGGATCGTTCGTCTCGTCGAACACGCCGCCGCCCGATCGCCGTTGCCCGTCGACCTGGCCGAGTGGGCCTCCGCGCTTCCCCCATCAAGGCGTCGCCGCCTGGTAGCTATCGGAGTATTGGACGCCGGCGGCCTCGGCTCCATCGCCGAACACATCGAGGCTTTCCGCGGCGATCTGACCGCCCGTGGGCGCGGTCCCGATCACATCGCTCCGACTATCCATCATGTGCACATTCTGTTGACCGATCTCGCCGTCGCGCAACTCGAGCGCATTGACTCCGATGCCGTGGATCAATGGCTGCGCCAAAAGCGCGATCAGCGGCAGACGGGGATGTCCCCCAGCACCCTCAATCATTACCTCACCGCCCTTCAGACCTTTCTCAATTGGTGCGTCCGCACCCGACGCCTGCCCGCCAACCCGTTGACCGGTCTTCGCCGTCTCTCCACCCAAGGCGTTTTGGTCCGTGAGCGGCGGGCTCTGACCGGCAAGGAGGTCCTCCGCCTGTTGCGCATGACCCGCGCCGGGCCGCCCTGGCGGGATTTCAGCGGCGCCGACCGTTACTGGCTCTATCGTTTCGCGTTGGAGACCGGGCTGCGCCGTGGTGAGATCGGACGACTACGAGTCGGTGACTTCGATTGGGTCAAACGGCTGGTCACGGCACACGCCGCGTACGGGCGCAAGGCCGGGACCACGAGGTTGATTCCGTTGGTTCGCAACACGGCCCGCGAACTCCAATCGCTGTGGCGGCGGCGTAATGCGTCGGAATCGGCCTTCCTCGTTCCCGCTCGCAGCTCGCAGATGCTTCGTTTCGACCTCGATCGAGCCAAGATCGAGTTTTCCAATTGGCGTGGGCGGGTGGATTTCCACGCCCTACGGCACACCGCGGCGACGATCGCCGGGGAGCGGGCCGATTCCTTCCGTGCTCTGATGGATTTCCTGGGTCATCGCACCCCGCAAATGACCCAGCGGTACGCCCACGAGCGTCTTACCGCCGTCCGCCGCATTGTCAATTCCATGCCTTCGATCGTGTCCCCCTCCGTGTCCCCCCGTAAGCGCCGGAATGGGTAGGTACGAGCAGGAATGGGCATCTATCGATTGGACGTCAAATTCACGGCGAACGGCGTAAAGAGCTTGAAAATCTCATTGCGGCTGAGAGGAGTCGAACCTCCACGTCCTTTCGGACACTGGATCCTAAATCGATCGACCGATTTCCTAAAGACTTGTCCTTACATGACTTACAAATGCCAGACGAAAAGCGTCCGCTCTCCTGTCCCCTATCGTTGCCGCGCAGACCCGCGGCGATACAATGCCGCCATGCGGTTGGCACGTGTTTTGAAACTTATTTTGCTCTTCTTCCTCGGACTCATTTGCCTCGGCGGCTACCTCGCCGCCGGGCGCGAAGGCAGTCTGGACCCGCCCTCGATGCTTGGCATGACGCTGATCCGAGTGGGCGTGGTGGGGGCCGTTCTGTCCGCCTTGGTCGCGTGGTTATGGAGCGATTAGCGCACTTGCGGCACGCCTGGTTATCGGTGACACCGGCTGACAGCCGGCCGGGTATGACTCTCCGTCACGGTGGTCCATCCGAACTTTTCGAAACCCGCGGCCATCCATCGGTCGTCGCGTTACGATTGTGCCGCGCACGATCCGTCGATTTTCAAAATCATCGCCAATCCGTTGCGTATAGAGCGTTTCGTCGTTCAGGATGGCGCATTTGTAGGCCGGTAATCCATCGCATTCGACGATCTCTTGTCGGCCGTTGAGCAGATTGTATTCGATGGTGAACGGCTCTTTTTCTTTCGGCCGTTGAACGCTGACCAGTAATTTCTCTTCGGCATCCGCGCGGTAGATGACTCGCAGGATCATAACATCGGGCATTTCCAAAGTGAGTAATCCCGCGGATCGCCGAATATGGATGTAGCGTTCCGGTTCGGCGTGGACGATTCGATCGCGTAACAAGAAACCGGTTCGCGTCGGAGCATGAATGATCCGCGGTCTGCCGAGTTTGTCCAGACTCGGTCCGTGCATTGCCCAGAGACGAAAAAGCGGATGTTCCTTCGCCCCGCCGGCGATGAAACTGACGTGCCAACCAGCGTCATCTTCCCACCCCGCGGGGGAACACTCCACGACTTCCGCCCCGAATCCGGTTTCCAATCGCCGATCGCCGTCAACGCCGGCCGCCCACAATTTCCAGACCCGCCCGCGGTTCGGCGGCGGAACGCTCGCCCGACAATAGAAAAGAACGCGGTGGCCGTCGAGCCCGGTCGTTAGAAACGGCATGTGCGTGCAGGTGTTCATTTGCCCTGCGGGTGAATAACGACGGGGCTCGCCACGGCCGCCGCGCAATCGAAAACCGGGGTGGTCGTCTGGCATTCACCCGGCCACTCGATTACGGTTTCATCCGCGGACAAACACCCAATTTGCAGCTCCATGAAGCCGTCATACGGGAAGCCGCTGCAAAACTCATCGGGCAAGCCGATCAAGACCCCGTTCTCGTCGATGCACCCGGCGCCATACCATGGATAGCCGCCGGGGTAACAATCTCCCAATTCGATGAGCCGCCAGAATCCACACCGCGTGTGGCACGCGGCCCGGAAAGGGTTCGTCCCAAGGAACAGTATAAGCTCCCAACACCGCCGAACAGGGTCGGTTGAGTTGGTGATCGATGCCCCGAGCACTCGAGGTTTACACGGGCTATTTCTCGCCTGGACCGCGGATTCGGTGAACGCCCCCAACCGCGATCCGTCGAAACTGTCCGTCTGTGTGCTCATGGGATATCAGGCTTTAGGCTGTAGACTGTAGGCTGTAGGAACAGCGCCTAGAGCCTACAGCCTACAGTCTACAGTCCGCCGTTCTTCATCCGATCAAGACCACGCGGGCGTCTTTTTTGAAATGCCCGCCGAGACTCACGAAACGGCCGGTGACTTCGGTGTTCTCCATCATGCAGCTCATGTGTGCGAAAACCACCGCTCCCGCCGTACCTCCGGTGGTGTTCGAGTAATTGATCTCATCCGATGCGACGAACGACGCGGTATTCACCGCATCTTCAAATTGGCCGGTCTGCGGGTTGATGATCTCGATTTGCGGTCCCGCATTGACCCCGTTTTTCCGAACTCGGACTGTCGTTGCGACGATAGCCATATCAGGTAATCGTGTCCGTAAGGAGATAACAAGTCAGGTTCGCAACCGTCGCCGCGATATTCATGTCCGCCTTGACATCGGCTTCCGGCCCGGCCTGCTGACCGCCTCCGCCGATGGGAACGTACTTTACGGTATTGAATGCCTGACTGCCCATCCCCGCTGAAAGCCGGGCATAGGTCGAGTGGAATTTTTTGGCCGTGCTGACTTCCTCGATGGAGATGATTTCAAGCGTAAAAGAAGTCCCTATATTGCTGACCACGGAGTAATTCGCATCATCCGCTGCAGCGTAGACGGCCGTACTGTCGATGTCCTCCAAAATCCCGGTTGTACCAGTAAGATAAACGATGTTCGGTCCCGCGTTGACCCCGTTTTTTCTCAGATTGATCGTGGCGCCCGGACCATTGGCGGAGACATAGGTAAACATATTCTTCATGGTCGCCGCCGCGGCCAATCGAACCTCCGACGAGGCTTCCGTGACCGATGCCCCGGAAACCGCATCCGATAGAGTATGATAGGTCGTACTGCCGTCCGACAAATCAGAGAAGTTGGTCGCGACGTGACGCACGGCGGTATCCGTAGTCGCCGTGGGCTCAAACAAAATGGCGAAAATGGAAAAGGTAATCCCGTGTCCTACAGTGCTGCTCGTTCCGGTAATAATCTCATAATGCACCTCGTCCCCGACGGCTACGACATCGGCTTGCGCTGCGGTCTCGAATTCTCCGGTCGCACCCGGTCCAATCGTGACGGTGTTGGTTTTGGCGACATTGTTGAAACGCAGGGTCACAGTCGTATTGCCGGTATCGATCGTATTGGTGATGACCCGAACGTAGAGTTTGGTGAACGTACCTGCCGTTCTCCACGTGATCTGTGCATTCGCCAAAGTGGTCTCAATGACCATCCCGGCGTTTCCGGTGACAACGCGCCGGGAGACGTTGCGGGCGACAAAAATGCCCAAGGCGCTGCCGTTGACCATGAGTGCTTTAGCCACGCACAATTACTTTCCCGGCGAAGCGGGGCTGGACCGCCGACGCCATCAATAGGCTCTTTTCCTCTAGTGGCGCCGAACCGGCCTCCACGATCAATCGACGGGAAGCGTCGAAGAAGTAGTCATACTCCCGCCCCCTGCGGAAGCCCTTCGAGGCAATGCCGTCATAAATCGCATCCGTGGGCTTGGTCCCCGCGTTGACGTGCGCCATGAGCCGTTCAAAGCCCGTGCTCGCGTCTTGTACATCGTTGAACGCCCATTGCAGGGCAGTCGGACAAGCGACGACGTACTCCCTTTGGAAGGCCGCCAACAATTCACCTTCCGCGTGAAGTGCGGCGGAATGCGCCTCTACGTCGGCGAATCCCTGATGGAACCGACAGGCGAGGATGACTTTAGTGGTCCTCATTTCCACTTCCGTATTACGGAACCATACCGCAACTTCATTCCCCTTGGTGTCCGTCACCAGGATTTCCGTGCCCTCTTTTGCCTGCACAAGGGAGCACCTGTAGGGTTTACAGAGGTGCGGCGTATGCCAAATCTGATGATTCGTTTTGGGACCGATGATCGCCCCGATTCTCTCAGCCTCGGCCATGATTTCTCCATAAGGCCGATCTTGCCAGTCCAAAGTTAACGCAGTCATCAGTTCACCTCGTATTCTATCTGTATTAAGAGCGAAACGGGTGTGCCGCTTACACTCGTTACCGTGACGGTCAACAATGTATTGGCTCCCGGTTGGTTGTCGAAGGCAGTGACTTCCGCGCTCGTCGTCGTCGCTGTTTTGTCAACCGTCCAAACGTCCGTGCCCGCCGTGAAGGGCGCGGCTTCCGCGCGGCTCTCGATGTTGAAGACCACGTTGGTCGCCGCCTGGACCTGATGCCGCACGCTTTTCAGAGTGACGCCTTCGGGAAAAGGAACGATCTGAAACGCCTCCGCGGCCGGCGTGTCGATGCGGCACAACCGCGAACGTCTCGCGGCGTCCAATCGTTTCCACACCGCCGCGCCGGCGGCCGGATTGGTGCATCCGAACAATTTGTTGGTGATATTGTTGACCCACATCGACGTGGCCGAGTACCCGGAACCAACGTCGTCATCCGTCGTCGGGTCTCTGTCGGCTCCGAGATTGTGCTGGACGTTCCCCACCAGGATCCCCGCCGTCGCGCTGTCCGCCAAAACCGAATCCTCGGCTTTCGCCGCCCACTCCCGCGCCGATATTTCCTCCCATTCAATGTACGCCGTGCTCGAATTGGGCACTCTCACCCCCGTCCCGCCGGCGATGCCCTTCGCCGCCAGGATGATGCAATTGGCGTAATACGGGCGGATAATAATCTGGGTCTCTAGGACCACGCCTTTCCGGGCCGTTCGTTGAAGATTGCCGTTGAAATTGTATGCGATCGAGTTGATCGTCCGCCCGTGGTATGGCGTCCGACGCAATGGCTCCGGCTTGGCCACGTGAACGTCCGACGTTCCTTCCTCACCGGTCACCGCATTGTAGGCCCGGCAGATCAACGAATCCGGGTAGTCGCTGAAGTTCTTGACCCGGAACCGTTGCAGGATGACGCCCGTCGTTCCGGCGCGTTTGCCGATGCGCACCAGTTCCCGGCTCTTGCGCGGCGTCGGGTGTAGCTCCAAACCAATCATTTTCATCGCGCGTACCCCGCCTTGATCGTGGTTCGCGGCGTCTCGCTGAGATCGTACTCGACCGCCGTGATCGGCGCCTGGATGCTCCGACTGTCGCCGCCCTCTTCGATGACGGTCAGGATCTGTCCGATGAGATTGCTGTAAGGGAACAAACCTTTGAACGCCAAATCCGCCCGGCTCCGCGGATAGAAGTAACGCGAGATCGCCCCCGCCATGGTGGCGAAAAGACGGTCCGAATCATTGCGGAGGATGAGATATTGGCCGCCGAGCGTGTTTTTGAGTTCCCCGTCTTGGTCAATTTGAAACGTCGTCTGCGGGCAGGCGAACCACAACTCCGCGTCTTCGTCCATGATGTCCATCGTGGCGTCGTGCGGACGGACGCCGCCCACTCGCTCGAAAGTCAGTGCCAGGCGTTGATCCGTTCGAAACGCGAAAGTGATCAACATCCGCGCGTAATTATATACCGGCTCAGTGTCGCTCTCCGCCGCCCCGGCGAATTGATTCCTGGCCAATAGATGATTGGGCGAGGCATTGATGAAAACGCCCCAATCCCCGAGCAGAGCCGATACGTCCATGCCCACCTGGTCGGCGGCGACATAACGTTGGGCTTCTTCATCCCAAAGCCAAACCAACGGAGCCAATAAGTCGCTATCCAAGCCTGCGGAACCGTCCGTCGGCGGATCCGTCGAATAGTCGACGTTGGCCCGGAAGGGCAAGAAGGTCAGCGTGGCGCGGGCTTGGTTCTGATAGAGGGCGTCCACTGCGCTTTCATTGCTCAAAATCAGTCGACCGTTATCAATGACCTGCCGCGGGGCAGTGAGTCCCCCGTTGTGGTTCCAATCGGCCGGGGCCCCGAAGGCCTGGTACACATCCCGAAGATGATCCGCCTTGCGGGCCTTATCGTGCTCCTCCGCGTCGTCGCCGGCCGTTCCGCTCCCCGCGTTGTACGCCGTCTCCGCGGCTGCGGTCCATTTCTTGGCTAACTCAAAACCGTATAAGGAAAGGCACGCCACCAATCTCGCTCCCAGCACGCGCACCCGCCCCACGGCGTGTTCGCCGCTCCGCGTGATCTTGACTTCGGTGATGTCCCTGGCCTGCGATCGTTTGATCTCCACGGTCCGCGGATTGGTCGGCAGCGTGACGCCCGCGAAACTCTGCTCGCGCGCGGAGAGGGCGAAGACGTCGACGGCGAACCCGTCGGACGTGGTGACCACCTTGAAATCGATTCCTTCCCGCGGATTGATGATCCTTCGGAGGATAGAAAGCAGAGTCTCCGTGGTCTCGTAACGAATGCTCTTGGTCAAGGTCTCGAGCAGATTGCTTTGCCCGGTGAGCGACCATCTCGGTCCCTGGACAGCGCTGGCATCGGCGAAATTGGCCAACAGATAGTCCACCGCCGCCCGATGCGTCCATACCGCCGTCCCGCCGTAAAAGTCCTGCTCGCCCGAGACGACCATGTTGCCTACCACGAAGTTGCGGCCGTCCCGGCTGTTCATGGCGGGGATCCAATCCAGCCGTTTTTGGAAGCCGCCCACCAGCCAGATGGAATCCGTGACGCTGATTTTTTCCAGGAGCATCGCCGCTTCATAGGCCACGAAGTTCTGCACCCCGCTCGGGGCGTCGCCGCTCCCATAGGGTTCGCGTACCTCACTGCCGATCCGTCCCGTCCAAATCACTTCGCTCCCCGCCGCGGTGAAGGCTTTGATCCGCACCCAATGATCCAGCCACGGCACCGGCCCCATTCCCTGTGTGGGAGGGTTCACGTAAGCGCTCTGATACGGCAGTTTCACTTCGCCATAGTGGCGGATCAGCTCGCAGGTCCCGATCTCCGCCCCGGCGCTGGCGCTTTTGGCGTTGATCACGCGGACCCCCGGTTCGATTTCCCAATCGTCGGTCCAGAGACGTTTGATTTCCACCAGCGGCGTTCCCGCGATGCGCACGCTCGGCGTCGAGCTCGGCCCGATGATGGTGATGGGCATCTTTTACAGCTCCTGCGGGGCGTTGCCTCGCCACACTCCCGCCCCCTCCGGGGCGCCCGGCCCCAAGGCGTCCGCGATCGCGGTCAAGACGATCGAATTGCCGCTATAAACCCAGGTGCCGCCGTCATTTCTGCGCACTTGCAAGCGCACTTTGATTGTCGTGCCGTCGGCTTGAGCCGGGAGATCATACTCCAGGATGGACACGTTGCTCCCCGCGATCGCTTGGGTGACGGTCGGGCTGACCGCGGGCGGAGTTCCCGGCGCGCTCCCGTCGGTGGTGTAAGTGATGGCCCATTCCGTAGCCCGCAGCGTCCCCAATTGTGCATAGACGGCCTGGACGCGGACTACTCCGGCGGGGCGGAGGATCAAACGTACGTCGAGGGGCGCATCCGGTGGATTGTTGGTTTGCACCCCGCCGCCGACGTCGAGCCGTAAATACGTTTCGCCGTTGGGGCCGATAGGCAGGAACCCGCTGTCCAGGACTCCGTTGAAATAGGACACGCTGAGATAGTGCACTCCGTTGCCGAAGGTGTCCGCAGGCGAGAATGGCAGCGTGGCGTTGTTGGCGAAGGGCGAATCCGTCTCCAAGGGCGGGCCGGTGGTGCTCTTGTAGAACCGATACACCGCGGCGTTGAAGATGCGATAGTTGTCACGCACGTCCACGGAATAGGTGGTGAGCGTGATCTTTGCGAAATTTTGGCGTATCCCGCTGACCGAACGCCGCTTGCGGCGGCGCTTCTTGTTAAAACCGAGACGGCGCCCGCGGGGATGAAGCTGGCCTGGCGGACCCACCGGCGGGCGGCGGACTGTGCGCAACAAATGCGAGCGCACTTCCTGGGTGCGTTCTCTGCCGGCGGGCGCCGCCTGTGCCCGCCGCAAACATCCCGCTTCCGTCGGCCAAGCCATGATGTTAAACCATAGCCTCCTTTTAGTACAATTCGAATTCGATGGTCCCGGTGAGGATGCTGGCGAAGGCCGCGCGGGGCGCAGCACGCAAACAAAAGGTCTGATTCTGGATCACTTTCGGGGCCTGTTCCTCGTCCCATTCCACGATCAATCCATTACGGTCGTTCAACTCCTCGGCCCATACCGGATTGGCGTCGAAGGTGGTGGGCTCCACGGAATAGTTCAACCCCCCGGTCATCAAGGAGTCGATGGTCCCGGTGTCTTTCTTGGGCATATTCGCCGCGGTAATGGGGGAGCCCGCCGTTCCCGCGGTGGCGTTGTTGGTGCGGTGCAACGTGATGCACACGTTGCGGTCCGCCGGGGCGTCGTCGGCGAATCCCACGGTCAGTTTGCGAATTCTCGCCCGATGCCCCGCGGTGTTGGCCACGATCAGGGCCGCGATGGTCTTGTCCGTGTCCGCCACCGCACTCGTGGAAATGTTCTCGAACGGCAGACTATACTTCATCGGTGGATCCTTTCCTGTGCATCCCTGCACGAATACCACCGCCTGCCCTCGGTGTATGAATGATGCTTTGCCGGGGCCGATGCCCCAAGGCGTCATCTCAAGGGTTCAATCTCCACGGTGCCGCTCAAATCCGCGGCAATGGGTGTCGTCTGGGGGAGAGGAATTTTTGCAACCGCCAGAAGCACAAGGCTGTTCGCCACGATTCCGAATCGTGGGGCGTCACGTCGAGACCACCTAACGTGCAATCGTCTTCTCCAATGAAAGCCGGCCATAAAAATCCGCTGGGTGACCCCGCCGGCACTATCGGCCCTCAGCGAGCGGAGAATGTCGCCGGGGATCCCCCCGGGATCGGAGGAGGTGCTTGCGGCTTGGTCCACGATGGGGGCGGCGAGATTACCGACCCACATCGACATCACCACCGTCAAATCTGAATGAGCCCGACTTTGACAACCGATGCTCAAGCCGCGCACACGAAAGCCAGGCACAAATACACCGATGATGGTAGGGGCGGTGATGATTTCCGCGACCGGCCGTAGATCTCCGGCGAACGCCGGAAAAGGCCATTGTCTGAATCGAAGCGTGTAACTATTCATCGTCCATCAGATTCCATCGAAGCGCAAATGAATCAACGCCTGCACCTTGGGATTGTACGCCGTCGCCGGAGGAATGACGCTCCGTTGACGAAAAACACGGTTCGTCAAGGGCAGCAAAGTTCCCAATTGCAATCCCGTGGCCTCCGTGGTTGGCGCCGACCATGCCACCCCGTCGGGGGATATCTCCAAATACGGCGTTCCCGGTTCGATCCACGCTCGAATGTTGTAGATCGTTCCCGCGGAGACGTTGCGCAGAAAGATATTGGGCACCTCTTTCGTGACCCCCGTTGAGGCCTCCGCCGCGGTTACGTCGGAGAACAATGCGTTCCACAAATGCTGTAGATACACCGCTCGTTCCGCGGCGTGCCCCTGCAGATACGCTGTTTTGACCCGCGCCCGCAAATAACGGTTCACGTCGTCGCCGTCTCTCAGAAGCACATCGGAGTCGACATTCACTTCAGAGGCCGGGCCGAAAGTGCTCGATCCCGGCGCTCGCCAGCTCAAACGATTGCCTTCTCCTTCACTCCGAATGGCCCCTTTGCCAGGCATATTGCGGTGACTCGCCCCCAGGAGGATCACGCCGGGAATGGTCTGAATGGGCGCCATCAAAGGGATGTCCGCGGCGGGACCGGCGGGGGGGATTTGATGCAACTTCAGGGCGTCCGCTTGGGTGTACCACGCCGGCATCGTTTTACAACCTACAGTCTACAGCCCACAGCCCACAGCCTACAGCCGTCAGGCGGCGGCGAAGGTAACCCGCTGTGTTCCCGGACTCCATGCAAAATTCCATCGCGGCGCATCAGGCGATCGCACCACCGTTTGGAGATAATTCCAATACACTTCCACCGCCCCGATAACCAGCGGTGTGCCGTCATTGCCAGCGCGGTCGACGGGAACTACGCGCCAGCCGTAGAGCGTCAAATCAACCAATCGATCGCTGAGAAATCGATAATCCCACACTTCGTCATCGTGCGGCACTCGTCCCACCGCCGTCCACGCTCCTCCGTCGTTGGTCTCTTCGATGCGATATTCGGCCGCATCGGTCGCCAGACTTCGGACCCAATGAATCGTAAACCGCGCCGGGAAGAATGCCGGCGGCGCGGCCAGCGGATCGAACGCCGGGTCCGTGGTGTCAATCACTTCGACGCGCGCCTGCTCATCTTCCTTCAGGGCTAAGGAAAAACTTCCCTCGCCGGTCATACCCATGTAGGCCCCGTCGAGATACCAATGAAAGTACACCGGCGGTGTCAGACCACTGGTCACGATCACCAAAGTGATTTGTCCGATCCGCGTTGTCATCGTGCTCGTGATCGCCATGCGCCTACACCCTACGGCCTACAGCCTACAGTCTACAGTCTACAGCCTAGTCTTCAGCCTAGTTCGTCTTCTGCCCCTCGATGCGCACTTCCCCGCGGGCAATGGAGGTCGCGGAGGCGGACAATCTGGCCGCCATTTTGCTCAATTGCGTGACGCGAGTGATGAGGATGTTGGTCACCGCCGTTCCCCAATCGTCCGTCACGGTGCAGATTTTTCCCACTTGTAATTGAAGATTCGCATACCACGTCTCCACTTCCGCCGAGGTGCCGTATTCGATGGCCTGGAAACTATACATCTCCGCGGCCTTGCCGGTCTTGTGGGCGCCGATGCCGTCGATGCCCGGCACGCGCCACGTCTCCACCTGTTCGGTGAGGGCCGGCGCAGGACCGCGCAACAAATCGCAGACCACGTCGAGACCCAGGTTGTCATTGACGCCGGTGGCCATCGTAGTTTCCAGGCTGTAGGCTGTAGGCTATAGGCT
>Ga0184637_10000203_pt1 | contig 43343 bp, 37 predicted proteins | sample PLM3_127_b2_FD_133143 | JGI IMG/M metagenome (GOLD analysis project Ga0184637, IMG submission 133143) | Groundwater sediment microbial communities from an aquifer in East River, Colorado, USA - PLM3_127_b2 | ecosystem: Environmental > Terrestrial > Soil > Riparian zone | place: USA: East River... | reverse complement strand
CGACGGCGGCCCGCTTCCGATGACGAGGGCAGCCGTTACTACGTGCTCTCCCGGGCGGAACCCGGCAGTCGTCGTCAGCGGGGCCACAGGACGAGAGTCCCGTGGCCCCGCAGCTTTTTCTGGGTGCCGATGTTCGAGCCTGCGCGCCACCGCGCACCCCTTCGCCGCAGGCGTCGGCCCGCGATGGCGAACTCGCGGGTAGTCGTAACGCGCTGAGCGCGCCGGGACCCAGCCTCGGTGCCGTCCCGCCGCCCCCACGGTTTCGCTCCTCCTCGCCTCGGCGCCGGTGCGGCGAGCCCCGTCGCGAGCAGGCACGAGACGGGCTGTGATCGGGGAGGCGGTCCGATCCCGCCGAGCCGCTCGGGCGCGCACCGATCACACCCGACGTGCTCCCGGGGTGAGCGGCCGACCCGGCTCGCGAGACGGCTGACGACATGGCTGTGTTCACTTATCGTCACTCCCGCCGGGAGTAGCAAACTCACCCAGGTGGGGCGCCATTCGCTCGCGACCGAACACGCGGACAGCCTCGTGAATGTTGTGCGGCTTGCAGGCGACCCGAAGGTTGTCGATCGTCGGCAGCCCTCCGAGCGCCGCCGGCTGGATGTGGTCGAGCTCGAGCATGTGCCGGCTCCCGCAGCGCCGGCCGTCCGGCGAGGTCCAGGCGCACCTCCCGCCGTCGCGCTTCCACACCGCGCGCCGGACCTCCATCGGGATGGCGCGCGGGTCGGTCGGCTTGGCCTGTGCGGGGCTCAGGCCGGGCGGCTTCACGCGCGCGGGGCGCGGGTCCGCCGGGTTCGACTGTGCGGGGCTTGGGATGGGCGCGAGGCGCAGGTCGTGAGTAACCGCTTCGCGCGCGTCGATCGAGGCGGCGCCGCTGCTGGCGAGCTCGGCCTTCGTGTCGCCCTTGGACGAATCGCTGGGCTTCATGCACTCGGTCGCCGCAGTCACGGGGTCGTTCGCCGCCGCGGGCCTCGCGCTCGATCCGCTCGCGGGCCGCGTGACCTTGCGCGACGACTCGACGGTTCCCTTGCGCCTCCCATGCTTCGCGATCGCGCAGCGGAGCCCCTCTCGAAGGACGGCCGCGAAGTCGCCGCGGTGCGTGTGGCTCGTCAGCGCCGCGAGCTCCTCGAAGTCGGCCTTGAAGGCGGCGTCGACGGTGACGCGGAGCGAGTAGAGATCGGGCGCGATGGGTCTGAGCTCCGCGCGCCGCGCGTGGCGCGCGGTCGGCGCGGTGACCAGCTGAAACGAAGACGCGACGGCAGGTCGTGGCGGTGCCACTGCCGCGGTCGAGGGGCTCGTCGATGTGGACGCACCTGCCGCCGCAGCGACGACACCTGGCTCGGGACACGCTCCGTTAGCTGCGACCGCGCCGGCGGTCGAGGGAGCCGTGGCGATGAGGGCGAGCACCGTTGGTGCTGCCGGCGACGCTGCACCGTCGAGCACGCCGCTCCTGGCCAACCGCCGCAGCCCGTCCCGCGGTGCGGAGCGAGGCTGGACGGAGACGATGAGCTTCTCGGTGTCCGCCTTGGAGAGGAAGGCCGCCCTCGCGACGAGCTCGGCGAGATTCTCCTCGGTGAGGATCCGCCCGACCATGCAGACGGTGGACAAGCAGAGGCGCCCATCCCGCAGCGCCGGCTCGAGCGCCGGGAACCCCCGAAGGACCTTCATCGCGCCGATGCGCCGCCCCGCCGCGCTCTCGCGCAGGTGCAGCGCCTCGAGGCAGTAGGACCACAGCGACCCGTACCCCGCCTCGAGGTACGCCCGGCGCCGATCGTACTCGTCGAGGTGGAGCAGGAAGTCCGCCTGCAGGTTCCGCTCGGCGCGGCACAGGTCCTCGATCCGCCGCGCGAGGGCAGGGGAGGGGAGCGACGACGGAGACGGCGGAGCGATCGCGGTCATGGTGACCTCCAGTGAGGCCCCGATCCTCGCACGCGCTCACGAGCCCTCCGGGAAGGCCCATGGCTGCCCCGCGTCCGCGCGTTCGCGCCACGGGTCTTCGACCTCGCGCCCTCGTCCGCCGCGCGGCAGGGCCGAGGCGAGCGCGCCGGAGCGCCTTTCGCGCGCGACCTCGCGCGCGGGAAGGCGATTCGGTCCAGAACCGGTCAAGCACGAATTGCGTTCCTGATGGGTTCACTGACCGGCGATGCGCCGCGCGACGTCCGCCGCCGTCAGCGGCTCTCCTTCTCTCGGCGCGAACACGCGCGAGGGCGCGGCCCAGCGTTCGCGCGGCCGCCTCGCCGCTCAGCTGGAGTCCGCCCGCGCCACCGCGCATTCACGCGAGCCGCTGCACGGAGACGCTTCCCTCGCGCGGCACCGCCACGCCGCCCGCCCCTCCCTCGTTGCCCGTTCCCGGCCGCTCTCGCGCGGTTACGTCCGCAGGGCGGTCACGCCTCGCCGCGCGGAGCGCACCCGAGCTCTCGGCGGCAGGTCATCGCGAACGTCCACCATGCGTTCGCTTTGCGGCAGGTGGCCGGCTGACATGATGCGAGAGATTGAAATGGGCCAGCGTTTCCGCCTTCACTTGGAGCTGTCGAGGAACCAAGGGGAGACCGGTCAACCTTGACGCAGGGTTCTACGCCTGGCATGTTCTTCAACGTGATCCACGCTGGGTCCCAGACGCGAATGGCGATGATGCGCGCCCTGCTTGCCGGGGCTGTCGTGTCGCTCGCCGGGCGCGTCTGAGCAAGGTTCACGGACGCACCGTCTCGAGCCGACCGGCCGCCCTCTGGGCGGCCGAGGATTCGGCGACGCGCAGAGGGCGGCCCCCTACCCAAGGAGCCGACCATGTCTCTTGCCGCGAAGAAGACGTCTTATCTCACCACCTCGATCCCGTACGTGAACGCGGATCCGCACCTCGGGTTCGCACTGGAGCTGTGCATCGCCGATGCGTTTGCGCGACATCGCCGAAGCCGTGGGTGGGGCGTCCGTTTCGTCACCGGGACGGACGACCACAGCCTCAAGAACGTGCTCGCGGCCGAACGCGCCGGAGTCCCGACCACCCAGTGGGTCACGGAACATGCGGCCGTGTTCGAGGCGCTGAACGCCGCACTCGGTGTCTCGTCTGACGACTTCATTCGCACGAGCGCGAGCCCAGCCCATGCGCCGGCGGTTCGCACGCTATGGGAGGCCTGCGCGGCCCGCGGTGACCTCTACCAGCGCCCGTACCGTGGCCTGTACTGCGTGGGGTGCGAACGATTCTACGAACCGGAGGAACTGGCCAGCGGGCGATGTCCCGAGCACGACGCACCGCTCGAGGTCGTCGAGGAAACGAACTGGTTCTTTCGACTGTCCCGCTACCGGGACACGGTGCGCGAAGCCATCGAGAGCGGGCAACTCCGCCTCGTGCACGAAGGGGCACGCGGGGAGACCTTGGCGTTTCTCCGCGGTCCGGTCCGGGATCTGTCCGTATCGCGATCGGCCGTCCGCGCTCGCGGGTGGGGCCTGCCTGTTCCGGGGGATCCATCACAGGTGATTTGGGTCTGGTTCGACGCCCTGGCCCACTACATCGCCGCGCTCGGGTACGGCGGGAACGACCGCGCTCGCTTCGACGCCCACTGGGGCGGTACCGGCGAGCGCGTCCACGTGATCGGCAAGGGCATCGTGCGCTTCCACGCCGTGTTCTGGCCCGCGTTCTTGGCGTCCGCGGGGCTCCCCTGGCCGACCGACCTGCTGGTGCACGGGTATCTGACGCTCGACGGAACCAAGATCAGCAAGTCGGGGCGAACGCTCGATCCGGTCCCGCTGATCGAGCGCTACGGCGCGGACGCGGTGCGGTACTTCCTCTTGCGTCATGTCCGAACGGCGCGAGACGGGGACTTCAGCGTGGCGCGACTTGTCCAGGCTCACAACGCCGAGCTCGCCAATGGTCTCGGCAACCTCGCGAGCCGCGTCCTCGCCTTGGTCGACAGGGCGACAGGCGGGCTCGTGCCGGAGCCCGGGCCAGAACTCGCTGCCGACCAGCACCTCCGCCGGAGCGCGCTGGGGCTGGCCGCAGAGGTGGACGAGGCCGTGGGGCAGCTGGCGCTCGACGAGGCGCTCACCGCCACCTTCCGGCTCGTCGACGCAACGAACCGGTACGTGACCCTTGCGGCGCCGTGGGACCTCGTCCGCGATGGTCAGACCGAGCGAGCGGCGGTCGTGCTGCGAACCTCGCTCGAGGCCTTACACGTGATCGCCCGCGAACTGGCGCCGTTCCTGCCCGCGACGTCCGATGAGTTACGGTCGCGTCTCCAGGCCCCCGCCCTCGGCGGCGAGACCCGATGGAACGCGTTGCCGACCGGTGCCAGGCTGCGTCGCGGAGGGCCGCTCTTCCGGCGGATCGGGGCGGAAGACTCGCTCTCCGACGACCGGCGGTCTTGACCGGTGATCGGGAGAGACCCGAAGGGAGGGGAGAAAGCGATGGCCCGAGGCAGATCGGCCGACACACCGCGGGGAGCCGTGCAAGGTGACTCCCACGGAAGGCGAAGCGCCTCGCCGACCGCGCGCCGGTCACGAGGCGGAAACGCTCACGGCCCCCGCTCCCTCTCCCCCGGCGGAATGGGCGGAAGGTCCTTCGACGCCATGTACACGACGTTCCGGTTGGTCCGCTTGCCCCGGTACATCGCGCGGTCGGAGAGCTCGAGGATCTCTCCCTTCTCCTGCGCGTGCTCCGGGTAGCTCGCGAGGCCGATCGAGGCCGTGATCCGCACTCGCGATCCCTCCCGCGACAGGAACCGATGGTCCTCGATGGTCCGCCGGATCCGCTCCGCCACCTTGAGCCCGCCGCCCGAGTCGATCCCCACGAGCAGGACGACGTACTCGTCCCCGCCGTAGCGCACCACCACGTCCTCGTCGCGCACGCAGGAGCGGAGCACCCGCGCGACCTCGACGAGCAGCTTGGAGCCGGAGAGGTGCCCGTGCTGGTCGTTCACCTGCTTGAACCGGTCGAGGTCCATGAACAGGACCGAGAACGGCTTGCCGCTCCCGAGCTCCCGGTCGAGCGCCAGCTCGAGGTAGCGGACGTTGTAGAGGTGGGTGAGGTCGTCGAGGTAGGCGAGGTGCTCGACCTGCTTCAGCCGGCCGAGGTTGTGGAGCGCGATCCCGAGGTGCCGGCAGAGGAAGGCCGCGCGCTCGGCGGGCTCCGGCGCGATCTCGCCCGGCACGAGCACCGCGGCCGCGCCGAGCAGCGCGCCCTCGTCCACCACCGTGAGCACCGCCGCGGTGTGCGCCCCCCGCGGCCAGGGCCCGGGCTGCAGCGGCACCGCCGTCACCGCCGCGCCGTACGCGTCGAGGGCGTCGAGCGCCGGCCGGCACGCCTCGAGGAGCTGGGCCGTCTCCGTGTACTCGAGCCCGTGGGCGCCCGAGGGGACGAACGCCCCGTCGGCCAGCTTCTCGAAGAGCGCGGCCGACCCCGCGCCCATCTCCCCGGCGATGGCCGTGAGCGCGATGGGCAGGAGCCGGTCGCGGTCGAGGTTCGACGCGAGCCGCTGCCCCGTCTCGAACAGCTTGAGGTGCGCGCGGAGCGCCTGGTTCTCGGCGAGGAGCACGCGGGTGGAGAGGCAGCGCTGGACGGCGAGCTGCAGCGCCTCCGGCGTCACCGGCTTCACGAGGTAGTCGCTCGCGCCCGCGCGCATGGCGCGCACGGCCGGGTCCACCTTGTCGAGCGCGGTGATGACGATGACGCCGATGTTCGGATCGAGCTGCTTCGCCGAGTCGAGCAGCTCGAGCCCGTCCTTCGAGCCCGGCAGGATCACGTCGGTGAGGAGGACGTCGTAGCGGCGGTAGGCGAGCTGGACGAGCGCCGACTCGGCCCCCTCCGCCACCTCGACCTCGTACCCCGCGCCGCGGAGGTAGTCGGCGTACACCGTGCGCGCGAAGCGCTCGTCGTCGACCAGGAGCACGGCGGCGTGGGCCATCGCGCGTCCTTGTATATCATGCCCTTCGTGGGCTCCCTCCCCTCCGAGCGCAAGGCGCTGATCTTCTCCGCGGGCGGGGTCCGGTTCGCGGTGCGCCTGTCGCTCGTCCGCGAGATCGTGCCTGCCCCCGAGGGCGGCGAGGTGCGCTGGCGAGGGGAGCCGCTCCCCACGGCGTTCGTCTCGACCGTGCTCGGCCTGCCCGCGGGCCCGTCGCCCTACGCGCTCCTCACCGAGGGTGCGCCCCACGCCGCGCTCCGCGTCGAGTCGCTGCACGGCATCGTGGACGTGGCGGGGGCCGAGTACTTCCAGCTGCCGGCGCGCACCCTCCTGCCGCAGCCCTCGCCGTTCGCGGGCGCGATCCTGGTCAACGGGGAGGTGGCGCTCGAGCTGGCGGTGGGGACGCTCGGCTTCGCGCCCCTCGAGCCGGCGCTGGAGCCTCCCGCCGCGACCGCCGACCTCGGCCCCTCGACGGAGCGGGAGCTGCTCTTCGCCCGGGGCGATCAGGTCTACGCGGTCCCGCTCTCGCTTGCGGTGCAGGTGCTCGAGCGGACGCGGATCGCGCCCGTGCCGCTCGCGCCCCCGTCGCACGTGGGGCTGCTGTACCACGCGCGCTCACTCCACCCTGTCCTCGACGTGGCGGTCGTCTACGGCGCGGCGCCGAGCCGACCCGGACGCGCCGTCCTGGTGCTCGACGCGGGCGGCGCCGGGGTGGGCATCGTCGCGGACGGCGTCATCGGCGTCGAGCGCGGCCTGCCGGAGGTGGTGCGGCCGCCATGGGACGCCATCTGCGCAGTGTGACCGGAACGCGCGGAAAGCCCCGGAAATCTTGACATTCGTGGGAGCCCGGGGTTACACGGAAAGACCTTTCGCTCCCCTCGGGACGGACGCCCCATGCCCAAGACCCTGCTCCTCGCGGACGACTCCATCACGATCCAGAAGGTCGTGGGCATCACCTTCGCGAGCGAGGACATCGCCGTCACCGCGGTCGACAACGGGGAGGACGCGATCGCGAAGGCGCGCGAGCTGCGCCCCGACGTGATCCTGGCCGACGTCGTGATGCCCCGGAAGAACGGCTACGAGGTCTGCGAGGCGGTGAAGGCCGACCCCGCGCTCCGCCACATCCCCGTGCTGCTGCTCGCGGGCACGTTCGAGGCCTTCGACGAGGCGCGCGCGCGCGCCGCCCGCGCCGACGGTCACCTCGCGAAGCCCTTCGAGAGCGGCGCGCTCATCAACAAGGTGAAGGAGCTCCTCGAGGGCCGCGCCGGCGCGCCCGCCGCAGCGGCGGCCGCTGCGCCGCGTCCGCACGCGCCCGCCGCCGCGCCCCGGCCGCCGCAGGGCCCGCCGCACGGCGCTCAGCGGCCCGGCCAGATGCCGCCCGGAGCGCGGCCGCCCATGCAAGGCATGCCGCCCGGCGGCCGCCCGCCGGCGCCCGGCCAGCTGCCGTCACCCCTCGGTGCGCGTCCGCCTGCGCCCGGGATGCCGCCCGGTCCGGTGCCGCCCGGCGCGCGGCCGCCTATCCAGGGCATGCCGCCCGTCGGTCGCCCCCCGGCACCCGGCCAGCTGCCGCCGCCCGGCGCTCAGCGGCCCGGCCAGATGCCGCCCGGCCCCGTGCCCCCGGGCGCGCGTCCGCCGATGCAGGGAATGCCCCCCGGCGCGCGGCCCCCCGCGCCCGGGCAGCTGCCGCCGCCGGGAGCGCGCCCGCCGATGACTGGGATGCCCCCCGGCGCCCCGCGCCCCGGCCAGGCGCCGCAGCCGATGCCTCCGCCCGGCGCCCGCACGCCGCTGACCGGGATGCCGCCTAGCGCGGCGCGGCCGGCTGCCCCGGCCGCCCCCGCTCCCCGTCCGGCGCCCTTCCCGGCTCCCGCTCCCGCCGCGGCGCGGCCTCCCGCGCCGGCGCCGTCGCCCGCGCGAAAGGATCCGTTCGGCTTCGGCGTCGGAGCCCCCGCCGCGCCCCCCGCGCCGCTCGAGGAGGAGCTGCCCGAGGCCGCGACCGAGGAGGACTGGAGCGACCTCGACGTCGCCGCCGAGCCGCCTGCCGGGGTGTCCGCGGCGCCGCCCGCGGAGGACATCGGGCTCGATCTCGAGGGCCACGCCGAGCCGCCCGCCGTCGAGCGGGCCGCGCCCGCTCCCCTCGAGCTCCCCGACGAGCCCGCCGAGGAGGCCGAGCTTGCGCCGATGCACGCCTTCGTGCCGCCGGCGGAGACCACCGGCCACCGGCCCGCTCCCGCCCCGGCGGCGGCCGCTCCAGCGGCCGCGTCCGGCGGCGAGGCGGCCCTGCGCGCTGCGCTGGCGAGCGCCTCGCGCGAGGTGATCGAGCGGATCGTGTGGGAGGTCGTGCCGCAGCTCGCGGAGACGATCATCCGCGAGAACCTCGACCGCCTCGTCAAGCCGCGCCAGGGCTGACGCCCGCACCCACAGAGAAGGTCACATGTCGAACGAGAGCCGGACGGAGCTCGCCAAGGGCTACGAGCACCGCGACGTCGAGGCGCGCTGGTATCCCTTCTGGCGCGACCGCGGCTACTTCCACGGCGACGAGCACGACCGCACGCGCCCCGCGTTCTCGATCGTGCTGCCGCCGCCCAACGTCACGGGCTCGCTGCACCTCGGGCACGCGCTCACCGCGACGCTCCAGGACGTGCTCATCCGCTGGAAGAAGATGAGCGGCTTCAACACGCTCTGGCTGCCGGGCACCGATCACGCCGGCATCGCGACCCAGATGATCGTGGAGAAGGAGCTCAAGAAGACCGAGAAGCAGAGCCGCCACGACCTCGGGCGCGAGGAGTTCCTGCGGCGCGTCTGGGCCTGGAAGGAGAAGTACGGCTCGCGCATCGGCGAGCAGCACCAGGCGCTCGGTGCGTCGCTCGACTGGGCGCGCGAGCGGTTCACGATGGACGAGGGGCTCTCCCGGGCGGTGCGCGAGGTCTTCGTGCGCCTACACGAGGAGGGGCTCGTCTACCGCGAGAAGAAGCTCATCAACTGGTGCCCCGACTGCCGGACCGCGCTGTCGGACCTCGAGGTGGAGCACGAGGAGGCGCACGCCGGCGAGCTCTGGTCCTTCGCGTACCCGCTCGTCGAGCCCATGGGCGAGCGGACGGAGATCGTCGTCGCGACCACCCGGCCGGAGACGATGCTGGGCGACACCGCGATCGCGGTGCACCCCGACGATGAGCGGTACCGTGGCCTCGTCGGCAAGAAGGTCCGCCACCCGCTGCTTGGCCGCGAGATCCCGATCGTCGCCGACGGGATCCTCGTCGACCCCGCGTTCGGCACCGGCGCCGTGAAGGTCACCCCCGCCCACGACTTCAACGACTTCGAGGTGGGCAAGCGCCACGGCCTCGAGCAGATCACCGTCATCGGGCTCGACGGCCGGATGACGGAAGCCGCCGGACCGCTCGCGGGGGTCGATCGCTTCGAGGCGCGCAAGCAGGTGAAGGCGCTCCTCGCAGAGCAGGGGCTCGAGCGCGGGTCGAAGCCGCACGTCCTCCCCCTCGGCCGGTGCCAGCGCTCGCAGACCGTGCTCGAGCCGCTCCTGTCGGATCAGTGGTACGTGCGGATCGCGCCGCTCGCGAAGCCGGCCATCGAGGCGGTGCGGGACGGCCGGACGCGCTTCGTCCCCGAGCAGTGGACCAACACGTACATGGCGTGGATGGAGAACATCCACGACTGGTGCATCAGCCGGCAGCTCTGGTGGGGCCACCAGATCCCGGCCTGGTACTGCGCCGACGGCCACGTGACGGTGGCGCGCGAGGCGCCCGCGGCGTGCGGAACGTGCGGGAAGCGCGAGCTGCGTCAGGACGAGGACGTGCTCGACACCTGGTTCTCGTCCGGGCTCTGGCCGTTCTCGACGATGGGCTGGCCGGAGCGGACCGAGACGCTGCGGACGTTCTACCCGACGTCGGTCATGGAGACCGGCCACGACATCATCTTCTTCTGGGTCGCCCGGATGATGATGATGGGCTTGCACTTCATGGGCGAGGCGCCTTTCCGGACGGTGTACCTGCACCCCATGGTGCGGGACGAGAAGGGCCAGAAGATGTCCAAGACGAAGGGGAACGTCATCGACCCCCTCGTCATCACCGAGCAGTACGGCGCCGACGCGCTCCGCTTCACGCTCGCGGCGCTCACCGCGCAGGGCCGGGACATCAAGCTCGCGAAGGAGCGGATCGAGGGCTACCGCGCCTTCGCCAACAAGCTCTGGAACGCGACTCGCTTCGCGCTCATGAACCTCGATGGGTTCACCGTGGGTGGCACGCCGTTCGCGGCGGGCCGCACCGCCGCGGATCGCTGGATCCTCGCCCGCACGCAGCGCGCGGTGAACGAGACCGTAGCGGCCCTCGAGGCCTTCCGCTTCAACGACGCCGCCGGGACCGTCTACCAGTTCGTCTGGGGCGACCTCTGCGACTGGTACATCGAGCTCGCAAAGGAGGCGTTCAACGGGGACGACCTCGCCCGCAAGCGCGCCGCCCAGGCGACGCTCACCGAGGCGCTCTCGGTCGCGCTGCGGCTCCTGCACCCCTTCATGCCTTTCATCACCGAGGAGCTCTGGCACGTCCTGCGCGCGCACGTCGGCGCGGAGGCGGCCTGGCCGGACTCGATCCTCGCGGCGGAGTACCCGCGCACGGCGCCGGTGGACGAGGCGGCGGAGCGCGCCTTCGGGCCGATCATCGGGATCGTCGACGCGATCCGGAACATCCGCGGCGAGATGAACGTCCCGTACAAGGTCGTGCTCGAGGACGTCGAGATCGGCTCGCTCGGCGCGGAGGCCGCGGCGACGGTGCGTGAAGAGCTCGGCCGCGTCCACCGGCTCGGCAACGTCAAGGACGCCGTGGTCCGCCCGGAGGGCGCGCCGCCCTCGCGCAAGGCGGGGAGCGCGGTGGCGGTCGGCCAGGGCTTCGAGGTGCGCATCGGCCTCGCAGGCGCCGTCGATGTGGCGGCCGAAACGCTCAGAATCACGAAGGAAATCGACAAGGTCGCGGCCGATGTCGCGCTCCTCCAGAAGAAGCTCTCGAACCCGAGCTTCGTCGAGCGGGCGCCGCCCGAGGTGGTCGAGAAGGACCGCGCGCGGGTCGAGGAGCTGCGTGAAAAAAGGAGCAAGCTCGACGGACATCGTGCAATGCTTGCCGACACCGAGACGGTCACCGCCAGGAGGCACACAGTGGAGAACCAGAACGAGCAGAAGCCGCAGGAGTCGACCCCCGTGACCGCGGTGCAGGAGGCGGCCGGCCAGGTCCAGACCGCCGTCGCGGGCGCGGTCGAGAAGGTGGTCGAGACGGCGCAGGAGATCGCGAAGGCCGCCTCGAGCGCGGTCGCCACGCAGATCGAAAAGCTCCGCAAGCCGAAGGCCCGCAAGCCCGCCAAGAAGGCCGCCAAGAAGGTCGTCGCGCGCAAGGCGGTGAAGCCCGCCCGCGCCGCCAAGAAGGCCGGGAAGAAGACGGCCAAGAAGACCGCCAAGAAGGTCGCCAATAAGGCGGCCAAGAAGCCGGCGAAGAAGGTGGCGAAGCGCGGCAAGCGGTAGCACCCTTCCGCGCATGGCCCGTCTATCGGCCCATGCCGAGCGCCTCGTCGATCTCGCGCTCGAGGAGGACCTCCTCCTCGGCGACGCGACGAGCGAGGCCACGATCGATCCCGGCGCCCGCGGCGAGGGTCGGTTCCTCGTGAAGGAGGAGCTGGTCCTCGCCGGTACGGCTGTCGCCGAGCGGGTGTTCGAGCGGCTCGGCGCCACCTGCGTCTTCAATCGCGAGGACGGCGCGTCCGCCCGCCGGGGTGAGCTCGTCGGCGCAGCGCAGGGGCCGGTGCGCGCGCTGCTCGCCGCCGAGCGGACCGCCCTCAACTTCCTGCAGCGGCTCTCCGGCGTCGCGACCGCGACGCGCCGCTGCGTGGACGCGCTCGAGGCGGGCGGCGGCCGCACCCGCCTCCTCGACACGCGCAAGACCACCCCGGGCTGGCGCATGCTCGAGAAGGCCGCGGTGCGTGCGGGCGGCGGCAAGAACCACCGCTTCGCGCTCGGGGACGGGATCCTCGTGAAGGACAACCACGTCGCGGCCTGCGGCGGCGTGACCGAGGCCGTCCGCCGGGCGCGCGAGCGGGCGGGCGCGATGCTCAAGATCGAGGTCGAGGTCGTGGACCTGCCGGGGCTCGAGGAGGCGATCGACGCGGGCGCCGACATCATCCTGCTCGACAACATGGACGACGCGGCGATGGCGGACGCGGTGAAGCTCGCCCGCGGCCGCGTGCTGCTCGAGGCGAGCGGGAACATGACGCTCGAGCGGCTGCCGCACGTCGCCGCCACCGGCGTCGATTTCGTCTCCATGGGCGCCGTCACCCACTCGGCGCGCGCGGTGGACATATCGTTCGAGCTCGCCTGAGCGGGCCCGCGCGCGGCGCCGCCTTTGACGGGGGCGGCGCGCGCCCGCTACGCTCCCTGGATCCGATGTCCGACGCGACGCCCAGCGAGGAGCTCGTCCTCACGTTCCTCGCCGAGGCGGGCGAGGCGTTCGTCTCGGGCGAGGCGATCTCCGACAAGCTCGGCCTCACCCGCGCGGCGGTCTGGAAGCACGTCGAGGCGCTCCGCGGGCAGGGCTACCGGATCGAGGCGGTCCCGGCGCGCGGCTACCGGCTCGCCGAGGTCCCCGATCGCCTCGGGCCGCTCGAGCTGCGGCCGCTCCTCAACACCCACGACGTCGGCCGCGAGATCCACTGGTACGAGGAGCTCGGCTCGACGAGCGACCGCGCGAAGGAGCTCGCCGACGACGGGGCCGAGCACGGCGAGGTGGTGATCGCCGAGGCGCAGACCGCCGGCCGCGGGCGCCGCGGCCGGGTCTGGGCCTCGCCGCCCCGGCGGAACGTGACGTTCTCGGTGGTGCTGCGGCCCGACCTCCCGCCCGGGCGCGCGCCCGAGCTCACCCTCGTCGCCTCGATCGCGGTCTGCGAGGCGCTGCGCCAGGCGGGCGTGGACGCCGGCATCAAGTGGCCGAACGACGTGCTCGTCGGCGGCCGCAAGATCGCGGGCATCCTGACCGAGCTCGCGGCGGAGCCGGACCGGGTCCACTGGGTGGTGATCGGCGTCGGGGTGAACGTGAACGCGCGGGCCGAAGACTTCCCGCCGGAGCTGCGGGGCCAGGCGACGAGCCTGCTCATCGAGCGCGGCGGGCCCGCGCCGCGCGCCCTCTTCGCCGTGGCCTGCCTCACCGCCCTCGAGGAGTGGCTCGACCGGCACGCGGAGGAGGGGTTCGGCGCGATCCGGGCGGCCTGGCGCGAACGGAACGTGACGCTCGGCCAGCAGGTCCTCGTCCAGGCGGACGGGCGCGACATCCGCGGGACGGCGGTCGATCTCGACGAGCAGGGCGCCCTGCTCGTGCGGGACGCCGGCGGCCTCCAGCGCATCCTCGCCGGCGACGTCACGCTCCTGCGGGGCGCCTGAGCCGCGGACGGTTCGTTGACCACCGCCGGGGGGCACGGCTACCCTCCGGCCGTGCTGCTCGCCATCGACGTCGGGAACACCAACACCGTGCTCGGTGTGTACGAGGGCACCCATCTGCGCGAGCACTGGCGGATCGAGACGAGCCACACCCGTACCTACGACGAGTACGGCATCCTCTTGCGCCAGCTCTTCGCGGCCGCGGCGGTCGACCCTGGCGCGGTCAACGCGATCGCGATCTCGAGCGTGGTCCCGCCGCTCGCCTTCACGCTCGAGCAGATGTGCCTGCGCTACTTCCGGGTGATGCCGCTGTTCGTCGGGCCCGGCGTGAAGACCGGGATGCCGATCCTCTACGACAACCCGCGCGAGGTCGGCGCCGACCGGGTCGTGAATGCCGTCGCGGCGTACGAGCGCTGGCGCTGCGGCCTGGTGGTGGTGGACTTCGGGACCGCGACGACGTTCGACGCCGTCTCGCAGAAGGGCGAGTACCTGGGCGGCGCCATCTGCCCGGGCATCGCCGTCTCGATGGAGGCCCTCTTCCGCAACGCCTCCAAGCTCCCGCGGGTCGAGTTCATCCGGCCGGCGCTCGTCATCGGCAAGAACACGGTGGCCTCGATCCAGAGCGGGCTCGTCTACGGGCAGGTCGCCCTGGTGGACGGGATCTGCGCCCGCATGGCCGACGAGCTCGGCTTCCAGCCCAAGGTGGTTGCGACGGGAGGGCTGGCGCCACTCGTCGCCGGCGCGTCGCGCACCATCACCGAGGTGGACGAGCACCTGACGCTCGACGGGCTCCGCATCCTGCACGAGCGGAACCGCTAGGGGAGACGATGGAGAGCGATTCGACCGCCGCCGGCATCGAGCCGACCGGGCCTCTCGAGGAGGGGCTCGCGGCGTGGGCGGCGCGGGACGTGGGCGGTGCCCACGCCGCGTTCGAGCGCGCGCACCGGCGCGATCCGCGCGAGCCGCGCGCGATGTCCTGGTACGGGGTGACCCTCGTGCTCGTCGAGCGGAACTCCAACCTCGGCGTCCTGCTCTGCGATCAGGCGGTGCGGCTCTCGGGGCCGAGCGCCGAGCTCCTCCTGAACCAGGCGCGGGTCCACCTCGCCCTGAACCAGCGCGATCGCGCCGTCCGGCCGATCCTGCGCGGCCTCGAGCTCGACCCGGGCAACGTGCGGCTGCAGTGCGCGCGCGATGCGCTCGGCACCCGGCGCAGGCCGGTCATCCCGTTCCTCTCCCGCAACAACCCGCTCAACCGCCTGCTCGGGCGGCTCCGTCACCGGTGGCAGCAGCGGCACGTGCCAGCATACGAGCTCTCGCCGCTCGCCCTCGGGGAGCCCGAGGCGCTGCGCGAGCCGCGGAGCTGACATGGCCGACTGCCCGCTCCCGCTAGAGGCGCTGCCGAAGCCGCTCCAGAAGCACGCCGACCCGAAGGCGCCCGCGCCGCTCCGGATGATGGGCGCGAAGGGGCTCGTCCCGGCGGTCGCCCCGGTGGACCTCGTCACCCTGCTGTTCACGCTCTCGTTCGACGCCGAGGCCGGCGTGCGGGAGACGGCAGTGAAGACGGCGGAGGGGCTGCCCGACAAGATCTGGGGGGTCGCGCTCCGCTCGGAGGGGGTGAAGGGGCCGGTGCTGGACTGGCTCGCGGACCGGTTCGCCGGCAACGAGCAGGCGCTGGAGCTCGTCCTCCTGAACCCCGCAACGCCCGACGAGACCTTCGCGAAGCTCGGGTCCACCGTCTCGCAGCGGCTCTCCGACATCGTCCGGCAGAACGAGCTCCGGCTCCTCCGCCACGACGACATCGTGCGCGCCCTCTGCCGGAACCCGAACGCGCTCGCCTCGTCGATCGACGGCGCGTGCGACTTCTGCGTCCGCAACGGGCTCACGCTGCTCGACGTCCCGCAGCTCGTCGCGGCTCACCGCCGCGTCCACGGGGTCGACCCGACCGCGAAGGCCCCCGAGCCGGTCGAGACCGCCGCGGCGCTCATCCACGAGTACAAGGAGGAGCTCGCGCAGGAGCGCCCCGAGGATCAGCCGGCCGCGCCGGAGTCCGCGGAGGAGTCCTCGAAGCGGCTCACCATCTCGCAGCGGCTCATGAAGATGAGCGTCTCCGAGAAGATCAAGCTCGCGACGCTCGGCAACAAGGAGGCGCGGACCCTGCTCCTGCGCGACTCCAACAAGCTCGTGTGCATGGCGGCGGCGACGAGCCCCCGCATCACCGACGGCGAGATCGTCGGCCTCGCCAACTCCCGCACCGTGAACGCCGACGTGCTGCGCTACGTCTACTCGACGCGCGAGTTCCTGAAGACCTACGCCATCAAGATCTCGCTCGTGAAGAACCCGAAGGTCCCGCTCCCCACCGCGCTCAAGCTCATGTCCACGCTCCAGGAGAAGGACATCAAGGAGCTCGCCCGCGACCGCAACGTGCCGCAGACCATCCAGGCGCAGGCGAAGGCGTACCTCATGAAGAAGGAGGCCGCCGCCGGGAAGGGGTCGGGAATGGGCGGCAAGCACTGAGCGCCCCTCAGCGCGGACCGGACATGGACGGCGAGGGCGGCGAGGGGATGGGCACCGGGGCGACCGGCGCCGCGGCGGCGCCGCCGGTGCGCGTGGGCCGCGCCGTCTGGCTGAGCGCCGCCACGATGTCCTCGCGGGTCCTCGGGCTCGTGCGCGACCAGATCTTCGCGATCCTGGTCGGTGCGAACCGCTACTCCGACGCCTTCGTCGTCGCCTTCCGCATCCCGAACCTGCTGCGCGACCTCTTCGCCGAGGGGGCGCTCTCGTCCGCCTTCGTGCCCGCCTTCGCCGAGGCCGAGCGGCGGCGCGGGCTCGAGGCCGCGTACCGGCTCGCGAACGCCGTCCTCGGCATCGTACTCGTGGTGGTCGGGCTCATCGTGGTGCTCGGCGCGGTGTTCGCGGAGGCGATCGTCGCGGCCATCGCGCCGGGGGTCGCCGCCCCCGCGCTCGCCGCGGCGCTCACCCGCGTGATGATGCCGTTCCTCCTCCTCGTGTCGCTCGCGGCGCTCGCGATGGGGATGCTCAACGCGCAGGCGCGCTTCACCGCGCCCGCCGTCGCCCCGGCCCTGTTCAACGTCGGCTCCATCGCGGTGGGCGCCGCGCTGTGGGCCGCGGGCTGGCCCCCCGAGCGCGCGGTGGTGGGCTGGGCCTGGGGCACCATGCTCGGCGGGGTGCTCCAGCTCGGCGCGCAGCTCCCGGCGCTCCACGCGCTCGGGTTCCGCGCCCGCCCGGCCCTCTCCCGCGCCGCGCTCGCCGACCCCTCGCTCCGGCGCATCGGGCGGCTCATGGGGGCGGCCGTGGTCGGGCTCTCCGCCACCCAGGTGAACATCCTCGTGAACACCTGGTTCGCCTCCCGCGTGGAGGGGGCCGCCACCTGGCTCCAGTACGCCTTCCGGCTGATGCAGCTGCCGCTCGGGGTGTTCGGGGTCGCCGTCGCGACGGTCGCCGGCGCCGGCATCGCCCAGCGGGCGGCCGCGCGCGATCACGCGGCGGTGCGCGAGACGCTCGGGTCGGCGCTGCGGCTCGTCGCCTTCCTGAACGTGCCGTCCGCGCTGGGGCTCGCGGTCCTCGCCGGGCCGATCATCTCGCTCATCTACGAGCACGGCCGGTTCGGGGCGGAGGACACGGCCGCGACGGCGCAGGCGCTGGTGTTCTACGCGGCCGGGCTCTACGCGTACTCGGGCGTGAAGGTGCTGGCGCCGGCCTTCTACGCGGTGGACGACGCGCGGGTGCCGGTCGTGGGGAGCTTCCTCGGCATGGGCGCGAACGTCGTCCTCAACGCGACCCTCTGGCCGGTGCTCGGCTTCCGGGGCGTCGCGCTCGGGACGGCCGCCGCCGCCGCCGTGAACTTCGCGGTGCTCGCCGTCGGGTGGCACCGGCGGCACGGGGGGCTCGGCGACGCCGGCATCCTGCGGCAGCTCGGGCGCGTGCTCGTCGCGACCGCCGTGCTCGGGCTCGCCGCGTGGGGCGCGGCGGCCGGGCTCGACCGGGCGCTCCCGCCGGGCGGGCTCGGCCGGCAGCTCGCGCTCGGCCTCTTGCCCGTGATGGCCGGCGGGCTCGCCTACGCGCTCGCCGCGCGGGCCCTCGGCATCGCCGAGCTGGGCGAGCTCCTCGGCGCGCTCCGGCGCCGCCGGCGCCGCCGCGCCTGACCCGCTTTCTCGCGCTCGTCCTCGCGCCCGCCGGGCCCAGCGGCCGCTCGCCTCGCGGGGGCGCGAGCCCCGCCGCGCCTCGCCGGGGCTTCCGGCTCGCCCACCCCCCGGCCTACCTTGCCGCGAAGGTCCTTCGGCGGGAGAGCCCATGGAGAGCGGAGACGGTGGAGCCCAGGACGTGCGGGCGCAGGCGGAGCAGGCCATCCAGGGCGTGCAGGACCGGGTCGAGGAGCTCCGAGGCTACGCGGAGGACGCGGGCGAGTGGGTGAAGGGGTTCGCGCGCGAGCGCCCGGTGGCCGCGGTGGCCGTCGCGGCCGGGATCGGCTTCCTGCTCGGCCGGCTCTTCTCGCGTTCGTAGGGGGAACCCATGGCGCGTGACGACACGAGGGGGAGAAACGTGGACGAGGCGAGCGAGACGATGCGCACGTATGCGAACCAGGCGCGCCAGGCCGTCGAGAAGCTCGCGCAGGACGTGGAGCTCGAGCGGCGCATCCAGGAGAACCCGCTCGCGGTGCTCGGCGTCGCCGCGGCGGCCGGCTTCATCCTGGGCGGCGGCCTGTGGCCGGTGCTGCGCCCCTTCGCGCGCGCGGCGATCAGGACGGCGCTCTCCCCCGCCAACCTGCTCGCCATCGGCGCCGCGATCGGGGCGATGCGCGCCACCGGCGGCGGCGCGGCGGACGGCCAGCTCGGCGAGGAGGCGCCCGAGACGCACTGAGGCGCACATCTCGCGCGACTCAGGGTCGAAGCGACTTCACTCCGAGCGGGGCCCCCGCCTCGCGACTCCGTTGGGGAGATACTTGATCCCGAGGCCAGTCGCGCGCACCCTCCCTTCCTTGGAGCACCAAGCGAGGAAGGTCATGGACGTCACGCGCGGCACGAAGGGCGAGCTGGTCATCAAGGTGGACGGCGCGTTCGATGGCCGGGCCGCGGCGCGGCTCGCAGGCTGGCTCGCGGAGGTCCCGTCCGAGGACCCGCTGGTGGTGGACTTCCGAGGGGTGAGCGAGTGCCAGGACCTCGGGCTCGCGGCCGTCGCGCGCGGCCTCTCGGCGCGCGGCGGGCGGCTCGAGGTGCACGGGCTCACCCGCCACCAGGAGCGGCTGCTGCGCTACTTCGGGGTGAACCTGCGGACCGAGGTCCAGTCGCGCGACGACGGGCGCGCCGCCGGTTAGGCGCGCGCTCCGCTCGCGGACCGCGCCGGCGGTTCCGCGGGGGAACTACTCGCGCGGCGGGGCGGCCGCGGGGCGCGCCTTCTCGGCGCCGGAGGGATCGGGCGGGAGCCCCTCGTCGAGCAGCTGGCCCGCGATGGCGATCGCCTTGCGGATCCGCTCGCGCACCTTCTCGTCGCCCTTGATCTTCTGGTAGGCCTTGAGGATCCGCTCCTCGTTCTTCGCGTTCGCCGCCTCGAGCTCCTGGAGGCGGCGGCGCAGCTCGGTGGTCCGTTTCTCGACCTCGCCGCGCGCCCCCTCGGCCTCGCCGCGCGCGACGAGCACCTCGGTGCGGGCCTCGTCGAGCTCGCGCTCGAGGGCGTCCACGCGGCCGCCCGCGGCGCGCGCCGCCTGCAGCTCGTCGGTCGTGCGGCGGAGCGCGACCTCGGCCTCCCCGACCCGGCGCTCGGCGTCCTCGGCACGCCGCTCGGCGTCGTCGGCCCTGCGCGCCGCGCTCGCGGCCTCGCTCCGCGCCTGGTCGCGCTCGCCCGTCATCGCGGCGGCGTCCTTGCGCAGCGAGCGGGCCTCGGCCTCCGCCTGCGTGGCGCGCGCCTCTGCGGCCTCGGTGCGGCCGGTCAGCGTCGCGAGCTTCGCGCGCAGCTCCGCGGCCTGCGCGTCGCTCGTGCCCGCGGCGGCGCGGGCGGCGGCGAGGGCCTCGCGTGCGTCGGCGAGCTCCCGCTCGAGGCGGGCCGAACCCGGAGCGGCGACGGGGGGAGGCGTCCGCGCCGGCGCGTCGTGAGCGAGGCGGGCACCGGCCTCGCGGAGCGGATCGGGGCTCGTGCGGAACGCCAGCGGATCGCGGCCCGCCCGGAACGCCAGCGGATCGCGGCCCGCGCGGAACGTCGGCCGGTCGTCCTCGAACGACGGCCCCGGGTCGAGGTCGGGCCCGGAGAGCGCGCCGAGCAGCGCGTCCGCCTCGTCGCCCAGCCGGTCGAGGTCGCCGCGGCCAACGCCGTCGTCGGGCAGCGACCCGGCCGCCGCGTCCACCGCGTCGAGGTCCACCGGCTTCTCGCTGCGCAGCGCCAGGTCGAGCGCCGCCCCCGGGTCCTCGTCGTCGCCCACGGTGGGCGCCGAGAGGCCGTCGAAGGCGTCGTCGAGCAGCCGCAGATCCTCGTCCGACGACGCCTCGCCGCCCGGGCTCTCGTCGGGGAGCGTCTGCAGGTCGAGCGCGGGCAGGTCGCCCACCGACTCGCCGCTGAGCGCCTCGATGCCGATCTCCTCCTCCAGCGTAACGAGCTCCTCGTCGCCCTCCTGGGCGAGGCCGGCCCCGTCGAGCTCGAACGCGGGGGCCGGCTCCTGCGCGGGCTCGATCTCGACCTCGGGGGGCGCGTCGTCGCGGTCGTCGCCGGCCGCCGCCTCGGGGAGGCCGACGAGCGCGGCGAGCGCGTCCACGAGCGCCTGCGAGGCGTAGGGCTTGAGCAGGTACTCGTCCGCGCGGACCTTCAGCTTGCGGTGGTTCTCGAACGTGGCCGGCGTCGCCTCGGCGCTCGTGATGACGAGCGGGATGTCCTTCAGCGCGTCGTCCTTGCGCAGCTTCTGGCAGACGAGGTAGCCGCTCATGCCCGGCAGCTCCACGCACAGCACCACCGCGTCCGGCCCCCACTCGCGCGCGAGGTCGAGGCCCTCCTTGCCGTCGCCGGTCGCCCGCACGCCGAAGCCCGCCGCCTCGAGCGCGCCGGAGACCTCGCTCGCGAAGGCGGCGTCGTTCTCGATGAGCAGGATCTTCTTCGGCATCGGGTCTTCCAAAGGGCGTGTGGAGATCGCGGCGCGAAAGCGCGGAGCACGCGAAAAGGCTGGAGAAACTCTACGGAAGGCGGCGCGGGGTGTCAAAAGCCGGCCCGCCCTGGGAGGACGGGACGCCGCTATCGGCCGGCGCCGGCCTGCGCGGTCCGGACGAGCTGGAAGAGGTCGTTCTCGTCGAGGTCCGAGACGAGGGAGTAGACGATCTCGTCGTGGCGCCAGACGGCGACGTTGTAGCCGCGCGCGTTCACGAGCCGCACGACGTTCTCGCCGTCGCGCACCTCGCGTCCCACCTCGCGGAACCTTCGCTGCGGGTCGTCCACGATGAAGAGCCCGGCCTGCCCGCGCGGGAGCTCGTAGCGGATGTAGGCAGCCGGCCACTCGCGCAGGTGCGAGAGGCGCGCACCCACGAGCCGGACGCCGCGCCCCTTGAACTGCGGCGGGGCGGGGTTGAAGTCGAGCTTGCCGACGAACCAGGCCGGGATGGAGCCCTCGCCGATCGACGCGGCGGTGACCTCGAGCGGGAGGCCCCGGTGGTGCTTGTTGATCGCCTCCTCGAGGAGGCCGTCGTCGGGCGCGTGCGTGAGGAGCACCACGGCGACGCCCGCGGCGCAGGCGGTGAGGGTGGCGATCGGGATCGGCGAGAGCGCGCGGCGCCAGAGGGGTCGCCGGCTCCGCGCGAGCCCTTGCTCCACGCGGGCGCGCAGCGCCGCGGGGGCGCGGCCCGCCTGCGCCTCCGGACCCATCGCCTCGCGCAGCTTCGCGCGGAGCGCGGCGCGCTGCCGGGCGCGGCCCTCGGCCATGGTGCGGCAGCGCGGGCACGCGGCGAGGTGCGCGTCCACCTCCGCGCGCTCCCGCTCCTCGAACTCGCCGTCGAGCCAGGCGTCGACCGAGCGCTCGAGGTCGCCGCAGTCGATGGCGGAGATGAGCGTGGGTTCGATCGCCATGGTTCCGTTCGCCCCGGGGGCGTTATGCCGACTTGCCCTTGCGGCGCCGGAACGCCTCGAGGTCGATGCTGCCGTCCTCCCCGGCCTCCGCGGCCTGGGCGAGGACACCCGACACCACTGCATAGCCCGCGAGCGCCTTCTGGAGCAGGCGCCGCCCCCGGTAGAGCCGGCTCATCACCGTGCCCACCGGCACGTCCAGGATCTCCGCGATCTCCTTGTACGAGAACTCCTGGAGATCGGCGAGGATCACGACGAGCCGGAAGTCGATCGGCAGGGAGTCGACGGCCCGCAGCACGTCGTCCGAGAGGAGCCGGTCGAAGAAGAACTGCTCGGGGTTGGCGGCGTACTCGGTCGCCTCGCGCGAGATGAAGCGCTCGTGCACGGCGTCCCGCTCGGATCCCTCGACGATGTTTCGCTCCTTCACCGACCGGCGATACCGGTTGATGAACGTATTCGTCAGGATCTTGAAGAGCCAGGCCTTCATGTTGGTGCCGCGCTCGAACTTGTCGAAGAAGCGGTAGGCACGCAGGAAGGTGTCCTGAACCAGATCCTCGGCGTCGCGGTCGTTCTTCGTGAGCCGCAGCGCCGCGGAGTAGAGCGGGTCCAGGTGCTTGAGGGCCAGGGTCTCGAACTCGCCCCGGGTCATGTCGGTCTGTCGCAGATCGAACATCAGAGGTTCAGGTCTCCCGACCGGGTTCTAGCCTCACGTTACGCCACCCGCCCACGAAGCGCGCCGTCCAGAGGAACGGCCTGGCGTGCGAAGCGATTCCCGCCGGCAGGCCATGCGCCCGGTCGCGCGGTGGCCTGTGGGTTTCGACGGGTGGGAGGGTTGCCGGATTCTACGGGAGTGACGGGGACTTGTAATCACCCGGGCGGCGGAGCCGCCGAGGGGGGACGGGCAGGGGGACGAGCGGTCGGCGTCGGGGCCGAGGCGAGCTCGGTCGGCCCGGCGGGCTTCGGTGGGGGCCAGCGCGGCGGGGAAGGGATCCGGCCTCGATCGCGCTCGGATCGGGCGGGCGCCCCCCGCGCGTGTTATGTCGGCGCTCCGCCGCGGCGCGCCGCCGGCTTCCGATCCGAACCATGAGTGCACGCCGCCCAGGCTCGGCCGCTGACTCGGCCCCGCGATTGCTCTTCGCAGACGACCGCGGCACCGTCTACGACCACCCGTCGCTCCTCGCGACGGTGCGGTCGGGCGACGCGCTGCTCCCCCCGCCAGAGCGGCCGCTCCCCCTGCCCGAGGGCGCCTCGCTCTGCCTCCTGCCCGGGCGCCGCCCGGTCGGCCTCGACCCGGCGACCGGCGCGACGACGGTCCTCCACGAGGTGAGGCTCGGCCGGCGCCGCGTCGTCCCCCACGCCGTCGGCGCCACGCTGCCGCCCGGCTACACGCGGACTTTCCTGCCGGCGGTCGCGCGCCCCGCGCTCGCCACGCTGGCCGAGGCGCCGGTGCTCCCGCAGTGGGCCTACACGGCCGCCGCGCTCGGCCCGGACGGCCCCGTCGTCTGGGCCCTCCACACCGACCGGCGCGGCCACTGGGGCGTCCGCACGCACTCGACCGGCGACCTCCCCGCGCTCGTCGAGCGGACGCTCGCGGAGAGCCCGAACCCGATCTACCGCCAGCTCGCGCGCTGCGCGCTCGAGTGGCGCTGCTTCACCGCGCAGAACACCTTCTACGCGCGCGACGAGGGGGCCATCCCGTCGTCCGCCTCGTGCAACGCGTCGTGCGTCGGCTGCCTCTCCGAGACGCAGGAGGGCATGCCGCCCTCGTCGCACGAGCGGATCCTCCGCCCGCCGACGGCCGCGGAGATGGCCGAGGTGGCGCTCCGCCACCTCGAGCGCGCGTCGGGGCGCGTGTTCGTCTCCTTCGGCCAGGGCTGCGAGGGCGAGCCGCTCACGCGCTGGAAGGAGATCCTGAAGGCGATCCGGCTCGTCCAGGCGCGGGTCCCGGACGCGGCGCTGCACGCCAACACCAACGGGTCCCTGCCGCACGCGCTCGCGAAGCTCGCCGACGCGGGGCTACGCTCGTACCGGATCTCCGTCAACTCGGCGTCGCCCGACCTCTACGCGGCCTACTACCGGCCGACGGGCTACGGGCTCGAGGACGTGGTGCGCTCGATCCGCGTGGCGAAGGAGAAGGGCGCGTACGTGGCGCTGAACCTGCTCACCTTCCCCGGCGTCACCGACCGCGAGGGCGAGGTGGAGCGGCTCTGCGCGCTCGTCGCGGAGACGGGCGTCGATCAGGTGCAGACCCGGCCGCTCGCGATCGATCCGGACGTCTACCTCGCGCTCGCGCGCGGGCGGGGCGGCGGCGGGCCCGCGATCGGCGTGCGCGCGCTGGTGCGGCGGCTCAAGGCGGCGCGCCCCGGGCTCGTGGTGGGCAACTTCTCGCGCGCCCCGTCGGAGCGCCGCGCGCGGCGCCCGGGCGGGCGCGCGGCGGCCGCGACCCGGCGCCAGGGGCGGCGGGGCGAGCGCGGCGCGGAGGCACGATGAACGTCGAGGCCGAGCTCCCGTTGCAGAAGGACCTCGCGCGCCACCTGCGCGCCGGCCACCCGTGGGTCTTCCGCAAGGCGATCGAGCGGGCGCCGAGGGGGCTCGCCGCCGGCGCCATCGTGGACGTGACCGACGGCGGCCGCTTCGTCGCGCGCGGCTACTACGACCCGCACTCGGCCATCTCCGTCCGCGTCCTCACGCGCGAGCCGGCGGAGGTCGTCGACGACGCCTTCTGGCACGGCCGCATCGCGCGGGCGGTGGCGCTCCGGCGCGAGCTCGTGCACGGGACGACCGGCTACCGGCTCGTCCACGGCGAGTCCGACGGCATCCCCGGCGTGGTGGCCGACCGCTACGACCGGTTCGCGGTGCTGAAGCTCTACTCGGCGGGGCTCACGCCCCACCGCCCCGCCATCGTCGAGGGGCTGCGCCAGGCGGTGGAGGGGCTGCACGGCGTCTTCGGCCGGGACGAGATCCCGCGCGACGACGTGGACGAGGGGGAGGGCGGCGCGCCCGCCGGCCGGGTGCTGTGGGGCGCGGAGCCCCCCGAGCGGATCTCCGTCGACGAGCACGGGGTGACCCTCCTCGTCGACGTGCGCAAGGGGCAGAAGACCGGCCACTTCCTGGACCAGCGCGAGAACCGCCGGATGGTGCGCGAGCTCGCGGCGGGGCGGCCGGAGGCGCTGAACCTCTTCGGCTACACCGGCGGCTTCTCGGTGACGGCGGCCCTCGGCGGCGCGCGCCACGTCGTGACGGTCGACCTCGACCGCGACGCCATCGCGCTCGCGCGCGAGACGTTCCGGGCGAACGGCCTCGACCCGGCCGACCACGCCTTCGCGGCCGACGACGCGTTCGAGCTGCTCGCCCGGTACAAGAAGGAGGGGCGGCGCTTCGACCTCGTGGTGTGCGACCCGCCCGCGTTCGCGAAGTCGCAGAAGGCGGTGGAGGGCGCGCTCGCGGGCTATGCCTCGCTCAACCGCGCCGCGCTCGCCGTGCTCGCGCCCGGCGGGCTCCTCGTGACCGCCTCGTGCTCGGCGCGCGTGTCGGCGGAGCAGTTCGCCGAGGCGGTCAAGGAGGCGGCGTTCAAGGCGCGCGTGGATCTGCAGCTCGTGCGGGAGACGCGCCAGCCGCCGGACCACCCCGTGTCGATGCAGTTCAGGGAGGGGCGCTACCTCAAGTGCCTCGTGCTGAGGCGGGGCGGGTAAGCCCGCCTCCGTGGCCGCGGCGGCTCGGCGATCGCCGGGGGGACTCGCGCCCGCCGTCAGATCGCCTCGGTCGGCACGTCCCCCATGTCGTCGTCGCTGGCGGGATCGCAGCCCGGCATCGTCGTCCTGATCGCGTCCGCGAGCTTCCCTTCCTTCTTCGCCTGCTCGTAGCGGTCCAGCGCACGCCAGTGGAGCCCCGGCTCCTTCTGGCGGAGCGCGCGGTACGCGCGCAGGACGCTCTCGAGCCCGGCCGCCTGCTGCGCGACCCAGTCGCCGGAGCGCTTCGGGTTGTCGATGAGGAACACGGTGACGCCGAAGACGTGCTGGAGGAAGAGGCTGCGGCCGTGGCGGTCGCTCGCGTCGTCCCGGAGGGCGTCGAGCGGCGAGTCGCAGGTCCGGACCTGGATGTCCGGGATCTCGACGATCCACTGGATGAGCCACTTCCGGTCCGCGTCGCCGCGCGCCGTGCGGGGGTCCTTCTCGAGCCGCCGCGTGATCTCGACCGCGCGCCGCCGCTCCGCGGCCGTCGACGGGCCGCGGGTGGGGGCGTCCTGCTGCGCGAGGGCGGGGAGCGCGAGCGACGCGGCGACGAGGGCGGTGAGGGTGCGGTTCACGAAGGGGCCTCCCGGGCTGGACCGGTGAAGTCTAAGGCCGGAGCCGGGGGAGGGCCGCCTGGTTTCGCGAGGTCCCGCGGCCGCGGGGCGCCGCGGCGGGCCGGCGGGCTACGGCCGCGGCCGCTCGGGGAGCCAGCCGAGCACGGCCGCGAGCGCGAGCGCGAGGAGCAGCCACGCGCCGGCGAACGCGGCGGCCCGGAGCGCGAACGGCACGTGACGAGCGGTGAAGCGGAGCGACGGCACGGCCGGGTCGCGCGGCGCGAGCGGATCGGGGGCGGGCGGCAGCGCGCGCGCGGCCGCGTCGAACGCGCGCAGCAGGGCCCACAGGAGCGCCACCCCGAGCGCGAGCGCGAAGGCGGCCGCCCGCACGCGGACGGCGACCTCCGGCAGGTCCGCCGCGTCGTCGGGCGCGGCCATGCCGGCGAGCACGAGCCCGGAGACGATCGCGTTGTTCGCGAAGTGCGCGGCGACCGCGGGCCAGACCGAGCCGGCGCGCCAGGTCAGCCACCCGAACACCGCGCCGAGCACCAGCAGCGAGGGCAGCCGGACCGGGTCGAGGTGGATGATCGAGAAGAGCAGGGTGCTCCCCGCGATCGCGAGCGCGGGCCGGAGGTGCGTGCCGAAGGCCGTCTGGAGGTACCCGCGGAAGGCGATCTCCTCGCAGACCGGGGCGATCAGGGCGGCGATCACGGCGACGGCGACGCGCGCGACCGGCGCGCCGTCGAAGACGTGCCCCACGTCGAAGGTGCGCAGCCAGGCCGCGGGCATGACCTCGCGGGCGAGCCCCATGACGCCGACCGCCGCGACGTAGCCGGCGAGCCCCGAGAGCGCGCCCAGGAAGAGCAGCCCGGGCGTCACGGGCCGCAGCCGCAGGAAGCCCGCAGGGCGGAGGTTCGACCCGGCGGCGACGAGGAGCGCGGGGAGCAGGAACGCGAAGAGCTGCGTCCAGAGGAGGCCGGACGCGAGCTGGAGCGCCTGCGCCAGCATGCCCGGGACGATCAGCGCGAGCAGGACGCCGAAGAAGGCGAGCCCGCTCTTGCGCGGCGGCGCCGGGGGCGCCGGGGGCGGCAGCGGGGGCAGCGGAGGCAGCGGATCCACGGGCGCGCAGGATGTAAGATCCCGCCATGAACTTCCAGAACCGCACCGTGGTGCTTTGCGTGGGGGGCGGCATCGCCGCCTACAAGGCCTGCGAGATCGCCCGCCTGGTCGTGAAGGGGCGGGGCGAGGTCCGCGTGGCGATGACCCCCGCGGCCACCCGCTTCGTCGGCCCGCTCACCTTCGCGGCCCTCTCGAGGAGCCCGGTGCTGGTGGACCTGCTCGACGCCGGCGCCGAGGCGAGCTACGGCCACCTCGCCTTCGCGCGCGCCGCCGACCTCGTGATCGTCGCCCCCGCGACCGCCGACCTCATCGCGCGCATCCGCGCCGGGATGGGCGACGACGCCGTCACGACCACGCTGCTCGCGGCCACCTGCCCCGTGCTGATCGCCCCGGCGATGAACACGCGCATGTGGGCGAACCCCGTGGTGCAGGAGAACGTCGCCGCGCTCCGGGCGCGGGGTTGCCACTTCGTCGGCCCCGCCGCGGGCGAGCTCGCGGACGGGGACGTGGGCGAGGGGCGCCTCGCCGATCCCGCCGAGATCGCGGTCGCCGCGACCCGGCTGCTCGGGAACCTCGACCTCGCCGGCCGGCGCGTGGTGGTCACAGCCGGCCCCACCCGCGAGCCGATCGACCCGGTGCGGTTCATCTCGAACCCCTCGTCCGGAAAGATGGGCTACGCGATCGCGCGGGTCGCGGCGCGGCGCGGCGCCGAGGTGACGCTCGTCTCGGGCCCGGCCGAGCTCGACGACCCGCCCGGCATGAAGGTGGTCCGCGTGGAGACCGCCGAGGAGATGGCCCGCGCCGTGGACGCGGCCGCGGGGGCCTTCGACCTCTTCATCGGCGCGGCCGCGGTCTCCGACTACCGCCCGCGCACGGCCTCGCCGCAGAAGATCAAGAAGCGGGACGGCGAGGAGACCCTGGTGCTCGCCCGTACGCCCGACATCCTCGCCGGGCTCGGCGCCCGCCACGCGGGCGCGAAGGACGCGCCGGTGCTCGTGGGGTTCGCGGCCGAGACCGACGAGGTGATCGCGCGTGCCCGCGAGAAGCTCAAGGGCAAGCGCTGCGACCTCGTGGTGGCGAACAAGGTCGGCAGTCCGGGCGCGGGCTTCGGCGGCGACCGGAACCGCGTCGCGCTCGTGTCGGCGACGGAGCTCGCCGAGATCGAGGGGCCGAAGGAGAAGGTCGCCGAGGCGATCCTCGACTGGATCCTGCCCGTCCTGAACGCGCGGCGGCCGAAGGACGCCTGAGCGCGCGCGGCGGGCGGTTGCGCCGCGCGCGCGCGGCGGGGCGCTACGCCGCGAGCCTGTTGAGCGAGTAGGGCAGGACGAGCTTCCCGCCGATCGCGCGGCGGAAGCTCTCGCGGGTCTCGCCCGCGATCTCCGCCGCCTCGCGCGGCAGGATGAGCCGCCGGTCGGTCCGCTGCTTGAGCTTCTTGCGCACGTCGCTCGCGAGCCGGATGTTCCGCGCGCCGGTCGCGTCGGCGCGCGCGGCCTCCGAGCGCTCGCCCTCGTTCAGCATGCCGAGGATGGACTGCACGGCGAGGCCGTTCGTCTCCACCACGAGGTCCGGCTCGAGCACGAGGTTCCGCTCTCGCGCGAGCGCGAGGCGCGAGAGGTGGTGGAAGCGGCTCATCTTCGCGCTCGCCACGAGCCCGCGGAAGAGCTGGCGCGAGACGCCGAAGGGGATGACCGACGCCTGCGGCAGCGCCTTCTTCAGGAACCAGTCGTGGCTCTGCAGGGAGCGGGTCGAGACCTGGCGCGCCAGGTTCGAGAGGGCGCGGTCCATCCGCTGGTCGTAGCGGAGCTCCCAGTAGGCGTGGCGCGTGCTCGCCTTGTGGAACGAGGAGACCGTCTTGAACGGCACGTAGTAGTTGTGCGCGACGGTGTCGGCGGCGAGGTGAGAGAGGAAGCCGAGGGCGAAGGCTTGCTCCGCGCCGGGCCTCGCCTGCTTGAACACGTTGAAGCCGACGCGCCAGTTGTGACAGTGGTACAGGTACTTCGCCATGTTCTTGCCCACGACGATGTCAGCCGCGAGCGAGCCGTACAGGAACTCGTCGCCGAAGTCCTGGAGCACGTGGCGGACCCCGGTGTGCACCACCCCGAGGTTCGCGAGGGCCTGGCCCGAGAAGTTGAGGTGCGCGAGCGGCCCCCACGCCTGCGCCTCGGTCGGGACGAGGAGCACGGCGAGGGCGACGGCAGCGAGGGGCAGCGTGACGAGAAGGCGCGGCAGTCTCATCGAAGAGGGATTCTAGGTTTCGGCGAAGGCGCGCCGCAATCCGGCGTTCGGGTTTTCTCGTGGGGCGGGAGGTCTTGTGAGGGATGGCGCACAGCGGGGCACGCTCCAGCGGGTCCCGGACGAGGTGGCGGCGATCGCGGACGAGGCGCTCCGCCATCTGCGCTGGCTCGCGGCCGCCGGGGTCGCCGAGGTGCCCGCGCCAGCGCTCCCGCCCGAGCCGGGGGCCCGGGAAGCCGCGCCGTCCCTCGACGTTCCGGCGACGCCCGCCGCGCACGCCCTCGCCCAGGGGGCCGTCCCTTCGGCACGCCCAGCGGAGCCGGCGCAGGCGAGGGTCCCCGACACCGGGGACAGGCTCGGCTGGCGCCCGCTCCCCGGTCACCCTTCCGGCACGGCCGCCGCTCCGGCGGGGAAGGGGGCGGGCAGCCCGGCGCTGCGCGCCCTCCGCGACGAGCTCGGCGACTGCACCCGGTGCAAGCTCGCCGGCGGCCGGACGACGCTCGTCTTCGGCGTCGGCAACCCGGCTGCCGAGCTGATGTTCGTCGGGGAGGGCCCGGGCGCCGACGAGGATCTCCAGGGGGAGCCCTTCGTCGGCAAGGCAGGCCAGCTCCTCACGAAGATGATCGAGGCGATGGGGTTCCGCCGCGAGCAGGTGTACATCGCCAACGTCGTGAAGTGCCGGCCGCCGGGGAACCGCAACCCCGAGCCGGACGAGATCGAGGCGTGCGAGCCGTTCCTGCGCGGCCAGATCGGCGCGATCCGTCCCCGGGTCATCGTGGCGCTCGGCAAGTTCGCCGCCCAGACGCTGCTCAGGGACACGACGCCGATCACCAAGCTCCGCGGACGCTGGATGGCCTACGAGGGCGTGAAGCTCATGCCCACCTTCCACCCGGCCTACCTGCTCCGCAGCCCGGACGAGAAGAAGAAGGCCTGGGAGGATCTGCAGCTCGTCATGCAGGAGCTCGGCACGTCGCCCGGGCGGAGGTGACCATGCGAAACCGGCACGTCGTGCTCGCGAGCGCCGGCGTCGCGCTCGCCGTCGCGTTCGCGGCCCGCGGGGCGGCGCCGTCCGGCGCCCCGGGCCCCGAGGCCGACGCCGGCGCCGGCCCGCCGCGGGTGCTCCGGCTCGACCTCGACGGCCCCATCACCGGCGGCACCGTGGAGTACGTCGAGGCGGGGCTCGAGCGCGCGAAGCTCGAGGGGTTCTCCGCGGTCGCCCTCACGCTCGACACGCCGGGCGGCCTGCTCGACGCGACGCGGGACATCGTGAAGGCGATGCTGGCGAGCGACGTGCCGACGCTCGTGTGGGTCGGGCCTGCCGGCGCCCATGCCGGCTCGGCCGGCGTCTTCATCACGATGGCCGCCGACGTGGCGGTGATGCACCCGACCTCCAACATCGGCGCGGCCCACCCGGTGACGGGCGACGGCCGCGACGTCGAGGCGGAGGCCGGCAAGGACATGGCGAAGAAGGTGGAGAACGACGCCGTCGCGTTCGTCCGCTCGATCGCCGAGGCCAAGGGTCGTAACGCCGACTGGGCCGAGAAGGCGGTGCGCGAGAGCGTGGCGGTGACCGCCACGGAGGCGGTGAAGCTCGGCGTGGTCGACTACACCGCGGTGGACCTGGCGGCCGCGGTCGCCCGGGCCGACGGCCGCGGCCCGCCCAAGGCCGACCCGGCCCGCGTGCTCCGCGTGAAGGACGCGGTGCTGGTCCCCTACGAGAAGACCATCCGGCAGCAGCTCCTCTCGTTCCTCTCCAGCCCCGGCGTGCTCGCGATCCTCATGCTCGTCGGCACGCTCGGGATCGCCATCGAGTTCTACAACCCGGGGGTCGTCCTCCCGGGCGTCGTCGGTGCGTTCGCGCTCCTGCTCGCGTTCCTCGGCATGCGGATCATCCCGGTGAACTTCGGGGCGGTGCTCCTCATCATCGCGGGCGCGGCGCTGCTGGTGGCGGAGGCGTTCATCGTCACCCACGGCCTCGCCGGCGTGGGGGGCGCCGTCTGCCTGGTGCTCGGCACGCTCTTCTTCGTGGACCGTTCGTCGCCCGACTACCAGTTCGACCCCGGCGCGCTCTCGATCTCGCCCTGGATCGTCTGGCCGACCCCCATCGTTCTCGCGCTCCTGCTCGGGTTCATGGCTTGGAGGGTCGCCTCGGGCCGCCGGCTCCCGCTCCAGCTCGGCGGATCCGCGCTCGTCGGCGCGACCGGGGAGGCCCTCACCGAGCTCGGGCCGGACGGGGGCGAGGCGTTCGTGCACGGAGAGTACTGGCGGGCCCGCAGCGAGCTCCCCATCCCGAAGGGGGCGCGCGTGCGGGTGACGTCGGTCGCAGGCCTCACCGTCACGGTTGTGGCCGACGGCTGAGCAGGGGGGTACAACGGGCGCTCCCCGGAGGTATCCCGCATGCCAGCTATCGGTCTCCTCATCCCCGTCGTCCTCGTCATCCTCTGGTTGCTCTCGGGCATCCGGATCGTGAACGAGTACGAGCAGGGCGTCGTGCTCCGGCTCGGGCGCTTCGTCGGCCTGCGCACCGCGGGCCTCAAGTGGATCATCCCGTTCATCGACCGGATGATCATCATCGACATGCGCATCACCGCGGAGCAGGTGCCGCCGCAGGACGTCATCACGCGCGACAACGTCAGCGTGAAGGTGAACGCGGTCATCTACTTCCGGGTGATGAACGCCGACCGCGCGTTCCTGCAGGTGACCGACTTCCTGTTCGCGACGAGCCAGTTCGCGCAGACCACGCTCCGCTCGGTGCTCGGCCAGGTCGAGCTCGACGACCTCCTCTCGCAGCGTGACAAGATCAACCGCCAGCTCCAGGAGATCATCGACCGGCACACCGAGCCGTGGGGCGTGAAGGTGACGGCGGTCGAGGTCAAGCAGGTGGACCTCCCGGAGGAGATGCGCCGCGCGATGGCCAAGCAGGCCGAGGCGGAGCGCGAGCGGCGGTCCAAGATCATCGCCGCCGAGGGCGAGTTCCAGGCGGCCGAGAAGCTCGGGCAGGCGGCCGACGTGATCACCCGCTCGCCCGGCGCCCTCCAGCTCCGCTACCTGCAGACCCTGGTCGAGATCGCGACGGAGAAGAACTCCACCATCGTGTTCCCGCTGCCGATCGAGCTCGTGAAGGCGTTCCTCGAGCCGGGCAAGACCCACGGCTGAAATAGGCGCGCGCGCCGTCCGTAGGGAAGCGCAGGCCTCTGGGGAGAGACCCGGTGAGGGTGGGCGCGGGGTGGTCCCGTGTCTGCCCTCGCCCTTTGCGTCCCCCCGGGCGTCAGCTCCCGGAGGAACCATGCGACGCAGCGCGACCGTCGGCCTCTCCGTCCTCACGCTCCTCGCCGTCCCGCCGTCGGCCTTCGCCTGGGGGCCCGGCGTGAAGGGGGACGGGAGGCTCGTCACGGAGCGGCGTGAGCTCCCCGGCGCCTTCGACGCGATCTCCCTGCGCGGCGAGGTGGACGCCCGGGTGAAGGTCGGCCCGCCGGCCTCGGTGGCGGTGACGATCGACTCGAACCTCCAGCCGCACGTGAAGCTCCGCGTGGACGGGAAGACGCTCGTCATCGAGCAGGACGAGGATCTCCGGCCGGCGAAGGACGCCTACGTCGAGGTGACGCTGCCCGCGCTGCGCGCCTTCTCCACGTCGGGGTCCGGCGACGCCCACATCGAGGGGAGCGACGGCGGCGATCTCGAGCTCTCGACCTCGGGCTCGGGCGACCTCGGCTGGAAGGGAGAGGCCCGGGCCCTCTCGGTCGCGACCAACGGCTCCGGCGACGTGCTCCTCGAGGGGCGCGCCCGCACCCTCTCGGCGGCGACCTCCGGCTCGGGTGAGGTGAGCGCGCGCGAGCTGACCGTGCGCGACGCGGAGGTCCGCACGTCGGGGTCGGGGGACGTCTCGGTGAGGATGGACGGCGGCACGCTGCGCGCGCGCACGAGCGGCTCGGGCGACGTGACCTACTCGGGGAATGCGTCGGTCGAGGCGCGGACGAGCGGCTCCGGCGAGGTGATCGCGCGATAGGGGCCTCGACGCGCGAGCGCCGCGCGGGTCGCGCGGAGGCGCTGACCGCGCCGCGGACCTCCTCACAGCGCCGCCTGGATCGTTCCGTCCGGGAGCGTCCAGGCGCGGCTCATGACGGGCGTGTTGTGGGCGAAGCCCGGCGCCCCCCGGGGGCCGAGCACGATGAGCCCGCCGCCGCCGGCGACGCGCGCGCCGAGCGCGGCCACCGCGTCCTCCGCCGCCTGCCTCGCGGTGCGCCCCGCGGCGACGCGGTCCGCGGCGAAGCGCGCGAGCGTGAGCTGGATGATCCGCTCGCCGTGACCCGTGCACGAGACCGCGGCGAGCGTGTCGTCGGCGTAGGTGCCGCAGCCGATGAGGGGCGTGTCGCCGATCCGGCCGGGGCGCTTCATGGCCATGCCCCCCGTGGACGTGGCCGCGGCGAGGTGGCCACGGGCATCGCGCGCCACCGCGCCGACCGTCCCGTGCGAGCCGACGTCCCGGGCGGCGCGCGCGGCGACGGCCCGCTCCCACCGCGCGCGCTGGGCCGGGGTGACGAGGGCCGCGTTCTCGAGCGCCGGCAGGCCCAGCTCCCGCGCCAGGGCGGACGCGCCGGCGCCGGCGAGGAGCACGTGCTCGGAGCGCTCCATGACGGCCCGGGCGAGCACGATGGGGTTCCGCACGTCGGTCACCGCGGCGACCGCGCCGCAGCGGAGGGTCTCGCCGTCCATGATCGAGGCGTCCATCTCCACCTCGCCCGCGGCGGTGAGCGTGGACCCGGTGCCGGCGTTGAAGGCGGGGTCGTCCTCCAGCACGCGCACGGCAGCGAGGGCCGCGTCGAGGGCGCTGCCCCCCGCCGCGAGCACGGCCCAACCGGCCGCGCACGCCCGCCGCACGCCCTCGAGCCGGGGCGCGCCGGGCTGCCCGGACGAGGCAGGGTCGTCGGGCGCGAGGTCCCCGGCGCCGCCGTGGACCCCGAGCGCCGGGAACGTGGGTGCGCGGCGGGTCACGGCGCGCGACGTTAGGTGGGTGCGCGGGCCGGCGCAAGGCGAGCGCGCTGCGCACGTTTCGTTTGACGCCCTCGGACGCCGCTCCCTATCTTCGGGGCGCCGCCCGAGGACCTTCGGGCGGACTCCGACGAAACCCATTCCGAGAGGTTCAAACATGGCCGGTCGCGAAGTGGTCATCGTGGGAGCGGCGCGCACGCCCATCGGCGCGTTCCTCGGCTCGCTCGCTCCCGTCACCGCGCCGCGGCTCGGCGCGATCGCGATCCGCGCCGCGCTCGAGCGCGCCGGGATCCCGCCCGGCGCGGTGGACGAGGTGGTGATGGGCAACGTGCTCCAGGCCGGCGTCGGCCAGGCGCCCGCGCGGCAGGCCGCCATCCACGCGGGCATCCCGCACGCGACGCCCGCCTGGACGCTCAACAAGGTGTGCGGCTCCGGGCTCAAGGCGGTCATCTCGGGCGCGCAGGCCATCGCGCTCGGGGACGCCGAGGTGGTGGTCGCCGGCGGGATGGAGTCGATGTCCAACGTGCCGTACTACGACCGCTCCGCCCGCAGCGGCGCGCGGCTCGGGAACGTGGAGCTCGTCGACGGCCTCATCCACGACGGGCTCTGGGACGTCTACGACCAGCAGCACATGGGCGTCTGCGCCGAGGCGTGCGCGAGCTCGCAGGGCATCTCGCGCGCGGCGCAGGACGCGTACGCGGCCGAGTCCACCCGCCGGGCGATCGAGGCGTGGCGGTCGGGGGCGTTCCGCGCCGAGATCGCGCCGGTCGAGCTCGAGGGGAAGAAGGGCGAGAAGACCGTGGTGTCGGAGGACGACGGGCCGAAGAGCGCGAAGCCGGAGAAGATCCCCTCGCTGAAGCCCGTGTTCAAGAAGGACGGCACCGTGACCGCCGCCAACGCCTCGTCCATCAACGACGGCGCCGCGGCGGTGGTCCTCACGAGCGCCGAGCGCGCGGCGAAGGAGGGCCGGCCGGTCCTCGCGCGGCTCGCGGGGTGGGGCGGCACCGCGCGCAAGCCCGTCGAGTTCACGCTCGCGCCCGCGGACGCGATCCGGAAGGTGCTCGGCAAGGCGGGGCTCGGCACGCGCGACGTTGACCTCTGGGAGATCAACGAGGCGTTCGCGGTGGTCTCGATCGCCAACAACCGCCTGCTCGAGCTCGACGGCAGCAACGTGAACGTGCGGGGCGGGGCGGTGGTGCTCGGCCACCCCATCGGCGCCTCGGGCGCGCGGATCCTGGTGACGCTGCTCCACGCGATGAAGGACCTCGGCAAGAAGCGCGGGCTCGCCTCGCTCTGCATCGGCGGCGGCGAGGCGGTGGCGCTCCTCGTCGAGCGCTGAGCGCGGGAGGGGACGCGGCCATGAAGGAGGAGGCACCGTGAACAAGGTCGTCGAGTCGGCGGACGCGGCGGTCCGGGACGTCGCGGACGGCGCCACGATCATGGTCTCCGGGTTCGGGCTGTGCGGGAACCCGGAGAACCTCATCCTCGCGCTGCACCGCAAGGGCGTGCGGGACCTGACGCTCGTCTCGAACAACTGCGGCACGACCGACCTCGGGCTCGGGATCCTGCTCAAGGCGCGGCAGATCCGGAAGATCGTGGCGAGCTACGTCGGGGAGAACCGGGAGTTCGAGCGGCAGTACCTCTCGGGCGAGCTCGAGGTCGAGCTCGTCCCCCAAGGCACGCTCGCCGAGCGGATCCGCGCGGGCGGCGCCGGGATCGGCGGCTTCTACACGGCGACGGGCGTCGGCACGAAGGTGGCGGAGGGCAAGGAGAGCCGCGTGATCGACGGCAAGGAGTACCTGCTCGAGCTGCCGCTCCGCGCCGACTTCGCGCTCGTGCTCGCGTGGAAGGCGGACGCGTGGGGGAACCTCCTGTTCCGCAAGACCGCCCGCAACTTCGGGCCGATGATGGCGTCGGCCGCGAAGGTGACGATCGCGGAGGCAGAGCACGTGGTGGGCGTGGGCGAGCTCGACCCCGACCAGATCCACACGCCCGGCATCTACGTGAAGCGCGTCGTGAAGGGCGAGCGGTACGAGAAGTGGATCGAGCGCCGGACGGTCCGGCCGCGGGCCTGAGGGGAGGGGACGAGACCATGCCGCTCACCCGCGAGCAGATCGCGAAGCGAGTCGCGCTCGAGCTGCGCGACGGCTTCTACGTGAACCTCGGCATCGGCATGCCGACCCTCGTCTCCAACTTCGTGCCGCCGGGCGTGGAGGTGGTGCTCCAGTCGGAGAACGGGTTCCTCGGCGTCGGGCCCTACCCGTACGAGGGGGAGGAGGACGCGGACCTCATCAACGCCGGCAAGGAGACGGTGACGGTGCTGCCGGGCGCCGCGTTCTTCTCGTCGGCCGAGTCGTTCGCGATGATCCGCGGCGGGCACGTCGACCTCGCCATCCTCGGCGCGCTCGAGGTCTCCGAGCGCGGAGACCTCGCGAACTGGCTCGTGCCGGGCAAGATGGTGAAGGGGATGGGCGGGGGGATGGACCTCGTCGCCGGCGCCCGGCGGGTCATCGTGATGATGGACCACGCCACCAAGGACGGGAAGCCGAAGGTGCTCCGCCAGTGCACGCTGCCCCTCACCGGGCGGCGCTGCGTCTCGGCGATCTGCTCGGACCGGGCGTGGATGGACGTGACGCCCGACGGCCTCCTCCTGCGCGAGCTCGCGCCGGGGGAGACCGTCGAGTCCGTCCAGAAGCTCACCGAGCCGAAGCTGATCGTCGACCCGGCCGTGAGGACGATGGCGGTCTAGGCCAGGTCTAGGCCGCCGCCGGCCTCACTTCTCGGCGCTGGCCGCGGCGGCCTTCGAGACGCGCACGAGGTCGTCGCGCGCGCGCCGGACGTCGTCCCAGTCCGCCGGCTTCGCCGCCTCGAAGCCCTTCGCCATCTTGAGCGCCTCGAGCATCGGGGCGTTGGCCGGGTCCTTGCCGAAGGCGACGAGCGCCTTCTGGACGCGGGCCACGACCTCGGGCGGCACGTCCTTGCGGGCGGCGAACGGGAGGGGCGAGTACTCCTTCGTCGTGTAGAGGATCCGGAGCTTCGAGCGCGCGTCCTCCGGCATGAGCTGGAAGGTGCGGGTGAGGCCGCCGGAGGCGGTCGCCTTGCCCTGCAGCACCGCCTGGTAGCCGGCCTCGTGCGAGCCGGCGACCACGATCTTCACCTGCTTCTGGAGATCGAGCCCGCCCTCCTGCTGGAGGGCGAAGAGCGGCAGCACCGCCGCGCCGAAGGAGCCGGCGCTCGGGATCGCCACGGTGGCGCCCTTCAGGTCGGCGAGCTTCGAGAGCTTCGCGTCCTTGGCGACCACCAGCACGCCGACGGTCTTCGCCCCCACCTCGCGCGCGAAGGCGCGGTAGAGCGGCTCGGCCTGAACGTAGGCGAGGGTGTTGTGGTAGTAGAACGCGTACGAGCCCGCCGCCGCGCGCGTCCCGAACTCGGAGATGCTGGGCGCGGTGACGAAGCGCAGCTTCACCCCCGACGCCTCGCTCAGCTTGTCGAGGAACGGGACCCACTGCTCGGCGAGCTTGGCGGTGGCGACCTGCGGCAGGACGCCGAAGTCGTAGACGGGGTCCTCCGCCCGCGCGGCGGGCGCCGCGAGGGCGGCGACGGCGAGCAGGGCGGCGAGGCTGCTGCGGACGAGCTGCTTCCAGACGGACATGTGCTCCTCCTCCGGGTCTAGCTGCGGTAACGCTGCGCGAGGCCGGTGAGCCGCGCGGAGACGGCCCCGAGCCGCTCCGCGGCGCGGCGCATCTCCTCGCCTCCCTCCACGCTCCCCTCCGCCGCCCGCGCGAGCTGCGCGAGGGCCGAGACGATCTCGTTGACGCCCGTGGCCTGCTGGCGCGCGCTCTCGGCGATCTGCGCGGCGGCGGCGGCGGACTCGCGCGAGACGCCGGCGAGGTTGCCGATCGCCTCGCCCGCGTGGCGGGCTAGGGCGGCGGTGCCGCGCGCGGTGTCGCTGCCCTGCTGCGTCGCGGCGGCCGCGGAGCGGGTGCTCGCCACGATCTCGCCGAGCAGCTTCGGCACGCCGCTCGCGGCGGCACCCGAGCGCTCCGCGAGCGTGCGCATCTCACGGGCGATGACGGCGAAGCCCTTGCCCGCCTCGCCCCCGTGCGCGGCCTGGATCGCGGCGTTCAGGGCGAGCACGTTGGTCTGCTGGGCGAGGTCCTCCACCGTCTCGATGATCTCGCCGATCTGCCCGACGCGGCCGGAGAGCTCGCCGAGCCGGTCTCCGATGGCGCCGACGTGGGACTCGACCTGCGTCGTGCTGGCGATCGCCTCCTCCACCACCGCCTCGCCGGCGCGGGAGGACTCCTCGGCGCTGTGGGTGACGGCGAGCACGCGATCGGCCTGGTCGAGCGCGGCCGACGAGGTGTGGGCGATCTCGCGGATCGAGACGTTCATCTCGGCGACCGACGCCGACTGCTGGCTCGCCATCGCCGCCTGGCGCGTGGCGCCGCCGAGCAGGTCCTCCGACTCCTGCGCGAGCGCCTGAGCCGCCTCCTGCAGCTCGCGCAGCATGCTCTGCAGCTCGGAGGTCATCCGCGCGAAGCTGTGCCCCAGGTCCGCCACCTCGTCGTTGCCCGCGTCCGAGACCACCTGGCGGAGGTCGCCCTCCGCGATCCCGAGGGCCGCGCGCGAGAGCTGACCGATCGGGCGCGTGACGAGCCGCGCGATGGGGATCATCACGAGCAGGCACGCCGCGAAGGCGAGCGCGGCGAGCAAGAGCGAGCGGCGGCTCGCGGCCGCGATCTGGCGGGTGAGCGCCGAGAGGGGGAAGCCGATCTGCACCGAGCCGAGCACCTTCGTCCCGGCGGCGCCGGCGCCGCCGGTGGGCTCGAGGCCGAGCGGATCGAGGTACTGGACGTCGGCCTTGCCCTTGAAGCTCACGAGCGCGGCGACGTCGAGCATCTCGGCGTCGCCGAGCCGGAGCGTTCGCTCGACGAGGCGGTCGCCGAAATCGAGCGTGGCGAGGTCCGGCGCCTGCGGGCGCGACGCGCCGAGCGCGTCCTCGGCGGCCTCCGCGATCGGGCGGCCGGTCTCGTCGCGGATCACGACGTACGCCGCGCCGGGGACGTCGGCGAGCGTCGCCGCGGCGAGCGCCTCGAGCCCGGTCATGTCCTGCGCGAAGACCAGGCTCGTGGAGGTGTTGGCGAGCGCGAGCGCGGCCATCCGGCCGCGGGTGGTGAGCTGCTCCTCGAGGAGCTCGCGCACCTCGCGCGCGAACGAGACCGCCAGGATCACCGCCACGAGGGCGATGGAGAACCCGGCGGCCCCGACGATCTTGGTGGTGAGGCCCACCCGCACCCGCCGCGCGGGCGCGGCGGCTGCGGGTGGCGTCGAGCCCTGCGCGCCGCCGCCCGGTGCTGAGGCGGCGGCGCGAGGAGATGCGAGCGAGGGCTCATCCGCTGGATCTGCGGAAGAGGCTACAGCCTTGGACATCCGACCTCCCGCCCCCCAGCGGTCCCTGCACGGTAGCCCGCTCGCACGGACTGTCAAGGCGGTGGTGTGTGATGGCTACTGACCGCAGCTGCCCTCGGTCCGGCACCGAGCTTCCCAGCACTCGCCGAGCGAGTTGGTCCAGTCGGAGAAGCGCAGGTGGGTCGGCACCTGGCGGTGATCCCAGTAGAGGTCGCTGGCGCGGACGTACTTGCGGAACGCCTCCAGGATCCGGACGAAGTCGGCCCGGTCCCCGGCGCTCAGCGTCGCGTCGTCCGCGCGCTTGGTCAGGAACTGGATGGTCGCGTCCCGCAGCAGCTCCTGGTCCTTCTTCGGCCAGTCGACGAGCACCATGTCGTTCGCCGGGTCCGCGTCGGCCTTGTTGGCGTTCAGGATGAAGTCGAGCGCCGCCCCCTGCTGGCGGAGGTTCTCGCCGTACGTCGAGACCACGTGGTCGCGCGCGACGCTCTTCGCGAGGAGCTGCTGCGCCGGCGTGAGGCCGTTCCAGACCTGCTTGTTGACGATCATCCAGGTCACGAGGAACTGCTGCTGCCAGCCGGGAAGGTGGACGTAGCGCACGCCGACCGTGCCCGGGTTGTCCACCGTGTTGAAGAGCGTGGACACGTCGTCGAGCGGGGTGGCGAACTCGAAGCCCTGGAGCTGCCCCGTCTTCACGGCGTTGACGAGCGAGCCGCCGCCCGGGATCGCGGCGATGAACTTGATGTTCTTCGCGGGGATCTTGCCGCTTGCCACGAGGTTGTCGCAGGCCTGGCCGAGCACGTTCTCGCCCGGGGGCAGGTAGCGGAACGTCCAGCTCCGCTGGCAGAGCCCCTCGAGGCCGATGCCCCGCATGCCACGGACGTCACCCACCGGCTCGAAGAAGTAGCCGGAGAGCTGCTCGGCGTTCGCGACGATCGGGAAGACCACGACGTTGCGGTTGTTGAGGTCGAGCACCTCCTGGACGAGCTCGAGGCCGGTCAGGCCGCTCTCGGGCGAGCGCCCGTAGAGGAAGCCCATGAACTCGTCGTAGGTCGGGCCGAACGGCACGCCGGAGTTGACGATGAAGCCCCACGCCTTGTTCAGCTCGCTGCCCGAGTTGTAGGCCGCGTCGAACCCGCCGCCCGCCGCGCCCGCGGCGACCGCCGACACGATGTTGCCCCCGAACGCCGCCGGGATGGCCGGCACGCCGGGCAGGGGCACGAACTTGACCGCCTGGTCGGGGCCGAGCGTCACGCTCGTGATCTCGTCCAGCTTGACGCCGTACGCGTTGGCGGGCGGGCCCATGGCGGCCGACGCGGGGCTGAAGTTCCGGAAGAGGATCTCGGTCGCAGCCGCGGGCTGCGCGGTGACGGCGAGGGCGCCGGCGAGCAAGCCGGCCGCGAACGCCAGCGGACGAGGTGCCAGGTGTCGGATCATCTGTGTTGCCTCCACGGTGCTGCGAGGTTCGTGTGACTTCCACGCGTCGCCGGGCACTGACCGCGGCGCGCCGGGGCGATCGCCCCGCCGCGCTGCCCACCCCTCGGAGACCGTCGCCGCTCGCGCGTCACCGATCTCCCCACGGCCCGTCCGGAACGGGGGCAGCTTAGCACTAGTGACAATGGGTCAAGTGACCGTTCGTCAACGTCGAATCGAGGCGGAAGGTGGCATCACGGAGGGTGATGTGTGTCCATCCGTGAATCCGCGAGCATGACGCGCGCGCGCCTCCGGGCCGCTCGCCGCGGCGGGCGCGGCGGGTGTACGCTCCTCTGCGTGCCTTCCCCGCTCTTCACCCTGCTCACCGACTTCGGCGCGGGCTCCGGCTACCCGGCCCAGCTGAAGGGCGTGCTGCTCGGCGCCCTCCCGGACGCGCGCCTCGTGGACCTCTCGCACGAGGTGCCCGCCTACGACGTGCTCGCGGGGGCGCTCCTCCTCGAGGCCTGCCTGCCCTGGTTCCCGCCCGACGCGATCCACGTGGCGGTGGTGGATCCCGGCGTCGGCACCGCGCGGCGCGCCCTCTGCGTCGAGGACCCGCGGGGACGGCGCGCGGTGGGCCCGGACAACGGCCTCCTCACGCCGCTGCTCGGCGCGGGGGCGCGCGCCTTCGAGATCGTGCCGGGCCGCGCGGTGCCGCCGCCCGCGAGCGCGACCTTCCACGGGCGCGACCTGTTCGTGCCCGCCGCCATCCAGCTCGCGCGGGGGGCCGCGCCCGCGGCGCTCGGGCCCGAGGTCCTGGACCCGCTGCGGCTCCCGTGGCCCCGGGCGGAGCGGAGGGGCGCGCTCCTCCAGGGCGAGACGCTCGCGGCGGATCCGTTCGGGAACCTCGTCACCTCCGTCCACGCCGAACAGCTCGGCGGCGCGCGCGTGCTCGCGGTCGAGGTCGCGGGAGCGCCCGCGGCCTGGGTGCGCACCTTCGGCGAGGCGGCGCGAGGGGCGCTCGTCGCGTACGCGGGGAGCGGGGGCCGCGTCGAGGTGGCCGTCCGCGAGGGGAGCGCCGCCGCGCGGCTCGGCGCGGTGCGCGGTCTCGCGGTGGCGCTCCACCTCGACGCCGCGGAGACCCCCTGCTAGAGTCGGTCCGCATGCGCGAGTCGTCCGACAACAAGCGACGCGCCGCGCGCCTCCACCACGAGATCCCGGTCGCGTACCGGAGCGTCGGGAGCTTCCTCTCCGACTGGGCGACGAACATCAGCCAGGGCGGGCTCTTCATCAACACCCGCAAGCCGCTGCCGGTCGGGACCGAGGTGAAGATCCTCGTCCAGCTCCCGGGCGCGTCCTTCCCCTTCCAGCTCGAGGGGCGCGTCACGCGCGTCACCGAGTTCGACAACCACGCCAACCTCGTGCCCGGCATGGGGGTCCAGTTCACCGGCGTCGACGACGCCCGGCGCGGCGAGATCCAGGCGTTCGTGGAGCGGCTGCGCCGGGACCTCGAGGAAGCCTGACCCGGGACGGATTAGAACCTCGCGGTGCGCCTCACCATCGACATCGAGGACCTCGCCGCGGGCGGCGAGGGGGTGGGCCGCTCCGGCGGCCGGATGATCTTCGTGCCCTTCACGGCGCCCGGCGACCGGGCGCTCGTCGAGGTGCCCGACGAAGGCCAGCCCGGGGCCGGCGAGCCCGGCGCGGCCGCGGCGCACGGGGCGCTCGTCGCGATCGAGCGCCCCGGCCCCGTCCGCGAGCAGCCGCCCTGCCGTCACTTCGGTCCCGAGGGCGATCTCTGCGGCGGGTGCGAGTGGCTGCACGCGGCCTACCTCGCGCAGCTCTCCGCGAAGACGCGCGCGCTGCGCGAGACGCTGCGCCGGATCGCTCGCCTCGCGCCGGACAGCTACGACCTGCGGCCGATCGCGGCCTCGCCCGCGCCGCTCCGCTACCGCTCGCGCGCCAAGTTCCACCTCGCGCGCGCCGCGGGCGCCGACCCCGCCTCGGCCCGCCTCGCGTTCTTCCGGCGCCGCTCCCACGAGCCGGTGCTGCTCGCGGAGTGCCACCTGCTCGTCCCCGGGCTCGACGCGCTGCGCGAGGCGCTCGGCCCCGCGCTCGGCCGCGCGCGGCTCGCGCCGCGCGAGGTGGCCCTCGAGTGGTCCGAGCTCGACGGGCGCGGGGCGGCGCTGCTCGTCCTCGGCGGCGCCGCCGCTCCGCTGCGGGAGCGGGCCGAGGCGCTCCTCGCCGAGCTGCCCGCGCTCGCCGGGCTCGTGCTCCGCGGCGACGTCGGCTCGCCGGCGGTGGTGGGCGATCCCGTGCTGCGCCAGGCGCGCGACCCCGCCGACCCCGCCGCGGGCGTGCAGCACGCGCGCCCCGACGTCTTCCAGCAGGCGAACCGTGGCGCCAACGCGCGGCTCGTCTCCGCCGCGCTCGACCTGCTCCGGCCCGAGGGCGAGGACGTGCTCGAGCTCTTCTGCGGCGCGGGCAACTTCACGGCGCCGCTCGCCGCGCGCGCCCGCTCGGTCGCGGCGGT